>Ga0209347_1001539_pt1 | contig 36321 bp, 30 predicted proteins | sample AutmiccommuBRH23_FD_187382 | JGI IMG/M metagenome (GOLD analysis project Ga0209347, IMG submission 187382) | Deep subsurface microbial communities from Mt. Terri, Switzerland - Autotrophic microbial communities BRH/23 (SPAdes) (version 2) | ecosystem: Environmental > Aquatic > Deep subsurface >...
GCTGCCGGTTACCTCCATGGGCTGGTATCCACGGTCGTTAAAGGACTGGGACTTGTTGAATATACCCATCCCGCATACTTCCTTGCAGTAGCCGCAGGCTTTGCACCCGTTGAAGTCAACCTCCACCTTGTATTCCCTTATGTCGCAGGCAAGGCAGCGACGGGCTTCCCTTTTGGACGTAATTTCGTCGTATCCCCTCTCCGCCAGGCCGAAGCCGGTCAGCCGTTCTCCCAGGGGTGTTGTTGCGGCGGCGGGGCGGCTTGTCCCCATCTGAGCCGGGGTGAAGAGCGATGTATCATCATCGTCAGCAAAAGATTCGCATATTTCCCCCTTACCGCCCAGAAACTTGTCTATGGAGGAGGCAGCCTGCCTGCCCTGGGCTATGGCGTTGATAATTGACGTGGGGCCGGTTACACAGTCGCCTCCGGCGAACACGCCCTTTTTTCCGGTTTCAAGGGCTTCTGAGTTTATTTTGACGGTTCCGTTGGCGTTGCCGGGAAGGCTCAGCGCCCCGGCATCCGCCTTCTGGCCTACGGCGGCGATTACGGTGTCGCACTCTATGGCGTACTCACTGCCGGGCGCCGGAACAGGGGCCGGACGTCCACTTTTGTCCTTGGGGCCAAGCTTCATCTTTGTGCAGATAATACTGTTTCCGTCGATTTTTACCGGGGCGGCCAGGAATTCCATAACCACTCCCTCTTCCAGGGCCTCGGCGATTTCCTCAGCGCTGGCGGGCATTTCATCCCTGGTGCGGCGGTATACCAGCTTCACTTCCTTCGCCCCGAGGCGGACGGATGCTCTGGCTGCGTCGATGGCGGTGTTGCCTCCGCCGATGATAACCGTCTTTTTACCGGGAGAGACTTTTTTGCCTGCGTTCAGGTCATTTAAAAATGAGATGCCGTCCATCACCATGGCCGAATCTTCGCCATCTATACTTATTTTGGAGCCTGCCCAGGCGCCGGTGGCTACGAACACAGCGTCAAAATCATTTAGCCGGTCCACCGATTCCACTTTTGTATTTGTTTTGATCTCCACTCCCCGGCCTTTTATTACCGAGATGTCCCTGTCCAAAACACTGTTGGGCAGGCGGTATTCCGGGATACCGTAACGCATCATGCCGCCTGCATCGGGAAGGGCTTCGTACACAGTTACCTTGTGCCCCAGCCCGGACAGGTAGTAGGCCGCAGTCAGTCCTCCCGGGCCGGCGCCGATGACGGCAATCTTTTTGCCGGTGGAGTGGGCAGGCTTCACTGTATCTTTCCAGAGGCCTTTACCCATTTCTTCAGCCGCTCTTTTCAGCATCCTGATGGCTATGGGCTCGTCATACTGTGCCCGGGCGCACTTTGCTTCACACGGATGTACGCAGGCGTGTCCGCAAGCGGCGGGGAAGGGGATCCTTTCGCGAATTACAGCCAGGGCCTGGTCAAATTTTCCCTCCCTTATGTGCCTGATGTACCGGGGCACGTTAATACCCGCAGGACAGGCTTCCCGGCACGGGGTCATGCTCTTTTTACCGCAACTTGATGTTCCCATTTTTCTGATCATGCAGCTCCTTTCCATGTCTGAATGTCCTTCGTCATCCTCGGCATAGCTTTGGATTTTCATTTGTATTAAGGAATTTGGGTTCAGACTTTTCTTTTGTCCCGAAGGGCTGTCATGAAATAACGCAAAAACTGTGCCACAGGTTAATATGCAAGGTTTTCCGAACTTAGGGGGGAAGAAAAAAGAAAACTGGGGTGGTTAACCCCAGTTTAGGTCCATATCCGAGCTTTCATTTAATGAGATTTTCACCGTAGGCAGCCAGTCATTTGGACAGCATTTCCCGGCCCTTGTTGGTTATTTGGGTGCCCTGCCTTCCGGCCCCTATCTTTACCAGATTCCGCTGGGCCAGAATTCTAAGCCTGGTTCGCACCATGTCCTCGGTAAGTTTAAAGCCCTGCTGCCTGAGTTCTCCTGCCAGCCTCTGGCGGCCCACCGACTGATTGTCGGCGATGATCCGGAGTATGGCCAGATCGGCGGAAAACTTTTGGGATCCCATAAGCTCGCCCGCCAGTTTTAACAGCGGTGTATCGCCGGGGGTCGGGTCGACAACGGGTGGCTCTTCATGCTGCAGGTCGGGCGGCAGGTCTTCCATCCGGGCTTTTCGCCCACGGCAGACAGCAGCCATGTAATCAATCACGTTGCGCAGTTCACGTATATTTCCCGGCCAGGAATAGCTTATCAGAGTGTCGAGGACGCGGGAGGTGAAAAAGTCCTCCGGCTTCCTGTTCCATTTTTTCAAAAAATGTTCAATAAGCAAGTAAATATCTTCGGTTCGATCCTTAAGGGGCGGCAGTTTTAACGTGACGGTATTCAGTCGGTAGTACAGGTCCTGGCGAAAATCCCTGCGTTCCACGGCCTGCTTGAGGTCCTGGTTAGTGGCGGCGATTATTCGCACATCTACGGGGATGACACGATCGGCTCCTATACGCATAACCTCTTTTTCTTCCAGGACTCTCAGTAGTTTGGCCTGCAGGCTGAAGGGGAGGTCGCCTATTTCATCCAGAAAAATGGTTCCGCCGTTGGCCTGCTCAAACAGGCCGGCCCTGCCGCCTCTGCGGGCTCCGGTGAAAGCTCCCTCTTCAAATCCGAAAAGCTCGCTTTCAAGCAAATCCTTGGGCAGGGCGGCGCAGTTGATAGCCACAAAAGGATTCAGGCGGCGGGGTGAGGTTTCATGAACGGCATGGGCCAAAAGTTCTTTACCGGTTCCGGAAGGCCCGTTAATAAGTACTGTGAGATTGGTCTCGGCAAAATACTTGGCCTTCTTAAGGCAGATCATAAGGGATTGGCTTTTTCCCGTTATATCGTCAAATGTGTATTTTGCCACGTATCCAGTGCCGCCGGGGTGGGTTTTTAAACGCCGCTCTATTTTTTCCAGTGTGCCCAGCTCGCTGAATGTGATTACTGCTCCCGTGGGCTCTTTGCTTTCGTTTTCCAGCAGGGTGCGCCTGACCAGTATTTTATGTCCGCCGAAGAGTTCAGCCGAGTCTTCTTCCGACTTTAACTGCTGTAATGGCCGTTCGGCGGCTATCTGCGGGATCATCTCCTGTAAGCGCCGTCCAATAACCTGCCGGGCCGGGACTTTAAAAAATTTTTCAGCCGCATAGTTGTAGACCAGGGTTTTGCCGGCGGTGTCCACGGTTATTACGCCATCGTGCACCTTATTAAGCACGGTGGTCAGAAGCCGATTCAGATCCTGTTTTTCATTTGAACTCTGCACCAGGTTTTTGCTTAATTCTATTGCCTGCTGATAATAGCGGGCCGATAAAAAGTGGGCTTCCTCGTCCAGAAGGTCAAGACGGTAGAGTATTTCCGTAAGGGTGGTGACGTCTATTATCCGGCATCCAAGGTTGATTATTCGTTTGATATTCGGGGGCACAAGCTGGGGCTCTCCGGGAGTGATGGCAACTTCTACCTGAGGGACGCTGTCTATTCCCGGGTAGACGGGTATAAACCAGTAGTCATTGAAGCCCATTCCGTAGAGGAGCGAGATGGCTTCTTCGGCGGTCTCCTTGCGGTCATTTACCAGCAGAGCCTTGGTCCGCGAAGGCAGTCTCAGGATATGGTGAATGCTGCGGAGGTCAATGGTGCGGCGCGCCATCAGGACATTTGAACGGCCTTCCAGGTGGCGTTTCAGGTCCCGCTGGATAGCCCCGGAGGACACCACAACCAGATCACCCTCCAGTAAAGAAGGGGAAAAATTATCTTCTATATTTAAAGAACGCACCTGAACCCTGCCTCGCAACAAATCATTCAGCTGTCCGCTCAATATTTGGCGGTTTTGTTCTCCTCTTGTCAGGAGAACCAGGCTCTGGCTTTTTCCCATTACTCGAAGAAGCCCCTTTCTGTCAGGAATGCTGTCTTTTAATGAGGGGTTAACAGGGGACTTCCGACACCCCCCCTGTTATTATTACATACAATCAGTCAAAAAAAAAGCGGTTCAACTTTAGTACGGGGGAAATCTTCCCCAGTTTTTCACGGCGGTACAGCTGACCGGAAATCAGGGGCATGCCAATAGTAGGTCGAAAAAGGAAATGTGAGTATTGGTACGACATTTGCTTGGAACTATATCGCAGAGATTTTAAATTTTTAAAGGGGGTAAAAAAATGAATACCGAGGATAAGAATACTGAAAACCGCAAGTATCGCATATTTGATATGACATGGTTAGAAGTCAAGGAGTGGCTCCAAAAAACAGACACCGTCCTGGTGCCTATTGGCAGCACCGAGCAGCACGGGCCGCATTTACCTATGGGAATAGACTCCTTTGCGGCTTACCATGTTTGCATCGAGGCGGCAAAGCAGGCCCAGGTGCCCGTTGCCCCGCTAATCCCGGTGGGATTCAGCTGCTTCCATATGCGGCCCAATGAGCCCGGAACAATAACTGTCCGTGATGAAACCCTCTTCAACATGATGTACGACATCGGCCGCAGCCTTATTTACCATGGCTTTAAAAAGATAATATACGCCACCGGCCATACCTCCAACGCCCCTACCATGGACAGGGTGGTGCGGGCCATCAAGTACGATACCGGCGCCATAGCAATAAATTACGCCGCCGACACCGAGGTCTTCGCCGAGCTGTGCGGGGATTTGATTGACGGAAAAGATCAGCTCCCGGGCTGGCACGCCGGCGAGATAGAGACCTCCGGGGCAATGCTTTTCTGCCCCGACCTGGTGCGATTTGAGAGGGCAAAACTGTCTCTCCCCCAAAACCCCGACTGGCTTCCCGAGGGCAGCGCCAAAAAGTCAGGGTCGGGCTTCCAGTTTTATTACAAGGGATACCCGGTGAGGGCGGCCTTCGACCAGTATGAGTACAGCGAGGCCGGAGTAGCAGGCAACCCGCTGCTGGCAAGCAAAGAAAAGGGTGAAAAAATATACGCCCGCATGATTGAGCTTTTCGCAGACTTCATCAGGGGACTGAAAGAAGTGCCCGTTGAAATAAAGAAGCGCGAATTTCCAGAAATGGTTTAAGTGAGGAGAGTTGAGTCAAATGACCAGTAATTCAATGTACAACGACCTGGACCCCGCTAACCGCTTTCTGTCCGACAGGTTCAGGCACATACCGGTAACCGAGAGAAGCCGTATGATTGCCCTGGCTAAAGGCTACTCCAACATAATCAGTCTGGGCAGGGGGGATCCTGACCTTGATACACCCGGTAATATTGTCGAGGCGGCCAAAAGGGCGTTGGATCAGGGCAAGACTCACTATACCGACTGGATCGGGATACCCGAGCTGCGGGAGGCCATTGCTGACAAGCTGCGGCGGGAAAACGGAATGGATTATGACAAATCAGAGATACTGGTAACGGTTGGCGGGCAGGAAGCCGTATTCATGCTTATGCTTTCCCTGCTTAACATGGGGGATGAAATAATCATACCGGAGCCTCGCTATACCTCCTATGACACCGCCATCGAGGTGGCCGGGGGCAAAATGGTTCCTCTGATCACCAAGCCCGAAAATGATTTCCAGATCATGGCCGAAGACGTTGAAAAGCTGATTACCCCGAGGACCAAGGCGTTACTGGTGATTACCCCCAACAACCCCACCGGCGTAGTGATGACCAAAGAAAACCTGGAGGCTCTGGCTGAAGTGGCAAAGCGGCACGACCTGGTGGTTATCTCCGACGAGATATACGAAAAGCTCATGTTTGACGGATGGAAGCACTGGAGCATAGGGTCCTTCCCCGGCATGAAAGAACGCACCCTGACTGTGAACGGGGTGTCCAAATCATATTCCATGACCGGGTGGCGCCTGGGATACGTGGCTGGCCCGCGCAATATCATTGACGCCATGTCTCAACTGAAATACGCTATCACCATCTGCGCCGCCTCCATTTCCCAGTTGGCCGCCCTGGAGGCATTCACCGGCCCTCAGGACAGCCTCGAAGAAATGGTAAATGTTTACAATAAACGGCGCCTTGTCACAATGATGCGCCTTGACAGGCTTGGCATACCCTACGTGACGCCCCGGGGAGCCTTCTACATCTTCCCCGAAATACGCAAGTACGGCATGACGTCTTTTGATTTTTGCCGTTTTATGATGGAAAAAGCTCAGGTGCTGTTGTTCCCCGGCACAGCCTTTGGTGAGGGTGGGGAAGGCTTTGTCAGGATTTCTCTGCTGGCCCCCACAGATAAAATAATGGAGGCCTTTGACCGTATGGAAAAGGCCCTTGAGATGCTTTAGTTTATTTATAATGTGAAAGTGAGGAGATAATTATGGACTTGGAACGCGGCCCCTGGAAAAAGGATAACTACTGGGTCAGTCATTTTCAGTTTCTGCCGGAGGTTAGCGAAGGAATGAACCTTCCGGCCCAGGTGGAATTTCACGACTCCACCCTGAGGGACGGCGAACAGGCCGCCGGTGTGTTTTTTTCCGCCCAGGATAAGATTGAAATTGCAAAAAAGCTTGACGCCGCCGGCATCCAGTTTATAGAGGCGGGCTTCCCGGTGGTTTCAAAGGCTGACCAGGAGGCCATAGAAAAGATAGTGGGCCTGGGATTGAAGGCTAAGATAACCTGCCTTTCACGCGCCAAGGCTGAGGATATAGAACTGGCGGCGGCTATAGGCGTCTGGGGGGCAATATTGGAGGTGCCGGTAAGCCAGGTCAGGCTTAAATACCAGTTCGGTTGGACAGAGGATGACGCCATCAAAAAAATACTGTCCGCCTGCGTTATGGCCAAGGAAAAGGGACTGGCCACCTACCTCTTTATGATCGACTCCTCCAGGGCCGACCTGGAATTCATTGAGAGGCTGCTTACCGCCACTGTAAAGGAGGGAGTTGTTGACCGGATTTCTGTTGTTGACACCGCGGGTTGCATAACCCCTGCGGGAATGCGCTACTTTGCCGGCAAGATACGCCAGATGGTGGATGTTCCCCTGGAGGTGCACGCCCACAACGACTTTGGCCTCGGGGTGGCCAATTCACTGGCATCTATTGAGGCCGGCGTAAGCAGTGTGGCTGCCACTTTAAACGGTTTGGGCCAGCGTGCCGGAAACGCCCCCCTGGAAGAAATTGCCTGGAGCCTTGAGGCGCTCTACGGAGTTCCCACGGGACTGGATATGGCCAAACTCTACGAGGTTGCCGTGCACGTGCAGGAGCTTTCCGGGTGGTCCTTCCCGCCCAACAAGCCCGTGGTGGGCAAAAATATTTTCACCTGGGAGGCCGGTCTGCCGGTGGCCGCCCTTCGCAAAAACCCCCATACCGTTGAGCCCTTCCAGCCGGAAACTTTCAACCGCACCCACCAGATCGAGCTGGGTAAAAAGTGCGGCAAGGCCAATATAGAGTGGAAAATGGAAATGCTGGGCCTGTCGGCCGGGGATGAAGGAATGGTTGAAAGGCTGATGAAGAGGGTAAAGGAAGAATCTGTCAAGTTCAGGCGCGGGTTGACCGACGCTGAATTCGCCGGGCTGTGCCAAGAGGAAAAGAAAAGTGGAAAATAGGTAACGGTATTATGGAGCTCGGGCTAATACGAATAAATTATTTTTCGGGGGTAAAACTTAATGCCTACTATCCAAATTAGTATATTGGAAGGTCGTACACTGGAACAAAAGCGCCAATTGGTCAAGGGAATTACCGAAGTGGTGGTTAATACCTGCAATGCCAAACCGGAAAAGGTGACCATTTATATAAACGAGATAAAGAAAGAAAATTCGGCTAAAGCGGGCATTTTACGGTCTGACCGGTAGGATTAATATTGTTATTATGATTATCAATAGTCTCTCACCTGTTATAGATGCATAATTCTGAAATTACCAAGCCTTACCTTATAGCTGACTGCTTGAAACGATCAGGCTGAAAACGTCTGGGGATCGTGATTAGGTTGTTTGGGGGAATTAAAGTGAGGAACTATCATAGGATATCGACTGATGTTCTGGTAATTGGTGGCGGGGCCGCCGCCGCCATGGCGGCAATCAGGGCAAATGAAAAGGGTGCCGGTGTTATTATGATGACCAAGTCCGGTTTTCCGGGAGGGGCATCGGTCATGGCGCGCAGTGGTTTTCAGGCTGCCGTGGGGCACTCGGACCCGGCAGACAGCCCGGAAATACACTACAAAGACACCATGAAGGCGGGAGGGGGCCTGAACAACCCGGAATTGGTCCGCAGGCTGACCGAAGAGATTATACGCACCGTCCGTGATCTCGACCTGTGGGGAGTAAATCTGGTTAGGGAAGGGGATAAATTTTCCCAGCGCCTCCGGGTAGGATGTACTTACCCGCGTCACCTCCACCACTACGACACCACCGGCAAGGTATTGATGCAAACACTGAAAGAACAGGTGATCAAAAGAAATATCCCGGTGATGTCTCATACTATGACTGTTGACTTGTTAAGTAACGGTGGTTCTGTTTGCGGGGCATTGGCGCTGGATTATAACAATTTAAAGTGGTTTGTGGTAGAAGCCGGGGCCGTGGTGATAGCCACCGGGGGCGCCGGGTGGCTGTACGCGGTCACCGACAATTCTCCCATGATGACCGGGGACGGCTATGCCATTGCCTTAAGGCAGGGTTTGCCGTTGATAGATATGGAAATGATTGATTTTCAGCTGCAGGTTTGTTATCCCGACGCCATGAAGCGATACCCCCCCAACTCCAGCGCCTGGATAGCTGCCGGGGCGCATTTTTACAACGGTTTGGGTGAGAGATTTATGAAGCGGCACCAGCCCGAAACCCTGGAGAAAAGCAGCCGGGCCATGATAAACAGGGCGGTTGGAATAGAGCTTCATGAAGGGCGTGGAACAAGGAACGGCGGTGTTTACCTGGATCTATCCACCATTCCCGCAGAGGATCTCTCCAAGATAGGCCCCTCTATATACAACATGTTTTCCAAAAACGGAATAGACCTTACCTGCCAGCCGATGGAGCTTGCACCCGGATCTCATACCTTCCTGGGTGGGATCTTGATTCGTGAGGACGGATCTACAGAATTAAAAGGGCTATACGCCGCCGGTGAAGTGGCCGGGGGTGTTCACGGGGCAAACCGGCTGGGGGGAAATGCGGTGACAGATCCGCTTGTATTTGGGGACCTGGCCGGATCAGCCGCCGCGGTTTATGCAAAAGGGTATAAAAAACCATCCCTGCCGGATAAGGAAATTGAAAAACTTTTGTCATTGGCCCAGGGCTTCACCGAGCGTACCGAAGGCATTGCTCCCAAAGAGGTGATTAAAAGGGTCCAAAATATAATGCATGAAAATGTGGGAATAGTCCGCAGCGCAGCTAAACTTCAGAAAGCCATGGCCGCCCTTGAAGAAATAGAGGCGGAGGACATTCCCAGGCTTGTCGCCCGGGGGAGGACAGCCAGGGAAACCGCCGCGGAGCTAAAACGAAGCTATGAGGTTGCCAACATGGTATCAGTGGGTAAAGTCATCGCCCTTGCCGCACTGGAACGCAGGGAAAGCAGGGGTGCGCACTACCGTTACGATTTTCAGCAGCCCGGTGGGGACAAATGGGTCAAGCATATTGGTGTCCGCCTGGAGGACGGGGTGTTCAAAACTCAATGTTTTGACGTATAAATAAGTCATGAAAGGAGAGATTCCATGCTGGCAGCGGTTTTGCGCGGAGCGCGCGACATCAGGGTGGAAGAGACACCCACCCCCGTTCCGGGTGACGGCGAAGTGGTGATCAAGGTGGAGGTTTGCTCGGTATGCGGGTCGGACTTACACGCCTATAACGGGATGCACCCCAAGGTTACCTACCCCCGCATACTGGGACATGAGTATTCCGGAGTGGTGAGCGAGGTGGGTAAGGGAGTTAAGGATGTAAAACCCGGGGACAGGGTGGGCGCCGACACCAACCTGACCTGCGGCGCCTGTGTCTACTGCAGGAACGGGAGGGTAAACCTTTGTCCGTCCTCCAAAACCCTTGGTTTTAACATGGACGGCGCCTATGCCCAGTATATAAAAATACCGGTCGGGATCAACATTTATCACCTGCCCGACAACGTGACCTTCGAGGAGGCTGCCCTGGCCCAGCCGCTCGGAGTGGGTTTCAACGCCGTCAAAAGGAGGGCCGGGGTAACCGTGGGCGACGTGGTGGCCGTCATGGGGGCCGGCCCCATAGGCCTTTCCTGCCTTTTGCTGGCCAAGGCCTCCGGGGCCTTCGTAGTAATCTCCGACACCCTGGACCACAGGCTGGAGACTGCCCGCAAACTGGGGGCCGATGTGACCATCAACATCAGCCAGGAGGACCTGATGGAAAGGATCAGGGAACTGACCGGCGGTGAGGGTGTGGACAAGGTGATTGAGGCCGTGGGCGGCAGGCAGGACATGACTTTGATGCAGTCCACCCAGATAGTCAGGCGGGGCGGGCTGATCGTGGTGGTGGGCACCTTTTCGGATAACAAGGCCAGCCTGAGGATTACCGAGTTCAAGGACAGAGAAATGGAACTGAAGGGGGCCCGGGGGCAGCACAATACCTTTAAGCCCTGCATGAGACTAATCAGCACCGGGAGGGTAAATGTAAAGCCTATGATCTCCCACGTGCTGTCTCTCCAGGAAATTGAAAGTGGCCTCCAGATGATGACGGACCCCGCTGAAAAGGTATCCAAGATAATAATTAAATTTTAAGAGGTGAGTGTTGATAATGAAAACTCATGGAAAGATAGCCCTTCTTACCGCCGTATTGCTTTGCGCGGCAATTATCGCCGGATGCGGCGGACAGGATCAGGCGAAAAAGCCCAAGTTCCCGGAAAAACCACTGACCTATTACTCGTGGAACGATCCGGGGTCTTCGGGGGACCAATTCGTCAGGGCCATTTGCAAGGCTGCCGAAAAACAGCTGGGCCAGCCCATTAACATTGTCGTCAAGACCGGCGGCAACGGCGCCGAGGCTTTAAGCGAAGTGATCAAGGCCCCCGCCGACGGCTATGCCCTCTCCCATTACGCATCCAGCCTCAGCGGATTCATGAGTATGCCCGGTTTTCCATACAAGCCGGATGATTTTGAGGCCTTCGCCAGGGTGCAGGAAAAAAATTACATGCTGGCTATAAATGCCGACCTGCCCATCAAGAACCTGGATGAATTTGTTGAATACGCCAGGAAAAACCCCGAAAAGCTCCGCATTACCGGGTCCAGGGTGGGCGGTGTGCACCACCAGATTGCCTACACCCTGGCCAAAAAGGCCGACTTTAAAATAACCTACGTTCCGGCCAAAGGCGGCTCAGAGGCCCTGAAGAACACCCTGGGGGGGCATGTTGACGGTATTGTGTACACCCCCATTGATATGCTGCAGCATGTCAAAAGCGGCAAACTGAGGCCCATCGTCAACTTCACCAGCCAAAAGGACCAAAACTACCCCGATGTCCCGCTTATAACCGAGACCAAGTATAAGTTTGACCCCATGTACCAGATTAACGGCCTCATGCTGAAAAAAGGAGTTCCGGAAGATGTAAAGGCCATTCTGGTGGATGCCTTCAAGAAGGCCATGGACGACCCGGAATTTGAACAGTTTTTGATCAAGGCCGACACCAGAAAGGGCTGGAAGGATCCCAAGGACTTCCAGGCTGAATTCGTCCGGGAGTATAAAGAATCTAAAGACTTCATGACCGAAATGGGGATCCTCAAGTAGATCCCGCAAAATACCGGCAGCCCCTTTCTTCCAGCAAAGGAAGGGGCTGTGGCCTATCGGAAAGGGGAAGATTCGGTGAAGAAAGCGAATATCGTGACGGCTGCTGCAATTTTTTTATTAAGCCTTTATCTTTTTAAACTGTCCTATAGTTTCCCCCCTTCTTTGCAGCAGTACATGCCCGGCCCCGGTTTCTGGCCCCGGGTCATTTTGGTGTGCCTTATGGGGCTCTGCATTATTCTTTTCTGCCGGGGCCTTATGCAAAAAAACGACATCAAAATCAACTGGAACCTGAGGCATGTAATGCCGGTTTTCATTCTGGGAGCCGCCTATCTTGCCACTATCGAGCTGGCCGGTTATTTTGCCGTTACGGTCCTTTTAATCGCAGCCATGCTCCTGTTTTTAGGCTTCAGGAACTGGAAGTTGATCACCGCTCTTAGCGCGGGCTGGATTATCACGGTATATTTGATTTTCGTCCGCCTGCTGGGCATACCGCTGAACTAGCTAAAAATCATGGGGGGAAAAGCAATGGAGAATTCCATCTCCGATCTGGCACTGAATTCCATAATAGCCGTTTTTCAAATTAAAAATATACTGATGATCATATTCGGTATCTCAGCGGGCATTCTGCTGGGGGCGCTGCCAGGCATAGGGGCGTCCACGGCCCTGGCCATCTTCCTGCCCCTTACCTACAGCCTGCCGGTGGGATCTTCCGTTCTTCTGCTGTGCAGTATATATACCGGGGCCGAATACGGGGGATCAATTTCCGCCATAGCCATCCGCGCCCCGGGAACGGGAGGCGCCGCCGCAACGCTTATCGACGGCTATCCTTTGACCCAGCAGGGCCTGCCCGGCAAGGCCCTGGGCGCCTCGCTGTACGCCTCGGTGGTGGGCGGGCTGTTCAGCGCCGTGGTGCTGGCGCTGTTTACGCCCCCGCTGGCCGCGCTGGGCCTTCGCTTCGGCCCTCCGGAAATGTTCGCCCTGGCGGTCTTCGGGGTGGCCGTAATAGCCTCCCTGGCCAGCCAGGCGCCCCTTAAAGGGTTTCTCAGCGCCTTCCTGGGCTTTCTTTTCGCAACCGCGGGAATAGACCAGTTCGTTGGTTTTTCCAGGTTCACCTTCAACCAGAGCGCCCTGTTCGGCGGCATTCCGGCGATACCCGCCATGATCGGCCTCTTTGCGCTGGCCGAGGCCTTTCGCATGGTGGAAAGCAAGGTGATTGCGGAAAAGAACTTCGAGATCAATAAAGTTTCACTGGCCATGCTTACGCTGAAAGAATTCAGGGGGCTGTTGAAACCCACCTTCAGGGGCAGCGTCATCGGCACCATCGTCGGGATTATCCCCGGGATCGGGACCAGCGTGGCTTCATTTTTCGCCTACGACGACGCCAGGAGGACATCCAAAAAGCCCGAAGAGTTCGGGAAAGGCAGCCTGGAGGGAGTGGCCGCCCCGGAAGCGGCCAATAACGCCGTGGTGGGCGGAGCGCTGATCCCCATGCTGGCTTTGGGCATACCGGGTTCGGCCAGCGTGGCTATGCTGATGGGCACACTGATTATGAATGACGTGGTGCCCGGACCTTTCTTCTTCGAAAAAAACCCGGACCTGAGCTTTCTTATTTTCACGGGGAACTTCGTCTGCAACCTGGTGCTCCTGCTTGTCGGCTATTTCAGCGTCAAGGTCTGCATCAGGGCGTTGGACGTGCCCAAGGAGGTGCTGGCCACATTCATCATGGCCGTCTCTTTCCTGGGCGCCTATGCCCATGGCAACAACCACAGCGACATGGTCATCATGTTCTGCTTCGGCATTGTGGGATGGGCCTTCGGCAAAATGGAAATACCCGTTGTTCCCTGTATCATAGCCATGCTGCTGGGTGAAATGGTGGAAAGCAACTTTTTGAGCTCAATCCTTATTTCCCACGGGGACTACCTGGTCTTTTTCAAAAGGCCGATCACCACAGTCTTGCTGCTGCTTTCTGTAGCCACTTTTGTCTACTCGGTGATCAAGGACCGCCAGCTGGCGTCCAGGCTGAGGAAAAATGAAATCGATGCCTAAGCTCCGGCGGCAGACCTTGTCTGATCCTTTGAACAAAGTACGGTATTCCGGGCGGGTTATAAAATGGGAGAAGCTAAGCGGCTTGCCGAAAGGCATACAGGAGACGTCAGAACTAACCGGAAACTTTACCTGGCCCTCTTCCTGATACATATCGGGTTGGGCGTGGCCGGGCCGGTTTTGAGCGAAATCAAAAGTTATTTTCAGATGGAAAGCACGGCCCGGGTCAGTCTGGTTTTTTCAGCCTTCGGGCTGGCCAGGCTGATCTGCGATCTGCCCGGAAGCTTCCTGATCCAGAAAGTAAAGCATGAGGCGCTGATGGTTGCCGGCGCCTCCCTCCTGGTGATCGGTTCGGTGATGGTCACCATGGCCCCTTCCTATGAGCTCTTTTGGCTGGCAGGGTGATTGCCGGAACCGGATCATCCCTGATTAACATTTCCGCCCAAGATAAGGCTCAAGACCCTGATGGGACCGCCGGAGGGAGTGCAGCCCCGCCCCGGTTTTTCATGGGCAGGGCTATGGTCGCCAACGCTTCAACCTTTGTCCTTTTATTCGCCCTGGGCAGGATGGCCAACAACGTCAACGTGGCACTGCTGGGTGATGTCACTCCGAGGGAAAAGTAACATAGCCCTCGCCTCTTCAACTGTGGCGACTTCTCTACCCATTTCTCTTGCCATGCGCACCACTTTTTCCACCAGGTCTCTGTTTCCCTTGGCCAGAACGCCTTTATAGAGGTAAATGTTATCCTCCAGACCGACCCGGACATGTCCTCCCATTACCATTGCCATAGAAATTAACCTGGTCTGGTATTTGCCGACACCGGAAGCCGTCCAGTGAATTCCCTTTGGCAAATGATCAAGGTAGTAGAGAATACAACGCGGATCGGGGAAAGTTGAACCGCCCATTCCAAATACAAAGTTGACTGAATACGGGTAATCCGCAGGCATTGCCCCACTATCTATCAGCGCCTGGATGTTTCTTAGGTGACTTAGGTCATATGCTTCAAATTCAATGTGCATTTTGCGCTCAACCATTCCCCGGGCAAAGGCTTCAATTAAATCAGGAGGGTTAGACATTAAAAAGCATTTTAGCTTTGCACTAGGACTTAGAAGACTAAAATGAAACGTTCCTGCATTTAGTGTTTCCATTTCGGGCATAGGTACAATGTTTAAAAGATCTAACCGTTCTTCTTGATTGCGTATCTGGTTAAAGCGATTGATTTGGCCGGTTCCTACTTGAATAATCGCATCGCACCTTTCTCTGATTAAGCGAATTATCTCACCGGTTACCTCAGTATCACTTTTTTCAGGATTGGGGTCTTTAGGATGTAGATGGATAATAGGCGCCCCTGCCTGATAGGCTTGATAAGCTTCCTCTGCTACCTCCTCAGGAGTCATCGGTAGATGCTGGGTCTGTTCTCTGTGCGTGTGAGAACCTACAACCGCGGCAGTAATTATTAGTTTTTCCATACAAAATCCCTCCTTTTATTTTGAACGAATTTCTTTTGTGCGTTTTACGAACTCATCCAGTCCGGGAACTCCCTTTTCCTTAAAGTATTTCAAGGCTCCTGGATGCAATGGTATGGAAAGGCTGTCCAGGGCATTGTTTAAGCTAAGATCTTTAAAAATTGGGTGGACAGAACCCAAATAATTTATGTTTCCAAAAATGGCTTTGGTCATTTTGTAAACCGTATCTTCATCAAGGTCTTCGCTAATTACCACCATTCTCCGATAGCTCATGGTAGGCAGTTCCTTGTCTAAACCTTTATAGACACCAGGCGGTATACTCTTTAATGAATAATACGGATACTTTTTTTGTATTTCGGCTATCGCTTCCTTTGAAGTCGGAAGGAAAACCATATCCCGGGCCAAGGCAATTTCCTGTATGGACGCCGAAGGATATCCTGTGCACCATAAAAACACGTCTATTTGACCGTTTTTAAGAGCATCTGACATTTCCGACTGGCTCATATAAAGCATTTTTATATCATTGGTGGACACTCCCGAAGCTTCTAACCACAGCTTTCCGTCGATGAAATTAGCGCTCCCCGGTTGTCCAATACCCACCCTCTTGCCTTTAATATCTGTAGCGCTATTAATACTGCTTCCTTTTGGAACTATGGTTGTCTGGTAAACATCCTCTATAGAAAACCAGGCCATTAAAAGGTTTTTTTTGCCCTTGAAATTACCTTGGCCGGTATATGATTCAAAGGCGGTACTTGGCATGGTCAACCCAACTTCTGACTTACCGTCGTTGATTAACTGAACATTGGCCACCGCTCCGTTGGTTTCTTCAGCCGTAGCCTGGATGCCGGGAACGTTTTTATTCAGTACCTCCGCTATACCGGCGCCTATAGGGTACCAGGTTCCTCCAACCTTGGCTGTGCCTATGGAAATATACTGCTTTTTAGCTGGAGATGTTTTCTTTTCGGCGGAATCCTGCTGCCCACCGCAACCGAAAATCAGAAATGAAGTTACAAGTAATGCCACAATTAAAATCAAAGGAAATATTGTAAACTTTTTCACTCTGAAACCCTCCTTTTTATTTTCTATTGTCAGGTATTTAACTTTTGATATCTAAAAAAATACTTTTGCGTAAGGAAAACCATCGCAAGAAGCCCTACCCCAATGATATCAGTAACAACCCCCGGTTTAATTAATAACACGGCAGCTACTATGAGAACGATCCTCTGCCACCACAAAGCCTCTGTGTACAAATAACCATGTAATCCGACCGCTAACGCATAACATCCTAAACAAGCAGTTATTACTGCGCTGATAATACCTGGCCAGCTTCCACTGAAAAGAAGTTCAGGTCCAAATATAAACATATATGGTATAAGAAAGGCTACCATACCCATTCTGAAAGCCATAAAACCGGTTCGATTGGGATCTGCTCCGCCTATCCCGGCGGCTGTATAGGCAGCCAGCGCCACCGGCGGAGTTATAGCAGATATGCAGCCAAAGTAAAGAATAAACATATGGGCTGCAAGTACCGGTATACCCAAGTTAACCATTGCCGGTCCAACCAATGCTCCCAATAATATATAACAGGCCACAGTAGGCAGGCCCATTCCCAAGATCAGACAAGTAGTCATTACCAAAATCAACAATATCAGTATATTTTCTCCTGAAAGGGCCACTAATAAACTGGAAATTTTCAAACCAAGACCGGTTAGAGTAATTACACCGGACACAAGGCCTGCACAGGCGCAGGCAATAGCCACTGAGAGAACACCCCTGGCCCCCCCTTCCATTGTGGCTATAAGAGATCGCCAGTTAAACCTGGAGGACTGTTTTATCGTAGCAACTAAAAAAAGTGCCAATATAGCCCGGGAAGCAGCATAAATAGGTGAATATTGCATGGCCATCAAAACTACAAGCAATATGAGTGGGAGAAACAGGTGTGCTCCTCCCAATAGTGCTTTTCCTATCCTAGGCAACTCTTCTTTTTTGATCCCTTTCAAGCCTGTTTTTAACGCTTCTATGTCCACCATCACAAACAATGTAAAATAGAAGAGAACTGCGGGTATTATAGCGGCTACACAAACCTTTAGGTAGGGTACCCCAATCATCTCCGCCATGACAAAAGCTGCAGTCCCCATAACTGGCGGCATCAATTGCCCACCCGTCGATGAAACGGCCTCTATGGCTGATGCGACATGGCTGCTATAGCCGCTTTTTTTCATTAATGGTATTGTAAAGGTTCCTACAGTTGCAGCATTAGCGGCGGCGCTGCCAGAAACCGTACCCATTAAAGCGCTGCCAATAACCGCTGCCTTTGCCGGGCCACCTCTTAACCAGCCAACCGTACCTGTGGCTACATCCATAAATACTTTGGCTGCTCCAGATTTTTCCAAAAAGGCGCCGAAAATAATAAACAGGGTGATAATATTGGCGGAAACTGAAATTGGCTGACCAAATATTCCAGAGGTCGTCAAGTACATGTGGGCAGAAATACGTTCAATATCGTAGCCTCGGTGTCCTAAAACTCCCGGAAAATAAGGTCCGGCCAGGCTATAAAGCAAAAAGGCGCCCGTAATTATAACCAAGGGCCAGCCTATAACCCGCCTAGTAGCTTCCAAAACCAAAATAATAGCCAGAACGCCCATTACAATGTCTGTTGTTATGGGTGCTCCTTCTCTTTCAATTAACGAATTGTAATTTACAATTAAATAACCCATGGTACTTACCGCTAGAACACAAAACAGTCCATCAATGACGGTAAAACGGCCACGCTTTCCTTTAAGAGTTGGCCAAAGCAAAAAAATCAACAGTATTACAAACAATACGTGTACACTACACTGAATCATTTCCGTGAAAGAACCGAAAAAACCGGTATATAGGTGAAATATCGACATGGATACAGCAATTACAGTAACAAGAAGGGCCAACCACTTTTTGGGGGCCATTTCGCCATCAGATTGTCCAGATTCCTTCTGCCGGTCCTGATCATATGTTTTATCCATCTGTGTTTCACTCATTATTCCACCCCTTTTTGAAAGGGACTTCCTCATGAATGAGCAAGCCCTTATTTCCTTAGAACGGGACTGTCCACCGGTTCGTTGGATATAACCACCTGTGAGCGCACATACCCCTGGTTTCGGTTCCGTGGCTGACCGGCATGGGTGGTGTACAGGCCTGCCGACCGGGCAAGTATTTGTCCCATACTGACCACACCCTGGTCACCACGCTTATCAACATATCCAGTCTCTTTCCATCAACTCCTCCTTTGCATTTCAGATGTGAACGCCCTTAGGTCTTCGGCAAATTCCATATTGGTATTCTGGCGTCCCAGTGAATACCAGTACGAAAGATTAGTTGACCTTGCCCGGCCGCACTACACAAATTTTTTTACATCCCTCTTACCGCCGTGCCTTCTCCAATAATCGCCAAATAACTCTTCGTCCGTAGGTACTACTGCTTTTATTGGGCTTGATACCCATGTTACGTTAAGAAAATGCTTGACGCTGATATTTTCATTTGTAATGCCACCACCCCACGTTCCGCAACCCAAGCTGGTGGTAAACGGCATACCGTTCTCCCAACTACCTCCGTTTCCTATGGCCATCGATTGCCGTAACATTACCCTGCTGGTTTTTGTCCGCAAGGCTAGGTCCATAATATGTTTTTCATTAAAGCTATGAATGCCGCAAGAATGACCCATACCTTGAAATTCAGTTATTTGATTTACTTTTGAAATTGCCTCTTCAAAATCACGATATTTATACACTGTTAATACTACCGACAATTTCTCACCGGAAAACAAGTAATCATTTCCGATCTCATTTTCCTCAACCATAATGAAGTTTTTGTCTTCCGGAATAGAAAGGCCGGCATATTTTGCTATCTTTGAGGCCTTTTGGGCAACGATATCGCGATTAAGTTCACCATCAAGCCATAAGTATTTTTCTAAAGCGGCCTTCTCTTCAGGACTCGTAAGATATCCGCCCTCGCGCTGCAAAGCCAGTAACATATGCTGGTAAATGCTTTCTTTTACTACTATGGAATTTTCGGATGAACAACTTGTGGCCAAATCAAATGTTTTACCAATAGCTATCTTACGTGCCGCATCACCAAGGTTGGCTGTCTCGTCTACTACTACAACAGCGTTTCCCACTCCGACACCATAAGCCGGCTTACCAGAACTATACGCCTTTTTTAATATACCTGTCCCTCCTGTAGCCACCACCAGATCACATTGTTTCATTAGTTCGCAGCTAAGCTCTTTTGTCGGCTCCGGTATGCATTGCAGTAGGTCCGGCGGATAACCAAGCTCTTCAACTACAGTCCGTATACTTTCAATAATTTCATACACGCTTCTCTTGCTCTTGGGATGTGGAATAAAAATAATAGCGTCTCTTGCTTTAAAAGCACACATTGCCTTTAAAACCGGGGTTATTTCGGCGTTTGTCATTGGTATCATAGCTCCGACAACACCTACCGGCTTTGCTATTTTAACTAGCCCTTTAGTTTCATCAGTTTCAATAATCCCTACAGTTTTAACCGGTTTAAGGTCATGTAAACAACCTCTGACCTTGTTGTTTATTTTGACGATTTTGTCATCCGCATCCCCCATTCCCGTTTCCGCAACGACACTTTTTGCGAATTCCGCCGCTCTTTTTATTGCCGTCCAAGCTACGGCGGTGGCTAACTCATCTACTGCCTCTTGGGTGTATTCTTCCGCTTTCTTTTGTGACTCTCTTGCATTTGCTATTAATTCAGCAATATATTTCTCCTCATTATTTCTCATCAAATGCCTCCAAAAAAAATAACATTTCATTTCCATTCCATAACACACTGCAAAAACAAGACCCGAAGATTTTTCCACAGTCCGCCGATTATAATTACTTTAACCAATGGCAAATCTAAGTAGCGCTACTCTATCATAGTAAAATTTTACGGCTTTTTGATGCAAATCAGCATATCGCGATGCAATAATTAATCTCTTTATTTGCTACATAAAATCAATGTTTTTAAAAACACCATATGTAAATCCGCATCATATAATTGAATTTTTGACAATCGATAGATACAATTCTCTGGCATGAGATTAGCTAGTATTAATTGAAAGCTTTTTAAGGTTTAACATTAACTTAAAAAAAGGTGGGGGTTACATGGAAGCTACTTGCAAAACACTTGCTGATATTAATAAGAAATTGCAAAAAGGTCAGGCATTGGTTCTGACCGCCAAGGAATTTAAGGATTTGGTCCGTGCTGGCAACCGCCCTTGCGTTGAAGAGGTTGACGTTGTAACATGCGCAACCATGGGTGTAATGTCCGGAACAATCGCTTGCCTGAACATTCCCATAACTGAACCGGGTAAGTTTTGCGTTGCTAAAGAAGTTTATATAAATGGGGTTCCGGCCCACCCCGGGCCTGCGCCCAATGAACGCCTCGGCAACGTAGACTGTATTATTCACGGAACCGCCCATAGCGTTTATGACCATAACTATGGGGGTGGCCATCTTTTTAGTGACATGGTTTCAAGACGGCCCTTTGACGTAGAAGTGATTAGTGATGCCGGGGCAAAGCATAAAAAAACACTTACCTTGGACGAAATTCCATTTGCCCGCCTTCAAGGGACCCGCCACGCTTTTAAAAACTATAACGGTTTTGTCAATATAAAACAAAAAGAACGCTCCTATTCAACAATTTTCTATTTTAAGAATATGCAAGGGACTGACGGTATCAGCGTGGCTGGCTGTGGTGAATTAAATCCTCTGCAAAATGATCCTGAAATGCAGACTATAAGGATGGGTACCGTGGCTCTTGTGAACGGTGCAACCGGCATAGTAATTGGTACGGGAACCAGAAGTACCCCTAAAAAACCGAACTTATCCTTATCAGCTGACATGTTTAATATGGATCCAAGGTATATGGGGGGCTTTAAAACGTCAGCGGGGCCAGAAATTTTAAACTCTACAGCGCTGGCGATACCAGTTTTAAACGATCAAATTTTGCAAAAAATGGTAAAGTATACCGATGAAAATATTTCAATTCCTATAGTTGATATTTCTGACAGGCTCATGGTTGGCGAGGCCACCTATGCGGATGTGTGGCAAAACGTCGATTTGAGAGTAAAATTTAACCGGGAAAAATGCATTGAGTGTACTATCCCCTGTCCTGTGGAACTTCTCTGCCCGGTTGGGGCTTATATAGCCGCCGGCAAAAAATGGTTTGCAGATATATGCTTTGGCTGCGGTGCCTGTGTAAGCCTTTGCAGTTGCGGAGCCTTTAGCGCCAAGATGGGTAAGATCAAGTTGGGCGATCGTGAATATCCAATTACTTTTAGGCAGTCTGACAGAAAGCGGGCCATTGAATTGGCCGAGATTTTTAAGCAAAAATTACTCAGCAGTGAAATTATTCTTTAAAAGAGCGAAAACCGTAATGTGATGCATATTAACATAGGCTTATGCCAGGCTGCATCACTCCATAATCGCATAAAACAAGGACCATAATCATCAAAGGCTATGCTAAATTACATCAACTTTGATGATTAACATCATTTTTGATGATTGTTAGGGGTTTTTTGCTTTGGCATAGGTTTTGCTTTTCGTTATATCAAACGAAAGAATTGAGTGATTTTGCCATTCATTAAGGGGGTGCTAAAAACGAAGTAAATATTTTTAAGTTACAGAAAAATGAAAATGTTAAATTAAGGGGTGTTAGAACAATGGGAAACAAGCGTTTATATTGGCCAGCAAAAAGTAATTATATTCCACCGGCTTCATCCACAAGTATACCTAAGAAAGACTTTGTCTATGATGCCATCTTTATCGGCGGAGGCGCCGCGGGCAGGTTTGGTTCAGCCTTCCTCAGGGCGATGGGCGGAACTCAGTTTACCTTTGAAGCGGATAACCACCTGGGCGGGCAGTGCTGCAAGCATAATTGCGTACCGGAGCACTTTGCGTATGACAACTCTGTTTATATGGATCATCTGCGCTGGTTCGGGGGGCAGCTGTGGTTTCCGGAAATTCCGGATAAACTCGATATGGCTCCAATCTTTGACGTATACCGTAAGGTTCGGGACACCAATGTGTACCAGTTCATGACCGACCAGAGCAAGGGGCAGTTAGGCATTGAGTTTGCCGTCTACAAGGAAGCAAAAATTATTGATGCGAACACGGTAGAGGTGGATGGCGAACGCTACCGGGCCAAGAATCTGGTTATAGCTACCGGCGCCCGTCCAAGAATTCCCAACATTCCCGGAATAAATCTGAAGGGTGTTATTACTCACCAGGAACTTGTCGGTATCGATTACGAACCGCAAAAAATAGTTGTAATCGGCCAGGGCAAAACATCATCCGGATATACATCATTCTTCCGCTCCTGCGGGTGCGAAGTTACCGTGGTTAACCGCTCACCCATTTACCGCTGGCTGGATGATGATGTCCGCGAATTTGTTATCTCCAACATGAAGCGCCGTGGCATCAAGATTCATGAAGGGGTAAAGATAAAGGAAATCAAGGGCGTGGAAAAGGTTGAAGCGGTGGTGTTTGAAGAGGATGGCAAGCTGAAGGAGGTTCCTTGCGATACCGTGTTTCTTGGCACCGGGGTTGTTCCCAATTCAGAAATCGCCAGCCCTCTGGGAGTGGAGATCGGGCCCAACAACGAGATAGTGGTGAACAAGAAATTCCAATCCAGCATTCCCAACGTATATGCCATTGGGGACACCGCCGGGCTTCCCTATGTAATGTCCAAGGCCCGCCAGTCCGGTATGATCGCGGCCAAAAACATTATGGGCGAAGAAACAGAAATGATGGACAGGACAATTCCGGAGTTTATGTTTACCACATATGAAATAACCTGGTGCGGCCTGACTGAGAAAGAGTGCCGGGAAAAATACGGCGATGCGGTGATAATTAAGATGCCTCCTGACAAGCTTGACATCGGACTGCCTCTGGCAGAGCGTTCGATGGTTATGGCACACCTTCACCCGGAGATGTCCGGATTCCAGAAGGCCATTATTGAGCCCAAGTCGCGTCGTTTTGTAGGCTTCTGGCATGTCGGCTACGGCGCCAAGGCGGCCTTCCAATACCTTCCCGTACTGATGGACAAAGGGCTGACAGTTGATGAGATGGCTACATTCCATGAGCTGTTCCTTAATGCGGAGCATTTTATTCAGCTTACAAGGCTCAGGGCTGGGCAGAAGAACCTGAGCAATCTGTAATTAAAAACACCTGAAAAGGGGTGAAAAAGTCGATGAGAAAAGTCCTGGTTGACTACTTTGATAAAAAGATGGAGATATCCGTTCCGGATGACGCAATTGTGCTGGAATCAAATCCGCCTCCAGGGCATCCGGAGCCCCAAAAACTGGTCCGGGATGCCCTGGCCAATCCCCTGGGCATGCCCCGCATTTCCGAACTGGTTAAGCCGGGCAGCAAGGTGACAATAGCCTTTGACGATCCCTGCCGGCCAGGGTTGCCGCGTCAGATTATTATCCCCATCATACTGGAGGAGCTTAATAAAGCCGGGGTGCCAGACGAGGACATAATACTGATCTCAGCCAATGGCAACCACGTAAAGCGGACAAAGGAAGAGTTCCGGAAGTATCTTGGAGATGAGGTGTATAACCGCTTCTGGTCCAAGGGCAGCAATACCAGAATTCTTAATCATGACTGTGCCGATCCGGAAGGCCTGGTATATATGGGTGTTTCGGAAATGGGCGACTATGTGGAGTATAACAAACTGCTGTCAACCTCGGACCTGTTCATTTACTGCGGGACGGTGCAGTCCTCCAACTGGGGCGGAATGACCGGCTGCGGCGTGATAATCGGTCTGGCCGGTGCCCGGAGCATGCGTTCCACCCATAGCTGGGACGTGGTGGGTGACCCAATGTCCTGCCACGGAGACCAGAACAAAATGTTCTACCGGCACCACAAGGACGCCGTGATGGATCAGATAGAGAAGTTTATTGGTAAAAAGGTGTTTTATGTGGATGCCGTGTTAGGCCAGGGAACCCAGATTGTCGGTGTTTACGCCGGCCATTACAAGCCAATACAGGAGCCTGCCTGGAAGCAGGTGACAGAACTTTACCAGGTAAAGGCGCCACAGGCTGACTTGGTGGTGGTTGGCTTGCCGCAATTTCTTTTGTATGGGGAAAGCACAAACCAGTTGATGTGTTTAGTGGGGACCACAACGGCTCCCCGCCACTGGGTCAACAAACCCCTGGTACGGGAAGGAGGAGTGCTGATAGGCTGCGGGAAATGTACCGGCGTTATAGATGACGAGTTACACCCTTCCTATGCCGAAGTGGCAAAGCTGTTTGACAGGAGTTTTAACGCCGGGGATATGTATGATCATGAAGATCAATACCTCCACCGGCCGGATTTGCTTTTCAAATACAGCCACTGTCACGGATATCACCCTATTCACCCGTTCTGGCTGTTCTACGAAAGCCAGTACATGCTTGATCACTGCAGTAAAATAATTTTCGCCGGGGCGGAAAATCCCGGGGCCCTGCGCCAGCTTGGCTGCGAAGCGACCAGAAGTTTTGACGCAGCGTTTGCAAGGGCAAAACAGGTTGTCGGGCACAATCCCAGGGTTCTGGTGCTTCCCACTTTCTGGAGCAAGCCCAGGATGCAGTTCTATGTCGAGTAATGATAAAAGAAAAAATGCACCGTATTCTTGAAGATGTCAAAAATGGTGTTGTTGAGGTTGATATGGCGCTGGACAGCCTTAAGAACATGCCATACGAGGACCTGGGCTTTGCTAAGGTGGATCATCACAGAGAGATGCGCAAGGGCTTTCCGGAAGTCATCTTTTGCCAGGGGAAAACCACTTCCCAGATAGTGGAGATTATAAAAATAATGTATGACAACAGTCGTACTATTTTGGCCACCCGGGCCTCCCCGGAGGCGCATCAAGCGGTGCGCGCCCTCTTTGACGAGGCTGTTTACTCTGAATTGGGACGCACCATTGTGATCAGCCAGGGAGAGAAACTTCCTCTGAAAGGCAATGTGCTTGTAATGACTGCAGGAACCGCGGACCTGCCGGTGGCTGAAGAGGCTGCGGTAACCGCCGAAACGATGGGTAATCATGTGCGCAGGTGTTACGATGTCGGTGTTGCGGGCATACACCGCCTGTTTGACAATTTGGACATGATTAGATGGGCCCACGTAATAATCGTGGTGGCCGGGATGGAAGGGGCTTTGGCCAGTGTCGTGGGTGGGCTGGCGGTTCAGCCTGTGATCGCCGTTCCTACCAGCATAGGGTATGGAGCAAGTTTTAACGGACTTGCCGCGCTTTTATGCATGCTCAATAGCTGTGCTTCCGGGGTCAGTGTGGTTAATATCGACAACGGTTATGGCGCTGCCGCCATGGCAAACGCCATAACCCAAATGATTGCGGGGTTGGAACGGTGAGGGTAGCTTTTTTTGACTGTTTTTCCGGGATTAGCGGGGATATGTGCCTGGGTGCCCTGGTGGGAGCGGGCCTGGATTTTGAACTGCTAAATGACGAATTAAGCAAACTGCCCGTTGAGGGCTACAGGCTGCGGTATGAAAAGACTGAATATAGCGGAATTTTTGCCGTGAATTTATTTGTGGATTTGGATGATTCCGCCCATGCACACCGGCATTTAAGAGATATTGAGGAAATAATCGGGAAAAGCACTTTGCCGGAAGAGGTCAAGGAGAAAAGCAAAGCTGTATTCAGGTGCATTGCTTTGGCCGAAGCCAAGGTTCACAACACAACCGTTGACCATGTTTATTTTCATGAAGTGGGTGCGATAGACACCATAATCGATGTGGTGGGTACCGTTCTTGGGCTTTATGCTTTGGGGGTAGAAAAAGTTTTTGTATCCCCACTCCCCATGGGCAAAGGTTCGGTTCAGTGCATGCATGGAATCATTCCATTGCCTGCGCCGGCAACGCTGGAAATCCTCTGCCAGAAACCCATACCGGTTTATGGGACTGATATCGATATGGAACTGGTGACCCCTACCGGGGCCGCACTGGCTGCCACCCTGGGGGAGTATTACGGACAGATGCCTTTAATGACAATTTCCCGGGTAGGTTACGGGGCGGGCAAGAAAAAAATGCTGCGTCCCAACATGCTCAGGATTGTAACCGGGGATTTGATTGAATTGTCCAGCGGCGCCGGGGACACGTGCCTGCAGCATTCCGCAACACACCATGCGGGCCACTCTCACCCTGAGGTAAGCGGTGAAGCAATCATGCAGGCGTTATACAAACAGGGTCCGGACATGATAGACATCAACAACGGTTCTAGAAAGGCTGACTTTGTTTTCCATAAAAAATGCTGCTGAAAGGTGTTGAGGATGCATGCTGGAACCGGATGTGAAATCCACAATTAAAAAAAGGTACAACATATTCGCGCAAAAAGAAAGGATGGACGAAGGAAAGTTCAAGGCCGAAAACGGTATGGGCCTGAACGGTCAAAAACTATTAAACGCTTACGAACTGAGTAAAATTCCAAACGATGCACTTTACTACTTCATGGGGGCAACCACGCCCACCAGACTGGTTGAAATAAACCGCGGCGATACGGTACTGGATCTGGGCTGCGGGATAGGGGTGGATGTAATACTGGCAGCCTATGAGGTTGGAACCCCGGGCATGGTGATTGGCATCGATCTTTCCGAGGGACTGATTGAGAGGGGTAATGAGGTTATCGCACAGACAGGGTTGAAGAATATTGAGTTGATTCAGGGAGACATGGAAAGTATTGCCCTGCCTTCTTCCTCAGTCGATATTGTTATATCTAACGGGGCGATTAACCTCGTGCCTGACAAAAGGACTGTTTTCCGGGAGGCTTACAGGGTTTTAAAGCCGGGTGGCAGGCTGGCGCTGGGAGATATAATTCTGGAAAGAAAAATTGAAAGGGAACTTCTGGAGCGATTCAGGGAAAACCTGGCTGGCTGCCTGGCCTTTGCGGTTGAAGAGAGAGAGTACCTGGAGGCAATAAGTGATGCAGGTTTTAATCAACTGAAGGTGGTTTCAAGGCGCCCACTGTCTCGGGGCGAACTGGATGTAATGGCTGCCTGTCCCGATACGCGGATAACGCCGCCTCCCCGAAAAGAAGATGTCGATGTTGTGGAAGGTCTGGTCATCAGTATTAAATTAACAGCCGTTAAAGATTTACACTGAATTGATATAGCGACCTCCTTACATTGAGGAAGGTGTTAAAAGGAAAATGAGGGTTGCGAAGGAAATTTTATGGAATCCGTCAGAAGACTACAAAAAGTCCACCAACATGATGCGTTTTATTGATTTTGTACAGAAAAAGAGTGGCTTGAATTTAACATCATATAATGATCTATATAATTGGTCAATTGAAAATAGCGCTTTATTTTGGAAAGCCATGTGGGAATTCGGGGGAATTATTGCTTCCCGTTCTTATGATGAGGTTGTAACTAATTTCGAAGAAATGCTGAGAACAAAATGGTTTGTCGGTTCGAAACTTAACTTCGCTCAAAATTTGCTTCGCTTCAGGGACGATCGCACGGCACTGGTTTTTAAAGGCGAAACAATGGTACAGCCGGTCACCCTTTCCTATGCCGAACTGTATGACCAGGTGGCCCGACTGGCCAAATCCATGCGGGATATGGGTGTAACAGCAGGTGACCGGGTGGCCGGGTTTATGCCCAATATGATTGAGACAGTGGTGGCCATGCTGGCCACCACCAGCATCGGTGCAATATGGTCTTCCTGTTCACCTGATTTCGGAATAAAGGGTGTTTTGGATCGCTTCGGGCAGATTAAGCCGAAAATACTTTTCATGGCCAGTGGTTATTTTTATGATGGGAAGGCCTTTGACACTACAGAAAAAGTAGCCGGCATCGCCAGGGAGATCCCGAGCATCGAGCGGGTGGTGGTAATACCTTATACGGAAAAGGATCCCCGCATAGACGGTATTCAGAGGTCCATTCTATACCAGGACTTCCTCTCGGCAGAAAAAGGACTTGAGTTGGAATTTACTCAGCTTCCTTTTGACCATCCGGTATATATCCTTTATTCCTCCGGTACCACCGGTATTCCCAAGTGCATTGTGCACGGGGCTGGGGGAACCTTAATTCAGCACCTGAAGGAGTTAATGCTGCACACCGATTTGAAGCGGGAAGACACTATTTTTTATTACACCACATGCGGATGGATGATGTGGAACTGGTTAATCAGCTCCCTGTCAGTAGGTACTACCCTTGTCCTGTTTGATGGTTCACCTTTTTATCCCGATGCGGGGGCACTTTGGAGACTGGCTCAAGAATTGGGCATCACGATTTTTGGGACAAGCGCCAAGTACCTGGCAGCGGTGGAAAAGGCCGGGGTAAAGCCCGGGGCGGTTTATGACCTGGGAAAACTTAAAGCCATACTATCCACCGGATCCCCCCTATCCCTGGAAAGCTTCAGATTTGTTTACCGCGACATAAAACAGGATGTTTGCCTTTCCTCCATTTCCGGCGGCACAGACATCATATCCTGTTTTGCTCTGGGTAATCCAACCGGGCCGGTATATGCCGGGGAACTGCAGTGTCGGGGACTGGGCATGAAAGTGGAGAGCTTTGACCGGTACGGCAAGCCCGTTCTCAACCGGAAAGGTGAACTGGTCTGTTCAGCACCTTTCCCATCCATGCCAGTTTATTTCTGGAATGACCCCGACCGGGAAAAGTTACGGAAGGCATATTTCAATGTGTATCCTAATATCTGGCGTCATGGAGATTACATAGAGATTACAGAACCTGGCGGGGTTATCATCTATGGCCGGTCCGACACCACCCTGAATCCCGGCGGGGTCAGGATAGGCACTGCCGAAATCTACCGACAGGTGGAGTCACTGCCGGAGGTTAAAGACAGCATTGTGGTGGGGCAGGATTGGGATCATGATGTTCGGGTGATTCTCTTTGTCAAGCTTGCCGATAGTATAAGACTTACCGATGAATTGATCTTGAGGATTAAGACAACCATTAGAATGAATGCCACTCCCCGGCACGTTCCGGCAAAGGTTATTGAGGTAAAGGATATTCCTTACACGTTAAACGGAAAGAAAGTTGAAATGGCTGTCAGAAGTATCATCCACAACGAGGAGGTGTTAAACAGAGATGCTCTAGCCAGTCCGGAAGCATTGGAATTGTTTAGAGGCTTGCCACAGTTGTCGGAATAGCTTGGAAATTTCTGTGTCCTATGCATTTAAGGAGAACGATAAGCATGAGTAATTTGATAAAACAGACTGATGTACAATTAAATAATGTTTACGAACCGGAAGAAAAAGAGGGTAGCCTGGCTCGGTTAGGCTTTAAAATGGCGGACTGGGCTGAAAAATGGTTTCCCGACGCCTATGTTTTTGCGGTTGCGGCGGTGGTAATTATTGCGGTCTGGGCTATGTTTATGGGCCAGAGCGTATATCAGATCTCGGTAAATTTTGGTTCGCATTTCTGGGATTTGGTTCCTTTTACGATGCAGGCGGCTTTCGTAATTATAACTGGTTATATTCTTGCTGCTTCAAAGCCGGTTAACATGCTTATAATGGCCCTTGCCGGAATACCCAAAACCCCCCGGCATGCGGTTTGCTTTGTAGCCTTCTTTGCAATGGTGTCCTCCCTTTTAAGCTGGGGATTCAGCCTGATTTTCAGCGGACTTTTAATCAGGGAGGTTACCAGGAGGGTTGACGGCATCGATTACCGGGCCATGGGCGCGGCCGGATACCTTGGACTGGGTAGTATTTGGGCGCTTGGACTCTCTTCAGCCCCAGCCCTGCTTATGACAACAAAAGGTTCCTTACCGCCGGCCCTCTATAAGATTAGCGGTGTAATTCCCCTGTCCACAACTTTATTTACATGGCAAAACCTTGTAATGATAGTGGTTTTGATAGCTCTTTCCGTATGTATATGTTATTTTTCAACACCTTCGGCTAAAAAAGCTAAAACCGCGGAAATGGCCGGAGTTAGATATGACAAATTGACCATTGAGGTTCCCAAAAGGGAAAAGCCGGGTGAATGGCTGGAGTACAGCCCTATTTTAACGCTGTTTATCAGTGCGCTGGGTATGGTTTATCTCTACCATGCCTTCAGAACAAAGGGTGGATTCGCCGCTTTGGATTATGCAACCTATGACTTCATGTGCCTGATTTTGGGAATGCTTTTACACTGGACGCCCAAGTCTTTCTTAATAGCTGCGAAAAAATCAATCCCGGCCACCGGTGAGGTGCTCCTCCAGTTCCCGATATACGCCGCAATTTTTGGAATCATGATTGCCGCTGGCATAAATGATGTTATCGCCAAGTTCTTCGTGGAGATTTCCAACCAACATACCTTCCCTGCACTGGTTGCCATTTACTCAGCCATCCTTGGGCTGTTCCTTCCCTCCGGAGGCGGTAAGTGGATAGTGGAGGCCCCTTACGTGCTGGAAGCGGCAAAACACCTGAACGTCAACATGGCTTGGTGCGTGCAGATTTATAATGCGGCGGAAGCCCTTCCCAACTTTATAAACCCCTTCTGGATGCTGCCCATGATGGGAGTCCTGAACATAAGAGCCAGGGATTTGGCGGGTTATTCCATGCTGCAGCTTTTATTCCACGCCCCAATTGTTATCATAATGGTCTGGCTGCTTGCATATACACTGCCCTATGTTCCTCCGGTGTTTCAATGACGGTTTAAATGTGACTTGCCGGGGATTCCAGGATCCCCGGCGCCTTCTTTTCAGGAGAACTCGCTATTTCTCTGGCTTAATGTAGAAAAAACATAACATTCGGCCTGGACATTAAGGGTGTCTCCGCTGCCGAACAAAAGAACGTGGCTGCCCATTATATAGGGATATCCCTCCCATGACCATAACCGCTGTGCGTGTTTCGGTGGCCGGGGTGTTTTTGGCTGCACTATTGAGGTATAATGAAAAAAGATTCCCCAGGCTTGAAAAAAAGCATTTCATCCCCTTGATCACATTTTGGGCGGTGCAATGGTTTTGACCGGTGTATACATGGGTTCAAGGCGATCCCAGGTTCCAAAAAACAAAACTGATTTGGGGGTGTTTTAGAATGAAAGTATTAGGCATTGTTGGCAGCCCCCGCCGGGGTGGCAACACCGAGACATTGGTCGGGGAGGCCCTGCGGGTTTGCAGGGAAGAAGGACTGGAAACAGAAATGATAACCCTCGCGGACAAGACTATTCAGCCTTGCGCCGAGTGTATGTACTGCAAGTCGGAAAAAACCTGCAGCAACCAGGAGGACGACTTTTTACCTATCTTTGAAAAAATGAAAGAAGCCCAGGGGATCATCCTATCTTCGCCGGTCTTTTTTGGTTCGGCTACGCCCCAGATAAAGGCCCTTATCGACCGTGCCGGTTACCTGGGGATTGCTGCGGGCAGGCCTTTTGAACGAAAGGTTGGAGGAGCGTTGGTGGTTGCAAGGAGGGCCGGACAGAACTTTACATTTTCCCAACTGCTCTATTTCTTTCTCTACCACGGAATGATTGTCCCGGGCTCCACTTACTGGAACATCGCTTTCGGTAAAGAGCCGGGCGAGGTTAATAACGACCAGGAGGGACTGCAAACGGCGTATAACTTTGCAAAAAATATGTGCTGGCTGATCAAAAAGATTAATTACTGATTTAATGAAAAACAAGATTCCAGCAGTATTTTTGCAAATGACGCAAAGGTATCAGTTGTAAAAGACCTGGGGTGTAAAAAGAAAATATTATTGCTGTCAGGGACAGATCCTGAATAAAAAAGGAGACAAAAAAATGGCCATGGTTTTGGACACTGAAGTATACCAAAAGATTTTGGAGTCAATGTACAGCGCCCTGGTTATTGTAGATTTCGAAGGAAAAATTATTTTTTTAAACAAGACTGCCGAACGTATTTTGGAAGTATCAAAGGACGAGATATACGGCAGGTATTTGGCTGACACACTTTACTGCAGCCGCCTGTTGAAAGTTCTGGAAAACGGTGAGGAATATATAAATGAAAAAGTGAGGATAGATGGACAGAGATATGTTCTAAGCAGCGGATCGCCCATCAAGAACGATAATATAATAGTTGGCGCTTTCGCCGTGTTCCATGATTACGACGAGTTGCAGGAAAGGCTCAGGGCTGTAGAGTCGGCCTACGGCGAGCTGAATGCCATTATAGAATCATCTTACGATGGCATCTGGATATCCGATGGCAAGGGGGTTACCCTGAGGGTAAACAAGACCTATGAGGAATTTTCAGGGATTAAGGCCGGTGAATTGGTGGGCAGGTCCCTCTACGACCTGGTTAAGGAAGGGTACTATTCTGATTCAGCCGCCCTTCATGTATTGAAAAAAAAGGAACCGGTGACACTGGTTCACGAAATTAAAACCGGGAAAAAGGCCATGGTCACCGCAAATCCCGTGTTTGATTCGGATGGAAATATCTGGCGTGTAATTACAAACGTCAGGGATATAACCCTTCTGACAAGCCTGCAAGAACAACTGGAGCAAGTGAAGAGCTTATCAAAAAAATATGAGCTTGAATTGCAGGAACTGCGCAGGAAATCTTTTGACAAGAACATTATCTGCAACAGCCGGTCTATGGAGTCGACATTGGAGCTTGCCGTGAGGGTGGCCAGGGTGGATTCCACTGTTTTGATACTGGGCGAATCCGGTGTAGGGAAGGGGTTAATAGCCAAGTTAATTCATAAAAATAGCAAACGTGCGGATAAACCCTTTATTAACATCAATTGTGGGGCCATCCCGGAGAATCTGCTCGAATCGGAACTTTTTGGTTACGAAAAGGGATCCTTCACCGGAGCCAGCAAAGAAGGGAAGCCAGGTATATTTGAACTGGCGCAAAAGGGAACCCTTTTTCTGGATGAAATTGGGGAATTACCAATGCACCTGCAGGTAAAGCTGCTGCAGGCGGTTCAGGAGCAGCAGATTTACCGCGTGGGCGGTACCAAGTCCATAGATCTGGATGTCCGCATTTTGGCCGCCACTAACAAAGACCTTGTGGAAATGATGGAAAAAAGAGAATTCCGGAAGGACCTCTATTACAGGTTAAACGTTGTGTCCATTTCAATCCCCTCCTTAAGAAAGAGAAAAGAGGATATTCCTCTGCTTATAAATCACTTCATGGAGAAGTTTTGTAAAAAATTCCGTATAAAAAAACAGATATCACCGCAGGTTGTGGATACGCTTATTGCTTACGACTGGCCGGGGAATGTCAGGGAGCTTGAGAATGTAATAGAAAGGATAGTTGTGTTAAGTTCAGATGATACAATAACGTTAAATGATTTACCGGTTAACATAAGAGGGCAGCAGGAACAGGCAATGGACGGTTACGTCATTAATATCCCGAGGGGAACTTCTTTGAAAGGCGCCCTCGAGCAGGTTGAAAGATTATTGATTAAGGAAAATTTGATTAAACACGGCAGCACCAGAAGGGCGGCTATCATGCTGGACATCAACCAGTCTACGGTGGTGCGCAAGGCTCAAAAATATAACAAAGAGGCAAAGGCCAAAAATGAATTGAGTCCAAAGGGGTCTGTTAATATTTTTTAGTCACCCGCATGCGGAGCATACGCATTATCATCAGCACATGTAAAGTTACGGTCAAATGAACCAAAGAAAACAAAAAAAATAATGCAATTATGCACCTGTATCAGAACACCATTAAAAACAGGGGCGTGGTGTAAAAAATGAACGAACTCAATTACAAATAGTTTTAACCGAACACGGATGGAAGGGGGTATAGTCAATGGCAGTAACACTAAAAGACCAGGGAAAATTCCATGACCCCGATGATTATCCTGTAAAAGTTAAAAACCATATGGTTAAGTTCAAAAACATTGACTTGCACACTGTAGATTATGGTGGGCAGGGGGAGACCATGATCCTGGTGCATGGCATGCTGTCTAACGCCAGAGCGTGGGATGGCCTTGCTGAAAAGCTATGTCAAAGGTACAGAGTTATCGCCTATGATTTACCTGGAAGAGGATATAGCGATGAACCGGATTTTACAGAAGTTTACGATCTCTGGAATTATGTAGACCAAGTCAAAGCGGTGCTGGATTATTTCGGAGTTGAGAAAACTATATATGCCGGGCACTCAATGGGAGCCGCTATTGGAGTTTGTTTCGCAAACCGGTACCCCGAAAGTCTTACCCGTCTGATTTTGGTGGATATTGGTATGCCATTTGACCCAAGGGTAGCGGACGATGTCAGAGCTCTTATGAAATTACGCACCGGCCTGGTTCTTCCCAACTTCGAGGCCTATCTTGACGCGTTAGGCTTTCCGAGGGGCAATATTTATCTCGAGCGATTTTGCTGGCACTCTCTGCACCATTATCTGGACGGGAGCTGTACCGGCAATATATCTGAGCGGGTAGTTATAGCTGATTTGTCCATCATAAGCTTTGACTTTGACAAATTGTACCCAAACATAAAGGTGCCTGTCCTGCTGATGCGGGCTCCACTTGGACTTCCCCTTGGAGAAGAAACAATACCTATGATTGATCCGGAAAAAGGAAGAAAGTTTATCAAATCCATGCCTCAAGGAAGCCGTTTTGCTGAAATAGAAGGCTCAAACCATATATCCATTCTTAATTTTTACGGCCCGGTTTTAAAAGAATTTCAAGATTTCCTAAACGCAACGGCGTAAGTTTGTCCAATTTTTATGATACATAAGAATATAAACATGTGCAGGGAGTCCGTTTACCGGACCCCCTGCGTTCTTTTCAAACCCTATTTTGTGATGGAAGTTATGACATTCTGGTAACACTATCCGCTCCAACCTTGTCCGACCCTTTTGCCACATAGGTTTTGCAGCAGGTGGCCATGCAGGTTCCGGCAGAGGCAGGAGTCAGCTGCTTTGCCATGATAGCGTCTATTCTATCGGGCTTGCTGGCTCCAAAGTCATCGGTGGATACAAGAATTTCGCTGGCCTTGCACATGTTGCCCTGGTTCCAGTAGTTACAGTCGCTGACGATGCAGTGGATATGTTGGTTCATTCTCTCATCCCTTTCCTCATGATTATTTGTCGCTAATATATTTTTACCGGGATAGAGGTTTTTATGAGAAAGTGTATGAAAAACTGCTTATTTTACATAACTGGAAACGCAGTCCCGGTATGTACGGTGCAGAACTATTTCCCGGCCCACCTCGCACCCATGGCCTGAAAGTATGCCGGTAACGGTGTTTTCCGCCAGATCCGGATGGTTGTTTTGCTGGCTCAGGTGGGCCAGGAAGACGTGCATGCGTTCTTTCCGGGGAATGCTCACCAGTGCCCTGGCGGCATCATGGTTGGACAGGTGACCCGATGCGCCCTTGATGCGCTGTTTAAGAGATCTCGGATAGGGGCCGTTTTCCAGCATGAAGGCGTCATGGTTGGACTCCAGTACCACGGCGTCGGCATAGGCCAGTGCATCCTCCACATTTTTGGTAACCACCCCCAGATCGGTGACTACGGTACATTTATAATTTTGATGATAGAAGCAAAAGCCCACCGGATCCGCCGCATCATGAGATATGCTGAAAGGTTCCGCCCTTACGCCGCCGATGTCAATACTGTCCGCCAATTCTCTGCGGCACCCTGAGGGGAGGTTCCCCCGGCAGGCGATCATTTCCCAGGTCTTCGATTGCGCGTAAACCGGCATTTGGTATTTCCTTACCAGTACATCCAGTCCCTTGATGTGATCGGTGTGCTCGTGGGTGATCAGAAGGGCGTCAATCTCCCCGGCCTTAACTCCTATTTCCGCCAGGGAGCGCTCTATGCGGCGGGTGCTGATCCCGGCATCCACCAGCAGCCTGGTTTGGCCCAGTTTAAAATAAATTGAGTTGCCGCTGCTGCCGCTGGCCAAAACATGTATCTGCATTGTCGGTTATCCTCTTTTTTTGTATTTGAATTCCCCTGCGTGTATTCTGAGTTCTGGATTCCGCCGTCTGAAAGGCGGCACCGCCGACAAGGCGGTTTTTTATCGTTAAGGAAAGTATATACCATATTAAAGTATTAAAGCGCTAAAGTCCTGTTGTGCCCTGGTTCCTCCGGGGTCGCTTGAGGGTCGCTCCTGGGTCACTCTGTGGCCGGTGGAGGGGTTTGAGTCCGATCTACTTATCCTCCGGCTGAACTGGCTCTAAGCTCGTCGCCTAACGGACTGCCGACCGCCTCCAACGCCGCGTCCATGCGTCGATTCCGGCTACCGGCTGCGTCCTGCAGCCGGTTCGGCAGTCCGTACGGCTCTGTCGCCAAGAGCCAGATAACAGC
>Ga0209347_1001541_pt1 | contig 36306 bp, 16 predicted proteins | sample AutmiccommuBRH23_FD_187382 | JGI IMG/M metagenome (GOLD analysis project Ga0209347, IMG submission 187382) | Deep subsurface microbial communities from Mt. Terri, Switzerland - Autotrophic microbial communities BRH/23 (SPAdes) (version 2) | ecosystem: Environmental > Aquatic > Deep subsurface >...
AATGCTCGGCCGTATAAATGCTGTTGAAAATTACCGGGCTTAGCGAAGTCTGCCAGTCTGAGCCGGTACTCACGATTTCCTCCGATCCGTCATGGTAGGTGATTCGCAAATCCATGCAAAACTTGGGACGGGCACGCCAGGGCGCCTGATCGAAATACCACACGGCTGTGGATTGGTGATTGTACCAGCCGTTACCCAGTAAAACGCCAAGCACATTATCGCCTTGTTGCAGGTTGTTGGTCACATCGTAGGTGACGTACAGGTTACGCCGGTCGAAACGCGTATAGGTCGGATCGAGCCGATGATCGCCAATGCGTTCGCCATTAATGGACAGTTCATACAGTCCGGCCACCGCAATATAGGCCCGTGCCGACCGGATTTGCTTATTTGTGTTGAATGCCTTTCGGAAGTAGGGAGCAGGCTTCAGCTTGTAATCATGCGTATCGCTAATCCAATGGCCTTTCCAGTTGGTTTGCTGCATCAGGCCTGTTTCAAACCAGGCGATTGGCGACCAGTCGGACCAGTTTCCGCTTTCATCCTGAATTCGGACACGCCAGTAATAGCGGGTGAAGGGATTAAGATCCGGTCCCTGATAAATCGCAGGAATGGTGCCGGAACTAACTGTTCCCGAGACCCAAATATTACCGGAACCTGAACTCACGTCAGCCTCATCGGTTCCCACCACAATTTGGTAAGCCTGCTGCTTACTTCCGGCTTCTTTAGCCAGGAGCTGCCAGGTAAATCGCGGACTGGGTTCGTCAATCCCCAAAGGATTTTCAAGGTACTCACATTGAAGTTTTGTGACAGTTGATTGAGAAAAACATTGGTCACTAATCACTATTAGGACGAACACAAATAAAGTATATCCGATTCTATTCATATCATTTGCTTGTTATATTCATATTTGACTCCAATCTTAGAGAATATCTTCCAGATCCAGTTTTTATCAATAGGCGATCATTTATTTTTTCTATACTGGATATACCCGCAACACCTTTCAAAAATTTACTATCCTGCCAGATGACGGAGTTTCCCTCCAATACTGTCAAATCTCGAAAATCAAAAATTGGAAGCGAAATGCGAGTGCTCGTATTGGCTGGAACTTCCACTTCATATTCAAAGAAATCAACCTTTTTTTCCCAATTTGCCACAATCGTTCCTGCCATGGTTTCAACAGTAGCTCTTACATAGTCTAGGTCTTCTGGAACATGTGGTTCAAGAAAAATATGATGATACCCAATTGAAGTTTGACCTTCCATCGGGGACTGAATTCCAGCCAAGTACTTGTAAAAGTAATCTGTAATAGAACCGAACATCTGGTGATTATGGGAATTCTCGCCAGACCATTCTTCAAGTAAAGTAGTGGAGCCGTTATCTATCCAATAACCATGGCTTGGATAGGTAGTTTGGGTAGCTAATGTATAAGCCTGCTCATTGTGTCCTTGTTCTGCCAAGGTTGGGAAAAGATATTTTGTTCCAATGATACCGGTATTTAAATGGTTATCTCTTTTCTTAATATCATCAACAATTGTCTGTACGACTTTCTGCTCGTACCCTTCCGGCACAAGCCTCCCAACAAGAGCGAGCAACTGATAGGTCTGATAGGTTTCCTCCGTTCCATAAAGTGCAGTCTCAGTATTAAAGAACCGATGATTAAATGCTTGCTTTATTGTGTCAGACAGAGCACTAAAATACTCTACATCTCGCTTGTGGCCCAACTTGCCGGCAATTTCAGAAAATAACTTGCAATTGTAATAATAGTAAAAGGTGTTCACCAAAGGATGGTTTGGACAATCTTTTTGACCCGGAGCACACCACTCGCCCAGCGAATACCAGTAACCATCAAAATCATTGATTATAAAAGGCTCTTCCAGGTTTGAATCTGTCGTGGCCAGGTTCTGCAAATACTGCAAATACCGTTTCATCGCTGGATAATGCTCAGTCAGGATTCGGGCATCATTGTAATAATGATGCATCCAGTAAGGAATAAGGACATAGGCGCTGCCCCAGGCCACCCCACCACCCATACCACCAATCAGCGTAGGCGATGTGTTTGGAATCCGCCCATTGGGCTCCTGCGAATCCCGCATATCATTCAGCCACTTGTAATAAAACGGAGCCATTTGAAAATCATGCATCGATGTTTCAGCAATGACTTGTCCGTCTCCATTGTAAGCTCCTTTTTCGCGGTGCGGACAATCTGTCGGATATCCAACCAGATTCCCTTTTTGCGACCACAAGCCAGCCCGGTGAATTTGATTCAAAAGCGAGTCGGACGAAGCAAACCTGCCGTTTCGCTCCAGCGCGCTGCCAACCACACGGCCTTCCACTTTCAAAATCTCCAAATCCTCCTGATTGCCTGCGGATACTTCAATATATCGAAAGCCGGTGTAAAAAAATCGCGGCTCATAGGTTTCAAGCCCGTCGCCTTTAAGTGTGTAGTCAGTCCAGGTTTGAGCATGATAACGGTGCTTTTCACTCAAGCGATCGCCTTCCTCCAAATTTTTTGGAAACAAGGAATCATTGAGGGTTTCTGCCCCACGAATGCGAATAGTTTGGCCCGCTTTTCCTTTCAGCTGCACCCGCCACCAACCAGCAATGTTCTGTCCCAAATCGTAGAGATAAATACCTTCAGCAGGATTTGTTTTTACTATCGGCTCAAGCGTTTCGGTGACCTTAATTGCGGGCATCGACTGCGATGTCAACTGCCCGCCAGGCGGCTCTGCCAAGCTTGCACTTCTCCAGTTCTCGTCAGAAAAACCAGCCGAACTCCAGCCATCCGCTTCCTTTCGGGCATCGTAATCTTCGCCGCCATAAATATTGTTGAAAGTAATGGGGCCGTCTGCATATTTCCACGATTCATCAGAAACAATCAACGCTTGGCTCCCATCGTCATAAGTAATATGGACTTGCACAATAAAAGCCGGGTTTCCCAACTGGGCACCGCCGCTTCCCCAGCTGTAGCGCCCTTCTGTTTGTCGCAGGTTGTAAGCGCCATTTCCGAGCATCACACCAAGGGCATTGCTCCCTTGTTGCAAAAGCCCGGTTAGTTCGAATGTGGAATACAAAATTCGGTGCCGATAGTCGGTTACCGCAGGATCCAAAACATGGTCGCCTACTTTTTTGCCATTCAAATAAAATTCATAAAAGCCGCAGGCTGTTACAAAAGCGTAAGCCTGTTTTACCTTTTTGTTGATTGAAAAATCCTTTCGAAATAAAGGGCTGGCATCAACAATCTCCTCCCTTGTTGTAACCCAACGCGCCTTCCATTCACCGGGATCCAAGAATCCAACGTGAAAATAGGTATGGTTACTCCAGACTACCGTACTATTATTTAACCACACTCCAACTCTCCAATAATATTTTTGGTTGCTTTCAAGTGCTTTTCCTTCATACTCCACGTTTACAGTTCGATCACTATATATCTTACCACTGTCCCAAAAGTTTCCCTTTTTACTCTGAATTTCATCAACGCATTCTCCGACGATAAGCTGGTATGCTAATTGAGTAATTTCTCTCTGTTCTGAATCAATCTTCCATGAAAAACGTGGTTTAGAAGTATCCACTCCAAGAGGATTCATTCGATATTCTACGCTCAACTCTTCAACAAAAGTCCCTTGCAACGATGCACATGAACTGCAAAAAAACAATAAAAGCAAAAGAAGGGTACTGCTGTTACTAGATTCATTCTTCATATTTAATAAGATTCAGAGGTAAAACCCCTAGTTTTAATAATTATACCTAATAGAATATGATCCACTAAAAAGTTGGACTGTGTCTGCATGGACAGTGTTCTCTTCTCCATTGATCCAAAGATTTGACGTATTTTTTCGTTGATAGAGCTTTCCAATAGTCCCCACGGGGATATCAATTTCCATGTTCATCTGATTCCCTTCAAGTTTCCAGTCAACCACAATCGAGCCTCTTGGTGATTCTATCTTTGTCTTTGCCCATGTAATTCCTTGGGGAATTTGCGGATCAATCAAGAACTCACGATAGGCCTCCTTTCCCATAATAGTGCGAACTCCGCCTATTATTTGATAAAACCATTGTCCGACACCATTATAACAATTATGAATTCTACTTCTTTGACCATTCCAGTGCTCCCAGGTTGTTGTCGCACCCCTTTCAAGCATATACAAATAACCAGGATATGATTTTTTCTTCAACATAGAATATATAAATTCTGGGTGGTCAGATACTTGCGCCCATTCCATAATTACTGGGACTCCAACTAGTCCAGTTGCCAAGTGCCCATTGTACTTCGTTTCAGTCCGACGAATCAAATTAGTAGTAACCGAATCTACAAGTGCTGAGGGAACGACACCTGCCAGTAAAGGAAACACCTGATCAATTTGAGATCCCGTACCATAAAACTCGTTGTCCTTATTAAAAAAATTCTGGTGAATGCCAGCTGCTAATTGACTCTTTCTTTCTGAAAAATATTCGGCGTCATCTGTTTGCCCTAACAGATTGGCGATCTTATGCATCCTATCATAACACAATGCTATATAACAATTACTCACTAGATCAATGGACAGAGTATCTGTTTGATCAACACCGTCGGGTACTGCCCAATCGCCTAAATACCATGCGCGGTAACTAGTGTCTGGCCACCGACGCAGCAAACCGTCCAGAGTGTGCCGATCAACATATTCCAACCATTTAATCATAGCCGGGTAGTATTCTTCCAAAATCCGTTTGTCTCCATAGTTTTGATATGTATTCCATGACGCGGAAATTATGAAGCCACACCAGTAAGGGCCACCCCCTGCAGCGTATGGATTTGGAGCAGTATGAGGCATGCTTCCGTCTTCCCGAATAACATCCGCCCACGCCTGTAGCCAGTTGCGATAAAGCGGGGCTAAACTGAACATTGTTTGAGCGGTGATTGTAGAGGCATTACCATCTCCTCCATATCCAAGCCTCTCTAATTGAGGACAATCAACCAAATACCCTCCAAGGCTAAGGCACTTCAAAGTATAAAATACCATGTCGTGTATTTGGTTCAGTTCTGGATCCGAGCACTCAAATGTAGAATTCACAACAAAATCCGTATGGATAAGGTAAGCCTCTATTAAATTAGCCTGAGGAGCCCTTTCCAAATTGGAAATTCGCACATATCTAAAACCGTGGTAATTGAACTTATTCATAAATATCTCTTTTCCGAATCCTGAAGCAATATACCTATCTTCTTGATTTTGATTCACGAACTCCTGTTTATTGTCCAAATGATCACAGTACTCCAAAATAATCTCCTGGCCTTCAGCTAATTCCGAAAACTCGATCTTAAGCCAACCAGTTAAATTCCTTCCCATATCCACAATGTAAACATCAGGTCCTATCTGACTAATCTTCGACGGTAAAATAACCTCTTCAATTCTATTTGGCTCTACCATCTGAGGTGTCACTTCATGTTCTGGCACAGAGACTACAGCCACCTTCTCCCAGTCAAGATCTTCAGGACTAGAAAAAGCAACTGACCTTTTTTCCAAATTACCGACAATCCGTTCTCCGCCATACTGACCTGACATCCAATCGCCAAGGCGAGTATATTCACTCTCCCTTCCTTGCCACGACTCATCCGTAAGAGAAATTATTTCGCGAGAGTTCCCAGAAACTTTTTCTAGCTGTGCTCTAATCAAGGGGCCATTTCCAATTACTCCCGGCAGTCCTCTTGAGAACCACCCACTTCCCAACCAAAAAACGAGATCATTCTCTCCTTCTCGAATGAACGGAGTTACATCATAAGTCACAGACAACGAGCGTTTATCAAACTGTGATACTGCTGGTGATAATACGTGATCATTAACCTTTTCACCATTCATGTAAGCCTCATGATATCCCAGAGAATTTATATGTATCAAGTAAATCTCCCCTCGTTTAGCTTCACTGATAGAAAAACTTTTTCTCAGTTGGGGACAACTTTGAAATCCACCAACTGACGGAAAGCCAATATAGGAGGCAGTCCAACTATCTTCTTCGATCAATCCGATTCCTAATCTAGAAGGCCTACTCCATGGGGAAACATCTCCCTCTTCATCCCAAGTTCTGACTTTCCAATATAAAAGTTGTCCTGAGTGTAGCTTTATACCATCATAAGGAATTAATATACTTGAGGCGGACTCTATCTTTCCTGAATTCCAGAGATCACAATTGCTCTCATCTAATCGATTCAGGTCACTAGCCGCCACTAGCTGATAGGCTGTTTGAGCTGCACCTGTCTTAATCGATTTATTTTTCCAGCTAAATCGGGGTTGATACGTATCAACCCCCAGAGGCTCCTGTAAATTTTCGCAAAGCAAATCATAGACAATGAGACTATCAGAGTCTTCACACCCCACAAAGCCAAACAATACGATACAGGTAACAGTGATCCTAATTAAATTCCAGTTTAAGTCTATCATCTTTTTAAAAGTTTAGTCAAAAGACACCAATTCAAAGATTGCAAATATCCATGGTCTAGAAGTCTTCAGTCATCCCCAGGGATACTCCCTCCGAGATTTTTCCACTTTCTCAGACCAACTATCCCTAGCGATAAAATTGTCGAACTTAACGTTTGGAGATTAATCATCAAATTTATTGAACAATTCATCAACGCATAACATCTTATGCCACACACTTAGCGATGTTTCTATCCCCCATAAATTTTTAAGTAGCTGCCAGTAGGAGTAAATCAATATAGAAAAACTCCATACCAAGACAATTGTCTTAGTACGCTTTTGCGAATACAAAAAGCCACCCCTGTCATAGTATTGGTCACGGGCAACATTGACATACAGTGAAATACCTTCCAATATCGAAATTCAAATATCAGTTCCTCAGAAGTGTAGCACATCAATGTGCAACACCAATACACTCTATGCTAATGGCAGGTCGTTGATGACAACTAACACAACGACCTGCCATTTATTAAATTAATCAGAAATTAGTAACCTGGATTCTGTTCAAGTAGCTCATTAATTTGAAGCTCTCGATAAGGTATTGGATAAATAAGCTTTTCTTGGGTCACATTGAATGCAATTGGCAGAACAAAACCGTACAAACTTTTCATTAAATCTCCATTTTCGTTCATCACCTCAATCGCTTTTCCAGTCCGTATCAGGTCTGTCCACCTGTGATTTTCAAATGCTAGTTCATGCCTGCGCTCTCTAATCACATCTTCCAATGTAACATTTGAAAGATCTGGGAGTCCTGCTCTTTTACGAACCTCATTAATGTATGGAAGAGCATCGTCATTTCTATTTTGTTCGACTATGCACTCAGAGAGCAACAAAAGGGCATCGGAGTATCTAAAAACGGGCCAGTTAGATCCCGTATTAAACTCCTTTTCATAAGGTGGATGGTAATATTTATTGATGAAATAATGAAAATCCTTCCCGTCTGAAGGTGTAAAGCTGCTAACGTTCGTAACGGCCTCAGCAATGAAATTATCTCCATTCTGAACACCTTCTACAACCGCTATTGATGCATCTAGTCTCAGATCGCCATCCTCATACGAGTCGATCATTTCCTGAGTCGGCACATTCCAACCTCCGCTAGTATACGCATAATTATTTCCCTTTACTCCCATTAAGAATTCAGTATTGTCACATTTTGGGATAAATCTCCACACGTAATCATTTTGTTGTCCTGCATCTCCATCTTTGTATTGAACTTCAAAGATCGACTCTTTACTATTTTCAAAAGCCGGATCAAAAACATCCGAATAATTGTCAAGTAAGGAATAGCTCATCCCCATAATGTCCTTCAAATGGGTCTCTGCTTTTTCATAGTCCTCTTCGGGTTGAGACATATAGTTATAAGCAAGAAGCATCTTAGCCGCACCCCTTGTAGTCCGACCCGACTGTGGAAAGGTATTTGCCACTGGCAAATTGGGCATGGCCTCTTCAAGGTCTTTCGCAATTTGAATGTGGACATCTGCAGCAGACGAGCGAGGCAAAAATGCCTCATCTGCTGTAGTAACTTCTTCCAAATGAATCGGAACTCCCCCATAGTGCAGAACAAGATCATAATAGTAATAGGCTCTTAAGAATAATGCCTCTGCAATGATCTCATTTTTTTTACCGTCTTCAAGGTCAGCATTTTCAATTTTTGACAGAATCGTGTTAACACGAGAGATGCCAACATAGCACGCGTTGTATCTGCTTGACACGTGCTGATTAGTTTCATCTTCAAGAAATAAGGCAATGACTTCATTGTACAAATAGGGACCTCTATCGCCTGCGTAATAAGTATAGAAACTATTGTCCGACCTCATCTCATCCATGAATATCCCATCATACACGAGAGTTCTCATCGGTTCATATGACGCAGTGAGCGCTTGTTCAAAATGAGTTTCGGTCTTATAAAATGTTGCAGATGTCAGAGATGTCTCAGGAGCAATATCCAGGAAATCTTCGCTACAAGACGATAATGAAAGTGCTAAAAGCACAGCAAATAATATTTTATTTTTCATATTCGAATTTTTATTATTACAAATTAATGTTTAAACCAATACTGTAAGTTCTTGGTACAGGATAGAATGTCTCATCAACCCCTTGTCTTAATCCACTCAATCCGTTTCTGCTCACTTCTGGATTCATGCCACTATACTTTGAAACAAAAAAGGCATTTTGCAGACTCAAAAATAAACGGGCACTCTTAATCCCTCCTCTTGTGCTTGCCGGTAAAGTATAACCAATTGTAATATTCTTAGCCATTAAATAAGAGCCATCTTCTACCCATCTTGAATTGTTATAACGATAAATTTCTGTTGTACCGCTTCTGGTTCTTGGAACCTGACCATTTCCTGGATTCTCTATTGATCTCCATCTTTCAGCCATTTCTTTAGTCATATTAAATACACCATCAATATTCTCAGTCCATTCGAGAACTCGCCCCATGATATCATTTCCATAAGAGCCTGCAAAAACAATACTTGCATCAAATTTCTTATACCGAAACTCATTTGTTAAACCATATATGAAATCTGGATTAGGATCCCCAATGACGGTCATATCGTCCATATCAATCTTTCCGTCGGGGATCCCGTCTGGACCTCCAACATCCTTCATTCTTGCAGTCCCAACCATAGAGGAATAATGTTTTGGTTGAGTGTCATATTCTTCCTGAGTCATATATACTCCATCAAAGACGTATCCCCAGAACAAACCGAGTGGATGCCCCACCATTGTTCTGTTTTCATCTCCCTGATTTGCATACCCTCCAATTGGAGTATCATTTGTACCCAATCTCACTGCTTCATTTCGATCGAATGATAAATTGAGGTTAGCATTCCACTTAAATTCTCCAGTCAAAATGTGCGACTCAACAGAAACCTCATGTCCCCAAAAATTGAATTCACCAATATTGGATTGGATATTGGGGAAGCCAGATTGTGTGGGGATATCAATTGCATACAAGAGCCCATCAGTTTTCTTTGAATAATAGTCGTACATCAAATAAACCCGATCTTTAAATAACCCCAGATCCAATCCGATATCAAATTGTTTTGTTGTTTCCCACGTCAGGTCAGCGTTTCCCATACTTGACAGCGCTCTGCCTGCTTCAACGGCATCATTAAAGACATAATTCACGGTAGCAACATTTGCCAAATAGCTATAATTGCCAATATTATTATTCCCTACTTCTCCATAGCTAGCCCTTAACTTTAGCCAAGAAACCATAGGATAATCCTTCATAAAACCCTCGTCTGAAATAACCCATCCCGCAGATACTGAGGGGAAATTCGCCCATTTAGCATTCGAACCAAAACGAGATGCGCCATCTCTTCGAAACGCCACAGAAAACAAATATTTACTGTCATAATTGTAGTTTAAGCGCCCAATGTATGAAATCATACTCCATGCACTTGTTCCAGCATTTCCAATCCTCGTTGTCGCAACATTTATCCATTCTATCTCATCATCGGGATACTGAGATGCATTGATATTACTATTTTCATAAGTTGCTTTTTGCGTATTATAACCACCCAAAAGATCGAAATTATGTTTTTTAATTGATTTTGTATATGTGAGTGTGTTGTCGATTAACCAAGACAGATGATTTCCAGTATTATAGCTACCAATGGGTGGTAACGGGGGCGCAGAAAACATTCCACCTCTGGCTGTGGAAGGCTCAAAGGTTCTATTAATCGTATTACGTAAATCTGTACTAGCACTAAGTTTATAACGCAATCCATCAATCACTTCATACTCGCCATAAATATTTGAAAGAACGTTTAACTGTTTGGTTGGGTTAACTCGCTGCTTGAGTACGAGATAATAGTTTGGATTGGCAAACATACCCGGTGCGTGGAATGAGATAGGATAAGTACCATCATCATTCCTGTATTTCAAAGACGGGTCCATCAAGAAAGCAGAACCTATAATATTCCTACCATTACTCAATCCGGGAGTGATTTGACTCGTTTGATAAATAACGCCTAAGTTCAATCCAAATTTCAATTTATCAGTTGCCTGAAACGTATTATTCGCTCTGGCATTAAATCGCTCGGAAAAAGTATTCAGGATCACACCATCTTGTTTATTGTAATTCAGATTTACTGCGGTTTTAAAATCCGCTACTCCTGAAACCAAAGAAAGATTGTAGTTCTGTGTTAGTGCATCTCTAAGCAAAACATCAAACCAGTCAGTTCCATCTTGATACTGATCCGGATTCTGATATTGCTCTGGAACACCTCCTGCATAATCCTCATAACGAGCGGCATCTTCATAATATTCTTTTTTAAACCGAGCAAACTCACTAGCATTCATCAAGTTCGGACGACCTTTCTCTGGAATAACATCTAATCCCACATTAGCTGTAAACTGAATCTCACTTTGCCCAACCTTTGCTTGTTTCGTCGAAATCAAGATCACTCCATTGGCTGCTCTTGATCCATAAAGCGAAGTTGCAGAAGCGTCTTTCAGTACTGAAATAGATTCAATTTCATTTGGAGATAAGGACTCAATTCCTGTCAACGAAGGGAATCCGTCTATAACAACTAAAGGACTGTTTCCAGCATTAATTGATGCCTGTCCCCTTATTCGGAAAGAAATTCCACCTCCAGGTTCTCCATTCGTTTGATTAATCTGTACGCCTGAAAACTTCCCCTGCAATCTTTGTCCTAGATTCATGGTTGGCATATCCTTCATTTCGTTGGCATCTACAGAACTTATGGCGCCGGTAATTTCTCTTTTCTTTTGTGTGCCATATGCAATAGCAACAACCTCCTCAATACCAATAGCTTCCTCAATCAAAGAAACGTTAATGGAGCTTTGGTTTCCAACAACAATTTCTTGCGTACGCATTCCAACAAAAGAATAAACCAGCACTTCCTCTCCTAGAACATTAGTGATTTGATACATGCCTTCAGAATCTGTAATGGCTCCCCTTGTGGTTCCCTTTATAACGACCGTTACACCAGGAAGCGGCATACCGGCTGAATCTGTTACTTTCCCGCTGATATCCCTCGCTTGTGTAACCATAATTCTTGAATTATTTTCAAGATTAGAAAGGATAATCTGCCGATCGATTAGTGAATAGGCTATATCCGTTCCTTTGAGCAACTCATCTAATACAGATGAAATAGACTTGTTATTCACGTTAATATCTACAGCTTGCTCGACATCGATCATGTCTCTGTTATAAAGAAAGAAAAACTCAGACTTATCTTCAATAGTCTTCAATACATCCTCAAGACGATGATTACTAAAATTTAAAGACAATCGTGTTTGCTGAGAGTAGGATTCCATAGCCGAAATTTGCAATAGACTAAGGAAAAAACAGAGTACTGTAAAGCGTAACATTTTTAATACTTTTTTTAAGTGCAACAAATCGTAACTAAACGAATTCATTTGCAACTTTGCGTTTCGAAATTTTTCCATAAATTTACAGTTGTTAGAGTGAATTAATTATAATACGTCGCTCTGCAATGCTGCAGGAAAGTGGTGATGACACTTTCCTGCTTTGCAGTTTTTTTATTTCAGTCTTAGTGTAACTTTTTTCTTTTTTAATATACCACTCGAGTGATAGCTTCGCTGTGATATTTGATACTCAATTGGAGTTGTCATTGCCAAGTATCGAAGTATTTCTTCTAGGGGTTCCTCGTTAAATGTTGCTTTAAAACGAAATTTTTTGAGTGCTTCATCCTGAATCGTGATCTCAGCGTTATACCATCTTTCAATTTTCTTTGCAGCCTGTGCTAACGGTTCGTTATCAATGACAAGAAATCCATGTGTCCAAGCGGAATAGACAGTCGGGTCAACGTTCTTAACATTAAACGAATTCTTCTCGCGATTATATGAGATTTTTTCCCCCGGTTGAAGAGTTCGACTAAATTCGGCTGCATTCCCATTTATTCTGACTTTACCTTCAACTAAGACCACGTTTGTAGAAGGTTCATCTCGATATGCTGAGATGTTAAATTGTGTTCCAAGAACGCTTACATCTAAGTCTTGGGCCTTTACTGTGAAATGCGATTCACTTTGACGCTTTACATCGAAAAAAGCCTCACCTTCCAATTCCACTTCCCGATGCGAGTCAAATTTGGCTGGATATTTCAGTTTTCCTCCACAGTTCAACCATCCAGTGGTGCCATCTGGAAGCAGAAATTCCACTCTTGCTCCGTTAGGTGCATTAATTTCCACCCAACTTTGACTGAGAGTCTGTGGAGATTTTGAGAACAAATACAACATGCTCGTTAAAGCAATAATAGGAATTAAAATAGCTGCTGCTCGCTTGTATAAATGCCAGAAGACTTTCTTGTGTTCCTTCCTTTTCTCCTCTAGTAATACTTGATATTGAATTCTTTCAAAAATCGGATACAATGAATTATCCACAGGGGAGTTTATTACACTTGTCCACTGTTCAAATAATTTTTGCTCAGTGCTCTCATCTTTTCTATCATCCAGAAACCATTGTTTAATTTTCTGGAAATCGTTATATGAGTATTTCCCTTTCGAAAAATCATGAAGTAATTTATAATCAATTCTATTTCCCATGGAATGCACGAACAAGGTTTATGTCAAAATTTAGTTTACTTTGACTGTTATATCCAAGAAAGACAAAAATCCCTAGTGAGATTCCAATATTTTTTAGATCAGATAGTCTTTTTGAAAAATGATGTAGAAGCTAGGCTTAGAAATATGTACGGTTGGGAGCGACCTGCCAATTCACCTAATAAACAACTGATAGAAGATCAATCCTTCGATCTGATTCTTCTCAAACTCTTTTTTCAAAAACTTCATCGCTTCGGTAATGTGGTACTCCACTGTCTTCGTGGAGATGCCTAACTCTTCAGATATTTCTTTTAATGATTTTCTATCTATTTTCTTCTTTATGAAAATTTCTCGGCGCCTTTTCGGCATGCTACTGACTAGCTCATCCATTTTATCGAGAAGCATCTGATAGTCCGAGCGATCATCCAATTCCGGGTCACTCCCTGCCAAATCAATGATGATGTCATGTTTTAATTCATGTAGTTTGATCAGCTTATTAAAATGCTTACGGATAGAATTAAGAGCAATCGTAAATAGGTATGATTTGAATGATGTGTCAGTTTTTATCTCTTTCCTATTGTTCCAGATTTTAAGAAACACTTCTTGCACAACATCTTCCGCTGCCTCTCTGGATTTTAGATAGCTTATAGAAAATTTAAATAATGGAGTACTGTAACGATTGAACAAAGCTTCAAAAGCAACATGATCGCCTTTTTTTAAATACTTTAACAAAGTGGCTTCTGTCAATGACATTTAGTTTCTTTTAGGTTAAGCGTCTATTTAGTTAGTTCCAACAAATCTAGGAGTTTTTTTTCGAACTTACTCTGATAAACAGTCAGTGTTTATATCTAAACTTTTATGATTCGGTGAAATCAATTTCTTCATGATACATCTCATATTTTTTACTTATAAAAAGAAGACTGAAGCCAATGACATCAGTCATATTTCATTAGTCCCTTGAGTAATACCCTCAAATCCTTGATGCCCTTTGTTGCGTATGATCTTAAAAGTCCGAATTGTTATAGAGCCTACATCCGAGATGCAGCTATATTTACCAAAATATCAGGTTTTCAAAAATAAAGTCGTCGAAACTGCAGCTAATTGCATCAACTCAACCATACATTCTTAAAAACCAACAGTTTTGGGAAGATAGGAACCTAGGGTTGTTTAACAAAGTACTGACAGAAATTATCATAACTATCAAAGCACTAAACATCAATTAATTCCTCAACAATTACCAACTCAACTTGACTTATTTTAGACCTTCTTTTGGTCTCATTTTCTATATTGTGCTCTATTTCATTCACAATTCTGCTGGCTTGTTAAAGGTTTCTTTAATCCAATATTCTGTGAAATACAATGGATTTGACTGTGAGTAATTATTTGTCAGATTTTCGCGCCACAATCAACCACTCCATTCTTCGAATAATCTTGCAGCCATATACTTCATCTATCTTTCTTAAAAATCAACAAAACACTCGTTGGACTGAGGTTCTTACCACCTCTCTTCTTGCCGGGAAAATTGCCATCAAGGATTTATCTGTAAGCTCCGGGACGAATAGAATCGGGCAGATTAATAAATAAGCTCCTATCGTCTCCAATGACGAACTCTCACGACTATCTGAATTCTCGCTGAATACAAAAACCAATCCATCTTAGAACGTATCAATATTGACAATGTATTGTTATGTGTCTCATGCTTCTTTTATTATTGATTACAATTGCCAAGGCAAATGCCGAGACCCCTGAAGCGCCAATCAAAAATCAATACACCGTCCCATTAGATAGCTAAGCTTTTACTGGACTACCTCCACCCCCTTTGGAGCCTTATAGCTAGTTACTACTTGACCTGTAGCATCTTTCTGGTGTTCTATTTCAAGCACTCCATACGGTGTTGGAAAGGTTCCTTTTACCCATGTCAAATCACCTAAATGAGGCTCAAGTTTGACTTTTCTACCACCTGGCTCAAGCACCCTAACACCAAGAACATATTGGGTCAGCCAGCTTGTGGGGCCCGAAGCCCAGCCATGACAGAAACTGTGACGGAACTGCTCGTAACAATAACCTCCGTAGGTTTTGTGAACATCAACTTTCCCTTCCGGTACAATCTCGTCGATGCGGGCTGCATTTTTGGTCCAGTCGATATCGAAATCTTCCCAAAAAGTGGTCGCCCCTAAATCCAGCATGGCGCCCCAATATTCACGAATATTATCAATCGCTCCCTGGTAATCACCAGCCATCGCACGTGCAATCAACATATAATATCCGTAGAAAGTTGACATTTTATGAACACCATCCTTGGCAAGAACCTGCTTATTCGCCTGTGCAGGCGTTACTAGTCCGGACATCGCAAGCAAGGCCGCAGCTTGTTTGGATCCAGCCATACCGGGAACATGTTTCTTTAGCTTTTCAACCGCCGCTTTACAAAGCGATGCAGTCTGCGCGTCGCCCAAAACATCACATAGATCAGCACCTGCGTTAAAAGTCATTACCATCATCGACTGTAAACCGGCATGAACCGCTTCTTTGTTTTCACTGGAAGGCCAATCCAGGAAACGGTTCCCATCGAGGATTTCACGACCGTCCTCATCGATTTTAGTCGATAACAGTTTCAGTAAATCCACCAAGTATCTCTTTTGCTCTTTCAGGTAATCCAGGTCACCGTGATAATAATACCAGTCACGTTGGATCAATAACCACCACATTGAATAAGAACTGATTCCGTTCATCCAATTTGGCAAAGGAGTCAGATCGCGCGCAAGGTCAAGGCTTTTGGGAACCACTTCATTATCTCCAAAAACTGAGTTGATGGTCATCACTTCGGGGTGCATATCGCCTACCCAAACCAAGCGGTCGCGTTTTACACCATCCCACAAGTAATCTTGCATATTCAGGTGTACCGTGTAAGCACCAGTCATCCAGATTTTGTTAAGTCGTTCATCGTTGCAAGAAAACGAACCAAGGTAAGATATGTCACGATACCTGAATGCTGCATTGATCTCCTTGATTTCAACTTTTGTATCCGGGTCAACTAAATCAATCCTTACAAAGCGAAATCCTGATTCGCCAACCAAGATGCGTCCCAGCCAGGGAAGTTGTACCACAAAATCACGCATGGCATGATCGTTTGTTGCTCCGTCAGTACCTACATCACTCATGGTTTCACTCACCGATTCGCCCAAACGAACACGAACTGATCCAACCGGATTTTGATTATTAATGGTTGTCACGATTTCGATTCCTCCCTGAATCTCACAACCAAAATCGAGGATCAGACCTACCTTTGAATCATTATCGTTAATCAGAGTCAGATACTTCCCTTGGTTTAAATCGGCTTGTCCGATACCCGGTTTTAAAATGCTTTCCGCATTTACCACTTTTGTCCCGGTTTCATCCGACTTCCAGACGATACGTGTTGGACTGAGAAATTTTTGTGTCACGGTAGTCGAACGGATTTTAGAGGGATCCTTTGCTTGTAAGACAGGAGGAAGCTGTGCGAAAACGATTACTGAAGACCCTAATAGTACAAGACACAAAAAGAAAGTGATGTTCTTCATTTTTAAGTTGTTGTGATTTTTATATATAAAATTGCTCATATACGACTATCAAGATTATAGTTGTTTAGCGTAATCCCTTGATTAATTCGATTACATAGGCTCCAGCTTGCAAATTACAGCTATCATTTTCGTTCACTACAAGCTCGATTTTGTTGCCTGATCTGGCGTCGCTGCCTGTTTTAATGGCATAACCCGCCGGAATATAAAAGTCAGCGGTTGAATTTGCAGGGATAATTACCGAGTAAATAACTGATTTTTTCTTGTGTGACCAGGCCGATTTTATTTCTCCGTATGGCGATTGATGGGACACTTCGATACCATCGAGCGCAGAGACGAATGATGGCTTCAAAATCACATTCTTGAAACCCGGCTTATCCGGATCGGGATAAATTCCTCCAAGGCCTTTGTAAAGCCAGGCGCCAATTTCACCAAACATAATGTGATTCATTGAGATGTCGTTTTGGGCATGGATGTCCCAATTCTCCAACAACGTTGTGGCTCCGTTTGCCATCCACCATCCCCATGATGGGTACGTTTCCTGTGCAGCCACTCTGTAGGCAACTTCGGCATAACCGTTTTCGCTCAAGGCATTGAGGATGGTTTTCTGTCCCAATAGGCCAACATCAAGGTGGAAGCTGTCTGCTTCGACCCGTTTCGCAAGATTTGATGCTACCTGCTCTTTTTCATTTACGGGAACTAAGTCCCAATACAGCGGGGCGCTCAGCTCGGTTTGCGTTCCGCTCGCATAGATCTTGGTTTCCGGGTGAAAATACTTTTCGTTGAACGCTTTCTTTATTTTCTGCGCCAATGCTGAATATTCTTCTGCATCAGTAGGTTTTCCAAACAGTTTGGCGGCTTTGGATAAAATGATCGCATCTGCATAATAGTAGCAGGTGGAAGTCAACTCAACCGGCGATTTTGATTTCACCGGCACCCAGTCACCCAACCCCCAGGTGGTCAATCCATAAGGGCTGATATCGGTGATGTGATCGACATAGCGTTTGATATTTTCGTACGACGCTTCAAGCAAGGATGCATCGCCGTATAACAGGTAAATATTCCACGGGATGAGCGCTATGGTGCTGGTCCAGTCCGGACCGTTTCCCCACTCATATCCCCATCCTCCGGTGGGGATGATGGATGGCAAAACACCATTTGGTTGCTGTTCATCGCGATGGTCGGCCAGCCACTTTTCATAAATGGTAATTCCATCAAAGCTGTAAAGGCCTGTTTCAATCGCAATGTGTGCATCTCCGGTCCAACCATTCTTTTCGCGTTGCGGACAGTCGGTTGGATAGCCATAGAGATTTGCCAGGTAGGAACTATTGGTAGCCGACCAAATTTTATTGATGATTGGATTGGTTGACTTTAACTTCCCGATTGGCGGTACATCACTGTGCATGAAATAGCCGACCAAACTTTCTTTCGTCAACTGAACGGGCTTGCTCGAAGTTACTTCAACATATTGAAATCCTTTATAGTTGAAATACGGCATAAACGTTTCTTTCCCTTTTCCGTTCAGAATATAAATGTCTGTTTGAAAAGGATCTGAGTCATCTGTTGGTCGGTAATGAACATCAATATTTGAGAGGTCTACGTGGCCGTTTTCATACAAACGTTCGCCATGTTTCAGGCGAAGAACAGTACCCTCTGGTCCTTCAACAGAAATTTGACTCACACCTGCAATGTTTTTGCCCAAATCGAAAACGAAGGTGGTGTCATTCATTTGCCGCATGTTTTCTGTCGGTATTCTTTGCACTCGGCGGATCGGGTGCATTAGTTGTGAAACAATGTTGGCGGAAGGAGCTGACCGGTAGATCACACCGTTCCATTTCGAGGCATCGAAACCGGGCTTGCTCCAGCCTGGTTGCTCCAGCCGTGCGTCCTGGTGTTCTGCCGTGTATATGCTGTTGAAGATAACCGGGCTAAGCGAAGTTCTCCAATCTTTTCCTGACGTGATTATTTCGGTCTGGCCATCATCGTAGGTAACACGCAAATCCAGACAAAAAGCGGGACGGTTCCGCCAAGGTGCCCTGTGAAAATCCCAAACAGCGGTGGATTGATGGTTGTACCAGCCGTTTCCGAGCAATACACCAATCGTGTTTTCTCCTTTTTGCAGTTGGTGGGTTACATCAAAGGTCACATACAGGTTACGACGATCGAAGCGGGTATAAGTCGGATCAAGCACGTGGTCTCCCACTTTTTCTCCATTGATATAGAGTTCATACAAACCGGCAGCAGCGATGTAAACCCTCGCTGATTTTATCTTCTTACCGGCTTCAAATTCCTTTCTAAAATAGGGCGCAGCTTTTTCATGGATGCTTTTGTTATCGCTGATCCACGCCCCGCTCCAATTTTCCATTCCCATCATTCCCGTTTCGAAACCAGCGATGGGGGAACTTACCTTCTCATCTTTGCTGTTCCAAATGGAAACAGACCAAAAATATTTGGTGAACGGTTCTAGTTCATTTCCAGCATAACGCAACAACATGGTATCAGACACCACCCTGCCCGAATCCCAAACGTCACCGGTACCTTTGGTGATTAAAGCAGAATCCGTGCTGACTAAGATTTGATAAGCGAGCTGCGTGGCACCACGGCTTGGGTCGGTCATCATCCACGAAAGTCGCGGATTCGGAGAATCTACCCCAAGTGGGTTTATTAGATACTCGCAACGAAGGTTTCTAACAGAAACCACGTTGGATTGAGCATAGAGAAAATTGCTCATTACAAGGAATAGCAGGACTATTGTGATTTGATTTTTCATTTCTTTAAGTTTCTTTTGAGTCATTGAACCCGGCGAATAGAAAAACTTCAATTATTGGATCGTTCTATCAGCCATTTCTAATATGATCTTGTTATCGACCGGACTTATCCTAAGGACGACCTGATCATCTGGTTTCGAAAATGTACCTTTTTTAGCATTTAAAACATAATTCAGTCCATCAAATTCGCAAGTAACAACGGAAGGACTGATTTTTCGAAATGGTAATTCAGCATCGTTCTTGGTGGTTAAATCCCAATACCAGTCAATTGTTTCTTGCGCTTTGACTCTCATATCGATTTTCTTCTCATCAAACTCCATGAGAAAAGTACCGTCAATTGATTCCAATGGCCATTCCACATGTAAAGCGCCCCGTTTAGGACTCGTTATAGACGGGGTTCCGCCTCTGAGCGTTACTTCTGCACCATTAACCAATGCTTTCAGCCTTAATCCTGCCACTTCTTTGGTTGAGCTCCATACATGCCCATCAACAAAAGGGAGGGTAAAGAAGAAGCATTCATTAGAATTTACTATTTCGTTCAGGTACTTTGACTGAAGATTTTCGTCGAACAAGTGAATGTCCCGAAATCGTAAGGTACCATGCTCCCACAGCAAGTTTGCCCGGTAAAACCGGCTATTAAACCAAACCGTTTTCACATCGCTTCTTTCCAGATCATTATTAACAGTAACTGATGTGGCGGGGGTAACCTGATAATTCTTCTTAAACCATTGTCCAGATTCGGCCAAGGTTTCAACTTTTAGTTTCTTTTGATCGCGTAAACGTGCAATTAGAGGCATTTGTATTTCAAATCCTTTCTTCACCGAACTCCAAATAAACGAATTTTCCTGTCCTGCCTGTGTGTAGGCAAATTCCATAGACTCCCCATCCACAAACTCTTCGAAATACCAATCGACCCATGCAGAGTCTCCGCCTGCGTCCGGGTAAACAGGTTCTAATGTGATAACCCCCTGATGGGCGTGTCCAATCCCTGTATCATATTGACGAACCGGATCGCTTCCCAGCATTCTAAAAATTGGAACGGGGATTTGATTTTCTTCGTTCTGTGCCGGCATATACGCATTTTTCTTGCTGGGATAATAGGCCTGGTTCCAGTATCCTCCCCAAAGATTATAACCATCGGTACCCAGTTGATCTTTACAATTACAAGAGGCAATGATCCCATATTTCTGATACATATAATTCAACGTGTGGGCATCTATAAACCATGAACCAACGGATTTCGGATAATAACCAAATATTTCTTTGAAATCCTCCATATAAACATCCACAAGCTTCTCCCGTTCTTCAGGAGTGTAGCCGGTTGAAAAACCTACATCCGCATGCCAGTCCCAGGGATAGCGTCCGCGCCATTCCATGCCTGCATTTTCAACCAATGGCTGAGGGACTTCCCACCAAGCCCCGATTTCAAAAGAATCAGCTGGAAGGCTTTTTAACAGCTTCTGATAGCGGGAATCAAGCAAGGCATCATATTGTAACAGAAAGGTACCGCCAAGCCGGTACTCTTTCATGATCTCAGTTTGTTTTACTACCGTTTGATAAAGCACATCCTCTGTGATTTCTGCATCTCTTGGCTCAAGCAATCGAATGAAATTGATGATGTTGACTATCTTAGGTTGGCTGTCCGCTGTTGCAGTTTCTTCAATACGGCTTGAGGGGGTGCAACTGGATACAAACCAAATAATTACCAATAACCAAGTGACAAATGTTGTGCTGTTTTTCATGTTATTTGTTTAACTATTTATTTCTTGATATGATTACCGGACCAAACAATCCTGAAGGCTGCAAAGGACTATTGGCATTGTACTGATTGACCGGACACCATGTTTTTCGATGATCCTCGGGCAGGTTTAAGTCTCCAATAAGCCGGTTAACCCACGTGTTTACAACTTCAACTTTTAGGTCGTTTTCCCCGGATTTTATGAAGCTTGTTATATCGAGTTGGTAAGGAGGCGTCCAAACTCCGCCCACATATTTTTCATTCACATACACTTTGGCCATAGCAGTTAAATCGCCCAGGTTGAGTAGGATATTCTCACCAGCAGGTAGGGCATCCACGTTAAACGTTTTCTCATAAGTTGCTGTTCCTGAATAATACTTGATTCTTTCATCAGAAGATTGTGTCCAGTCCTGCAATTCATTAAAAGTTACAATTTCTTCAGGTCCGCGTTGAGATGTGTCAAATTGTACTTTCCACGTTTGGCTCAAATCTGTAATAACAGTTGGGATCGGATAATTGGTCTTTACACCCTGCGCTTCTACTTTCCCTGCTTTTTTCCGGAACACGATGAATACACTTTCGTAAGGAGCCAGTTTAAGGGGAACTGATGTCGCATGTTCGAGTTGCTCATATGCCGGAAGTTCCCGAACAGAACCGGTCGTTGCATTCCAAAGCTCCGGTTGGTAGCCGGTTATACGAAATTCAGGAGTTACCAGCTTTATTTCATTGGTCTGGTTACTTACGAAATAAATATCAGCACCATCCGCTGCTCGATGCCCGAAGTGAACACTGTGGTCTTCCGGAAGTTTACAATCTGGCACACAGTTGATCATCGCAAAGGCTTCTTCCATCGACAAGCCATCCATGATCAAGCCTTGCCCAACTTTACGCGATTTTACATTTACACCATCAACTTCGCCCCACAATCCAGCGGCCAATCTCTGAATCTGCTGATCCGCTTCGGGTTGGTTCTCCAAACTTGGCGAACGTATGGGTGCCGGTCCAAGAACAACAGCACCTTCGGTTACCAATTGTTTGATTTTTGAAAGTAATTCCGGCCGCATGGTTTCGAGTTTTGGCAACACCAAAATTTTGTATTGAGTACCGTGAGATAAAGTGATCAAACCGTCTTTGACAGTCATGTATTTTTCGATCACTTCGGCATTCATATAATCAAACTGATACCCTACAGGAAGCGAAGGATCCGTTATTCCCGTCATTTTGGGCGCATCTTCTCCAATAAAGTAGGCTGCATCCGCTACATTTAATCCTTGCTGAAGCATAAAATTCGACCGTTTCAGATAATCAACAAAGACATCTAATTGGGAAAACCAGGTATTCTTGCGGTTGAACTCGTTTCCGAACCAGGCATTCATTCCCGGATTCTTATCCTCATATGGTTGCATAACATAAACGTGAAGAAGCGTATTGTTTATCCCTTCTGCAAAGAAACGGTCTGTTCGTTGTTTAAACATCGCCGGATATCGGCTGAAAGCAGGCCCTCCGCACGTATTTGACTCCGCCGAAATCTTAGTTTTCCCATATATATGCCCGCAAGAAGTGGCTGCACGGTTCTCAATATTCCCAAGTTCCCCTTCGCTCCAAAATTCACCACCAATTTCGTCCGACTGCCCGCCGTACATCAGAAATTCGCCAGGAAATCCCCAGTGCCCGTAATTTTCGAGCCAGGTACGCAGGCCATGTTTATGACTCACATCTCGCAAACCTCCCACATAGTCATAAGCCACTTTATCAGCTATCATCCGCCGAACATCCCACAAAAACCGGTCAGATTGCAACTGACTATTCACCACAAAACCACTGTAAACCGGCAGAAACGGAAGCGGATCATAACCATATCTTTCCTCGAACTCCTCCAGAAAACCATCGGTAAAATTTTGTCCACCTGTTTCATAACTATCCTGAACCACAACTTTAAAAGTTCTTCTGTCGCCTTCTGGAATTCGCTCCAGAATTTCACCAATGTAAGCGTAAAAATGCTTCTCTACATGCTTTTTGCTCATTTTATCGATCTCAAACCCTGTTGCTTCAGGCGAAGCCGGAGCATTGGTTACTCCAGTTGGTGTCATTCCGGTTCTCAGGATCACCCAGTTTCCTTGGGGCACCTCCCAGGTCAGCGTACCGTTCGAAGACAACATTGAGGTAAGATCTACAACTTCAGACGAATTGATGACGGCAGATCTATCTGTGCCTTCGGGCTGCTGCTGCCACTGGTAATCTTCCCAGTATGGCAGCGGTGTCTGATGCATTTTTGCCAGTGCTTTCTCAGGATAACGTTCGATCCTTGGAGCCGATGACAACTCAACTTCAGCTAAACCGATAGCCGAATTAATATTCTTTATTACCACACGAAATGAGGTAGCAGTCACCGCTGGAAATGATACAACCACCGGCGCATAGGGTTCAAACCCTACGTTTAGCGAAGCGTTGAACCGATTAATTATAAATTCGGAAATTGTACGATAGGTTCCGTCACTTTCTCGTACTTGAAGTATAGCAGGATTATTAATTGGTTTTTCTATGGAAGTTACGGAAAGGCTGCGTGCAGTAAAGGGTATTTTTGCTTCGTAGTCGATGCTGAAATCGCCATCCGCCGGGAAATTGATTCCGGTAGCAGCATCTTTATCTGTAATTCTATTTAAACCAGTCACTTTGGGCGACGACGTGATATGACCAGTTTTTCTATCAAAAATCTGTTCGTAGAATTCGGGCTCGGGATAGGCAATCACCTTTACGTCTTGAAAAGGTTCAATTGGTTTATCGAGCTTCAGACTCATTTTTTGCGGACCTTTTACATTCAACTCCGAAGATGTTAAATAACGCATTGCTTCGTTGGGCTCTACCCACGGGCCACCCGATTGGCTCCAACCAGGCGAATTAAAGATACCAATTTCAATATCTAATTCAGTTGCCTTTTTTAGTGCCGCATGAAGAATATCCCACCATTCGTTGCTTAACATTTTTATTTTACCACTCGGAATATCACTCAGGCCAATATTGCCAATAAAAGCCCGGTTGATTCCGGCCTTCTTCATCGATTCCAGGTCTTTTTCCACACCTTCCTTTGAAATATTATCCGAAATCCAATACCAGTAAATACTGGTTTGAATGGAATCGGGTGGAGAAACAAAGCCGCTTTCCAGCGCTTCTCCCATCAATTTCTCCTTTTCAGGCTCACATGCCACAAAGTGAAGTGCCACGAAAAAGCAGAAAATTAAACTGAATGTTTTCATGATCTATTTAGTTAGTTGATTTATGTTATTACTTAATCCACCGAATTAATTACAATACCCGTAAACTCCTATCCTGCGCTGTCCCGTGAAACTATAATTACTGTTGAAATCCTATTTTATTTTCGGATTACATTTGACTCAGCTAATTAAACAAGCTTCATTTCGCCAGTAAATCAGACTATTGAGGATCATTTAAATTACTGGATGCTATTTTGTCTTTATAGCTTTATAAATTTATGATCTTTATTTCCTACACGAATAAAATATAGTCCCTCAGGCAGATATTCCACATTTACCATTTCTCTTTTCCCTGATTCGACAAAGGCTCCCATCATACTTGATATCGTGTAATCTGTAGGTTCAGTTGCAATGCATAAGTTAGATTGTACAGGATTTGGATAAATTTTGAAGCCTTGCTTTAGTTCTGTTTTTTCACTAATATTTACTATTAAAACATTCATCTTAAAAGTATAAGTTCCCGATTCAAGATGGTAAACCAATTTTCCATTGTCATTTTTCACAAACCTTACACCATCGGCATTTTTTGCTAGAACTGAACCTTCGTAGACAATACCATCAGTAGATTGAGGTAAGTATAGCGTTGCCGTAGTATTAGCTGGAACAGTTGTTATATAAGTTAGTGAATTGTCGTCAGAAATCTTCCATTCGCTCAATATCTCCCCATAGTAAGAGTTGTATCTCGCCGATACGGAAGTGATGCGCTCTTGACCGCTTGGTAATTCCTCCCTGGTATCTAGCTCAGGTTGAAGAATAATATGTTTGAATCCGGGATTGGACTCATCTGCCTCAATACCGCCCATATAGCGAAACATCCATTCCGATACGGCCCCATAAGCATAGTGATTAAAAGAATTCATGCCTACATCCTGGAAGCCTTTTTCAATAGTATATGAATCCCACCTCTCCCAAATTGTTGTTGCACCTTGATCAACGCTATACAACCAGGATGGATTATTCCGCTGAAGTAATAAATTATAGGCAGTATTATTTGCTCCGAATTCACTCAAAGTTTGGTTCAAAATACCGGTACCTACAAAACCTGTACTTAGTTTGTTTCCATTATTGGCTATTCTAGTCTCCAGATAATCTAATCCATCCATTTTCGCTTTATCTGCTGAAAATAAATCCAACTTCAGTGCTAGCAAATAAGCTGTCTGCGAAACTTCTTTTAATACACCAGATTGTTCAACATACCTGCGTTGAAATTCAGCTTTTATATTTTCATACAACAAATGATATTCTTCTGCCTTATTGTTATAAAAATCACCATCGTCTACACTCAGTGCTTTAGACATTTTTGACATAAGCTGGGCTGCATAAGCATAATAACAGACGCTAATATACCTACTGTCTGTAGGTTCATAAGATACCCAATCTCCATAATTTGTTCCAGCACCATTATACAAATATCCACCACCTGACTGAGCAGCCAGAAAACCCATGTATTTTTCCATCGACTCATAATTTTCTTTTATGATTTCCAAATCGTCATACATGATATATATATTCCATGGAATAATAATACCAGCTTCTGCCCACGCACCTTGTCCATACCCTACCCACGCATGAGGTGCAACATCTGGATAAGCACCATCTTCTCGTTGGCTATCTCTCATATCTCTCATCCATTTGTGAAAGAAAGCCGCGACATCTGCATTATAGGCTGCAGCTCTTGAAAAAATCTGCGTATCACCTGTCCAGCCCAAACGTTCATCTCTTTGAGGACAGTCTGTCGGAATACTTAAGAAATTACTTCTTTGTCCCCAAATCACATTGCTATACAATTTATTCACGTCGGGGTTACTTGTCGAAAATGAAGATCCCTCTTCGTTAACTGAACCAACGACTTCGCCAACTAGTGATAAAATTTCAATATTTTGGGTTGCTGTTATCTCACAGTATCGAAAACCCATAAAGGTTAATGTGGGATGATATGACTCCCCCTCTGCACTTCCTTTTAAGATGTAATCGAGTGTGGCTTTTGCACTTCGCAGGTTCGCGGTATATATGCTCCCTTTGGGTCCATCGTTTCCTCTGGATATTGATCCTGAATCATTAAGCATTTCACCAAATCGAAGTTTCATTTGGATTCCTCGTTCACCTTTTACGTTGAATTTAACCCAACCAACCATGTTCTGCCCCAGGTCGAAAATTGCTGTTTCTCCTTTTTTAAGTTGAACTAAACCAGTGCCTTCAATTTCGTTAATCGTATTAATTTCTCCGTGAGTTGTACCATTTGCTTTCCGGCCACTGTAAACAGTTGTTATGACTGGGTCGAGCTCGAGTTCAGAACGAACTTGTACCGGAGTTCCTGCAAAAGCTTTTAATTCTCCTTGAAATCCATTGTAAATTTTAGTTTGAAACCATTCGGCATCATCGTATCCGGCTGTATGCCAATCCATCTCATTTCGCGCATCATAAGTTTCCCCATTATAAATATCCGCCATACGAATTGGGCCATTGTTTGAGGTTAACCATGAATCATCTGTAACTATATTTTCAGTTGATCCATCGGCATATTGAATAACAAGCTTCGCAATAAAGCTCAGATCGGGATTTCCGTATTCACCATGAGCAACACCACCTTTCCACCATCCGGATGCAACTTGTGCACCAATTGCATTTTCACCCGCTTGTAATAGATTAGTTACATCATACGTTGTATACTGAGCCGTTTTGAAATAATCGGTCCATCCCGGTTTTAATTCATCGTAAATAACGTTGTTATCATCCAGTGCCGTTCCAACTCTGTTCCCGTTAATAAAAAGATCATAAACACCCAAAGCAGAGGAATATATTTTAGCTGATTCTATGTCCTTCTCAAAACTAAATTCCTTCCGGAACATTGGGATTCCACTTGTACCCTGAAATACGATATTGTCACTTGAGGTCACAAATAAACGCCCATCAATAAGCTGGCCTCCGGAAAATGAAAAATCGGAACTCGAAAAGTCTTCTTCAAAAAAATTCGATTCTATTCCATTAGTTATTGTAGTGATTTTAATATTGTCAAAGTATGCTTGCTCATCAACTCCATCTGCACTTTTTGCCTGACGAAATCCAACATCTGCACAAACAAAGTTTTCTCCAGAGGGATTTTCAATTACATCAATCTTAATATCGTCGATATAAGTAGTTGCTATTTTTCCTGTGATATCAATTCTCAGATGATATATCACATTCTTTTCAATTTTAACTTTGTCAGATATCTCAACTTCTTTAATGACACTTACTCCTCCATTTCTCCAGTGATGAGGACGGAAATAAACAGTATTAGCGGATTTACCATCAGTTGCAAGATTGAACTGCCACATAAAGAAGTCACCGGAACCAGTTGCTGAAAAACAAGGACCAGCTACCAGTTGATTAATTTCAAAATCCATTGATATTGAATAATCAACAATTGATGTACGATCCAATTGATCATTCGAGCCACCTTGTTTTAAAGTGGTAGATTTTATCCATTTGGCATCTCCCCACCCCGAATCAAATAGTCCCGTTTCAAAAAGGGCTGTTTCGGTAGAAGTACTTGTTCTATTGGTGTTATCCCAAATAGTAACCTGCCAATAGTAGCGAGTTGAAGGAGCTAGAACTTCCCCGTTATAATTGTTATTTACAGATCTGTCTGATTCAATTTTACCGGAATTCCAAATGGGATTTGAACCATCTTTACCCCTTGATACTGTAATTTCATATGCAGATTGAGTTATCCCACGTTCACTTGCATCTATTTCCCAACTAAACCGAGGTTGTACCACATCAATACCAATTGGATTCTTTAAGTATTCGGTGCGTAAGTTTTTTACATCTAACGCAAAACTAAAAGCACTATGAAGAGTAATTATCAGGATGACCCCGAATAATTTATTTAATCTCTTGAAATTTTTCATTTTGATAAGAATTAATTATAACTATGAAGGCTGACACACAAAAAATTAACATCTTTTTAAAAAGATGAATCTTTATGAAAAACCAACAAGATTTAGGATCGCACACAAATAAATTTGAATTATAGAATCTAATCTATTTTTGAATCATTGGGTATCCCGTAATCTATATGAATAAATTAGGTGGAATCACTCGACTCCACCTAATTATGTAAAAAGACAAATACTTACTTATAAGATCTGTTTTTTCATCAAAAACCATAGATGCTTATTCCACCCAGAACCATATTATTTTCAGGTCCGGATACAGCTACGAACTTCAAATACCTGGTTTGAACACTATTGGGTAATTCAAAAAACTGCTCACCATTAATTAATCGATTAAATGGCGTTACCCCCAAACCGATATCAGACCAGTTTTCATTATCCATACTGATAAAAAGTTGGATTTCATCGGGAGCTCGGTTATCACCTCCACCATCAAAGATAGATCTCCAAATTCCCAGTTTGCTAATAGTTCTTTCGCCTCCCATATCAATGGTCGCAAAATGAGGATATGATGATCCCCCTGCCTGCGAATGCCACCGAACACCTTCGTCTCCGGATATGATGTTACTCACATTATTTTCACCTCCTCCATGAGTAGTTGAATAATCAACAATTGATAGGTCATTTACATCAAATCTAAAGGGGCCACTCAGAGAATAGCTTGAACTATAAAACATATCAATCCCATGTTCTGCAGAATAAGTAGACGAAAATGCAAATTCGCTATCCAAATTACTATCTGTAATAACATAAGAGTTTTCTGTTGCCGGAACACTAACGGTTGTTGCCTCCCCCGAAGAATTCATATAGTTGACTTCGGTTGCAACATTACCATCAGGTGCAGAAGAGAAGTTCACTACTAAACCATCAACAGAACTTACAATTTTGCCAGACCTTGACACAAGTTTAGATTCATAAACAGCACCATATACCTTTCCTGTAGCTTCAACAGGCAGAGATTTATTCCCAAACTCGTCGTAACTAACTAATTGAAAGAGGTAATTCTTTTCCTCCATCTCGTTAAGAACCGTACTGAAAACACCGGTTTTGTTTTTTATCTCTATATCAACAGAATCTTGAAGATCATTCCACAGAATACGAACAAATTCAATTCGTTGTGATAGTATTGAAATATCAAGCTGAATGCGATTCTTTCCGGTACGGGGAGCAACACTATCAACTTTTGCTGCATAAATAATTTCACCTTCATCCAAAAAGCGATCCACTGGCTCATTCATTTCAGAACAGGATTGTAGCAGAAATGCAAACAATACCAAGTATAATGTATATATATTAATTATTCTCATATTTTTATTATTAGACATAAATAACTTACCGATTATCACCATAAACCTCTAATTCTGATATCTGAAAGTTGTCACCCCCAGCCCAAGTTCGGGTTACCTTAATCCGGATATAACGCACCTTCGGATTTGTTGGTGAACAAATAAAGTCTTCACCGTTGGTTGCAACATCAATATCTTCATTGGTGTTTTGCCCCATCGGTAATCCTGACGGCTTTATTGAAGTGCAGTCCATGAGTTTAGTCCAACTATCCCAACTTCCGGTTGGATCAAGTGTTTGACATCCCCAAACTTCAAATTTCCGGGGATTCCCTTCAGCAAATACATAGCCTCCGAGGCGTTGAAATATTCTCAAACGACTTAATTGACCGGTTACTCCAAGATCAATAGTAACAGAATGCGGCCAGGTACCAGTCCCACCCGGTGAACTGTATCCATTGTCTCCATTAGCGCCATCCCACATGTTTGATTTTGGCCATCCACCTACATTCCCAGCATCGCCTGGCAGGTCAACCGCTTTGAATTTTACTTGATCAAATTCTGTTTCATAAATAGGCGTTAGTGTAAAATATTTAATTTCACTCCTATTCTCCCAACGATCCTGAACATAAATTCCAAAATCGGATGCAATCGTATCCATACCACGAGTGGCCGCATCTCCTTCAGCCATTGAACTATAGAAAGTTTCCAGAGGAACGTATTCATCGTTTTGATCCTTCTGTAAGATAATGGCTGATATTTCTGCACGTGTTGGATTCTCCCAATAGCTATGGACACCTCCAAAATCAGGCACTAAGCTCAAGGTCTTGCCAATAGAAACAACAGGAGGCTCGAGGGGTGCAATTGTTGCATATATTTCGGAGGATTCATTTCTGCTCCGGTCAACGGCAATCAGTTTTACCTGTCTTTCCTTGGTATCCCCAAATCCTTCCACTTTCAACGTATCGGAATAAAGAGAGGTACGTGTTTCACTAATTGTACTATCCCTAAGCGAGTAGATGGCTTTTACATAAAGAAGATCTTCATCTTGAGGCAATACATAAGTAAGTATCGCCCCTCCAGGAATATTTTCAACTTTAACATCCGAGACAGCATCAGGGGGAATTTGGTCTATTGGCTGTTGTCCAATCGGTTCTTCATTACATGCAAATACAAAAAAACCAATTGCAATTAATATAAAAATATTGTTCTTCATTTTACATTTATTTAAATTAGTAGTATAAAAAGGCTGCTACCAACCATAATTCTGGATTAGGTTCCTGTTAACCGTCAGGTTTGACTCTTTGATCGGCCAAAAATAATCTTTGACGGTGAAGGCGACAGGATCTGTTGCAACAGGAACCACCCTATAAAAGTCCTCTGGTGTTTCTCCTAATATATTCCATCCGCTCGGTTGATCATTTAAAACGTCGATTTCTTTCCATCTTCTGATATCCCAAAAGCGTTTTCCTTCAAATGCCAGCTCAATGGTACGTTCCTGACGGATAATCTTTCTTAGTCCATCTTTCGTTTCGGGCGCGTTTGGATTAACAGAATAATTTTGCCAAGATTCTTTAATACCTTCCAGTCCTGCACGCGCCCTCACTTGGTCTACATAGTAAAAAACTTCATCTATTGGCCCACTCACCTCATTTAATGCTTCAGCATACATTAAATAGAGATCAGCCAGACGAATGATAGGAAAAGGAAAATATTCCACACTGGTCGTGGAATAAGTTTGTGCATTTTTAAAACTATGATCCTTTTTGACTGAATATCCGGTAATAGAGTATCCGCTACCTCCCTGGTAACCCGAAACCCCAAAATTCAGAAAATCACAATATTTGACATCAGAAGGAAAATCATAATAGCCGTTTCCGAAATAAATTCCTTTATCGAAACCCAAACTCGCATAAAAACGTGGCTCGCGATTATAATGTAGATAGGCTGTTCTTTCTCCTTCTTTTACAAAATATGATTCATCTCCCGAAGATGGTTCTTCCCTTACTTTAAAACGATTACCATACCATCCATTATTTTGCCAATCAATATCTTCGCTAATAGGAACTCCGTTTGCTGAATAATATGCCTGAGCCATTTTTAACGTTGGGGCCCACTCGCCGGTGGCAGTATTTAGCGTTGATGGATCCAAACGAACCAGTCTAGGAGTTGCATTCTGTGTGAGATAGCCACAATTATAATTGGTACTACCCCATATCAGTTCCTTGTTCCACCGATCACAGATAGCCTGTCGGTAGGTTGTTTGTAATTTAAACACTTCAGGAGCATTTGAAATCATCGGATCAACGATATCATACAAGGCCTTGCCTTGGGCCAGACACGAATCAATGGCCTCTTTGCAGGCATCAGCAGCAAGTTTCCATTTATTGGGATCATTCGTTTGAGGAAATAGCTGCTCCCCACGATTATCAACCAAACTTGCATAGTAAGTATTTCCATTAAACAGGGGACTTGCTGCAAAAAGAAGCACTTTGGCACGCATACTTAAGGCGACCAGCTTATCAACACGCCCAGCTTCAGTACCTTCGATCACCTCCTTTGCATCAGGTAGATCAATGGCTGCTTCGGCCATCAAATTCGTAATATAACTGACGACTGAATCTACGGGCTGACGATATACCTTCACTTCATCTATACCTGCAGAAATAGGCAGATTAACATCCACGATCGGAATAGGCCCATAGCATTTAAATAGGTAAAAATGATAATAGGCCTTCAGGAATTTCACTTCAGCAATCCATCGTCTCTTCTCATAATCTGTCAAATCATGTACCTTATGAATGTTCTCAAGAAAAATGTTACAATCCCGGATGCCTGTCCATAGTGGTGTCCCTGAGTTCTCCCCATCCCAAAAATTCAGTCTGGGAGAATTGGATGTCTGAAACCCCCTCGCAATAAAAGAGTTCGCAAAAGTTGGCCATCCTCCGCTGGTAATATAACGCTGCCATGTTTCATCACCACCGTTCATTGCAGGATCATTGTCGACTGATCCAATTGGCGGACGATAACTATAACAGGTATACAGGTACTTTTCCGATTCAGTTCTGTTTCGAAAAGCATAGTCAATTGTTGCAACATTGTCGGGAACAACATCAAGATAATCGCACGAACTAAAGCAAAAAAATGCGATGACTAATGTTAAAAATATTTTATCAACTTTTTTCATAATAGTCTATTTTTTTAAAACGAGAGTTGAAGTCCAAAATTGAATACTTTCTGAATTGGGTACCCAAGTCCATTCCCCCCCATCTCAGGGTCCCATAACTTGAATTTACTGAACGTCAAAAGATTAGTTCCACTGAAATAGATACGCAGGTTTTCCATTTTAGCCCGTGAAATAAATTCAGAGGGTAAAGAGTATCCAAATTCGACCGACTTTAAACGAAGGAATGAACCGTTTCGCAAGAACCAACTAGAACCAACCATATTATTTTCAATTACAGTCTCTGAAAGACGTGGCCATAAAGCATATAAATTTCGGTTATCCTCCGACCAATGATCATCAGCGTATGCTTGAAGTAAGGCATTCTGTCCATTAACAAAAGGTGATGTCTCCGTTGCATTTATATAAAAAGACTCGTGAGCCAATCCCTGAAAAAAACAGGAAAGATCGAATCCTTTGTATCCACCGGATAAACCAAAACCGTAAACGATTTCAGGACTAGAAGGGTATCCGATGGGCACAATATCTGACTCAGTAATCTTTCCATCTCCATTGATGTCTTTATACTTTATGTCGCCCGCCATGTAATCGCCAAACTGTGTTGGCGAGTTCCGGACTTCCTCTTCGTCTACAAAAAGGCGTTCAGCCACATAACCCCATATTTGATTCAACGATTGGCCCATATTAGATCTCCATGGGGTATCCGAATAATCCGGCTCTTCATATACTTTAAACTCACTGACAGCGTAGGTGAAATTAGCTAATCCTGTCAACCATGCGTCTTTATTAAAAGAATGATTATAATTTACGGACATATCAATTCCTTTACTGATAGCTTCTCCAACATTAGACCGAATACCCGATTGAAGTCCCATTGTTCTAGGAATTGAAGAACGGGTCATCAAGATATTGGACCGATCTTCACGAAATACATCAGCCTGTATTTCAAGTTCATTCCAAAATCCCATTTCAATTCCCACATCTAACTTCTTAGCCGTTTCCCAAGTAATCTGATCATTCGCATAGCGGGAAATAGAAACACCATTTAATGTTCTCCCCCCCATATTTCCGTAAGTCCCAAAAGAAGAAGACCTTCCACCATCATTCATGTTTACATTGGACAGATAGAAAAAACGGTCTCTGGCATCTCCAATAGCATCATTACCCACTAATCCATAGGTAGCCTTCAATTTCAAATTACTAATCGTCTTTTTTAACCTGTCACTCCAAAATGTCTCATCGGAAACACGCCATCCCAACCCTACGGAAGGGAAAAACCCAAAACGCTCAGTGTCTGAAAAACGTTCTGAACCATTATACCCAAAGTTCAATTCAGTAAAATAGCGGGATTTATACGCATAAGTCATACGGCCGGCAAGACTAATATTCCGATAAGGAAGAGACCTTTGAAGATCTCCTGCATTGGCATATAATTGTTCCCGCATGGTATAAACCAACAATGCACCTAATTCATGCTTTTCAGCTAATGTTCGGTTCCAATTTAATGCTGATTCAAAATAAGTAGTCGAAGTGATATCTTTAGTCCCTTCATTATACCCGAGATATTCCGTACCTGATGATTCATTTATCGGGTCCAACGTATATTCATTAGTAGTTTTGTCATAGGCCGACACTTCATAAAAAAAAGGATTATAAAACCTTGACACATCAAAATAAGCATACCTATTAGTATTAAACAAAGCTCTAACAGAAAGTCCTTTGGTAATAAAATCGAGTTCTTGCTTTAATTCAATCTGGGCAGATATTTGAGAGGTTGTATAGTTCTTATATCCATTTGTCATAGCTGCATAAGGATTATTATATTGACCCTGATCCGCATTTCCGAATAAGATATGCTGAGTATATACGTTATTGGCATCCGGTTTATAATAAGGTGGGAAAAGAACCGGGTTCGTCCTCATCGCCTGATTAAATATCTGTTCACCGCCATCATCCGGTCCAATATAATCATCAAAAGCTCCGTTTAAACGAACCACAACTTCCGTAGTTTTAGAAACATCAATATTGACATTTGAACGTAACATATACCGCTTCAGCTTAATGTTCGTATTAAAATCGTTCATCTGGTCAACTTTAAGAACTCCATTGTCCTGGATCAAGCTTCCTGCTAGATAGTAACGTGCAACCTTTCCCCCACCGCTCACATTGAAATTCAATCGATCATTAATGGCTTGCTCTTTAAAAAGTATGTTATACCAATCGTTAGCGGGGTAAACATACGGGTTACCACCAGCTATTGTATTATCAATTTTATTCTGAGAATAAGGAATTACACCAAGTGGATTGCGCGTTCTTACAGCTTCATTATGTAACCGCATGTAGGTTATTGGATCAGCTTGATTAACCATTTTTGTTGGTTTAGAGATTGATTTCTCATACCTGATATTTATCTTAGCTTTTCCTTCAACTCCTTCCTTGGTGGTGACCAAAATTACACCATTAGCACCACGGGAACCATAGAGTGCTGTTGCCGTTGCATCCTTCATTATACTAAAGCTGGCAATATCATCGGGCTGAATACGTGACAATTCAAGAGTCGACACCTCATTGTTATCAATCAAAATGAGTGGATCTTTTTTATATCCAAACGTAGTCACTCCACGAATAAAAAACTCTGCGTTGTCTTGCCCAGGTTCCCCACTTCTTTGATAGGAGATTAATCCAGCGACGCGACCAGCCAAAGCGGTTGTCAAATTACTTGATGGAATCTTTAATTCACTTGGTTTTACCGTGGTAATAGAACCAATTACACTCTCCTTTTTCTGTTTTCCAAAAGCGACAACTGTAACGTCCTCAATAGCTTCAATAGATTCTCTAAGGTTAATATGAATCGCTGTTTTTTCGCCAACCACTACTTCCTTCGATTCGAATCCCATAAAAGAAACGACAAGTATTGAGTTGTCCTCTACATCTATGCTGAATCCACCATCATTATTCGTAACTGTACCTCTAGTTGTTCCCTTTACAATTATACTTGCACCAGGAATCGGAATACCATCATTATCATACACAGTACCCGATATCTTTCTGGATTCAGCAAGTTCTAATTCTGTGGAAACGCTTTCAACCGAATGGTACCTTTTTTCCAGTCTTCTGGGAGGCTTTCCAATAATTATTTGTCGATCTCTAATGCTATACACATTCGACGATCCATTGAACAATTGATCAAGGATTTCGTCAATTGACTTACCTTCGGCCTGAATATCGACCTTCCTTTCTAAATCAATATTTTGATCCTGATAAAAAAATATAAATTCACTCTGATTTTCAATCGCCATAAGTACCTCTTTAACAATAGCATCATTCATATGCAATGACAGTCTTACATCTTGTGAATAACTATTAGAGCTGAACGAAAAAGCTGAACTCAATAGAATGAGAAACAGAGTTATACGCATAACTAAAAAGTTTTTCGAGAAGCATTGGAATATGCCCCCATCTTTTAATTTTTTTTTCATAAATTTGCTAGTTATTAGATTGAAGATTGACCATTTAGGTCAGTTAATTCTCATTAACCCGGGGTTTGTTTCGACGCTCTCCCCGGTTTTTTTTAATCTCAATATTT
>Ga0209347_1001542_pt1 | contig 36246 bp, 34 predicted proteins | sample AutmiccommuBRH23_FD_187382 | JGI IMG/M metagenome (GOLD analysis project Ga0209347, IMG submission 187382) | Deep subsurface microbial communities from Mt. Terri, Switzerland - Autotrophic microbial communities BRH/23 (SPAdes) (version 2) | ecosystem: Environmental > Aquatic > Deep subsurface >...
CGCTCGGGGTCGATGCCGCCGGCGGCGAGCCAATAGCGCAGCTCGTAGTTGTGCCCGGAAAACGGGTGCACCACCGCGAACTTGAATGCTTGTCCGCCCGTCGCGGTCTTCTCGGCGATCGCCTCTCTTAGCGCGCAAACGGTCGTTTGCGGATTAAGGTCCGCCGTTGCACCGTGCTCCAGCATGCGCGCCCAAAGAGGATTCGATACGGTGATGGCATTGCCGCCGAGACCGAGGGCGATTGGAGCGATCGTCTTCGCCGCCAGCGGCGCCAGCCCCAGGTTCGCAGCGATCGGCATCGGCGCGAGAAGGTGCGCGGCCTGGAAGTGGCCCACGGCCATGCGGTCGCGAATATTCGCCCACGAGGTCTCGCGCACGAGCGTCAGGTCGACGCCCTCCGCGGCGGCAAACGCCTTCGCCTTCGCCGCGACGAGGATGGCACTGTCGAGCAGCGGAATGAAGCCGGCGACGATCTGATAACCGCTCATCTTCACTTGTCCTCCGGCGGCGCGAGGAGACCGGCCGCCGTGATCAGGCTCTCGGCAATCTCCGAGATTTTGCGATTCTGGTTCATGGCCGTCTTGCGCAACAGAGCGTAGGCGTCGGCTTCGCTGAGGCCGCGCGTCGATATCAAGATGCCCTTGGCGCGATCGATCAGCTTACGGTTTTCCAGCTCGGAGCGCGCTTCCTCGAGCTCGCGGGCCATGCGCGAATAGGCATTGAACCGGCTGATTGCCATGTCGAGAATCGGCTTGACGCGCTCGCGCTTCAACCCGTCCACGACGTAGGCGGAGACGCCGGCGTCCACCGCCGCCTCGATCGTCGCCTGGTCGGAGCGGTCGACGAACATGGCGATCGGCCGCTGCACGGCGCGCGAAAGCTGGAACATATTCTCCAGCATGTCGCGGTTGGGGTTTTCCAGGTCGATGAAGATCACGTCGGGCTCGATATCGGCGATGCGCCGCGCAATGCCGGTCACATCGTTGATGATCGTGAGATTGTCATAGCCAGCCTCGCGCAGGCCAGCCTCGATGACCGACGCCCGCAGCCGGTTCTCGTCGATAATGACGATAGAGAGGATTGTCGACTGGCCCGGCATGTTCACGCGGTTGCCTTGTGACGATCTGAATGGCGACGGGGCCTTAGCACATTGGCAGCCGTCGGCAAACCGCGGCCACATCAACTGCCCCCCTGATGTCTGTTGCCGACGAGCGCCGAACCGGGCTCTCCATCGTCTAGCCCTGCCATTCAAACCGCTCCATGTCAGAACGGCAATCGCAGTCGCTGATGGCTCCCTCGCCGTTGTCGAGCCGCCGGCAATTGAAGCGATCCGATCTTCGGTCACTCCCCCAAAGCTGCCACGCACTGAGCAATGAGCCGCAGCAGCTCAAGCGGCCACTAGGCCGAATTGCAGTCGACCCTGCCTGTCGCGCGACCGGCGACCCAGGTTTCCAGGACCCGCACCTGCACTGGCTCCACCGCCACCATATCGGCGCGCAATCCTGCCGCGAGGCGACCGAGCCTGTGTTCGAGGCCCAAGAACTCGGCCGGCTCGGTGGAGGCGAACCGCAAGGCGTCCGTGAACGGCACCCCAAGCATCTGCACCGCATTGCGCACCGCGCTCACCATGTCGAGTGCCGAACCGGCGAGCGTCCCGTCCGCGCGCGTCAAGCGTCCGTTGCGCGCCTGGATTTCGTTCCCGTCGATCAGGAAGCTCGATTCTGTGCCGCCGACGGGCGGCATCGCATCGGTGACCAGCATGGGACGAGCGACAGCGGCGCGCAGCACCAAGCGTAGCATCGCAGGGTCGACGTGCTCGCCATCAACGATCAGGCCGAACCAGACTCCCGGTGTTTCAAGTGCGGCTGCGATGGGCCCCGGCGCGCGACTGGCGAGCGGTGGCATCGCGTTGAAAAGATGCGTTACGCCGGTGGCACCTTGAGCGAACGCGGCCTTTGCCTGATCATAGGTGGCGGCGGTGTGACCAAGAGATACGTGAACGCCTGCCCGCACCAGGGTAGAGATGAAGTCCGCCGGAACGCGCTCCGGCGCCAGGGTCACGAGAACCGCACCTGAAGGCCACGACGTCAATAGATCGGTTGCGCTCTGATCGGGAGAGCGGAACGTGGATGGGTCGTGCACGCCGGGCTTTTCGGTGGCGAGGAACGGCCCTTCGAAGTGGATGCCGAGGATGCTCGGGTTCTCCAACGCTGCCTGTTGCACGGCGGACAGGGCGGCGCGCATCTTGGCGGGCGTATCGCTGATGAGCGTCGGCAGCAGACCGGTGGTGCCAAAGCGGCGATGCGCGCGTGCGATGGCGTTGATCGCCTGCGGCGTGGGCTCGTCGTTGAACAGCACATCACCGCCGCCGTTCACTTGAACGTCGATAAAGCCTGGAGCGAGCCATGCATCGTCAGGGAGCGCGTGCACCGGCAGCGCCGCCGGCAACTCGCTGCGCGCCATGACATCGACGACAAGCTCACCATCGATGATCACGGCCGCATCCTTGCGGACACGGTCGCCGTCAAAGACATTCCGCGCGACCACGGCATAGTGACTGGATGCGGTCATGTGGTGCTGGTGACTTTGCTGAGATGCCTTGGCCGGTCGACGTCGATGTCGAGCCGCCGGCTCAACTCCACGACCATCGCATAGAAGCTTTGGATAAGACAGATCGCGTCGGTTTCGGGCTGATCGGGAGCAAGTGCCGGGAGCCAAACGCGATGCGCTTCCCCCGACGGCACCTCACCGTGCTGCGTGACGAACAGGTCCGTCCCCATGGCCTGGAGCCTGGCAGCAAGCTCGCGCATGCTGTCTGTGGCAAGGTCTGCCGGCATGAACATCAAGATCGGATAGCGATACGACGCCAGCGCCACCGGCCCGTGCAGGAATTCGGCTCCACTGAATGCCTCCGCGTGCAGGTTGCAAGTTTCCTTTAGCTTCAGCGCAGCTTCGCGCGCGATGGCCAGCGTGGGACCACGTCCGATCGTTACCAGGCTCGCAGCCGTGGCCAGTGCGGGCACGCCCTTACTCCAATCCAGGTGTGCAGCCGATGACAGTCGCTCGGACAAGCGCTCGATCGCGGCAGCGAGCACTTCGTTTTGGGTCCAGGCGGCGGTCAAGCGGGCGAGAACCGCCGCCGTCCCGACAAACGTCTTGGTTGCGGCGACGCTGAGCTCGGGCCCGGCGCAGATCGGCAGAACGATGTCGCAGATTGCCGCTAAGGGAGAGTCGGTGAGATTGACGACGGCGACAGTCAGCGCGCCCGAAGCTCTAGCGCTCTTGGCCATCGCGACGAGATCCTCGCTCTGACCTGATTGCGAGACGGCGAGAAACAACTGATCCTTGAGTTGCAGCGCCCCGCCATAGACGCTGGCGATGCTGGGCGCGGCCGGAGCCACCGGAATTCCGGCGTAGCGTTCGATGAGATGCTTGGCGAACGCTGCTGCATGGGCGGAGCTGCCGCGCGCGCACGTGACGACGACCTTCGGCTGCGTGCGCTGCAGCCGTACGGCGAGCTCTGCCAGCGGCCGCTGCAGCCTTTCGGCCTGACGCGCGACGACGTCAGGAGCCTCGAGTATTTCGCGAGCCATCATTGTGCTGTTGGTCATCCGACCTGCCGCCTTCAATGTTGGACTTCGAAGCTGTCTGTTGCCACACGCGCTTCGACTTCTGTGCGCGCCATCTTTAACGCGCCACTCAGCGCGTCGCCTTCTGCCTCAACCAGGTGCTGTCTGGTCGCGGCAGTCAGCCAAGGCTCGATGCTCGCAGCGATGCCTCCCGCCAGAGCCAGCCGCGTAGCCCCATAGCTCACAAGCCGGTCCGCAATCACATCGATGTGTGCAGCGGCAAGGCCCGCAAGCTCGCCAGCGACCGGATCCCCGCGCGACGCGGCGCCGAGAACGAGCGGAGCAAGCGCAGCGAAGTCGCGCGGACGCGCCTCGCCCATCCAACGCACGATGGCATGGGGGTCGTCATTGAAGCGATCAAAGATCGCTGTCAGAAGCTCGGACCAGGGGGCGCGACCATCATAGGCCCATAGCGCGCGGCGCGCAGCTTCCGAACCGAGCCAGGCGCCGCTGCCCTCGTCGGAAACCGGAAAGCCCCAGCCGCCGACACGGTACTCGTTGTCGCCGACGACGGCCCAGCCGACGCTGCCGGTACCGATGACGATTATGCCGCCATCCTTGCTGCCGTGCGCCCCCACACACGCAGCGTGCGCATCGGTCGTAATGAGCGCATGCCGGAATGGGAGGTCGACCGCCCGTGCGGCCGCGAGGTTCGTGGGCTCGCTGGCGCCGGCCAGTGCGAGACAGGCGACAATGTCGACATCTCCAAGGGCAAGTCCGGATTGTTCCAGGGCCTGGCTGGTCGCCTGCAGCGCAGCCTCAAAGCTTTCCTTAAGGCCAAAACGAATATTTGCCGGGCCAGCCGCGCCTTCTCCTCTAACATTGCCGTCAATATCCGTAAGGCGGGCGCGGCAGGCCGTGCCGCCTCCATCAATTCCGAGCAAGAGCAACGGACGGCCCATTGTGTCCAGGTTCCACCGGTTCCACATCGGAATAGAATAAACGAACGAGAAGCGAGTGCGAACCAAGCTGCCCGGAATGAACACGGAACGGTTAAGTCCACGATACGCGGACATCGATCTTTGGGAGCCCGGAGAGGTTCTCGACGCGATCCTCGAGGGGCAATTGGCCTCGGTGGCCGCGGTCCGAACGGCCAAGCCCGCCATCGAGCAGGCGGCACTCGCTGTGGAGACCCGGCTACGGGGGACGGGGCGTCTCATATATGCAGGCGCTGGAACCTCGGGACGGCTAGCCGTGCAGGACGGCGCCGAGCTCATGCCAACGTTCAGTTGGCCGCCCGAGCGCCTTCTCCTGCTGCTGGCGGGCGGCGACCTGGCGATGGTTCAGGCCCAAGAAGGCGCAGAGGACGATGTCACCGCGGCCGCCGAGCTAATAGATCGGCACGGCGTCAACGCGGATGACGCCCTGATCGCTCTGGCTGCAAGCGGTACCACACCGTTTACACTGGCTTGCTTGCGCGAGGCCCGGCGCCGGGGTGCACTGACCGTCGGAATCGCGAACAATCCAGGCACCCCACTCCTTGCCGAAGCAGAGTATCCGATCCTCCTCGCCACGGGCCCCGAGCCTATTGCTGGCTCGACGCGCATGAATGCCGGGACGGCCCAGCGCATCACCCTCAATCTACTCTCGACACTGGTGATGATCCGTCTTGGCCGGGTCTATCGCGGGATGATGGTCGAAGTGCAGGCCACGAACGCCAAGCTCGCCAGCCGGCGCGAGAAGATTGTCGCGCAGCTCACTGGCCAGAGCACCGAGGTCGCGCGTGCAGCACTCAAGAACGCGGGCGGGAGCATCAAGCTCGCCGTGTTGCTACTCCACGGATGCGAATTGCAGGACGCTGAAGCAATTCTGAAGCGCGCGGATGGCCGGCTTCGTGTCGCAATAGACCTTATCGCGAAGAACCGGCTTTAGGCCTCATTGGCCGAGCCGCGCCGTCGCCATCAAGTGGGGCATAGGCCATTTACCTAGCCTGATCCAGCTTCAGTACCGCACGTGCGGCCTATCCTGCCCCCGGTTCGCGGCCCGGGACAACGTGCTGCTGGTGGGAACGGCGAGAACAGGCTAGGCATCCCCAACCACGAAATCCCTGGCAGCGTGCCGCGGCAAATCCGCTCCTGGAGCCGCAGACCTGCCTCTATGCGAAACCCGTCCCATCATGACCTTCCTGTCAGCCCATTCTGCCCTCGCTCGTGCCCTTGACGCGCGCGGATACTCTGTTCCCACGTCCGTGCAGCTCGCCGTCCTTGAAGCCGCTAACGCGGGACAGGACTTACTCGTCTCGGCCCAAACCGGCTCGGGGAAGACGGTTGCCTTCGGGCTGGCCATCGCCCCGACGCTGCTCGGGGAGGCAGAGCATCTGCCCCCTGCCGCCGAGCCGAAGGCCTTGATCATTGCCCCGACGCGCGAGCTCGCGCTGCAGGTGCAGCGCGAGCTCGACTGGCTTTACAAGCAAACCGGCGCGCGCGTCGTAACCTGTGTCGGCGGCATGGATGTGCGTGCGGAGGCACGGCAGCTCAACCTCGGCGCCCATATCGTCGTTGGCACACCCGGGCGCTTGCGCGATCATCTGGAACGCCACCGCCTCGATCTGAGCAAGCTCTCTGCCGTCGTGCTCGACGAAGCGGACGAGATGCTCGATCTCGGTTTCCGCGAGGATCTGGAATTCATTCTCGACGCCACACCGGAGAGCCGCCAAACGCTCCTCTTCTCAGCCACCATGCCGCGCGAAATAGACGCGCTGGCGCGTCGATATCAGCGCGATGCGGCGCGCATCGAGACGTTGCGGCAGAACGAGCAGCATGCCGACATCGAGTACCGCGCCATTCGCGTCGCTCCGAACGATATCGAGCATGCAGTGGTCAATGTCATGCGCCTGCACGACGCGCGCGCAACGCTGGTGTTCTGCGCGACCCGGGACTCAGTGAGGCGCCTTCACCTGCGCCTCACCGAGCGCGGCTTCTCGACCGTCGCCCTGTCCGGAGAGCTGACCCAGAGCGAGCGCTCTCACGCGCTCCAGGCTCTGCGCGATGGGCGCGCCAGGGTTCTGGTGGCAACCGATGTCGCGGCGCGCGGGCTTGACTTGCCTGAGCTCACGCTCGTCATTCACTCCGATCTTCCCAACGATGCCGAGACGCTGCTGCACCGTTCGGGGCGCACCGGTCGGGCTGGCAAGAAGGGCCTATGTACGTTGATCGTGCCGTTCAATCGTCGGCGCAAGGCCGATGCCTTGCTGACCGCTGCCAAGCTCAAGGTCACATGGGAGCCGGCGCCGACGGCGGAGGAGATCCACGCCCGCGACCAGGAGCGCTTTCTCGCCAACCCCATCTTCACCGGTCCCGCGAGCGAGGAGGACCTCAAGCTCGTCGACGCCCTTCAGGCTGGCCGCACGCCAGACGAAATCGCCCTTGCCCTGGTCCGGATGCATCGCGCCCAGCTTCCCGAGCCCGAAGACCTGGCCGAGGACACCGGGCCTCCGCCGCGGCGTCACGAGCGTGGGCGTACCTTCCGTGAGCGCGACCAGCATCGGCCCGATCGCAAATATGCGCCTAAGATCGGCGGCAACAATGCAAGCACCGATGACGATCGTCGCCGCACGCGTCCCGTGCGCGATCATGGCCGCGAAATGGTATGGTTCCGGATTGACATCGGACGTGAGCGCAATGCCGACCCCCGCTGGCTGCTGCCGCTCCTTTGCCGCGCTGGCGATGTGACGAAGGCCGAGGTCGGCGCCATCAAGATCTTCGACCGCGACACGCGTTTCCAGATCGCGTCCGAATTCGCGGAAGGGTTTGCGCATGCTGCGCGCTCGATGAAACCCAACGAGGGACGGATCACGCGAATCGGCGCGTCCATGGGGGACGATGCAGGCATGCCAAGCCATCCGCCCCAAATGGACCCGACGCGCAAACCCCATCCGGCACGGGCGCGCAAATCTCGAGAGGACAGGACCGACGCCTCGTCCGGTTCATCACCGGATGCCCGCGCCGAGACACCGTGGCGAGATCGAAAGAAGCGCACGCCCGGAGGCTATATCCATCCGAAAGCGGACAAGCCGATGCGTCGTCACAAAGGTTCGAGACCTAAGGCCGGCACGAAAAACGCCAGCGACGCGCGTAAGGCTTCCCCCAAGGCCGCTAATAAGAGGAAGCAGCGCCCGGGCTGCAAAGCCCCGGCGTGATGGGGTGCATCCAGCGCGTAGCCCCCTTGAGAAATCGGCTGCTGCCCGAAAAGGACGCGGCTTTGGTCGAAGCACCAGAGCGCCAGCTTTGGCCAACGCTAAGCTTCGTGCCGCTATCCCTCATGTCGCCGGAACGAGCGCCGAATCCACTCAGCGTCACGGTCCGCACGATCATGACGAGCCTGTCCGCTGCACGCCTCGCAAGTGAAAGCCAACAACGGCGGATGACCACATGCGGCGCCGGTTCGTGCAATTAGGACAACGCGCGCGGCCGATAGGGAGTGAGGCGAGGTCGTGAAACCTGGAACCCCTTGCGCATATGAAACGGGCAATATGGATCGCCGTCGGCACTATGCTTGCCGCAGAAGTGAAAATCCTGGTGCAGGGGATCGCCTATTGGCCAGCGGCAATCGCGTGGCAGAAGCGTCTCGACCGTCTTTCGCTCTTTGACCGGTATTTTCAGGTCATCGTGCTGAGGCAGGCCTGGGGAAAGTTTGATGCTACTCATGGTGCAGCATACACCAAATGTCCGGGTGATGCGTGCCAATACTCGGGACTGTGGCAATCGCGCCTAAGCGGAGGCGAACGCCACCTCGCCTGTCGTTAAGCACGTCGCGAGAGTGAGAACACAGCTTCTCGGATCAGTGGGGATCGAGAAATCCGGCCGTCACATCGTCCATATATGAACGCTGAAGATCGTCGACAAAGTGGTTCAGCTCGCGCTCGTTCATCCGCCGAACATCATACCACTTCCCGAACACCTCGACGACAATGCAATCGCCGACTGATGCCGTCGGCCCGTCTATCAGAAAGTCCGCCTCGGGCTTCGTTATCGCGATCGCTTTGTGGTAGCGCATAAGGCACAATAGCACACCCTTCGTTCCCCGGCGATGCGCTTGTTGCGCAGCTCGTTGGACATTCGCCTCGAGTGGGCGCAAGGTCGCCGTGCAGAGAGGCTCGGGCAGGCCGATTGGGATTGCTCAGCGCTCCAAGGCGGCGCACGCCCCGATCTCATTGCAGCGAAGGGGCCGACTAGGTCGTGCAGCAAGGGCTGCGATTGCGGCTCGTGAACGATGGATCCATTCGACGCTGCATTCGCCGACAAACGTAAACCTACGCGGCTCACGCAACCGGCGGTTTGCTCGGCAGACTTCGACTATCTCAGAACAAAGCCGCGGCGCCTGCCCCCGGCAGGAGGAGTTACGACATGCAACGCGTTCTACTGGCCAAGATACTGAGCGAGTTTCAGTCTGCCATATCCTCTGATCAGAATGACGTGGTGCTCGACCCATCGATTGAGCGCCTAAAAAGGAAGATCACCGAACCGTCCTTCCTCGAGCCGTTCTCGATCTACTCAAGAGCCCAGCTAAGAAAGTTGGCTGAGGTCCTTGGCGGGATCAGCAATGCGCAACTGAAGGAAAATCCTTTGCAGGTTGCGTTGGCCGTCGATACGGCCCTGCAATTGTTCGGCGAACTGGAAGGGACTGTAAGGCAATCGCTTGAGAGCAAGATGCGGATCGAGGCGCGCCGCTCGGCATAGACTGTCAGCGGAGGGCTACTGCGAGACAAGAAGCCAGGTGTCGGCGGCTCGCCATCATATCGGACAGTGGACGTTGCATCAAAAGTCCGATGCCGTCAGCGAATAACTGCCCTGCCTGTATCCGCCGTAGATCCTGCGAGCCACTCTGAGAATGCGCTCGCGGTTTCTGTCGAAGCTCTCCACGACGGCATCCTGATTGTGTCGCGTTCCCGGAGCGATACGAAAAACAGCGGCTTCCTCGACAAAAAGCGAGACTTCCAATGCGCCGTCATGGCCCCAGAAGCGCACGCAACGGCGCGTGACATAATAGCTTCGGCTAGCGTTGGGGAAGTTCAGAATTTCACGACTCGCGTCTGGTTTCGGCGCGAGGCGCGAGAAGGCCTAATCGGTAAATGCGGTCGTCAACGGATGCATCATGACGAGACCTCTTTAATGGTCGTCTCGTGCTACTTGGCTGCTGTCACTGTGCTTCTCTTGACCTCTTTGATGCGGCTCCGTGCGCGGCCCGAGCGAGCAGCGATCTCCTGATCCTGCGATTCAAGGATCTCCTGCGCCGGTGCATCGCCCTCCAAGCCGCCTAGGGCTGAGCTCGGAACCTTGCGGTTCGAGGTGCGCGTGCCGTCCTCGTAAAATACGTCAAACAGGATGAACTCAGCCTGAGCCTTCGATTTTTTTCGCGCCATTGTTCGTCTCGTTGATGATAAGGCTTCGGACGTGACCGCTCAGCCGATGAGCCCGTCTCGCGGATCTCTCCCCGCTCAGCAGCCCCGGCCAGGCAGCCCTCTGCCGCGGATGCACACAGTCCGGTCTTGCCCAACGAACCCCTTGTCCAATTTTTCGCACGCAATCCGCTCGAACCGCTGGCGGAACTGGTTGAAGCGCTGCACCCGCGCGTCGCCGTATTCGGAGCGAACTACAGCCTCCAGCGCATGACATGATACGAGGACGCTTAGAGAGAGTTGGCTGTGGTTCATCATGAACTGCACGTCTTCCCTGTCATCTTCAAGTGCGCTCGGCCCGTGCCCCGCCTTCAATGACATGTTGCACCTCCTTCATTTGTGCGCCGATCTCGATAAACGCCTTTGAACGCCGCGTGCCGCTATCACCGATAACCTTGACCAGATTGGTCACAACGCGGCCGTCGCTGACATATCAAGATCGGCAGTGGTCCGCAGATCGCAGGAACGGCGCACGTGAAGAACCACGCCCGCCGCGGGACGCGCACGCGCGAGACACCCGCAGCGTCGCTCGATGAGAGCACGCGTGAGATCGCGCCAATCAAATTGCTCGCGACGCGAAATAGAAGTAGCGTCAGCCAAGCGCCAGATCGTTGCTCTAGTGGAGCCTAAGGCTCGGCGCGAGTTCGCCTTCCCTTGCTACGCGCTCGAACGTCTCAGCAGAGGACTTGATGCGGTAGAGTAGGTCGCCGCTCTCGAAAGGCAACAGCCGCACGACCTTATACTCACCGCCGGAGGCCGGCATCGCCAATCGACCGGGCGTGAAGTTGACGAACTGCCCGATCTTGAAGCGGTGTCGAGGCATCCCGCGATCCTCGCGCTATTCAAGCTCGAGCTGTCCGGCCTTCTTACCGCGGCCTCGTTCATCGTCCTCGAGGACGAAGCTGACGCGGTCGCCCTCGTTGAGAACGGCAATGCCGGATGCTTCAAGAGCGCTAGCGTGAACAAAGACATCGCGGCCGCCGTCGGCTGGCGTGATGAAGCCAAAGCCCTTGGCGCTATTGTAGAATTTCAATGTACCGGTCGTGCGCATTGGAAAACGTTCCCTGATCGCGCGAATTGAGTGGGCCCGATGAAGGCCGCGCGCTCGACCTGACAGCTCAGTCATGGGAAAAGGCGAACGACCGCTTAGGGTCGAAAGGCAAGACCTCGGCTGAGGGCACGACCCTATCGGGGACGCACCAGCTCACTCCCTTTTGGACCTCATCCTCGATAAAGGCAAGCTCGCGATACTTAACGTGGTCCGCTATGACGCATCGCGCCGTGGTAAGGGGTAAGCGCTACTCTCATAGAGCTTGCGAATTTGCGCAGCATCGAATCGCTGCTCATTAACCTCGAGCACGGTGCCGTACATCTTGTCAGAGCCAAGCTGTTCGATTGCGTAGCGTATGGCTTCGGCGCCAGAGTCGAACCTGCGATAGGTAACAGGCTGCGGACGTGCGCCGCGGCTTCTGCAAGCAAAGACCTCGGCGGGAGCCGCATAGTCGAATGTACTCATTTGAAATCATATAGGGTTCGCTACGGGCATTTGCATCGGGTGCTTCAAAATTATGCTTCTTGCTATTCGTGCGGTGCCATGAAATAAGCCCACATCGCTTGAGAGACGCTTGAGCGAGCATCGGCGCTCCGGCTGCGTGAAAAGGACTTGTTTTCGGGCCCTGCTAAACGAACAGGCCTATTGTCGGTCCTCCTGTTGAGCGCCTCTGACCACTTCCTCTTTTGACAGCCCAGGCCACGCGGGGCGTCCGTTGGATGCCCGCGTTCGTTCACCCACGGCAGACATTCGTCCGGCCGGGCTCGTCGCGCGAATACCATCACCATAGCGCAGCAATGGCACGTTAAGATGCGAAGCAGAGCACGGCGCGCGGTGTTATCGACGGAAATGCCTCTTTGATAGGCGGAGATCCTAGTGACCAATTCCAGATCCATCGCGTTCATGTTCGTTCTCGGAATCCTGGGTGCCGCTATCTCAGGCGCAGCGCTTCTTGCGACGGCTCGGGCCGATGTGTCGTTCAATGGTTACGGCAACTGGATCACGAGCGAGCTGCCGGCCCTCACAGTAATAATGGCCATGGGTTTCGTCTTGGGCATGCTCGTGGCGCTGCTGTGGTCGTTCCTGCTGAAGCTGTTCGCAGAGGACAGTCCGAGCGCCTGAGCTGAGCTTCCTTCGTACTGTCTTGGCCGAGCGCCTGTTGATCGCCTGCGCGTCTGTCGCGCGACACACGTCTCTTCGATCGTTGTCCATCGGCGAACCAGGACATTCGGGTTTCCTCGGGCGCATGTGGGCACGCCCAACTCCGCGATTGCTTGGGATCCTCGATGTAGAGAGTGGCGAGATTGGGCGCTTCAATCGTATCGCCTATCTCGATGTCGGTTCCATCACCTGGCCGACACCGGCCGTTCTTCCGGCAGATGCAGCCGGTCGCGCTTTGGTCTGACATCCGGCCAATCACCCCCTGTAAGTCTTCAGCAAGTACGGGTGCATCAGATGCATCACCGCTCCGCTGATCCCCCCGTCTTGGTAGGTCCGTTCGCAACCGGCGAGCGTCAGCGCGTCGAGTTGTAGTCCTAAGTTCTGGTCTTCCGTCGAGACGCGCGCGTAGCCGATCAACGTGCCATTCAATTCTCAAGCCGCGATCGTGCACGGAAAACCCCATGCGGCTCACATCATCAAATGAGGTCCCATTCACTCGACGCCGTTCGGTGGGGTGATCTCGCCGCATCCGCGCGATTTCAGCCGATGCTCTCCGCAGGCAGCGTCGCCTCGGAGACCCCGCCCGCGCGCTCGGCACGTGTTTCACGACGATGTTCCGACGCGACGACCAGATAGATTGCCGGCAGAATGAACAGGGTGAAAAACGTGCCGATGGCCATGCCGCTGACCAACATGATGCCGATGCTGTTGCGGGCCTCCGCGCCAGCGCCAGTAACGAACACGAGCGGCATATGTCCGAATACCGTGGCCGCCGTGGTCATGAGGATCGGTCGCAGGCGCGTCATGGCCGCCTGCCGGATCGCGGCGGCCTTTTCAACGCCGGTTTGCTGCAGCTCGTTGGCGAACGCCACGATCAGGATGCCGTTCTTGGCGATGAGACCGACCAGCGTGATGAGGCCGATCTGGCTGTAGATGTTGATGGTGGTGAACCCGAAGAAGGTGAACACCAGGGCCGCGGTCAGGGCGAGCGGAACCGAGCCCGCCAGCACCACCAGCGGATCGCGGAAGCTGCTGAACTGCGCCGCCAGGACCAGATAGATCAGCACCAGCGCGAAGCCGAGTGTTCCCGCAAGCGTGGTGCCCTCCTGCCGCAGCTGGCGCGACTCGCCTGCATAGTCGATCGTGTACCCACTCGGCAGGATGCGCCGCGCCGCCTCCTCGATGGCATCGAGCCCGTCGGCCTTGGTGACGCCGGGCTGCACGCCGCCGAACACCCTGAAGCTGTCCGACTGCTGGAAGCGCGCGAGCGTCCTCGGCGCCGTCGACGTCTCGAGGCTGGCAAACGCAGACACCGGGATCTGAGCGCCGTCGCGCGCACGGACCTTGTAGTCGAGCAGGTGCTCGGCGGCTGCGCGCGCGTTGCGCCCCACTTGCGGGATGACCTTGTAGGCGCGCCCGTCGAGGGTGAAGCGGTTCACGTAGTTGCCCGAGAGCAGCACGCCGAGCTGGCGGCCGACGTCGGCGAGGTCGAGGCCGAGGTCCGCAACCCGCTCGCGATCGACGTTGACCTTCACCTGAGGCAGGTCGACCTTGAGGTCGGTGTCCACGAACATGAACTTGCCGGTGCCGAGCGCCGCATTGGCGATCTGGCCGGCGTACTCGGCCATGCGCTGCGGCGTTCCGGGCCCCTTCAGAACGAGCTCGACGTCGTAGTTGCCAGCGCCGGGCAAGGGCGGCGGCAGCACCGCGAACAGCTGCAGCTCTTTGATCTGCGACACCGCACCGAAGATCTCCGGTTGCATTTCGTGCGCGGTCCGCTCTCGATCGTGCCAATTCTTGAACAGGAAGCCGCCGAAGCCGTTCGACGGGAAGACGATCTCGAACATCGCCTCGAACTCCGGAAGGCTCTTGCCGACGTCGAGAACCTTATCCATGTGCCCGGCGGTGTAGGCGAGCGAGGCATCCGGCGCCGAGTTGACGATCATCAGGATAAATCCCTCGTCCTCGACCGGCGCCAGCTCCTTGCCGGAGAACATGTAGAGCGGTATCGCAAGCAGGCAGAAGAAGGCACCCAGGGCGATAACTTGCGCCTTGAACCTCAGTGTCACGTCGAGAACCCTGCCGTAAACGGTTGCGAGCCCGTCGAGCGCACGTCCGACAAACCGCGCATAGGCATTCTCGTGGCCGTGCTCGGGCGCGGTATAGGCGCTCATGATCGGCGACAGCGTGACCGCCACGAACCCCGAGACGATCACCGCGGTGGCCAGCGTGAACGCGAACTCCTTGAACAGCACGCCGGTGAGGCCCGAAAGGAAACCGATCGGCGCATAGACTACGGCCAGCGTGATCGTCATCGCCACAATCGGCCCGAACAACTGGCGCGTGCTCAATAGAGCCGCCTCGACACGGCCCATGCCCTCGCGCATGTATCTCGACACGTTCTCGACCACGACGATGGCATCGTCGACGACGAGCCCGACCGACAGCACGATCGCGAGCAGCGTCAGCAGATTGAGCGAAAAGCCCATGGCCATCATGGCGGCAACCGCGCCGACCAGCGAGATGGGAATGGCGACCAGCGGGACCAGGGCGCTGCGCACCGAGCCGAGAAACAGGAAGACGATGACGGCGACAATCGACACTGTCTCGACGAACGTGGTCCCGACCTCCTTGATGGAGTTCTCCATGTAGACGGTACCGTCGTAGGCAAGCGCGATCTCCGCCCCGGGCGGAAGCTCGGGCTTTATCGCCTGCAGCTCGGCGCGTAGCGCGTGCGCGACGCTGATCTCGTTGGCGCCCGGCAGCGGCCAGACCGAGAGATACACGGCATCCTTGCCGTTGTGCCGGACGTTGGCCGTCTCCTCCTCGGCGCCGAGCTCGACCCTGCCGACGTCGGAGATACGGATGATCCGGTCGCCGTCCTCGCGCACGATCAGCCGCTCGAACTCGTCAGCGCTGCGCAGGTCGGTGTCGGTCAGCAGGTCGACCTGCACCTCATTGCCCTTGGCCCGACCCACCGCGGCCAGAAAGTTGTTGCGCGCAAGCGCCGTCTGCACGTCCTCGGCGCCCACGCCGAATGCAGCCAGGCGTTCGGCATCGAGCCAGATACGCATGGCCTGCGGCCGCGCACCCTCGAGCCCGACGCGCTGCACGTTCGGGATCGTGCTGAGCCGCGGCTGGATGCTTCGCGTGAGGTAATCTGTGAGCCGGGCCGGCGTCATGTTGTCCGACGTGACGCTCACGTAGAACGTCGCGTACGGCCGGTCGGCGCGCTGCACCTCAACAACAGGGGATTCGATTTCCTGCGGCAGCTCGCTGCGAATCTGGTCCAGCCGGTTGCCGACCTCTGCGAGCGCAACGGTACTCGGATGGTTGAGCTTGAGGCGCGCGGTCACGGTGCTGAGGCCGGCGACGCTGCTCGATTCGACGTAGTCGATGCCGCTGATGGAGGAGACGGCGCGCTCAATGGGCGTTGTGACGAAACCGCGAATGACCTCGGCGGACGCACCGATATAGACCGTGGTGATCTGGATCGACGAGCTTTCGATGCGCGGGTACTGCTGGATCGGAAGCTGGGTCACCGCGCGCCAACCGATCAGCACGATCGCGAGGTTGACGACGACCGCGAGCACCGGGCGGCGGACGAAGATGTCAATTGCGCGCATTTGCCCCCCTAGCGTCTCAATTGACGCTTGCCGTGCCCGAGACCGCTGGAGCATCCGTCTGCACGAGAATACCGTCGCGCAGCTTGAAGGAGCCGGCGGTGGCGACCAATTCCCCTACTGCCAATCCTTTCTCGATGACGATATTGCCGTCCTGGACTGGTCCGATCTTGACGTCCCGTTGCCTCGCGCGCAGCTTCCCCTCCTCTTCGGAGAGCACGAACACGTGGTTGCCGTGCGCCGACCTGCGCAGCGAGGTCAACGGCACGAGAACGGCCGAGTGCGGCGGCGACGTGTTCGCCAGCACGTCGACGAACATGCCTGGCCGCAACAGCTTGCCAAGTCCGCGCGCCACTGCACGAAAGAGAATGGTCCGGTTCCCCCGGTCGACACTGTCGTCTTCCGCGATGACGTCGGCGAAGCCGCTTGCCTCCGGGAGTACCGAGTGGGAGAGGGTGACGCGCGTGCCTGGCTTGATCGCAATCGCAACATCCTGAGGAAGATAGAAATCAACGAAGGCATCGGCATCCGCGCCCTGCAGGCTCGCAATGCGCGTTCCCACGTCGAGGTAGGCGCCGGGCTGGAGATCGGTGATACCGATGCGTCCATCAAACGGCGCCCGAATGCGCTTCTTGTCGATGGCAACCGCGAGATTTTCGGCTCGCGCCGCCGCAGCGGCGCTCTGCTCGCGTGCCGTGTCGAGCTCCTGCGCCGAGAATGCCGCGCTGCCGCGCAGTTTTTCGCGGCGCTCGAGCGTGAGCTTCGCCAGACGGGCCTCGGCCTCCGCGGCGGCGAGCAACGCCTCTTCCTGACGCGTATCGAATCTCACGAGGAGCTGTCCGGCGGTTACGGTCGCGCCGGACGTGAAACCGACCTCGCTCACGACGCCGGCGATTTCATTGCGGATCTCGACCTGGCGCAATGCGACGATGGTGCCGATCGCCCGCGTCGTCGCCGACCAAGTGCCCCGGACGGCAGTCACCGAAGCCACCGCCTCGACGGGCTCAGGGAACGACGCAGCGACCGCCATCCCCGCTTCGATTTCCTTGTACTTGTAGAAGCCAAGACCCGCAGCGACTCCGGCGATCGCGAAAACTACGATCAGCCAAGCGGCAAGTTGCCTAAGCATCAAACGTTCTCCTGCCGAAGCGTGCCGCAGAGGGTTTGCCTCGCCCGCGCTGCTTGCAAAGCAGTGGTTCGAGCAGGCGTGAGGCTGCTACGGCATACCGGTGATAGGTCTTGGTCGGCGCATTTCCCAAAAAAGAGCGCCGTTTTCGTGGCGAGGTCGGACAACCAAGCACGACCAAGAAATCAAAGTCTTTCATGGTCCTAGTGCTCACAACTCAGGAGATTTGCTCGCTTGGGCCGTCCATTACGACAGCTATTGCATCACAACGGCCTTGTGGAACAAACAGGGAACCATGTCAAGATGAAGCCCCGCAATGATGTCCCCTCGCCGCCTCCCGCCACGATTTGGCTCCAACGCAATCCGTTTTGGCTTACGTCCATCGGCCAGAGCTCTTCCCCATGAAATCGATCTGAACAGTGCTCCCCGGCGGCACATCCTCACCTCGGCCGGCGAATGGCTCTCACCTTGCCGCTGCTACCGCCGCCGCAGAAGAACGTGTCGCGGCCGTTCGACTCGAGTCCCGACACGACGATGCCGGCAGGCATATCGATCTGCTCCAGGATCTCGCCAGTTTCCGGATCGATGCGGCGCAGCTGGCTTTCGTCGGCTTCCCAGGTGCCGTGCCATAGCTCGTCTCCGAGCCAGGTCACGCCGGTGACGAAGCGGTTCGACTCGATGGTGCGGAGGATCGCGCCGGTCTCGGGATCGATCTGATGGATTTTGCGGTTGCGATGCTGCCCGACCCAAAGCATGCCTTCCGCCCAGGCCATGCCGGCAGCGCCACCGTCGGGCGTTGGGATCGTCGCCAGCACCCGGCCGGTCTCCTTGTCGATCTTCTGGATACGATCCCCGAAGATTTGGAACAGGTGCTTCCCGTCGAAAGCGGTGCCCGCCTCCGCGGGGACATTGAGCTTGCGCACCGTCTCGCCGCTGTCCGGGTCGATCGCATTCAGCGTCTCCCCGGTGGCAATCCACACGTTGGTGCCATCATAGCTAACCCCATGGACCGCCGTAATATCCGGAAAAGGACCGAACTCGTGGAGAATATATGCTGCCGATCGCTTCATAAGCTCACCTACCTTCTGCTCGCCCGATGAGCACACCCTAATCACCCGACGGCGCAGCCGGGAGTAACAAGGTTGTCGGGAAACCGAGCACGGGGGGCGTCATCCAGCGGCGCGCCGGTCCCCGACCCAAGGCTTGCACCTTGCCTGAAGCTGCAAGCTGCTCCAACGCGCGCTGCACGGTGCGCGGGCTTTTTCCAAGGGCGAGCGCGAGCGCCGAGCTCGACCACGACTCGCCGTCCGAAAGCAGGGCCAGTACGTCGGCATGCGCTTCGTCCGTGGGTGGCGCGAGCACGGCGACGTTACAGGAGCTGCGCGGTACCATAGCAAAGCCGTCCTTGGTCGCGTCGATGCCGGCAATGTCGCGCAGCGTCTTGCGCAGGCGTCCAATCTCGACGCGCAGCCGCGCGCGATGCGACTCGTCGACGAACCTGCCGCCGAAGGCGCGCGCGATCAGCGCGTCTCTTGCAACGTCGTCCGGCCAGACTTCGCCCAGTGCACGCACGAGCGCAAACAGCACCGGCCGCGTCGCGAGCGGGACCACCTTGTTTGCATGACGTACGACATGGCGGGTGGCGTCCACGACCAGCGCTTTCGATTTCAAGAGCGCCTCGACCTCATCGAGCCGAAGGTGCCGCTCCTTGCCGCGCGTCAGAGCGCGTGCGGCCGGCGTCTTCAGTACGAGGGCTGCATTTTCAATTTCCGTCGAGAGCGCGCGAATGCCGGCACGCTGCGCGGCACGTTGAGCGCGCGCGAATGCGGCACGCGCCGTTTTCGTGTTGAGGCGCCGAGTCGCGATGCCCGCCACGGCGAGTTCGAATGCGGCCTTCGACCCCGCGGGCAACGGCGCGGGATCGACACCGGCCAACATCCGCTCAGCCTCGTCGACCCGCCCGATCAGTAAGAGACGCCGGACCTGGAGATAGCGTGCATACGCGGCGTTCAGGGCATCGCCATGTGCTTCAAGCGTCTCTCGTGCGGCGTCCAGGTTTTGCTCGGGCCAGCTGAGGTCGCGCGAGACGAGCGCGATCTCGGCTTCGGCAACCACGCAACGCGCGCGGGCGACCGCCTCGCGCGGGCCGAAGGTGCGCGCCGCGCGTCGCAGCAGCGTTTTGGCGCGCACCAGATCGTCGAGCTGCGCCATCGCGATGCCTCGTAGCGCCAGCGCCGGCGCATCGTCGCGCAAGGCGATAAAGCTCAATGCGCGCAGCGGATTGCCCGCTGCAAGTGCGCGCGCCGCGGCGGTGATCAAAGAGTCCATTCAAATCCCGACACACTTGTCACTCCCGGCCGCCCGATGGCCAAGCGTAAATTTATCTCACGATCAACGCCCGGCAAGCGTGGGCCAAGACAGGAGTGGGACAATGACGGAACATAGGACGGTATCGCGGGAAAGGTGGCTCGAGGCGCGGCGCGATCTGCTTGCTGCCGAAAAGGACCTGACACGACGCAGCGACGAGGTCGCGCGGCTGCGCCGCCAGTTGCCGTGGGTCCGGGTCGACAAGCCATACGTCTTTGATGGTCCAGATGGCCGCCCGACGCTCGCCGAACTGTTCGATGGCCGCCGCCAGCTTCTGGTGCAGCACTTTATGCTCGGTCCCGGTTGGGAGCAGGGCTGCACGAGCTGCTCCTACATGGCGGACCATGCCGATGGCATGACCGTACACCTGGCGCATCGCGACGTCACGTTTGTGGCGATTTCGCGCGCGCCGCTCGACGAGATCAAGAACTTCCGCCAGCGCATGGGGTGGCAGTTCAATTGGGTGTCCTCACACGGCACAGATTTCAACTACGACTTCGGTGTCAGTTTCACGCCCGAGGAAGTGGCCACAGGTCGGATCAATTACAACTATGGCCGGTGGACGATGACAGGTGAGGAGTGGCCCGGCGTCAGCGCCTTCTACAAGGACGACGCGGGCAACGTCTTCCATACTTACTCGACCTACGGCCGCGGCGTGGAGGTCATGATGGGGACGTATCGGATGCTCGACCTCACGCCCAAGGGGCGCGATGAACGGGACGTGGTCCACAAGATGGAATGGGTGCGTCATCACGATCGTTACGAACCGGAACTGCCGGCGAAAGCTGCGTCGGCGACTGGTTCCTATTGCAGCGGACACGCTGAGGCGGTCGGTCATGAGGAATACTGACACGAATGAAGCGCTGGTCAGCGGACGTGTCAGGAGCGGCCATGCCACTCCTGACGTAGCGGGCTGGCTCGCTCTAGCTGCGACGCCAACCTTCTCTGTCATGGCCCTGTGGACGGGCTTGTTCAGTGCTCAGCCAGACATGTTCTGCATCGGAGTCCAGAATGGTTCACCGTTGAACGGCATGTCGCTGATGTACGTACTGATGAGCATCGTCCACGCCGTGCCGTGGCTGAAGCTGATCTCCAGACGACCGTTCATCAGCTGCGCATCCCCATGAACTGGTCGATCCAGAGCATCTCGGCGCTGAGTGACGCCCCGCGTCGCCCAACTCGACGAGGAGCGCGACGACCTGGCCGCCCCAGCCGAAAACCGTCGCAGATAATATATGCTAACTCTTTGAAATACTTGGTGAGCCCGGATGGGATCGAACCATCGACACCCTGATTAAAAGTAAGCGGGTCGCATATTCGCACTCAGCAGATACGTTCAACCCATTGTTATGACGGTATCCTTTTGGATTTCGGTCGGCCGCTCGTAATTCTGGTGCGGCTCAAAATAGCAGCAAAATATCCAGCCAATCGCGCTGCCAGCCCCCACACCAGAAGAAAAAAGTCACCCCAAACTCACCCACGCACCAGTTCACGGGTCGAATGCTTTTCTCAACCCATTTAAAAAATTGACAGATGCGAAAAACGCGCACATTGGACACCCTGACTAAAAGTCAGGTGCTCTCGGCGCAATCAGCTATCTCATTGTTATAATTATATATTTCACATCCGCAGAAGCGGCAGCGCCTTAGATGCACTAGCGATTGCGTCCCACCGCCACCCAGTTCTCGTGCTGCAGATATGTGGGCCTTTTTGGAGTCGATCATGCACCCAAATACGCACCCACACTCCTCCATAGAACTCCTACCAGAATTGAAAAGGGGCCCCAAAGGGCCCCCAGAGCCTTCAAAGTTGCATGATATTTCTGCAACAAATTGAAATGACACACAAAACCAACGTGCGGCACACTGTTAGAAATACACATGCTCCATGCACGAACCCCGCAACATTCAACCAACCAATTGAAATCAATTACGGTTTCGAACCGCCTGAAACGTCGCAATCCCTGACTCAAAAAATCAAGTGCTCGACGCTTCTCGCGTTGGAACCGGTCTGTTGGCACCAGTTGGGAACACGCTTGTCGTTCGGTTCGTCCCACTAGCGGAAGTCCGCGGGACGACGATCGGCGAGGCGGAACCGCCGCCGGACAAGTCCGCTGACAAAGAAGACCACCGAAGTCACCGAAAACGTGGCGCGTAGTCGTGAACCTGATCGGACGCGGGCCGACAGAATGCCCTTCTTCCACACACAGCAGACGAGCCGGTTGAAGCTGTTTCTATTCCATCTGCCTGAACCAATCCCTAAGTGAAAGGTGCAGCCGAACTACCTCGTCTTCGGCGAGCGACTTGCAGTGTGCAATCGGTGCCCGCAGGGTATTTAGATTCCCAAGTACTCGCTCAAGCCCGCGAATATCGCGAAACATGTCGCCAAAAATGTTCCAATTCGTTTTTATGATTTCGCCCAGCTCTCCGAAATTGCTGTAGTCAATCAATTCGTCCGAGCGTGGCGTAATTCCCGTAGACAGTTCCTTCTTTCTGTTGCCTTCCGCGTTCTTCCGAACAGCTTCCGGAACAGCAACATCCCACCATTGGGCACCATGTACTTCCTCAAGTCGTTGGGCCACGAGCTCGCGGATGGAATTTTCGAGACAGTAGAAGATGGCGTAGTGAGCAGCCATCTTGCCAGCTTCATCTCGGAGTCGCTCGGGGAACTGCGGGTAATATGTCTGCTCGACCTTCTCCGGCTCGTTCGGTTTGCGGCCGATATCGACATCGTGCGCCTGCGCAATGCGGCGCAGATCCGCCTCGATCGAAAGGTTGTTCAAGGCGAAAAGGCGCAGTGCATCTTCTCTTTTCATTTCTTGAGCAAGTTGTCCTTGAGCGACTTGAATATGGTATTGAAGACCTCCGGATTAGTAGTCTCCGGCAACACCAAATTGATCGCATACGACAAATTCAAACCGACATCTTCGGTCTGTTCAGCAAGCGCCTGAGGTCGGTTGTAAACGGGCTCTTGCCCCGCTCCGTTGACGACGACAGGGCTGATTGTGGTTGGCGCGTGATCCTCATCCGAGACATCGACTGCTGCATCGAAGTCGGCCAGCTCCTTCAACTTGAGGAAGGTGGATAACGTCGCTTCAACCGTTCTGTCGTCATGCGCCGCACCGGTAACCTCTACAATCAAGGCTTTGAGTTTTTCCTTCGAAAGATCGCCGGCGTATCTGTTCCGATCGAACAGTTCAGCGTAAGCGGTTCTCATACCGTCGGCGACGGCCGGCCCCTGAGTGGTGATGTTGCGAAAACGATCGTAGAGCTGCGTCGGCGTGCCGTCCGAGTTCAGGAAATTCATGCGCTTCAGCAAAGGTATGATCGGCCGAGCGCTTCCTCCTGAGAACCCGAGCTTGGTCTCAAGAAAATCTTGGGTAAATCGATCCGGTTTGCGAGCCTCCTGGATCTTGGTGAGAATCTTTGTCACCAGTCCGGAAGACAGCATGTAGGGAAGTTTGGCGGACATGTTTGCAATACACCTCTGACGTGTCGCTCGGGGGCAGCATCCTAAGTGATTCGTGCGTCGATGCGTCGTCCGGCCCCGCCTTGGTCCACGGAATTGGGACTGGAAGCCGAACTGAATCGGAATCTCGGTGCTAGCGCCGACTTCAAGTTTTGGCCCATAGCGGTGATCGATCCATCGTCGGCTTCCGAAGGTGAAGCGGATATCATGACCTGACGGGTCACGGGCGTCCCACGCCGCTAGCTTGACTTCTGCAAACTCGGCCAAGCCGGCTTGCCCCATCCCTAACCACCGAACATGATGCAACGTTGCGCAGCACAGACGTGGTCTCACGCCGACTGACGGCCATCTGGACCTTCCGAGTTCACAGCAAGCGGCTGTTTACTCGCTACAAAGAAGGGTCATTGAGGGAGAGCCTCTCATGGGGCCACTATGTATCATTGCTTCGGCGCTGCTGGCGTGCCCGGCAGGTGCGGGAGATGCTACCGCCGACGTGCGATACAGCGATTGGCAAGTGCGCAAAGAGCAAGGCTGCACGGCAGCCATCCACATAATCGATGCCAACAACTTTGCAGCCTACGTGTTTGGGTTCACGCCCGATGCGATTGCCGTGAGCACAGAGGCGGCCCCATCTCGTCCGCTTCGTTGCAAATCGATGCTGGGGCCAAGATAGAGCTCAAGTGTGCGCGATCGGTTTGCCTGGTCCCAGATCATGAGCGAGAATTCTTCGCAGGAGAGCTGCGACGTGGAAAGGTCGGAAACCTCGAACTCACCTTGACGGACGGAACAAGAATGTACCCTGTTCCGCTCGGCAACTTGGATGCCACGCTTAAAGCGTTTTGCCCCGCAGGCCCGGCACAGTTTGATCGCAGATATCTCAATCCCGAACCGCAAGTGACGCCGGACCCCAAGTTCGATCGCTGACCGCTGCGGCATCGGCATTCTTCATGGTGTCTCCGTGGTCGCGCCGTGAAGGATCGCGAGTGCCGTTTCGTTGCTCAACCGCAAGGGGCCCCCGAGTACTTTGGGCGTCTACGGACGGATCTCCGACTAAGTCCACTCGTTGGGTGAACCGGCCCTTAGTATCTTCTCCGCGATCACGATCGTGCGTCCGCTTCGATGCCGACGTATCGAACCGGTGCCGGAATTGTCCGGCCATCGCTGCATGGCCTAACTCGCGGGCTGCGCTGGTTCCCTCGCCGACGCAGCGTCTAGCGGCAGGAGGTGCCCTGGACTAACATTCCACCCGGGGCACTCGTGGGGGGCGATCACAGTGCCTCCCGCAAGGAGACCGAAAATTGTCGACCCCGATTGCGAGAGACAGTCGATGAATCACCATGAGCGCAAAGACCCCCTTTATCGCAAGGTCAATACCCGCGCGCGCAATCACCATCATCGCACCGGTCCGGACTACCGCCACCAGCGCAACACGAAGCGGGAAAAGGCTGCTGTCGAAGCCGAGGTGAAACGCGGAAAAATGAGCCAGGGCACGAGACGCGGGCTCGATTACACGCCGTTGTTTCGGTTTTTGATTTCCAAGGTCGGCGAAGAGTGGAGCGTTGTCTACCAGGAGGCGCGAGCCCGCCTGGATCGCGAAGACCCCATCTTCTGGCTTGTCGCGCGGTCAGACGCTGAGAAAAAGCCGTTCGTGCGCATCGGCGAAGCCTCATACTACAGCGGTCTATTTATCGATCAGCAGGGGAGACTTGCGCGGGTTGATCCCGACCTGACGAACGACGATATCGAACCCTTGTGCGGTTGCTGTACGCACACCTTCAACGGCTTGCCGTTCTCGCGCTTGTTCCAGGAGTAGTTGATCGGGCTGGAATGATGCAGCCTCCTGCTATCGCACGGCAGTCGGCAGCCTTCTTGACAGCCGGAGGCCCAGAATTGTTCGCGCAACGAATAGGTCTTCCCGCCCTTCAGTTTCCGCCTAGCAGCTTATTGGATCTCGGCGCGAACGGCGCGGCGATCGCGGGAAGTGGCACGTCGGATCGACGGCTTAGCCCATCATTCATGGAATGCTTATGGTCTCGTCCGGCAAGCGTCTCAGGGTATTTGCGATCGGCGCTTACGAATGCACCGTCCACGGCTTGATAGATGGCGGAGCAGAGCGGTTGCGGTCGGCATACACGGTTGGTTTATCTGCGGCGATAACACTCGTTTTCACGCAGCCTCTCGGCAAAGCGACTGTAGCGCCGAGTTCGTAGAACCGTCGAGATGCCGAGAAAACGGCTGTACGCGCGCAGCAAGCTCGTCTCCGACCATAGTCGAGATGCACGGTAGCAGCACAAATGAGAGCGGACAGCCCGGCGCATGCGGCTTGGGCGCTGCGGCTTAGAATTTCACGTTGACGCCGCCCTTGACGCTCTGGTCGATCATCTCTGCGCCGAACTGACCACCGTAGGTAAGCCCGAGCGTGGCATCAGGCGCGAGCATTACGCCGAGGCCCGCATCGACAACCAGCACATCCTCGGCAAGCGGCACGCCGGCAATGGCGAAGGGGCCGCCGCCAGCAACGAATGTCATGAGCGAGACCGGCACGTCGTCGCCGAACACGTGCTGCCAGCCAAGCGAGCCGGTGACGCGGGCCCTGGCCTCTCCAAGCAGGAAGGCCGTATCGGCCCGCAGCCCAAGTGTCAGGAACGGCGCGTCAGTTTGGTCGGAGTTCCCCGAAAGGGCCGCCGCGCCACCGGATTCCGTGAACGCGTCCGCATCGAGGTTGACATAGGCAAGGTTTGCGAACGGCTCCAAGCGTGTAGCGCCGCCCGCATCGATGCGCCAGGCTGCCTCGCCGAACGCCTGCGCCGTGCCGGCATCGTAGCTCGCTGCGAGGTAATCGGAGAATCCGGTGAACACCACGGAGCGCGCCGTCTCAATGCCATGCCATCCGTAGGCACCACCGACGCGCAAACCGAGAGCGCCCCACTGCCCGCCGCCGTAGAGCGCCGCATAACCACTCTCCACAGCGGCCGAGGACGCACGCGCTGCAACGTTTAAGTTCGAGTGGCTATAGCCCGCCAGCGCGCCAACCCGCACGTTGTCCGCCACACGCGCATCACCGCCGAGGAACAGACCGCCGATCGAGCGATCGAGGCTCGCCGCGTTGGTGTCGCCATCCCAGTCACCCCAGGCGCCGAAGCCCTGGCCCCAGAGCGCGAAGCGATCCGAAACCTTGCGCTCGGCGGCGCTCCGATCACTCGCCACCGCATCGAACATGGCACGCGTCCGCGACACCGCCGCCTCGCGGACAAAGCGGCTGTCCTCGATGAGAGCCGTCTTCGCCGAGGCGTGAACTTCGCCGGAAATGGCGTCGAGTGCCGCCCGCGTCTCATTGGCATCACCAAGCAATGCGATGGCCGAAAATAGTGCGTCCCCGCCGAGTGATTGCGCGCCGCCCGCCGCCGCGATCTGGTTCGGCGTCAACGCCACATCGGCGAAATTCGCCGTCTGCGCGATGGTCAGAAACACGTCGTTGGCGCCATAGGCAAGTGTCGGTGTTAGAAAGAGTGAATTCAGCTCCACGTTGTCGAACGTGCCGCCGCCGACGATGCCGCCCGCCGCCGTCAAAATTGTGTATTGCGTATCAAGAGCAAAATCCGGGAAAGGAACGACCCGGACGATGCCGCCATTGAGCGTAGCGGTGCCGGTGGAGTCGATGAGATCGCTTTGTCCGGCCGAATTGACTTCCACCTCATAGACCGACCCGGCATTGAAGGTGGCCGACGCAACGTTCAGCGTTCCGATCGAATTGCCCGGAGCGAGCGTGCCGCCGGATGCAATGGTGACGTCGCCCAGCGTGCCGGAGCCGCCGAGCCTGCCGCCATTCATATTGATTGCGCCACCGAGCGCGTTGTTCACACTCAGGGTGCCCCCGGCGACATTGGTAGTGCCGGCAAAGCCGGAGGAATCGGCTGTCAGTTTGGTGACACCAGCGATCTGGTTGATGGTGCCCGCCCCGGCAATCACCGCAGCGAAATCGTAGTCCGTTTCCGTGTGGTTGAAATTGATGGTGCCTGTGCCATCGCCAAACCTAACCGTGGCGGCACTGAGTGTTCCGGCGGCTACCGCAGCACTCCCGGAAGCCGCGCCGATATTCAGCGTGCCCGTCGACCCCGTATTCCGCGCAATGGTCATCGTCCCGTCGACATCGACCATGCCGTCATCGGATATCGTCAACGCGCCGTTGCCACCATAACCGACAAAAAGGGCTGAACTATTTGCCCAGATCGACCCCGCGCCCGCTACTGTCACCGTACTGACGCCGACACCGAATCCGGATCCAAACCCGATCGTGCCAATCGTATTGCTGACCGACCCGCCATCGGAAATCGACAACGTGCCATCACCGAAAAAGCCAACAAAAAGGTCTGCGCTATTTGTCCAGGTCGATCCCGCACCCGTCACCGTTACCGCGCCGGTCGAGCCGGGAATAAGCCCGATTTGGACGGCCCCAGTGCTGACAGATCCGCCGTCGGAAATCGTCAGCGTGCCATCAGCCTGTTCACCAACATAAAGGCCGGTACTAATCGTCCAACTCGCGCCGGCGCCAGTGACGTTCACCAAGCCGGAAGCCCCCGGTGTGCGGCCGATTGCTGCGAAGTCTCCCCCAAGCTGGCCCCTGATGGTGAGCATGCCGCCATTGACGTTGGTATCGCCCGTAAAACCGGAACTATCGGCCGTGAAAATGGTGGTGCCGGCCAGGTGGCTGATGTTGCCTGGACCACTGATGGCGGTGTCGAACACATAATCGGTATCGGTGTGGTTGAACACCAGGGTGCCGTCGCCATCACCGAACGCGAGCGTTGCGGCGTTGAGCGTGCCTGCCCCCACCGCCGCATCGCCCGCCGCCGCGCCGATGTTCAGCGTGCCGGTGGATACGGAGTTGTTTGCCACGGTCACGGAAGCTGCCGAAACCACGCCCCCCTCGGCGATCGTCAGCGTGCCGGTGCCAATACGGCCGACCATCAGACCGCTGCTGTTCGTCCATGTGGAGCCTGCGCCGCTGACCGTCACCGTGCCGGTGGAGCCGCCAAAAAGGCCGACAATGCCATGGGTATTACTCACCACCCCGCCATTGGCAATCGTGAGTGTGGCGTCACCGAGATAACCAACCGTGAGCGTGGAGCCGGCCGTCCACACCGAGTCAGCGCCCGTCACCGTGACCGTTCCAATGCCGTCGGGTTGACTGCCAATAACGCTTCCCGCGCTGCTCACCGTCGCGCCGTTGGAAACGGTAAGCGTGCCATCACCCTGTTCACCAACATTAAGGGTGACGCTATTTTCCCAGGTCGATCCCGTCCCCGTCACCGTTGCTGCGCCGGTCGCGCCGGGAGCAAACCCGATATAGCCGAACGTATTGCTGACCGACCCACCGTTCTGGATGACCAGTTTGCTATCGTCGCCGGAAGCCGCGCCGATAGACAGCTCATCCCCTATGTCCCACGGGCTGTTCTGCGTGCCCGTGGTGCCGTCGCCGCGGCCGTCCACGACCACAGTATCGCTGCCGCCGATCACCTCCTGTGCATGAGCCGGGAAAAGAAGGCACCCCGACAAGATCAAACTGCCGAGTGCCGTGGAACCATAGAGATGGCTGCGAAAGAAACGTGTCCGCGCCATGCCTTGCCCCCCTTCTTGTTCTTGTCACGGGGCATGAAAAAGCCGTGCCGCTTCATTCGCCTGATGAAACGACCACGGCCTGTGGACGGAAACTCACATAACCCCTCGCGTCAGAGACGATAATTGTCACTCCGCATCCAGGGACAAGGCGGCATGAGGGGAGCGGATGATTATTATCAATTCGCGCAGAAAGAGAGGGCTTGTGTTGTCAAATCGCGCAAGCGGTTCTGGAGCGCATGCCGGATGCCGTCGACGCGCGATTGTTCTACATAGCCGCAATCCAGCGCCGCCACGCACTGAATTCCGGCGAATCGCGGTCCTTAGGATCCGCCTCGGTAAGCCGCTCCCGCGCCAGGGAGCGGACCTGCCCCGGCGTCAGACCGTAATATGCGCGAAATGCCCGCCCGAGATTGGCTTTGTGGCTGAACCCGTGCGCGTTGGCGATGTCTTCAATGCGCTCATGCATTTGTCTCTGATCTCTCAAGGCGTCGTAGACACGGGCCAGCCGTTCCTCGCGCACCCATGAGGCGAATCCGTCCTTCGAGGCGAACAGATAATCAAGCTTGCGGACGGAAATGCCAAAATGCCCGGCAACATGCTCTCTTGTCATGCCCGTTCCCGGCAGGTTCGCGCACACGTAGCGGCAAATGGCGTCGCACAGCGTGGTCTCCACACCACTCCTCACATCCTCGCGTCCCGCCGCGCCGTTGAGCGCCGCAGCAGCAAGCTGAAGCGTTGGCGCTCTCACCTGTGCCGCGTCATCGACCGTCATGGAAAGCGCCATCCGGGCAAGCCCCTGCAAATGATCGCGGAACAAGGCGACAAGCGGCGCGTCGCCGGGCAGAATGCGCATGGAATGCTCGTCGGGCGTCTCAAGCAAGGGCGAAAGCAGGCGGCGCGGCACAAAGAGATTGAGCATGTCGGCATCCTCCGCCACGCTCAGGATCGGTTGTCCCAGATCCGACACCCACAGATCGCCGGGGTGCGTTCTGGTTCTCTCGCCCTTCTCGTCCCGCCTTGCGACGCTGCCTTTCATGTAGAATTGCAGCAGATAATGATCGATACCGTCGCGACCGATGCGTTTGCGCGACCGGTCATAGCTCTGCCCGCCGACATGAGCATCGACCAGCACGATATCATTCAGCATGAATGCATCGAGACGCGCACGGAATGTTCCACTTTCGGCCTTGTGCACCCGCGCGTCGAACATGACATCGATATGTTCATACCACGAGGTAAGCGCCTGCCGCGGCGTCAAGCCCTGCGTATCGAATATCGAGCGCAAAATGACCTCGCCCGGCCGGACACCGCCTCCGCCATTCTGCTCCGTGCTCGTTTTCTCCACGCACCTGTCCTTCTTTCTTGAAGGTTGTGGCAACACAGCCTGCCATGCTCAATAGCTGCGGGGCTGACACCACTGAAATTCCGCCCCGCAGTGGATATAACATGTCTTCTTTCCTTTAAGGCAATCATCCGAATGATGACGAAGGTCGTCGATCCGGCTGTTGGGATGATCGTTGACGATCGGCGAGCTATGTCCTGCCGGGCGCAGATCTGCGCTTGGCGATGGATCCTTGGACTTAAGCGTAGACTCTGAAATCGTCGTATGTCGAAGCCCTCAATGCTCCGAACATCGCCCCTCAGCCCGCCGTCGGAAAGGTGGCTCCGGAACGTGCTTACGACTGCCATGTTTGTAGCGCAGAGTTTGTGATGCGGCGTGAGGGCTGCCCAGAGGCGTCCTTGACCTTCCGGTCTACGGCAGCAAACAAACATCCCTGATAAGGTGCCCGTGTTGGGCCACTCCTTGCTGCGGATGTCTGCAAATGGGACAGCGCGGTGGTCCGACGTAATGCCGCCTCCCTCGTGCAACCGCTGCTGCAAGCATCACGTATCCCGCGCCGGCCCTCACGGGCGGGCCTCGAGCACCATGTTGAATGGTGTCTCTGCTGCCCGACGAACCTTTGAGAATCCCCCTTGCCGAATGACCTCTGCGAGGCGCTTCTCACCTGCCTGCGCACCGAGCGCCGCGCCGACCTCCTGACCCAGCGAGCAGGGGACGCATACACTGGTCGAGAATGCGTAGTAGACGCGGCCCACCGGGTTGAGGTTCTCACTGAGCGTGTCGCCCGCCATGGGCTCGACCAACATGAGCGTGCCGTCGCTTTTGAGGGAATTCCTGGCATGTCTTGCCGCACCCGCCGGATCCCCCATGTCGTGAAAGGCATCGAAGATCGTGACGAGGTCGAAGCCGGAGCCTGTGTAATCTTGCGCCCTCGCCGTCTCGAAGCTCACGTTGGTGAGACCGCTTGCGTGTCGACGCGCATGGGATATCGAGGCTTCATGAAAGTCATATCCGATGAACTCAGAGTTCGGGAACGCTTGCGCCATAATCAGAGTGGAGGCGCCGTGCCCGCAGCCGACGTCAGCCACCTTCGCACCGCGCTCTAGCTTCTCCACGACGCCGTCGAGTGAAGGCAGCCACTCGCCGACAAGGTGTCCCTTGTAGCCGGGGCGAAAGAACCGCTCGACGCCACAGAACAGGCAATTGCACCGATCACCCCAACCCAGGCCCTTGCCGCTCTTGAACGCTTCAGTGAGCTTCGGCTCATCAGAGAAAACCGCCGAGAGCGAGTAGAATCCGCCTGTCATGAGTACGGGGCTTTCCTCATCCGCAAAGACGGCGGCCTGCTCAGGGGATAACCAAAACGTACCCGCTGCCGCGTCGCACGAGACGTAGCCTGATGCGGCCTGGGCCCCGAGCCATTCACGCACATAACGCTCATGCGTTCCAGTCTTCCGGGCGAGTTCGGCTGAACTCATTGGCCCGTCGGCGAGAGCGCGATAGAGGCCAAGCTTGTCGCCAGTGAGAACCAAGGCGGCGTTAGCTGCCGCGCCAATCTCCTGCACCATCGTCCCGAGCAGAGGCTCGAGTTTTGCCATATCCAATTCCACATCGTGTTCCTTCTTGCTTGCAACCATCCGGCGGCTACGCGCGCAGTTGGCGAGTCGAAATGAGAGAGGCTGAATGCAGAATGTAGCATCAGGCCGGCCCAGCGCTCGAAGGTGTGATCGCGTGGGATCGGAATGGCTGTTCCCTCGGGAACAGGGATGGATACAAGCGGCTGACGGTTCTGATTGCTGAGAAATACCTGGAGTTCGCTGCTGGCATCTCTGTCGGTAGTTTAGCGCTCGCCAACGACCGTTCTTAGCTCGGAAGCCGACGTCAGAAGCCCTGGGTCCCGCGCGGGGAACCGTTCACGGTGTGAGGTCGGCAATTGGGACATTTCGACTGTGGTCGTTTTGACTGACGGCATTTGCCGAACGTCTGCGCCGAAGTATGAACGTGGACGGCACGGCGTGTTGTTGAGGCTCTCTCAGCTTCGGCAGCGTCCGCGGAGCAAAGCCTTAGGCCCGTCCTGCAATCAAACGAATGGTCTCGGCTAAACGGCGGGCATCCGGTCCAGCCCGATGCAGGACCGGGAAGCGAGACATTGCTTCCAGCTCCGAACGCATGATCGAGATGTCTGGCCGTCGTCCGAATCGTTCGGCCAATTGTTGAGCAAACTCGCGGTAGTCCTCCAGCTCAAAGGGAGGGCTTCGACCGATTGCGCCGAACAGCGTGGCGAGCCATAGGCTATCGTGCTTTCCACCATCACACACGACCATCTTGCCGCTGCAGCACGCACTCAGCTCGCGGGCGACATTTTCCGCGGCATCCCCATGCGCCAAAAGCTCGGACAAGCCAATCTTGTGAACGTCAAATGCTTGTTCCGACCAGACGCCATCCGAGAGCCACTTCTCAGTCGGTTTGATGAGCCAGGATGTGCCGACGGTGCCACCGCCAGTTCGATGGGGTAGCTGCCCGGACCGAGCGCTGACGCCTCAAAATCAAGGCAAACTATGTTTTCGAGTGAAGGATTCACAACCGGGGACACCAACGAGTCGATGGGCCACAATGATGCGCCGACGCCGCCTGACTAAGCCGAGTCAGGCACTTTTTCAGAGACACGTGTACTAGTGAACCAATCGCCAGGACATAAGTATGCGGCGTTGCAAAATCATGCTCACTGACGAGGAGAGATTGTCCGAGCTTCGCCAAGCAATCTCTGAAGGTGACTCCGACGCTAACGCAGGTCGCATTTCAGAGTATGCACCAGGTGACCTTGCAGCCAGCCTCACGATTCGCCTCAGGCAAAAGTCTCCGCCAGCTCGATGAAGCAGCCCCTTACAAGCGGCAGAATGCTCTGCTTAGCGTCATCGGAGAGACCTCATAGCGCTCAGCCAGCTCGATGATGTCGGCGGTCAGACGTTCTTCGTCTTCCCGGCCCCTCGGCGGCTTCCTTTGCGTCGAGCGATGCTGACCGAGCACCGTGCAAGCACGGCGCTCGGAGACATTCATCTGGCCTCGAACATGATCGATGCAAAGGCGCCGGCGCGAAGGGCTTAGAAGTTTCCCTTGGCAGCCTCGGCCAGGATCAGCTTGTCGAGCGTCAGCTCCGACACCGCCTTCTTCAGGCGGTCATTCTCGCGCTCGAGGTCCTTCAGACGCTTGGCTTGGTCGAGCTTCAGTCCGCCGTACTCCCGCCGCCAGCGGTAGTAGCTCTGCTCGGAGATCCCCATGCCCCGGCAGATGGTGCCGATCGCTTGCCCCTGCCCGAGCCGGACCTCGGCTTCTCGGAGCAGACCGATAATACGCTCCGTCGTGTGGCGCTTCCGTGCCATTCCTCTTCTCCTCAATCGAGGTGGGAAATAGCCCGATTCGCTCAGTTGCCTTGGCACCGGTTTAGGGGAGCAGGCCACTCTGCTGACCTGTGATTGCGGCCGCGCAGCGCGGCGTCCCCTAGGGCAAATCGGACATTTCTCGGCGCCTCGTTGTGGTGTTTGGCGCCGCCACTCGTTGAATAAATAAGTCGCGACTAGAGCATCGGGCTCCAGCGGGCTTGGCACAAGGGACAATACGTGAATCAGGTTCTTGCAAAAATGCGCACAGTTTCAGCGCAGACTGAATTGACACCCGCGCAACATTGGGCATGGGAACAGTTGAAAGTGTTCGTGGGCGCCGCGCCTATTGCCGTTCTCACCGGTGATGCTGGCGCCGGTAAGACACTGCTGCTCGACCGTCTGGCGACTGAACGCGGTGGCATCCGGCTCTCTCAGGATTATTTCATCGAGGCACTGCGTGGGTCACCGCACGAGGGCTTCGAGGAGTGCTGGGTCAAGGCCATAGACGACGCCTTCAAGACCTACGATCTAGTCTTCATCGACGATACTGAGAACGTGCTCGGCATGATCATGGGCGCGAACCGTCCTCGCGGCAGAAGCGGTTTCGCGTTCATGGAGGCGGTGTCGGGACGCGTGCGCGCAGCAGGCAAGCGCCTCGTGCTGGCAGGGACAAATTTCGGCTTTTCGGGTTCGTCTGCTGTCGGCGAGGTGCCGCGCGTCGGCGAGCGCAGCGTGAAGGTGCACATCCCGGCCTTCAAGGTCGAGGATTTCGCCGTCCTGTTGAAGTCTTTCCTCGGCGAAGATGCCGACAAGATCGACGCTGCATGGCTGTTCCGCCTGTCGCCGCAACTCTCGACCTATCAGATGGCTGCTGCCTGCGCCGTGATGAAGGCCGCCGGCGACGTTTCCGAGCCGGCACTCAAGCGCGTGCTGGAGGATTCGATCCTCACCACCAACCTGGACGCCGATCAGGTCGCCGACGTCAAGCTTGCGGACCTCAAAGGCTTCGGGGAAATCGAACAAGCGCTCGAGACCTTCGTGATCAACCCGCTAGTTCAGGATTCCCGCATCTCCGATCTTGGATTGACACCGTCACGTGGCGTGCTGCTTTTCGGACCGCCCGGAACCGGCAAGACCTCCATCGGCCGCGCGCTTGCACGTCGCATGAAGGGCAAATTCTTCCTGATAGACGGCACGTTCGTGACCGAGCCCCCTCAGGCGTTCTACGGCAAGGTCAACGCGGTGTTCGCGGCTGCCAAGCAGAATACACCAGCGGTGATCTTCATCGACGATGCCGACGTGCTGTTCCAGTCAGATCGCCAACATGGCCTCTCGCGCTACCTTCTGACCCAGCTCGATGGTCTCGAGTCGGAAACTGCGGGACGGGTCGCCGTCATCATGACGGCCATGAATCCTAACCACATGCCGCCGGCCGTGCTTCGCTCCGGCCGCGTCGAGTTGTGGCTGGAGACAAAGCTTCCGAGCGCTCAGTCGCGTGCGGAAATTCTTCGGGCGAATCTGCAGAAACTGCCGAGCCGCTTTCACGCTTTCGATCCGGCACCGATTGTGGCGGCTTCGGCAGGGTTTAATGCTGCGGATCTGAAACGGTTGGTCAACGACGCGAAAGCGCTTTATGCCGCCGACGTCGTCGCAGACAACCCCCTACAGACCATCGATTTTTATCTCGATGCAGCGGTGCGGCGCGTTGTCGAAAGCAAATCGATGCTTGATTTCGCGTCGAGCGGAAAGCTGCAGTTGTCGCCTGTGCAGCAGGAAGAGGCCGCAGGCAAGCGCCGCCGCCAGGCTGACGAGGGCGGGAGCTGCAGCTAGAAAACAAATGAGCTGAATGGAAGGGTCGCCGGCCCTTCCATTCAATCGCGCCAATACCGACAGGAAAGCACTAGAGCGCGGCGAGCGTGTCGCGGCACTTGATCAGCGCCATGGCAATGTACTTTTCGACTAGGCTCTTCGAAAGCCCCATCGCTTTGGCAATTTCCCCGTTGGTCAACCCGTAAGCCCGGCTCAGAATCAGCATTTTTTCGCAGTGCTTCGGCAAGTCCTGCATCGCCTCGCGGAGCAAGAGCAGCTGTTGGCGCGCGGAAACGGCAGCTTCCGGCCCGTCTACGGCCGTGTCCTGCAATGGCGCTTCGAATTGCAACAGCACCGTTCGGCGCGCCTCGATCTTGTAATGATCGATGGCGGCATTGGAGGCCATCCGAAAGAGATATGCTCGCGCATCACTTCGGTCCACGAGCGGAGGGCGCGCTTTGTGAAGCCGCACATAAACGTCCTGGACGACGTCGGCGGCGAGATCTCTCGACCGATACCGTCGCTCAACCCAATCGTCGAGTTCGGGGCGAATCTCCAGAAAGACGGCGCGAAGGTCGACGCAAGCGGATGCATCCATCGGCTAGATCTCCCACGCCGCTAGCGTAAGGAAACGCGCCGGCCAACAGAAACTCCCATAACCTCTAATCACACCGACCATCGAACGCCCCCTCACTTCTTGATCTGGAATCTGATTGGGAGGGCGAAATTGAAGGAGAGTTCGGTGAGGTCGGAGGGTGGGCGCGGGAACGGCGATGCGCGGTTCAGCACCTCGACGGCCTCGTTGTCGAGCATGGTATGGCCGCAGCTTTTCAGCAGCTTGCCGGTGATCACCTTGCCGGAGCGGTCGATGGAGAACCAGACGACGGCCACGCCTTCTTCCTTGTTATCGCGCGCTTCGCCCGGATAGCGCTTGTGCTTGTTGAGGTGCAGCGCCACCGCCTTCTGCCAGGTCATCATCGCCTCGGACGGCTTGGATGACACGCCCGGCCTGGGGCCGACCGCCTTTTCCGCCGGCGGGGCTTCGATGGGCGGGGGTGCCTTGGCCTCCTGCGGCGCCGAGGTAGATGTCGCCGCGGTCTCGATCTGCGGCCGAGGGTCCTCCTGCTGCTCGGGCTCCTCCTTCGGTTTCTCGACCACCTCCTGCCTCTTCTGCACTACCAACTCCGGCTTGGGTGCCAACGGTGACTCGGCGACGTTCGGCGTTTCGCTCTCCGACCTATCCTTTGCCTCCTGCATCGGCACCATGGCAGCCG
>Ga0209347_1001543_pt1 | contig 36230 bp, 32 predicted proteins | sample AutmiccommuBRH23_FD_187382 | JGI IMG/M metagenome (GOLD analysis project Ga0209347, IMG submission 187382) | Deep subsurface microbial communities from Mt. Terri, Switzerland - Autotrophic microbial communities BRH/23 (SPAdes) (version 2) | ecosystem: Environmental > Aquatic > Deep subsurface >...
CGGACTACCGGCTGCTCATTGGGCACTCGGTCTACACTCTGGCGGCGGCCTTGTCCGGCTTCGTGCTGGCGGTGGTTTCCGGGGGAATGCTGGCCCTGGCCATGGATTACTGGCCGGCCCTGCGGTCCAGGCTCTACCCCCTGCTGGTGCTTTCCCAGACCGTGCCCATAATTACCATCGCCCCATTAATTATCATCTGGCTGGGTTATGGTCTCCTGCCCAAGGTGGTGGTGGTGGCCCTGGTCTGCTTCTTTCCCATTACCATCAGCGTGGTTGCAGGCATGCAGGCCACCGATGAGGACCTGACGGACCTGATGCAAGTGATGGGCGCCGGCAGGTGGCAGATCATCAGGCTGGCCAGGCTGCCGGCGGCGCTGCCGTCTTTCTTCAGCGGGCTGAAAATTTCCGCCACCTACTGCGTGATGGCGGCGGTGATTGGAGAGTGGCTGGGGTCCAGCCACGGGCTGGGGGTGGTACTGACCAGGGCCTCCCACTCCTTCCAGATGGGCCGGGTCTTTGCCGCCATCACTCTAATCGTGGTCATGAGCCTGGCCATTTTCCTGCTGGTGGAGGCCTTAAGCAGGCTGGCCATGCCCTGGCGGCACAGGCAGCGGGAGTAAAAGGCGGGGGTTAGGGGTTAGGGATTGGCTTGTGGCGGGATTTGTTTGCTCTGATATTTTTATGCCAATTTGAATTAAGTGTGGAGGTTTTTAACAATGGCAAGGAAATGGATGGTTTTGCTTTTAGCGCTGGTGTTAGCGGTTACCCTGGCCGCGGGTTGCGGGAAAGGGGCCGGGGAGGGGCGGAAGGCGGCGGACCAGGGGGCCGGGGATAAGATCAAAAAAGTGGTCTTTATGCTGGACTGGGTGCCCAACACCAACCACACCGGAATTTACGTGGCCAAAGAGAAGGGCTACTTTGCCCAGAAAGGGCTTGATGTTGAAATAGTGCAGCCTTCCCAGGGCGGCACCACCGACCTGGTGGCTACAGGCAAGGCCCAGTTCGGGGTCAGCAGCCAGGAGGAAATTACCATGGCCCGGGCTGCCGGGGTGCCCCTGGTGTCCATTGCCACGGTTATTCAGCACAACACCTCGGGCTTTGCCTCCAAAAAGGAAATCAATATTAAAAGCCCCGGGGATTTTGAGGGCAAGCGCTACGGCGGCTGGGGATCGGCCTCCGAAGAGGCCATGCTCAGGGCGGTTATGCAAAAGGCCGGGGCCGACCCAACCAGGCTGAAGATGATCAACATCGGCACCGCCGACTTTTTCACCGCCATTAACAGGGACATTGATTTTGGCTGGATATTCTACGCCTGGACCGGCATAGAGGCCGAACTGCGCGGACTGCCCCTGAACGTAATCTGGCTGAAAGACCTGGACCCCGCCCTTGATTACTACACCCCACTGCTGTTTGCCTCGGAACAGGTGATTAAAAATGATCCCAAGCTGGCGCGGGATTTTCTGGCCGCCGCCTCCATGGGCTACAATTTTGCGGCGGAAAACCCCGATCAGGCTGCCGAAATACTGCTGAAGCAGGTTCCCGAACTCAACTCCGAACTGGTCAAAAAGAGCCAGAAGTGGCTCAGTCCAAAGTACAAGGATGATGCTGCACGCTGGGGAGAACAGAAAAAAGAGGTATGGCAGAACTACACCAACTGGCTGGATCAGCAAAAACTGCTTCCCGGCAAAGTTGAAGTGGAGAAGGCGTTTACCAATGAGTTCCTTCCCTGAGAATACCTCATGCTGAAAGCCTAATTTTGTCGGAATCCAGGAGCCAGAATCCAGAAAGAACAGGCATTGAGAACCAAGCCTGAAAAATGATTTTGAGTTGGGGACAGGGGCGTTTGCAGCTTTAAGCTTATGGCCTATGGCTAACAGCTTACAGCTGATCAGGCATCCCGGCGGGTAAGACATATGACTGTTGAGTTGAAAAATATCTCCAAAACATTCAGGGCCGGCGGGGGTGAGGTTCAGGCCGTCTGCGACCTTTCGCTGCAGGCCGGCCGGGGTGAGTTCGTCAGCCTGATTGGCCCCAGCGGCAGCGGCAAGAGCACTGTGTTCAGGATTATCTGCGGGTTGGCGGCGCCGGACCGGGGCGAGGTTTTGATCAATGGCCGGGCCTGTGCCAAGCCGGGGCAAGCTATTGCCTACATGCCCCAGAAAGACCTGCTGATGCCGTGGCGATCCGTGCTGGACAACGTCATTCTGCCCCTGGAGATAGCCGGGGTCCAAAGGGGCCAGGCCAGGGAGAAGGCCTTAAGCCTGTTCCCCCTCTTCGGGCTGGATGGGTTTGAAAAAAGCTACCCCGGCCAGCTCTCGGGCGGCATGAGCCAGCGGGCGGCCCTGCTCAGGACGGTGCTGGCCGGCAGGGAGATACTGCTGCTGGACGAGCCCTTTGGCGCCCTGGACGCTATCACCAGATTCAAAATGCAGCAGTGGCTGCAGGAAATCTGGATTAAATTTGAAAAGACGGTTTTATTTATAACCCACGATGTGGATGAGGCCATTTTCCTCTCCGACCGGATTTATGTTTTAACCTCACGGCCGGGGACCGTCAGGGAAGAGCTAAAGGTCCCCTTTCCCCGGCCACGGTCTTCCGCCACCGTAACCGGGGAAAGATTTATCAGTCTTAAAAAAAGCCTCCTGGAACTGCTCGCCTGAAAACGTGGCGTTGGCGGCGCGCGTGGCGTGGGGACGCTTCGCATGCCACCGTGTCAACCGAAACGTCCCCACGCCACCCCTAATTCCTATTCTTTCCCACCGGGCAGGAGGACACGCACAGGCCGCACCTTTTGCCGGCGTTGACCACGAACAGGTAATGGGCGCACTTTTCCTTGTCAATTACCCAGCCGGTCCGGGGTGAGAAGTTGTCCTGGCCGCCTTTTAACGCCCCGGCCGGGCAGCGGGAGATGCATTCTCCGCACTGGCTGCAGTGATTGACCGGTTCGGATTGACTGTATTTGAGCTCGGCGGCGGTAAGCACCGAGGCCAGCCTGACCCTTGGCCCGGCGCCGTTGGCCAGAAAAAGATTGTTTGCCCCGAAGCCGCCCAGCCCGCATAAGACGGCGGAGTGCTTGTGGGAGAAATCCCCCTTCAATCTGGAATAGTCCCCTATATCAGCCTCGGGGTTTAAGCCCATTGAGGGGTGGCCCTTGCTTTCCAGCAGCCGGGCAATTTTGTGGGAGGCCTGGGCGAGAATCTGGTTGACCACGTTGAATTCCAACATATACTGGTTTCTGGAGGCCGGCAGGTGGTCCAGGGCAGCGTTATTCAGCCTGTAGGAAAAGGTGACGACGCTCCTGGCGCCGGGCAGTATGTCCTGGGGCCGGCGGCCCTCCGGGGCGCCGGCATAATCCTTGGCCGGGGCGCACCCCAATGAGTGCAGGCCAAGGCTCATGGCCAGGTAGCCCAGCTCACTGTTCAAATCCATCTGAATCACCTCTTTTTAACAAGTAATCAATTATAACATTTATAGATTAAATTTTTATTGACAGGAGAATGTGAAAAATGTAGCATAAATATAAGAGTTGCACTCCGACGGGGGTGAAAAAATGCTGGAATGGTTCAATGAAACTATAATCTGGGCCTACAAGGAATCCAGAATTACCTATGCCGTGATCGTGATTGTGGTCATGGCCGGGCTGGGCTCCCTGATCGGCATTTGCGCCGACTTGTTTATCAGGGCACTGGGGCTTAATCTTGATAAGTATACCGACAGCCATACCTAAAGAAGAGGCAAGAAATAGCCCCGCAGGGGACAGGCCGCCGGCCATAAACCGGCGGCCTGTTTATGATCAGCGCTAAAGCCGGCTGGCCTGTGCATTGGTCATAAGGCGTGGTTTGCGCCGGCCGGCCGGGGCATAATATTTTTGTGGCAAAGGGAAATTCAAGGCCGGTATAGAATTCTAGAAAAATTTCCTTTCCTGGAAAGTAGGTACTAAGGTATGCAGAAGATTGATTTGATCGCCACCTCGGCCTTCGGCTTGGAGGCGGTGGTGGCCCGGGAACTTCGTGATTTGGGCTATCCGGAGGTCAGTGTGGAAAACGGCAAGGTCACCTTTGCCGCCGGCCCGGAGGCACTTTGCCGGGCCAACCTGTGGCTTCGATCGGCGGACCGGGTGCTGCTCAAGATGGGTGAGTTCAGGGCGCTGTCCTTTGAAGAGTTGTTTGAACAGACCAGGGCGCTGCCCTGGCCGGACTGGATTCCTGCCGACGCCGCCTTCCCGGTGGAGGGAAAATCGATAAATTCCAAACTGTTCAGCGTGCCGGACTGCCAGGCCATAGTCAAAAAAGCCATTGTGGAAAAGATGAAGACCAGGCACCGGACGGAATGGTTTGCTGAAACAGGTCCCAGGTACCGGGTGGAGGTGGCCCTGCTCAAGGACCTGGCCACCCTGACCATCGACACCAGCGGCGCCGGACTGCATAAACGGGGCTACCGCAGGCTGGGGAGCGAGGCCCCGCTGCGGGAGACCCTGGCTGCCGCCCTGGTGATGATCAGCCGCTGGCGGCCTGACCGGGTGCTGGTGGACCCTTTCTGCGGGTCGGGCACCATACCAGTCGAGGCCGCCATGATTGGGCTGAATGTGGCCCCTGGGCTGAAGAGGGAGTTTGAGGCCGAGAAATGGCCGGCGATAGAAAGTGTTCACTGGCGGCGGGCCAGGGAGGAGGCCGAAGACCTGGTGGCCGTGGTTCCGGGTCTCAAGGTGCACGGCTTTGACATCGACCGGGAGGTGTTGAGCCTGGCCCGCTACCATGCCCGCCTGGCCGGGCTGGAAGAGGTGGTCAGCTTCCAGGAGAGGCCGGTCTCGGAATTGAGGTCCAGGAGCAAATACGGCTATATCATTTGCAATCCCCCTTACGGGATGAGGCTGGGGGAAATGAGCGGGGTGGAGAGGCTGTACCAGGAAATGGGCATGGTGTTCAGGACTCTGGATACCTGGTCTCATTACATACTGACAGCTCACCAGGGCTTTGAGCGCCTTTTCGGCCGCCGGGCCGATAAAAGGAGAAAACTGTACAACGGCCGGATCCAGTGCAATTTGTATCAGTACTTCGGTCCCAGGCCGCCCCGTAAGGGAAATTTACCGGAGTTGGCAACCCTGAATACCGGGGTTGCGGCGGAAGAAAGGGGAGGTCTTTTGTGAACCCGGAGGCGTCGTTAAAAAAATATACCCTGCTGGTAGCCATGGGGGCCTCTTTCCTGACACCCTTTATGGGCAGCGCGGTTAATCTGGCCGTGCCTTCCATCGGCAGTGAATTTAACAGCACCGCCTTGATGCTGAGCTGGGTGGTGACCAGCTACCTGCTGGCCTCGGCGGCCTTTCTGGTGCCCTTCGGCAGGCTGGCCGACATTGTGGGCCGCAGGAAGATATTTCTTTTGGGCCTGCTGATTTTTTCACTGTCTTCCCTGTTCTGCGGCCTGGCCTGGTCCATCTGGTCGCTGATACTTTTCAGGTGCCTGCAGGGGGTGGGCAGCGCCATGATCTTCGGCACCAGCATGGCCATACTGACCTCGGTTTTCCCTCCCCAGGAAAGGGGCCGGGTGCTGGGGCTGAACGTGGCTGTGGTGTACATCGGCCTTTCGCTGGGGCCGGTGCTGGGGGGCTGGCTTAACCACAACCTTGGCTGGCAGTCAATTTTTTATTTCAATGTGCTGATCGGGGTCTGGGTGCTTTTTTTCACCGCCTTCAAGCTGCAAGGGGAGTGGGCCGGCGCCCGGGGAGAAGAATTTGACCTGTCCGGGGCGCTGATTTACGTCTGCGGCCTGGTGGCTTTTATGTACGGCATCTCGTCAATTTCCACCATGGCCTGGGCCAAGTACGTCACTCTGGCCGGGCTTTTGCTAATCATACTTTTTATCCGTCACGAGCTCAGGGTGCCGCACCCGGTGCTGAACATGAGGCTTTTCACCGGCAACGCCACCTTTGCCTTTTCCAACCTGGCCGCTCTGATCAACTACAGCGCCACCTTCGCCGTGGGGTTCCTGCTTTCCCTGCACCTGCAGGTGGTCATGGGCTACAACTCCCAGGCCGCAGGACTGGTGCTGCTTTCTCAGCCGGTGATCATGGCCCTGCTCTCCCCCTTCGCCGGCAGGCTCTCGGACCGGGTGGAGCCCCGGCTGGTGGCCTCCTGGGGCATGGCCCTGACCACCCTGGGACTGTTTGTGTTCTGCTTCATCAGCCAAACCACCCCCATCTGGCTGATTGTCTTAAACTTGGCCGTGCTGGGCAGCGGCTTTGCCCTTTTCTCCTCGCCCAACAGCAACGCGGTGATGGGTTCGGTGGAGAAAAAATTTTACGGTGTGGCCTCTTCCACCCTGGGCACCATGCGGCTGACCGGGCACGCCGTGAGCATGGCCGTGGTAACCCTGGTGATGGCTTTTTACGTCGGCAACGTGATGCTGAGCCCGGCCTACGCCGACCTCCTGGTGAAGAGCGCCAGAACGGCCTTCATAGTGTCCACCGCCTTTTGCTTTGCAGGTATTTTCGCCTCCCTGGCCAGGGGTAATGTCCGAAGCCAGGCCGGGCCGGAGGGGAAAGGAATGGGCGGTTAGGGATTTGGGATTAGGCCTGCGGGTTAGGGGACTGGGTAAACAGGGGTGGGGGCCGGAGATTGGTTGCAGGACTGCTTTTCTTTGGCATCTATTGCAGGCCAAAGGGGTATTAGGTATAATAGATGGTAATATATCAGTGGCAAATTATATAAATTAATATAAAAGGGAGTAGCTTTAGCGGCATGCGTTCGCCAGTACGGGGGTAATCCTCCCGGCCATGCCGGCAACTGTGGTTGTTAGCGAGACTTTTATCAATGCATTGGTTGATAAGGGTCTTTTTAATGCACGGGCAAAAGGGGAAATATAAGAACACAATATGTCAATACTTATAAAGGGAAGGTGAGGACAAAGAAAAACGTTCTTTGGTAAAGATCCGGACATGCATTTGCCCGATTATTATTTGGAGGTGAGACCATGAATACCTTGAAGGTTTGGTTGTTGATGGGGGTCTTGACCATTTTGCTGGTCATGATGGGCAATGCCATCGGCGGCAATTCCGGTGCGATGTTCTTCTTCCTGATTGCCATGGTCATGAATTTCTTCAGCTATTTTTACAGCGACAAAATTGCTATAAAGATGACCCGGTCCTACCCGGTTTCCGAGTCCGAGGCCCCGGAACTGTATGAAATTGTCCGCAGGCTGAGTCAGCGGGCGGGCATCCCGATGCCCAGGCTATTTGTCACCCCTTCGGACCAGCCCAATGCCTTCGCCACCGGTCGCAACCCGGCCAACTCGGCGGTGGCGGTCACCGAGGGGATTATGAGGCTTTTAAACAAATCCGAGGTGGAGGGTGTGCTGGCCCATGAGCTGGCCCACATTAAAAACAGGGACGTGTTGGTGGGGACCATAGCCGCAGCCATGGCCGGAGCCATTTCGATGATTGGCAATGTCATCCAGTGGGGCGCCATCCTGGGCATGGGCCGGGGAGACGATGAGGAAGGGGGCGGCGGACTTGTCGGCGGGCTGATCATGGCCATCATATTTCCAATTGCGGCCATGATTATCCAACTGGCCATCTCACGCTCCCGGGAATACGGAGCCGATGCAACCGGCGCCCAGATTGCCGGCTCACCCAACGGCCTGGCCAATGCCTTGCTGAAGCTGGAATCGGCCGCTCACCGTATTCCCATGCAGGTAAATCCGGCCACCTCGCACCTTTTTATTGTCAATCCTCTTTCCGGGGCCTCCTTTGCCCGGCTGTTCAGCACCCATCCGCCCATCCAGGAAAGGGTGGAGAGGCTGAACCGGATGAGAGTCTAATCAGGTTAACGGCAAAAAGCGGCGGGCAAGTAACCCGCTGCTTTTTTCTCGGGTTCAAATTTTAATCAGTTGCGAGGTAAAGTTATGAAAGCATTGATTATACTGGGCAGCCCCAGGCGGGGAGGAAACACCGAAACCGTGCTGGAGGTCATGGCTGAGGTGCTTCAGGGGTCCGGCTGCCAGGTGGCCAGGGTTTGCCTGAATGAAACAGAAATGAGGGGCTGCCAGGGCTGCATGTACTGCAAGAAAGTCTCGGACCACTGCTGCCAGAAGGACGGCATGACCGAAATCTACGATCTGATTCAATCCTCAGACCTGGTGATCATGGGCACACCGGTCTACCTCTATGATGTCTCCGGCCAGTTCAAGCTCTTTGTGGACAGGTGTTTCGCCTTCTGGGAAAGGTCCTACCAGGGGAGGATCAAACCGGGAAAAACCGCCGTGCTGGTGGTTGTTTTGGGTCAGGATAATTTGCAACTGGGTCACGGGGTGGCGGATAAATACACTGATTTGTTCCGAAATTTCGGCTTTTCCAGGGTGGAGCCCCTGGTGCTGCCCGGTGTAAACGCCCGGGGGACGATGCAAAAAAGTCCGGACCGCCTGAATGCGGCCCGGGATCTGATAACAAAACTTTTGAGTTCAGGAAACGAACAAGCCAAACTTATTGAAGGTTAGCCGCCAGATGAAAAACTGCATCACTTCCTGACCCGAGGTGAACCCCGCCCCGACGATGGTTCCTATGTAAGCCGGAGCCACCTTGAATACGGTGATTTTTTTCTTTTCTGTGCTCATGAAGTTAGTTTTTCTGGAAGCACCGGATTTACCCCGGAATAATGAAAAAAACTGCCGGCCGTGGGCCGGCAGTTTTTTTCATCATGTACGGAGCCGCTTTGAGGTTATTGCTGGGCTGGAGCCTGCGGTGCCTGGTTGGCCCAACCGCCTCCCATGCCGGCGCCCCGGCCCATGCCTTTACCCTGGCCGAAGCCCTTGCCGTTGCCGGGGCCCATGCCCAATCCGGCGCCCTGGCCCGGGTTGCCCATGGGGCAGGTAAAGCCGTTTTGCTCGTGGAATTTGTACATTTCATCGAAATGCGCCTTCCAGGCAGTTCCCTGCTCGGCAGTGATTTTTCCGTCTTGCACCGCCTGGTCCACGTAGGCCTTTTTGGCCGCGAACCTGCTGTCAAACCAGGACTTGGCGCTGGAATCTGTGGCAGCCAGGGCCGGTACGGCCAGCAGGCCTGCCAGGGCTACAGTGACAATAACCGCGATCCACTTTTTACTCATCTGGGGTCCTCCCTTCAATTTCTTTAGACTTAGTATAGGCTGAAATTATGGCGGAGCAAGGAAGAAAATGTTACGGTTTTGTTACAGTTTATTATACCAGATATTTGACTATATCTCACAAAAATGTCTTAAGCCTGTCCATATTTAGCCGCAGATGTTGACTTGGCGGCCTTGGGGTAGTAAAATTCTTTTAACGGTTGACGAGTTTAACTTAAAATAACCTTGTCAGGTCACTGTGACCGGGCCGGACGGCAACGGGTAAAAAATTACCCCGTGGGACATTATACCACGGGGTTTTTTGATCCAACCCCGGCGTCTTACGGGATCCACTGAGGGGGATAGTGATGGACAGAAAGTTAAGGGCGGCCACACTTTCAATTATCTCAAACGCGTCCTTGACCGTACTTAAACTGGTGGTGGGGATATTCATGGGGTCCATCAGCGTAATCTCGGAGGCGCTGCACTCCGGAATAGACATGGTGGCCTCGGTAGTGGATTATCTTTCAGTGAGGCAGTCCAGCAAGCCTGCGGACGCAGATCATCCATACGGCCACGGAAAATATGAAAACGTGGGCAGCATTATCGAGGCTGTCTTGATCATCGCCGCCGCCCTGGTGATCATTGTCAAGTCGGTGCCCCGTTTCACCAATCCCACGGAAATACAGTCCCTGGACATCGGGGCCGGGGTGATGGCGGTGTCGGTGCTGGTGAATATACTGGTTTCCCGGCACCTGATGCGGGTGGCCAGGGAAACCGACTCGCCGGCCCTGGAGGGAGACGCCTGGCACCTGCGGGCTGATGTCTACACCTCACTGGGCATACTGGCCGGGCTGGCTGCCATCAAGCTGACCGGGCTGACTGTACTGGACCCCCTGATCGCTGTGGGTGTGGCAGTTTTTATTCTAAAGACCGGACTTGACCTGGTCCGCAAGTCCTTCAGGGTAATCGTGGACGAAAGGCTTTCCGAGCAAGAGGTCAAAGCCATTAATCAGGTGCTGCAGGAGAGTTCACTAAAGTTCCTGGACTATCATGAGCTGAGGACCCGCAAGGCGGGGCCTCAGAAATTCGTGGACCTGCACCTGGTATTCCCCCGGGACCTGCCCATCAGGGAGATACACAGCACCTGCAAAGATATTGAACAGAAAATAAAAGTTAGACTTCAGCGGGCCGACGTGGTGATTAAGGTTGAGCCCTGCCGGGAGCAATGCCGGGACTGTTCCTTTCAGTGCGATCAGGCGGAAGGCTGAAATGCTTTCCGCCTTTATGCTGAAAGCCCGGCCGGGCTTTCAGCAAGATGGTTGATTAATCGGAGATCTGGTTATACAATATTTAAAAAAGTTATAATAGTCAAAAATGGATCCGGCTGTTAATCCCCTCCAGGTATCTTGTCCCTCTAAGGACGGAAAGGGGAGAGGTGAAATGGAAACAGAGGTAGTCCAGGTGTTGCAGTCCAGCGTTCCCTTCAACGCCCTGGACCCCGGGCTGCTGGCCGACCTGGCCGGACAGATCGAGGTAAAAAAATACCCCAGGGGTGCCTATGTCTTCAGGCAGGGGCAAAAGAGCCTGAAATCGCTGTTCGTGGTTGCCTCCGGCCTGGGTGAGGTGACCATCACCGACAGCAAAGGCCAGGAGACTGTGGTCAGCCACCGCCGGCAGTATGACTTTTTTGGCGAGACCGCCCTGTTGACCGACAATACATACGGGGGTTCGCTGCGGGCCGGCGAGGACCTTACCTGCCTGCTGGTGCCCCGGGACAAGATAGAACAAATAATAGTGGGTCACCCGGAGTTTTCCAGTTTTTTCGCCACCCTGATCTCGGAGAGGCTGCGCCTGCTTTACCAGGAGACCGTGGCCCAGCAGTCTTATGAAGCATACAGCACCGTAGAGTCACCCCTTCTGCACAAGCGCATCGACGATCTGATGACCAAATCCCCAGTGACTTGCCACCTCCTGGCCTCGGTGGACGAGGTGGCCCGGCTGATGGCCGAATACCGGATCAGCTCGGTGATTGTGGTCAATGATCAGCTGCAGCCGGTGGGTCTGATCAGCGAAAAAGACCTGGTGCACAAGGTGCTCACCCGTTCGGCCTGGCAGGGGGAGAAAATTACCGCCGACCTGGTCATGGATGAGAAGCTGGTCAGGCTCAAGCTGGGCGATTTCTATAGCCAGGCCTTGCTGGCCGTGGTCAAACACCAGGTCAAACACATGGTGGTCATGGACGGCGAAAAACTGGCGGGCATCGTCACCCTCAGGGACCTGATCAAGACCAGGAGCACAGGCAGCCTGTGGGTCACCGACAAGATCGAGTCGGCCAAGAACCTGGAAGAACTGGGCCGGATTGGGCACGAGGTGGACAACTTTCTGAACGCCCTGGTGGCTGAAAGGGCCTCGGTTCCCGAGCTGTTTGAGATAATCACCGAGATGCACGACCGGCTGACCTGCCGGGTGATTGAGTTTTGCCTGCAGGAAATGGAGGACAGGGGATACGGCCGGCCCCCGGCGGATTTCTGCTGGGTCAACATGGGCAGCGCCGGACGCAGGGAGCAAACCCTGCGCACCGACCAGGACAACGGTATAATTTATGCAGACGGAGTTCCTGAGAGTGAAAAGTATTTTCTGGCCCTGGGCGCCAGGGTGGTGGAGGAACTGGTGCGGGCCGGCTTTGACTGGTGCAAGGGGGGCACCATGGCCTCCAACCCCCTCTGGTGCCGGCCGCTGAGCCAGTGGCTGGAGGCGGCCGGTGCCTGGGCCACCCGGGCCGAACCCGAGGATGTCCGCCTGCTGACCATACTCCTGGACTTCAGGCCGGTCTACGGCGCCAAGGAACTGGCCCGGGAACTGCGGCGGCACATTTTCAAGGTTTTCGACCGGCCGGTGAAGGCCGGACACTACCTGACCGAGGAGGAAGTACAGGTAAAGATACCTCTGACCATCCTTGGAGGTTTCATTACTGAGAGATCAGGCCCCAACAAAAATGAACTAAGCTTAAAAAATATGTGCCGGCACATCACTAACTGCGTGCGGATCTTCGCGGTGAAGTACAAGGTTGACGAATGCTCCACCCTGGGCAGGCTGTCCGGGCTGGCTGAAAGCGGCATAATGTCCGGGGATGATCTCGAGTTCATCCGGAACGCCTTCGAAATATTAATGATGCTCAGGATCCGGGAAAACCTGAAAAAGGTCAGGCAGGACAGGCCCGCCGACAGCTTCATCAACCCGCACCGGCTGAATCCAATCGAGCAGTCACTGCTGAAAAATGCCCTTTCGGCCATTACCCGCCTGCAGAGGCTGACCAGCAGCAGTTTTACCAATTACTGGCTAAAACATGGGGTATTATAAATGGGAACTGCTTCGGAAGGCCATACTGATAAACCGGTTGAATCAAAAAAAGTATAATCAATAAAGCAAATGATAAGGAGGGACTTGATCATGGATTTTAATTTCAGCCAGGAGCAGGAACTGCTGCGTAAAACGGTGAGGGAGTTCGTGGAGGCCGAAATTGCCCCCAACGCGGCCGGGTGGGACAGGGAAGACACCTGTCCGCTGGAAGTTTTCAAAAAGATGGGTGAACTGGGCTTTGTGGGCGTCTTTGCGCCGCTGGAATACGGTGGCGGGGGTCTGGGGTACACCGAGAGGGCCATGGTGATTGAGGAGGTGGCCAGGTATTCCGCAGGCTTTGCTATGTTTTTGATGACCCACCACCTGGCTGTGGCCGCCATAATGGAATTCGGCAGCGAGGACCAGAAGAAAAAATACATCCCCGATCTGGCCTCCGGCAAAAAGGTGGCTTCTCTTCTGGTTACCGAGCCCAGCGGAGGATCAGACCTGGGCGGGCACCAGTCCACCGGGGAATTGGTTGGCGGCGCCTGGGTGCTGAACGGCCGGAAATGCTTTGCCAGCAACTCCCATGTGGCTGATGTGAACGTGGTTACGGTGAAAACCGGCACCGATCAGAAGGGCAGGCCGGTGTTGAGCGCCTTTATCGTGGAGTCAGGGACCCCCGGCTTTGCCCCCGGGCGCAAGGAGGACAAGCTGGGGCTCAGGGTCTCGGTAATGGGTGACCTGGTGTTGAACAACTGCCGGGTGGGTCCGGAAAACATACTGGGTGGCGAGGGCAAGGGGCAGCGCATCGCCCTGAACACCATCAGCGAGGTGGGCCGCGCCGGCATGTCGGCCATCAGCCTGGGGGTTCTAAGGGCCTGCCTGGAGGATATGGTCAAGTTCGCCAAGGAAAGGCAGCTTTACGGCAAGCCCATTGCTTCCCTTCAGGCCATCCAGTTTTCCATTGCCGAGACCAGGATTGAGTACGAGGCCGCCAGGCTGCTAACCTACAAGGCTCTGGGGCTCAAAGACGCCGGACAGCGCTGCGACGCGGATATGGCCATGGCCAAATATTTCTCCACCGAGGCCGCGGTTAAGGCGGCCAAAAGGAACATGGACAACATGGGTGGTTATGGGATCCTCAACGACTACGCCGCCGGCAGGTACATGCGGGACGCCCTGGCGGGGCTGCCCTCGGCGGGCACCTCGAATATCATGAAGGTGATTGTCGCCGCCAACACCCTGGCGTAAAATGAGACCGCCCAGAAAGTCCATCTGCGGCGTTGCTGCTCCCGGCCACTGGACAAAGCCACAGAGGACACAGAGGTGAAGGTAAAGAATTAGGGTCTTATTATTTAAAGCCACAAAGAACACAAAGATCACAAAGGGTTAAAGAAAGTGTGAAAGCATCTTAAAAGTACATTAACTAAGGCAAGTTTAATAAGATTAGGCAGAGATTAATATTTAAAAGAGATTTAAGTTAAATTTGTTTTTCTTTGTGTCCTTTGTGCCCTTTGTGGCCAATAAAGGCCCCCAATTCTAATCTACTGTCTGGGTCCTCAGACCTTAAAGCAGTGCCTATCAGTCTCTGTGGCCTCTGTGGCTAAAAAAGCTAATAGTTAACAGCTAACAGCTAATGGCTAATACTGGGGAGGATTTCTTTATTGAGCGCTTTAACTATTGTTGTCTGTGTGAAGCCGGTGCCCAGTCCGGACCAGTATCATCAAGTGGGGATTGATCCTGAGACCAAGACCCTGGTGCGCCAGGGTATCCCAACAGTGATCAATCCCCTGGACAAGAATGCCCTGGAGGCCGCGCTGCAGATCAGGGAGAAACACGGGGGCAGGGTGCTGGTGGTCTCCATGGCCCCCCCGGCGGCTGAGGGAAATCTGCGGGAGGCCTTGGCCATGGGGGCTGACGGGGCCTACCTGCTGTCCGACCGGGCCTTCGCCGGTTCGGATACCCTGGCCACCTCCATGGTGCTGGCGGCGGCTGTACAAAAGCTGGGGGCGGTGGATTTGGTGCTGACCGGCAACGAGTCAGCCGACGGCGGCACCGCCCAGGTGTCGGCCCAACTGGGGGAATGGCTGGGCTTCCCGCACCTGATGCACGCCTGCGGGCTGGAGGTGGAAGGGGAAGGGCTGGCCAAGGTGGACACCGTACGGGACGGCTGCCGGGTGGTTTACCAGGTGCGGCTGCCGGCGGTGGTGTCGGTGGTCCGTGGCGTCAACCGGCCCAGGTTCACCTCACTGATGGGGGTGCTGGCGGCCGGCAAGAAGCCGCTTACAGTTTGGTCCGGGGATGACCTGCCGGTGGACCGTGATTTCCTTGGCTTGGAGGGATCCCCCACCAAGGCCGGGGAGATCTACGAGCCCGATCTGACCCGCCGGGCCGAACCCCTGGAAGGCTCTCCCGAAGAGATTGCCGGCCAAATCATCAGGAAGATCCGGGCCGCCGGCCTGCAGCTGTGAGGTGAGGGGCATGGAAAAACATAAAGATATTTGGGTTGTGGCGGAGCAGAACGCCGGCGTCCTGAGCAGGGTCTCCCTGGAGCTTTTGAGCTGCGCCGCCAGGTTGGCCGGGGAACTGGAGGAGGTGACCGGATCAAGGCCCGGTGTGTTGGCGGTGGTCACCGGAGGGGAAAATCCCCGGGAGATTGAGGAATTGCACAGGCACGGGGCCGATGGTTCGATCCTGGCCCTGTCACCCCTGCTGGAGGATTACCGCACTGATCTGCACGCTGCAGTTCTGGCCGATCTTGTCCGGGAGAAGATGCCCGAAATAGTGCTTTTCGGGGCTACGGCCTGGGGTTCCGAGGTGGCCCCCGGCGTGGCGGCCAAGGTTAAAACCGGGCTGGCGGCCCACTGCGCCGACCTGAAGATTAACCCGCAGGGGCTTCTGGTGCAGTCTGTGCCGGCCTTCGGTGGAAAGGTGCTGGGTGAGATTCTCTGCCCGGACCACCGCCCTCAGATGGCCAGCGTCAGGCCGGGGGTTTTTCCGGCGGTTCCGGTTGATAACCCCGCGCCGGTACAGCCGGTGATGGCGCCCCCCAACCTGGGCTCTGAAAAAGGCCGGATTAAGGTGCTGGAGGTCCGCAGGCAGGAGATTTCAGGCCGGCCCCTGGAGGAGGCCGAGGTGGTGGTGGCTGGCGGCTGGGGTGTGGGATCAAAGGAAAACTGGCAATTGCTGGAGGAACTGGCTGAACTCCTGGGGGCGGCGGTGGGCTGCACCCGGCCGGCCCTGGACGAAGGCTGGACCGCCGGGGAGCACACCATGATCGGCACCAGCGGCAAAGCGGTGCGCCCCAAGGTCTATGTCGGCTTCGGCATCTCCGGCGCCACCCACCATGTGGTGGGGATCAAAGATGCCGGGCTGGTGATCAGTATCAACACCAACCCCAGGGCCGAGGTCTTCCAGTACTCCGATGTCAAGGTGGTGGCCGACGCCCGGAGCGTCATCGATGCTCTGATTGCGGAACTGAAAGTGGGAAAGAAGGATTAGATTTTTTTAATGTAAGTCTCTGCGCCCTCTGTGGCTAATAAAAAAAGGATCTTCAATTCCTGCTTGATGACCCTTTTCTTCTTCTTTGCAGTGGCGGTGTGAGCAAAATCACACCGCCACTGTGACCTGCCGGGCTGTCTGAGTCCTGTAAAAAAGGTTATTATTAACCCATAAAACAGTAATAAATGCGAGGAGGAGACAATATGTTCTGCTACCAGTGTGAACAGACCGCCGGCGGCACCGGCTGCACCAAGGTGGGGGTTTGCGGCAAAAACGAGGACATCGCCAGCCTGCAGGACACCCTGATCATCGGGCTCAAGGGTGTGGCGGCCTATGCTTTCCACGCCAGGGAACTGGGACAGCGTGACGAAGAGGTGGATGCCTTCATGCACGACGCCCTCTTCACCACCCTGACCAATGTCAACTTTGACCTGAACAGCCACATCGAGAAAGTTCTCCAGTGCGGCGAGATGAACTATAAGGCCATGGAACTTCTGGACCGGGCCAATGTCTCCCACTTCGGATCCCCCGAGCCCGCCAAGGTGTCGACCGGCTTCAAACCGGGTCCCGCCATACTGATTACCGGGCACGACCTGCTGGACCTTCATGAGTTGCTGAAGCAGGCCGAGGCCGAGGGTGTCAATGTCTATACCCACGGAGAGATGCTGCCGGCCCACGCCTACCCCGAGCTGAGGAAGTTTAAGAATCTGGCCGGTCACTACGGTTCGGCCTGGCAAAACCAGCGCAAGGAGTTCGAGGAATTTCCAGGGGCCATCCTGGGAACCACTAACTGTGTACTGGTGCCCAAAGATTCATACCGGGAGCGCATGTTCACCTGCGGTATAGCCAAGCTGCCTGAAGTCACCCATGTTAAAAACCGCGATTTCCGGGCGGTGATTGAAAAGGCCAAGTCCTGTCCGCCCCTGCCGGCCAAAGAGGGCGAGGTGGTGCTGACCACCGGCTTCCACCACAACTTCGTGTTATCCATCGCTGATAAAATAGTGGAGGCGGTGAAGGCCGGCAAGATTCGCCACTTCTTCCTGGTGGGCGGCTGTGAAGGAACCAGGAGTTCCCGCAGCTACTACACCGATTTTGTCCGCCAGGTGCCCAAGGACTGCGTGGTGATTACCCTGGGCTGCGGCAAGTACCGCTTCAACCACTTGGACCTGGGTGACATCGACGGCATACCGCGCCTGCTGGACATGGGCCAGTGCAACAACGCCTACTCGGCCATCCAGGTGGCCGTGGCCCTGGCCAAGGCCTTCAACTGCAGTGTCAATGACTTGCCGCTCTCCCTGGTGCTGTCCTGGTTCGAGCAGAAGGCGGTGTCCATACTGCTCACCCTGCTGCACCTGGGAGTAAAAAACATCCGCATCGGCCCTACGGCCCCGGCCTTCCTGACACCCAACGTGCTGGGGGTTATTCAGCAGAACTACGGACTAAAGCTGATCACCACCCCGGAGGAGGACCTCAGAGAAATACTGGGCTGATCGTCGCCCGGATCTACCGGAGAAGAAGTGTGCCGGGGGCACACTTCTTCTTTATACATAGGCAAAAGCTGCCGGCGAAGGCTGGAGGGTAAAGCTGATCTTTAAGGAGGTTTGATTCATGAGCCAGGTGCTGATCAAGAATATCGAGTTTTCCAGAACACTGAAACTAAAAGAACTGGTGGAGTACCACGACAGGCAGGTGGTCAGCAGGACCATCGCCCAGCTGCCCGGGGCCAACATCACTCTTTTTGCCTTTGACCGGGGGGAGGGCATCAGCGCCCACACCGCCGCCGGGGACGCCCTGGTGCAGGTGCTGGAAGGAGAGGCCCGGGTCACCATCGGACAGGAAACGGTGACCGTGGGGGAGGGGGAGGCGGTGGTCATGCCCGCAGGAGTGCCCCATGCCCTGGAGGCCGGGGAAAGATTCAAGATGCTGCTCACCGTGCTTAAACCAGCATAGTAGCAAGGTGCCGGCCGACAAAAAATCAGGCAGGCAAAAAAAATCTTTTCTTGCCAATTGTCATAATGTAAAATTAATTTAAGAATGCAGTGACAATGACCGGACAATTACTGCGCCCATGCAGTGGTTGATCCGATCGGCAAGGAGGGTACAGCTTGCAATCCAGTTATATTGCCGACCGGAACCCTGTGCTTTTTTTCGAGGATGCCCCGGCAGCGGACCTGCTGGGATTGGTGGGTATGGGTTTTAAAGGCGAGGTGCTGGTGGTTGACCGGCATGATCAAATCAGGGGACTGGCTGCCCCTGATTTATTTATTTCCAGGCCGCCGCAGGACTTATTGAACAGCAAGGTCTCATCCCTGATTGGAGGTGATTATCTGCTGCTGCCCTCCGGGGCCGGTCCCGAAGAGATTAGGAACAGCGGGGGCAGAACCGTGGTTCTGGTTAACCAGTTGAATGAAATAGAAGAAGTGGTCACCCCTCAAGCAAACCGGCTGTCTGAAATAATGAGCGCGGCAAAGACCGGCCCGGAGGCCCGGCTGGATCACGGCAGCGGACTCCTGGTGGTTGGTGCCGGCCTTGAGGTGGCCGGCTTCAATCTTTCGTCCCGGCGAATTTTGGGGGTCGCACCGGGAGACGGGCTGGCCGGCAAGCATCTCGTAAAGCATTTCCCTCCACTGGCCGCCCTGATGGGTTTAAGCGGGGGGCACAAGCTGACCCTGGGGGAGAAGCAGTTGTTTGTGCGGGTGTTGCCCTGGGCTGCCGGAGGCAGTGTCCCGGGAGGCGTTTTTATTCTGGATGACCAATCCACCATGCCCTGGGTTTTTTCCGAACTGGAGTCCTTAAGGCAGATCAACCAGGAGCTTGAGGTCATCCTGGACTCCTCTTACGATGAGATTTTCGTAGTGGACGCCGATGGCACCACCCTGCGGGTAAGCGCCTCGGCCTGCCGGAGGCTCTACGGGGTGGAGCCCTTGGACCTGATTGGCAGAAATGTCAAAGACCTGGTGAAGGAAGGTCTTTTTACCCCATCCATCGCCTCCCTGGTCAAGGAGAAGAAGGAGCGGGTGACCACCATCCAGGACACTAAGTCCGGGAAAAAAATAATCGTAACCGCCAACCCTGTTTTCAACGAAAAGGGGGAGGTGGTCAAGATTGTAGCCAATTCCCGGGATATCACCGAGCTCAACTACCTGCGGGACAAACTGGAGGAGTCCAAGGGGCAGAGCAAGCGGTTCAGCTGCGAGGTCGGCGACCTGAAAAAAAGATTTCAACTGCTGGACGGGGTGGTTATCTACAGCAGAGAGATGAAAAACATCTTTGAGATGGTTTATAAGGTGGCCGATGTGGATTCCACGGTGCTGATCCTTGGGGAATCAGGGGTGGGCAAGGATGTGGCGGCCCGCACCATCCATCAGTTCAGCAGGCGCAGCGGCGGTCCCTTCATTAAAATTAACTGCAGCGCCATCCCGGAAAACCTGCTGGAGGCCGAACTCTTTGGCTATGAGAGCGGGGCCTTCACCGGCGCCAAAAAGGGAGGTAAACCCGGGCTCATTGAGCTGGCCAACGGGGGTACACTGTTCCTGGACGAGATCGGTGAACTGCCGGGGTCTCTTCAGGTCAAGCTGCTCAATATCATCCAGGACCGGCAGATGGTGAGGCTTGGCGGGCTGCAGACCGTTTGCGTGGACCTGCGCATCATCGCCGCCACCAACAAAAATATGGAAAAAGCCGTCAGCGAGGGCCGTTTCAGGGAGGACTTGTTTTACCGGCTCAATGTAGTTCCCATTGAGATGCCTCCATTGCGGGAGAGGGCCGAGGAGATTGCCCCCCTGACATTTCACTTTTTACAAAATTTCGCCGCCAAGTATGGCATCTACAAGAAAATAACGGCCAAGGCCATGGAGGCGCTGATGAATTACAACTGGCCCGGCAATGTCCGGGAGTTGGAAAACATTATTGAGAGGTTGGTGGTGACCACCGACTCCATGGAAATAGACATCGAGCACCTGCCTAAAAAAATCAGGGAGGGCAGCACCGGGCAGGCCGGCCGGCTGGTGCTGACCGGCATGATGACCCTGGATGAGGCTGTGGGCGAGGCTGAAAGGCAGCTGATCAGCAGGGCCTACCGGGAACTGGGCAATACCATGGACGTGGCCCGGGTGCTGGGGGTGCACCAGACAACTATCTTAAGAAAAATAAAATCCCTGGGAATGAGCATTAAAGAACCTTGATCATGGGGGATGAAAGCCAAGCCGCAAAATAGAAATATTTTTGCGGCTTTTTTGACTGTTGCAAATACTGCCGGGGTGCAGGCGGCAGGTGCTGTGCGTTTGTGCTGTTTCGGCTGCATATTTGCATTTAGAAGATTAAACTTAAAGACCGTTCATGCCCGGTGAATAAGCGGTAAATTGCGGCTGAACAAACTGCAAAAAAGCAGTGAGAACCTGGTGGGGGGGGTGGCTAAAAATGACCTCGGGGCTTGTTCCAAGGGAAATCTCAGACCTTGAAAAGCGGTGGCACGGATTTTGATGTAATAAAGCGTATGTGTGGGGGGAAACCGATCAACAGTAAAGGGTGATCCTATGCTGATTGTTTATCCGGACGGTGACCCGCAGCTCATTTCACTGATTGACGGTGAAATGCTGTCGGATCTCAAAAAGACGGCCCACTTCCGGGTTTATGAGGGCAAGCCGGCGGACAGCCGGGAATACATAGAGCGGGTGGGTGAGGCAGACGGGGTGCTCCTGGGCTGGGGTATCCCCAACGAGGTCTTTGCCGCCTGCCCCGGGTTGAAAATAGTGGCCTTCATGGGTATCGGGGCGGCCAATTTCGTGGACCTCGACTTTGCCACCAGCCGCGGGGTGGCCGTGGCCAATACCCCGGGTTACGGGGACAACGCCGTGGCCGAGCACGCCCTGGCCCTGCTGCTGGCGGTGGCCAGAAACATACCGGAAAACCACAGCCGGGTCAGCCGGGGCATCTGGGACCAGACCAAACAGGGGATTGAGATCAGCGGCAAGACCATCGGCCTGGTGGGGCTGGGGGGCATCGGCCGGCGTATGGCCGCCATCTGCAGCGCCATGGGGCTCAAGGTGATCTGCTGGACTCACCGGCCCAGTCCGGAGAGGGCCAGGGAGGCCGGGGTAACCTTTGTGGAACTGGAAACCCTGCTGCGGCAGTCCGATTTTATTTCGCTGCACTTAAACTACAACCGGCAGACCAGGGGCTTTATCGGCCGGCAGCAACTGGCCCTGATGAAAACCGGGGCAATATTGATCAACACCGGCCGGGCCGAGCTGGTTGACACCGGCGCCCTGGCTGAGTCTCTGGCTTCCGGCCACCTGTTCGGGGCCGGCATCGATGTCTTCGACCAGGAGCCGGTAACTGCCAATGATCCTCTGCTAAAACTGCCCAACGTGGTGCTTTCCCCGCACATCGGGTTTAACACCCCGGAGGCCTCAAGGAACATAATCTCCATCGCGTTAAGCAACCTGGTTGGCTTTTTCGCGGGCCGGCCGGTGAATATTCTCAACCCGGAGGCAATCAAATAGCTGGTCAATGGTGACCGGTTTTTTGCCTGAATCTACTGAAGGATCAGAATATTAATAGAGATGGGAGTGGTGTTCGGTTTATGAGGGTGTGACAGCGGGAGACCGTGTAAAACAATACGGTTTAAAAGAAGGGAAATACCTTGGCAGTATTGGAAATTGGAAACATCTCCATGGTCTTCGGGGGATTGCCCGCCTTGCAGGACGTAAGCTTCCCGGTGCAAGAGGGGGAAATACTCGGCCTGATTGGCCCCAACGGGGCCGGCAAGACCACTGTGATCAACTGCATCACCGGGGTCTACAGGCCCACCTCGGGGGAAATAACCCTGGGTGACAGGAGGATTACCGGCATGCGCCCGCACCTGATCAACCGGCTGGGTATAGCCAGGACCTTCCAGATTCCCCGGCCCTTCGGGCGCATTACCACCAGGGAGAACATCATGGTCTCGGCCGGAAGTCACAACAGCCGGGACGTGGCGGAGTATCTGGCCATGGTGGGGCTGGAGCGGAAGAAGGATGTTTTGGCGGGCAAGCTGACTTTCTCCGAGAGGCGGAAGCTGGAAGTGGCCCGGGCACTCGCCGCCAATCCCAAGCTCATACTGCTGGATGAAATCATGGCCGGGCTGAATTCCACCGAGACCGAAGAAATGATCCGGATCGTCAGGATGCTGAAAAATGAACTCAAGGTAACCATCCTCTGGATCGAGCACGTCATGCAGGCAATTATGGAAACCGCCGACCGCCTTGTGGTGCTCAACCAGGGCAGCAAGCTGATGGAGGGGCTGCCCGGGGAGGTGGCCTCCGACGAGAGGGTCATCCAGTGCTATCTGGGAGAAAAATACCTTTTTAAAGGTGAGCAGCTTGCTTAAAATTGATGGAATCAATGTCTTTTACGGTGAACTGCAGGCGCTGAGCGGGGTCAGCCTGGAGATAGCAGACGGCGAGTTTGTGGCCCTGGTGGGCAACAACGGGGCGGGCAAATCCTCGCTGCTCAACACCATCATGGGGCTTCTTCACCCGCGGTCAGGGGAGATTTATTTCAAAGGCGAAAAAATACACCAATTGGAGCCTTACCAGGTGGTTGACCGCAGGATCGCCCTGGTCCCCGAGAGCAAATGGACCTTTCTGCAGATGACCGTTTATGAGAACCTGGTCATGGGCGCCTATCCCAAGCGTTGCCGGGGCAAGTATAAAGAGAATGTGGAAAAGGTGTATTCTATTTTTCCCCGTCTATTCGAAAGAAGGAACCAGCAGGCCAAAACCTTGAGTGGCGGTGAACTGCAGATGCTGATCATCGGCCGCAGCCTGATGTCGGCCCCCAGGCTTTTGATGGTAGACGAGCTTTCGGCGGGACTGTCACCCAAGCTTGCCCGCGAGAGCTTTGAACTGCTGGCCGGGCTGCACCGGGATCAAAGACTGACCATACTGCTGGCCGAACAGAATGTCTACGAGGCCCTGAAGCTGGCCGACCGGGGTGTGGTGATGGAAAACGGCAAACTGGTCATAGCCGGAAGCAGCCGGGAACTCATTGATGACAAAAGAATCAAGGAGATGTATTTGGGTATGTAAATAGCCCAATCAGAAAGGAAGGTCTGACCATGCGCAAAGTGGGACGGATTTCAGTACTGGTTTTCAGCCTGATCATGGCCCTGGCCCTGGTACTGTCCGGGTGTGGCGGCAGCAAGCCGGCCGAGAAGAAGGACGCCCCGGCGGGCGGTGGCGACAAGGTGGTCAAAATAGGTGTGCCTACCCCCATGTCGGCCCCTGGAGACTACAAATCCGGGGAGATTAACCTGAATACCCTGAAGATGGGCGCCGAGCAAATCAATGCGGCCGGCGGCGTAAATGGATCCAAAATCGAGCTGGTCATCGGCGACGACCAGGGCAACACCTCCAAGGGCGTCAGTCTGGTGCAGAAAATGATCAGTGAAGACAAGGTCTGCGCCATCCTGGGCCCCTGGCACGGATCGGTGGCCCTGGCCCAGGCCAAGGTGGCTGACGAGAAAAAGGTTCCGATCATGCTTCACTACAGCTGGCCCGATGAGATTACCGCCATGCACTCGGATTATGTTTTCCGGACCAGCCCCTTCAACTCTGAGATTGCCGATCTGCTGATCCCCTATCTTAAGAGCAAGAACTACAAGACCATCGCCGTGCTGGCCGAGGACAGCAGCTACGGCACCGGCTTCGGCAGCGCCATGAAGAAGGCCGCCGAGAAGGAAGGCATGGCCGCCACACTGGTGGTCTTCCCCTCCAACGCCATCGACTTCACCCCGCAGCTAATGGATCTCAAGCGGGCCAAGCCGCAGCCCGAGCTTCTCATCGTGGCCAGCGTCTATCAGCCCATGTACCTGATTCCCAAGCAGGCCCACGAGGTGGGACTGTCGCCCAAGACCCAGATTATGGCCGGATGGGACTACCCCAGCTGGTCGCCGGACTTCTGGAAGACTGTGGGTGAGGCCGGCAAAGGCATCTTGTACCCGGCCTTCGAGTCTGCCAGCATGAACCTGACCCCGCTGGGGCAGAAATTCAAGAAGGACTACAAGGAAAAATACAAAACCGATCCTCCCATTTACGCCTATTTTCTCTATGATGAGCTGATGATGGTGGTGGAGGCGGTCAAGAAGACCGGCGGCACCGACCCGGTCAAAATTGCCGCCGCCCTGAAGGACATGGAGTTTGAGGGCACCACCGGCAAGGTCCGCTTCGAAAGAAAAGAAGGCCCGGTGTGGAACCAGTGGATGGGCCACCAGACCTTCATTATGCAACTGAACAACGTTGGCGACATGGGCGACAAGGCTGAATTAATCTTCCCCAAAAAGTAACCGGTCAACTGAACAGGTTTACCCGGCCCGGCAGGGCCGGGTAAACCGCTCCCCAAAGGTGCCGGCAGACGGGGTATGATTTTAACGAGAGGTAAGAGACATGGAGTCATTTACTTTTTTCCTCGACGTGCTGACCAGGGGAATCGGCATGGGCATGGCCTACGCCCTGATGGGACTGGGGCTGACCCTTATTTTCGGGGTCATGCGCATAGTCAACTTTGCCCAGGGCGAGTTTTACATGCTTGGGAGCTACGTCATCTTCACCCTTATCACCATGGCCAGGCTGCCCTTCTTTATAGCCATCCCCCTGGGTATGGCGGTTATGTTTCTGGTGGGAGTGCTGGTGGAAAAGCTTTTGTTAAGTCCCATCGCCAAGGGCAAGGTGGATAATCCCATGGAGTACAGCTTGATTATCACTTTTGCCCTGACCATACTGTTCCAAAAGATTGCCGTCATCGTTTTCGGCCCTTATTTTCAGACCATCAACAGCTATCTGCCGGGCAATTACAAGCTGGGCCCGGTGACCCTGTCCGGCAACCTGGTGGTGGTGATGATTTTTTCGGTCTTTATGATTGGCCTGACCTCGGCCTATCTGAAATATACCTGGCGCGGCAGGGGCTGGCGGGCCATTTCCATGTCACCGCCCGGGGCCAGCATACTGGGGGTTTCCCTCAGAAAGGAAAGCAGCATGGTCTTCGGGCTTTCCTCGGCCCTGGCTGCAGGCGCCGGGGCGATCCTGGCCCCGATCACCCTGATCTTTCCCACAGTGGGGGTTTCCCCGCTGATCAAAGGCTATGAGATACTGGCCATCGGCGGCCTCGGGTCGGTCCCGGGGAGCCTGGTGGGCGGCATACTGCTGGGGGTCGGCGAGACACTGGGTTCGGTTTACCTTAACTCAGCCTACAGGGATTTTTACGGCTTCGGGCTGCTGGTTCTTTTCCTGGTGTTCAGGCCCAAGGGGCTTTTCGGTCAGGATTCATAGCCGGGCAATGAGGAGTGCTTTAGGATGGACTTAAGAAAGAGATTGCTGTTTTTATTGATATTTGCCGGACTGGCCTCGCTGCTGCCCTTGATCATTGATTCCCCCCGCTGGATGAACACCTTGAACCAGATCATCTACTACATGATCCTGGCCTTGAGCTGGAATCTGATCATGGGCTATACCGGGCTGTTTTCCTTTGGCCATATGGGCATGGCCCTGGTGGGGGGGTACGGGTCGGCGCTGCTGGTAATGAAGGCCGGGGTCCCTGTGGGGCTGGCCATGCTGCTGGGCGGTCTGGCCGCAGCCCTGGCCAGCCTGCTGCTGGGGGTCATTTGCCTCAGGCTGCGGGGATTTTACCTCTGCCTGGTGACCTGGGCCTTTGCCGAGATGATGGGCACGGTGCTCAGGGTGGAGTACAAGGTCACCGGGGGCACCATGGGTTTGATGGTGCCGGGGCTGTTCGGCAGCGGCGGGGCCGAGTATTACTACTTTGTGGGCCTGGCCCTGCTGGTGCTTTTCCTGATCAGCCTGATTCTGATTGTTTCCTCCAGGGTGGGGGTTTACCTGCAGTCCATCCGGGACGACGAGATGGCCAGCGAGGTCATGGGTGTGGACACGGTACTCTGGAAAATTTTCAGCTTCAGTTTTTCCGGCTTCTGGGCCGGCATCGCCGGGGCCTACTACGCCCATTACATGGGTGTCATCGCCCCCTCCATGGGGGATCTGAGCGAGTTGGGCAGCGTCATGCTGATGGTCATCATCGGCGGCATCGGCACCCTGGTGGGGCCGGTAATCGGTTCGGTCTTTGTGGTCTTTTTAACCGACTTTTTGAGCGGCAGCCTGGCCGAGATCAGTGTACTGGTCTTTGCCTTGCTGATGATCGTCACGATGAGGTTTTTCCGTGGCGGCATACTGGCCTGGGTCCGGGCGGCCTATGAAAAGTTCAGTGGATCCGGTGACAAAAAGGGCGGTATTGTTGCCAAGGGTTGACTTGTCAGAGGATGTTAGGCCTGAGAAGGGGGGGAGGCTCCGGGAATTTTTAATAAAACATAATTAAATAGGCATAAAGGAGGGAGAGAATGTCTGACATCTATACAAGGATGGGTGACGGGTCCCTGGTCCGGATGAGCGAGAAGGAAATGAAGGAAGACCTTCTGGCCGGCATGGAGGATGCCGTTGACCGCGGCAAGGTTGCTCCCCTGACCGATGACGACATGAAGCGGCTGTATGATATTTGCAGCGCCCCGGATAAGTTCGTCTCGGTGGAGAGGGGCAACGAGTTTATCCTGACCATCGACGGCGGCACCAATAAGCTGCAAAACCTGGGCGTGCCGGTGCACCGGGTGCAGAGGATCCAGACCCACGAGCGGGCCTTCGGACTGGACACCATGGAGCTTTCCAACCTGGATTACAGCTACAAGCCGGTAAAGCCCATCGTGCACTACGAGGCCGCCGACATGGAGCAGGCCCTGCTGGTGACGGTGCTGCCCCTGTTCTACGGGGCCATGCCCAACCTGGGGCTGTACACCAAGCCCGACGGGCCGGTGGACAACGCCGCCGAGCTTTTGCCCAAGGGGATGATTGCCGAGGCCAGGGCCGCCCAGGAGGAGGCCGTGGAGCATGCGGTGAAGGACATGGTTTTTGTGGGCAGCAAGCTGTATGAGGCCGGGGCCGACGGCATCAACTTCGACACCTCCGGGGCGGCCGGGGACGCAGACTTTCTGGCGGCGCTGAAGGCCACTGAAATACTGAAGAAAAAATACCCGGAGATGTGCATTGAGCTGGGCATGGCCGGTGAGTTCGTGTTGGGCATGCACGGTCAGCTGACCTACGACGGGGTGCGTCTGGCCGGTCTGTACCCGCACCAGCAGGTGAAGATCGCCGAAAAAGCCGGGGCTACCATCTTCGGGGCGGTGATGAACACCAACAGCAGTGAATCCTTCCCCTGGAACCTGGCCCGGGCGGTGACCTTTATGAAGGCCTGCGTGGAGGCCGCCGACGTTCCGGTGCACGTCAACGCCGGCATGGGGGTCGGAGGGGTGCCGGTGTGCGACAATACCCCTCTGGACGCTGTTTCCAGGGTGGCCAAGGCCATGGCCGAAGTGGGCCGCCTGGACGGGTTGTAGATTGGCATGGGGGATCCCATGGGCATGGCTATTACCCACGCTTTAGCTGCGGGCATGGGCGGGATACGCACTTCCGGAGATCTGGTGGCGCGTATGCAAATGTCCCGGGGCATGAAACTGAAAGAAGCGAAGGAGTATGTAGCCGGCAAGCTTGGGGTCTCGGTGATTGACCTCACCGATGAGACACTGATGAATGAAATGAGGGACGACCTGGACATCGCCCGGGTCTATGCCCTGCCCGGCAAGGCCAAGGGGATCGAAGCCAAGTTTCGCATCGCCGATCTGCTGGGCATAGAGATCAACTGTCTGAACAGATTCAGATCGAAATCCGGCAAGGATTTTTAGCCGTGACGGAAGGGGGTTAATCAGTGGACAAAGACCAGTTGATTGCAGAGTCAATAAAGGCCATCATTAACTTTGACGGTCAGAAGGCCAAGGATTTGGCCGGGTTGGCCATCGAAAAGGGCTACGACCCCATCGAGGTCATTAACAAGGGTTTTACCGCAGGCATCACCAAGGTGGGCGATCTTTTCGGCCGCGGCGAGCTTTTCCTGCCGGAGTTGATCCAGGCCTCGGAGGTGATGAAGACGGCCACCGCCATACTTAACTCGGCTTTGGCCAAGGGTGACGTGCAAAGAAAGGGCCGCTTCCTGATCGCCACCGTGGAGGGTGACGTCCACGACATCGGCAAGGGGATCGTGGTCTCGCTGCTGATGGCCCATGGCTTTGAGGTGCTGGACCTGGGCCGGGACGTCAGGACCGAGACGATCATTGAAAAGGCACTGGATTTTAAGGCCGACATCATTGGCACCAGCGCTCTTTTGACCACCACCCTGGAGGGGCAGAAGAAGCTGGAGCAGGAGCTGAAGAAGGCCGGCCTGCGTGACCGCTTCAAGACCATCGTGGGTGGCGCCCCCTGCACCCAGCGCTGGGCCGGCCGCATAGGCGCCGACGCTTACGCCGAAGACGCCCATGATGCGGTGGTGAAGTCCCGGCAGTTGCTGGCGGCAGCAGCCAACTGAAGAGTAACCTCCAAAGAAGGGAGAGAAAAGAATGAACACTGAAGAGTTGTTAAATATTGGCAGGGAGCATATCTCCCCGGCCCTGGCCAGGTCCACCCAGCTAGTCATGGAGAGAGGGGAAGGAGCCTACCTATACACCAGTGAGGGAGAAAAATATTTAGACTTCGTCAGCGGCATTGCGGTGAACAACCTGGGCCACTGCCACCCCAAAGTAGTGGCCGCGGCCAAGGCCCAGCTGGATAAACTGGTGCACGGATCCTTCAACCTGTGCTACTACCCCAGTGTACTGGAGCTTTCGGCCAAGCTCAGCAAATATACCCCCAAAGGGCTGGATATGTTTTTTTATAGCAACTCCGGGGCCGAAGCAGTGGAAGGGGCGCTCAAAGTATGCCGCTGGAAGACCAGAAAGCCCGGTATGATCGCCTTTAGGGGCGCCTTTCACGGCCGGACCATGGGAGCCCTGTCGGTAACCGCCTCAAGGGCAAGCTTTCGGGAGCGCTACGCCCCCTTCTGGCCTTCTATCGTCCACGTGCCGTATCCCTATTGCTACCGCTGCGCCTACGGCAAAACTGAAGACAGCTGCAGCCTGGAGTGCCTGGGCGAAATCAAAAGGACCTTCGAAATGGTCATGTCCCCCAGCGACGTAGCCTGCATACTCTTCGAGCCCATCCAGGGCGAAGGCGGCTACATCGTGCCCCCGGTCAAATACGTTCAGGGATTGCGGGAGATTTGCAACCAGGAAGGGATACTCCTAATCCTGGATGAAATTCAGACCGGCTTCGGCCGGACCGGGAAAATGTTTGCCAGCGAGCACTTCGGCATTGTACCCGACATCATGTGCCTGGGCAAAGCCATTGCCAACGGGCTGCCCCTGTCCGCAGTGGTGGGCGGCAAAGAAATAATGGGCGAGTGGGCCCCCGGGGCCCACGGCGGCACCTTCGGCGCCAACCCGGTCAGCTGTGCCGCCGCCGCCGCCGTACTGGACGTCTTTGAAGAAGAAAAAGTATTGGAGAACTGCAACCAGGTAGGCGGCTACTTCAAATCAAAACTGCAAGAACTAAAAGAACAATACCCGGTTATCGGCGACATCAGGGGGCTGGGACTAATGCTGGCAGTGGAACTGGTGGAGCCCAACGGCGCCCCCAACCCGGCGGCCACCGACAGGGTCACCAAATACTGCCTGGAGCACAAAATGCTTTTCTTTAACTGCGGTGTGTACAAAAACTGCATCCGCTTCATCATCCCGCTGAACTCAGACAAAACAATCGTCGACCAGGGTATGGCCATCTTCAAAGAAGCCCTGGAAAGCCTGGGCCGGTAAAAGCTCAACTTTTATACCAGCATCGGAGGGTTTGTTAGTGAGAAAGATCTTACGGGTAAATATGTCGGACCTGAGCGTCAGGGAAGAAGACATGAGCCAGAGTGACTTCTGGCTGGGGGGGCGTGGACTGACCAGCCGCATCATCGCCCGGGAAGTCGACCCTGGCGCCCACCCGTTGGGCGCCCAGAACAAACTGGTATTTGCCCCGGGCAGCCTGGGAGGGCTGGGGGTCCCCTGCTCCGGCAGGCTCTCCGTAGGGGGAAAAAGCCCGCTTACCGGCGGCATCAAAGAAGCCAACGCCGGGGGCATGGCGGCCCTAAGGCTGTCCTCCCTGGGTCTGGCGGCCCTGGTGGTGGAAGGCAGGCCCGCCGACGGAGGCCCCTACATCCTCTGGGTGGGCAAAAGCGGGGCCAAACTGCTGCCGGCCCACAACCTCAAAGGACTGGGCAACTACGAACTGGTGGAGCAACTGCTGGACACCTCCCAAGGGGCAGCCACCATCTCCATCGGGCCGGCCGGCGAAAACTGCCTGCCGGTGGCCGGAGTGGCCGTGACCAACATCGAAGGCTACCCCGCCCGCTTTGCCGCCCGGGGAGGGCTCGGAGCCGTGATGGGATCCAAAGGGCTCAAGGCCATCCTGATCGAAAAGAGCGACAACCACAGAGCTGGTCCCGCCGACCCCGAGAGCTTCAAAAAAATCTGCCAGCAGTTTGCCCAAGAGGTCAGCAGCCTAAGAAAAGGGCTAACCCAATACGGCACCGCCAACCTGGTCAGCCTGGTCAACGAAATGGGGGGCCTGCCCACCCGGAACTACAGCGCCGGCAAATTTGAAGACGCCGACAAGATCAGCGCCGGCGCCTTGATTGAAAAAATCAGCCGGCGGGGAGGCAAAATGGGGCACCCCTGCCACACCGGCTGCGTCATCCGCTGCTCCAACATCTATAACGACAGCCAGGGCAAATATCTCACCTCCTCCCTGGAATATGAAACCATCGCCCTGCTAGGTTCCAACTGCGGCATCGGCGACCTCGACGCCATCGCCGCCATGGACCGGATCTGCGACGACTACGGTTTGGACACCATCGAAATGGGTGCCACCCTGGGCGTGGCCATGGAGGCCGGGATACTGGAGTTTGGCGACCAGCAGGGGGCCATCGGCCTCTTGCACCAGGTGGGCAAAGCCTCCAGCGTGCTGGGCAGGCTTTTGGGGCACGGCGTCCAGGTGGCCGGGCAAGTGCTGGGGGTCAAAAGGATCCCGGCGGTCAAAGGGCAGAGCATGGCGGCATACGACCCCAGAGTGTTCAAAGGCACCGGCGTCAGCTACGCCACGTCCCCCATGGGTGCCGACCACACCGCCGGCAACCTTCTGCCCGGCAAACAGGGATACAGCTGGCCGGTCAGGAAAGGAGTGGCCAGGTGCAGCCAGGTGGAGGGACAGTGGCAGCTCTCCGAAGAGACCCAGGTCATCACCACGGTCTGCGACCTCACCGGGCTGTGCTTCTTCATTGGCACCACCCGGGAGAACCTGGACTATGTGGCCAGGCTGTTTAACGCTTACTACGGGTTTGAGGCGGAGAGGTATGACGTGGTGCAGTGGGGGAGGCAGGTGCTGCTGGAGGAGATTGACTTCAACCGCCGGGCCGGCTTCACCGGGGTGGACGACCGCCTGCCGGAGTTCTTCCAGACCGAGCCCCTGCCCCCCTCCGGAGAGGTCTTTGACATTCCGGAGAAGGATTTGAAAAAGTTATTTAAATAGCCATTCAAATAGCTATTCAAATGGTCACAGGCGTTTCAATCGGGGATCTTTGCTCCGGCTTTTTATAGCCGCCCTGATTGTGGTGTTGCCTGTGACCACTTATATGCAGGGAACAACCACGCATTTAATGAACCTGCCGCGTTAGATAATCCTGTTGGTTTTTGACCGCCCAGCCCTATCCCGGATGTGGTAATATATAGTTATCACCATTACAGTTGTAAAATCCGGGAATATTAAAGGCAAACCGGGTTTTATCAGGATAGGGAGGATCTAGATTGAGCACCGGCTGGACATCTTCACAGATGCAGCGACTGAAAGAACTGAGCGCCGGCCCGGATTTATTATCCAGTCTTTACCCCGATCCCGCCGGGAGGGACAGGGCCTTTCAGGAAGTGGAAAAAGCCCTGGTTGACAGGGCTAAAAATGCCCTGCTGGAGGTGCAAAGGTCGGTTTTGAGGCCCAAAGTCTCCCGGCTGGAGAGCAGGCTTTGCGAAATCCTGACCGCGATGGGCTTCGTGCAGGTATCCACTCCGATTATATTGGCCAGGGGCCTTCTGGAGAAGATGACGATCACGGCGGACCACCCTCTGTTCGACCAGGTGTTCTGGGTCAGCGACAAAAAATGCCTGCGGCCCATGCTGGCCCCCAACCTGTATTATTTGTTGAAAGACCTCCTGCGGCTGTGGGACAAGCCGGTGAGCATTTTCGAGGTGGGGCCCTGCTTTCGTAAGGAGTCCCAAGGGGCCCGGCACTTAAACGAGTTCACCATGCTAAACCTGGTGGAGATGGGGCTGCCGGAGGAAGGCCGCCGTGAAAGGATCGCCGAACTGGCGGCCGCCGTCATGGAGGGGGCCGGAATCAGCGACTATCAGCTGGTTGTCACCCAGTCCGAGGTGTACGGTGAGACCATTGACGTGGAGGCCGGCATTGAGGTGGGGTCGGCGGCCATGGGACCGCACCGGCTGGATCCCAAGTGGGGTATTTTTGTCCCTTGGGTGGGCATCGGCTTCGGGCTGGAAAGGCTGGTCATGGTTAAAGAAGGTGACTACAATATCCAAAAGGCCGGCCGGAGCCTGACCTACATTAATGGAATCAGGTTAAATCTCTAAGACTGGTGGGTGCCATGAAGGAAGTCCAAGTCAATTTTGACCGGGCGCTGCAAAAGGTGGCCCGGGGGGATACACTCTCGGCCACGGAGATAATCAGCCTTTTAAGCGCCGGTCCCGGAGAGGCGGACAGGCTTTTCGCGGTGGCCAGGGAAATAAGGGAGAGGCATTTCGGCAGCAGGGTATTCCTTTACGGATTTATTTACTTTTCCACCTGGTGCAAGAATAACTGCACTTTTTGCTATTACCGGGTTACCAACCCCGCCAGCCGCAGATACCGGAAAAACAGGGAGGAAGTGCTGGAGGCCGCCTCCCAGTTGGCAGGGTCCGGGGTCCACCTGATCGACCTGACCATGGGTGAGGACCCGCAGATCTTCAGCCGGGGCCGGGAGGGCTTTGAAGAACTCCCGGGACTGGTGGCAAAGGTGAAAAAAACCACCGGCCTGCCGGTGATGGTTTCCCCCGGGGTGGTTCCGGACGGCGTTATGGAGGATTTGTCCCTGGCCGGCGCCGACTGGTACGCCTGCTATCAGGAGACCCACAACCGAGATCTGTTTGGCCGGCTGCGGCCAAATCAGGACTATGACAGCCGCTTCCAGAAAAAATTTTTGGCCCGCCGGCTGGGCCTGCTGGTGGAGGAAGGAATACTCACCGGAGTGGGCGAATCACCGGCTGACGCGGCTTTTTCCATGGGACAGATGAGGAGCCTGGGCGCCCAGCAGGTGCGGGTGATGGGCTTTGTCCCCCAGCGGGGTACGCCCATGGAGGGCTGGGAGTCGCCGCCCCGGGCCCGGGAGATGAATATAATCGCAGTCTTAAGGCTTCTCTTCCCCGACCGGCTGATCCCGGCCTCATTGGACGTTGACGGCATCGGCGGCTTGCAGGAGAGGCTTTTGGCCGGGGCAAATGTGGTTACCTCCCTGATTCCTCCCAGCCGGGGCCTGGCCGGAGTGTCCCGGGATTCCCTGGACATCGAGGATGGCCGCCGCACGGTGGCCGGGGTGCTGCCGGTGTTGGCGGAACTGGGCTTGGAGGCTGCCGGTCTGGAGGAATACCGGTCCTGGGTTGAATCGGAAAAGGAAAGACTGGCTCTTTTGGCCGGAGGGATTACAGATGAGGGTGGCCATTGCCGGAGGAAAACTGCAGGGGGTTGAGGCCGCCTACCTGGCCCGTCAGGCGGGCTGGGAGGTGGTGCTGCTGGACAGGGACCCCCTGGCGCCGGCGGCCGGACTGTGCGACCTGTTCTGCCAGGCCGACCTGACCAGGGCACAGAGACTGCCGGGGGAAGCCGGCCGGGTGGATTTAATCATCCCCGCTCTGGAGGACCGGGAGGTGCTGGCCAGCCTGGTGGAGATCTCCAGGCGCAGCGGCATCCCACTGGCCTTCGACCCTTCGTCCTACCAGGTCTCATCCTCCAAGCTGACCTCCGACCGCCTGTTTTCCCGCTGGGGGGTGCCGGCGCCCCGTCCCTGGCCCCAAGCCGGCTTTCCGCTGGTGGCCAAGCCCTCCGGGGCCAGTGGCAGCCAGGGGGTTCAGAGGCTGAACAGCCAGTTGGCATACGAGTATTTTCTGGCCGGGTCCGGGGACAGCGCCCGGGACTGGGTGTTTCAGGAGTACCTGGAGGGGCCTTCCTTTTCGTTGGAGGTAATGGGCTGCGGGGGGGAATTTCGCTCCTTCCAGACCACCAGGCTAGAGATGGACTTAAGCCATGACTGCAAGAGGGTGCTGGCCCCGGCCGGGATCACACCGGGGGAGGACGCCCAATTCAGGCGCATCTCGGAGGTTATTGCCCGCAACCTGAATCTGACCGGGATCATGGACGTGGAGGTTATTCAGTCCGGAGGGGTCTTCCGGGTGCTGGAGATCGATGCCCGGCTGCCCAGCCAGACCCCCACTGCGGTCTACCGGTCAACAGGGGTAAATCTGCTGGAGCTGCTGGCCGGGGTTTTTCTAAAAGGAGAATTGCCCCAATTGCCCGGTAGCGCTGGGGAAAGGGGAGTGGTCTACGAACACCTCAGGGTTTCACCGGGGGTTCTGGAGGTGTGCGGCGAACATATTATGTCCGGGGCCGGCCCCCTTGGGTACTGCCGGGACTTTTTCGGCGCTGACGAAGCCATCACCAGCTGGTCCGCCGGGGCCCCGGAGTGGGTGGCCACCCTGATCTGCAGCGGCCCGGATTTAACCGGGGCGTGGCAAAAGCGCTGCGCCGTGGTAAGGGAGATTATGCGGCACTGCTCCCTGGAAATTTATTCAGACGCCTCCCCGGAAGGGATGAAACCTTTTTTTGATTGGAGCTGACCCCGTTGACCAGGCTTGTTTCGGAACAGGTGGCTGGAATTGGCAGCGACCTTGACCAGTACGACCAAGACTTGATTCGGAAAACCGGACTCAACCTGCGGCGGATTGCCGCCAGGGCCGCCGGTATCAACGAGGGGCCGGCCCTGGAGGCTTTGTCCCGCTGCCGGGTGGCGGTGGTGCCGGTGACGGCGGGCCAGGGGGTAATCTCGGGCTTCTCGGCGGCGGTGCACGGGATTGTCAGCCACCTGGGGGCTGATAGCAGGGTTGTCCCGGAAAGCGACGTGGCCGGCCTGGCCGGGGCGGTGGAGGAAGGGGCCGGGGTTGTTTTCATGGCCGATGACCGGAGGTTTGTGGTTCTAAACCTGGCCACGCGTCTGGTGGTGGACAACACCTGGGCCACCGCCAGGGGTTACGCATCGGCCCTGGCGGCCATGACCGGGGGACTTAAGGGGCAAAAGGTGCTGGTCCTCGGCGCCGGCCGGGTGGGCAGGAGCGCGGTGCCGTCTCTTAAAGAACTGGGGGCGGTGGTGGGGGTATATGACCCGGTCCGGCAGCGGGCCGAGGCCCTGGCCCTGGAATCCGGCGCCGCCCTGGAGGAAGACCCGGACTGGGCTCTAAGTGTTTACCGGCATATTTTTTGCGCCGCCCCGGCCCCGGGAATACTCCGGGCGGATCAGATCAAGCCGGATACCTTCATCGCCGCCCCGGGCATACCGGCCTGCTTCGGGCCGGAGGTATACCGGCTGGCCCGGGACCGCCTGGTGCACGACCCCCTGCAGATAGGGGTGGCCACCATGCTGCTGGCAGCGCTGAATAGTCGCCGGCCGTCGGACGGCAGACGTCAGGAATATTTACTTAACAAATAATGATAGGGATGGTGAGTGTATGCTAATCGTCGGAGAACTGATTAACACCAGCCGCAAGGCCGTCAAGGAGGCCGTGGAAGAGGGAAACATCGGGTACCTCAAGGGAATTGCCGCAGAACAGGTCAAGGCCGGGGCCAGCTACGTGGACGTAAACTGCGGCACTTTAATCGACAAAGAGCCCGAGACCATGCAGTGGCTGGTGGAAAATGTCCAGCAGGCGGTCAAGGAGCCCCTCTGCATCGACACCCCAAACCCGGCGGCCATGGAGGTGGGGCTGTCACTGCACAAAAACGGCCAGCCCATGGTCAACTCCATTTCGGCGGAAAAGGAAAGGTTTGAGGCGGTGCTGCCCCTGGTGCTTAAATACAAGGCCAAGGTAGTGGCCCTCTGCCTGGACGATCAGGGTATCCCAGACAACGCCGAGGACAGGATCAGGATTGTCCGGCAATTGGTTAAGGACCTCACCGGAGCCGGTGTTAAGCCCGACGACATCTATATCGACCCGCT
>Ga0209347_1001545_pt1 | contig 36118 bp, 37 predicted proteins | sample AutmiccommuBRH23_FD_187382 | JGI IMG/M metagenome (GOLD analysis project Ga0209347, IMG submission 187382) | Deep subsurface microbial communities from Mt. Terri, Switzerland - Autotrophic microbial communities BRH/23 (SPAdes) (version 2) | ecosystem: Environmental > Aquatic > Deep subsurface >...
TAGGTTATAGGTTATAGGTTATAGGTTATAGGTTATAGGTTATAGGTTATAGGTTGCAAACTTACAGCCTAAAAAACTATTACCTTTTACCCCGATCACCTATCACCTAATACCTAATACCAATTACCAATAGCTTACAGCTTACAGCTTACAGCTTATAGCGGATAAATAGCTGCAAGCTATCTATCCGTCCATTTGGGCTCCCTTTTTTCCAGAAAGGCTTTCATTCCCTCCCGGGCGTCCTCGGTGGTGGTGTTAAGGGCGATTACCTCGGTGGCATAATTGAGGGCCATAAAGTCTTCCATGTTCATGTGCTGGTAGAAGGCCCGCTTGCCCGTGCCAATACAGGACAGGCTGTATCCGGCTATTTTCCCGGCCAGCAGACCTGTGGCCGCTGCCAGTTCCGCGGCAGGAACCACCTTGTTTACCAATCCGTGGGCAAGGGCCTCTCCGGCCGATATAAACTCTCCGGTAAAAAGCATTTCCATGGCTTTTTTCCTGCCAATATTGCGACCTAAAAAGACCGATGGAGTGGTGCAAAAAAGGCCTATTTTAGCCCCGGGGGTGGCAAAAAGAGCATCTTCTGAGGCCACTGCCATATCGGCGACTGCCACCAACTGACAGCCTGCGGCTGTGGCAATTCCGTGTACCTGGGCAATAACAGGCTGGGGGATCTCCCGTATTGCCTTCATAGTGTCGTAACAGGCTCTGAAGACTCCTAAAACCTCCTGTGGACTTCCCCCGGATACCTCCTTCAGATCGTGTCCTGCTGAGAAAGCTTTACCGGCGCCCCTTATTATCACCACATTGACTTTTTTTTCTTTCCCCACCTCTTTTAATATATGGGTGGTTTCCTCAAGAAGCTCCCTGGACATGGCGTTTCTTTTTTCAGGGCGGTTGAGGGTAATTATCCCCACCTTGCCTTCGGTATTAAACAGAATATTTTGATATATCATATCGCAGCCCCTTCCGATTTAGTTACTTATTTAAAACTAATTCTCCGCGGGATCAATATTTCCTGTTCTTGCGGCATAATCTTCCGGAAGGAATTTACCGGCTGTTTGTTGAATCAAAGTTAAGTTAAAGAAGATTCTGGCAATAATAGTTGTGGAAAAAGGAGAGAGGGGAGTGGGACTTTGGAACTCAATCCAACGGCGTACCTTATCAGGGGTTGGATAGGAGGTTTTGTTGCCACCTACATTGTTTATTATATTTTAAGCAGGTTTGTATTTAACAAACTGGAGATAGTCAAGGCCTTTAGACTATCACTGGGGATTACCTTTATACTGCTGGTTATAGTGTCGGATTACTCCATTCCGGAAGCACTGCTTTTTTACACCCCAGGGGTTGTGAACATATTTTTCATTGAGACCATGAGGTATAACCGGAAGCCTTGCCCCCGCTGCAACAGGCGAGTGAAGAAGGATGCCGAAATCTGTAAATACTGTGGAAAAGCACTGACAACCGGGTAACGATTAATCACCCGGTTGTCCTTTGAATATGAGCCGCTCCACATGAAAGCCGTTGGCCAGGTTTATAACCGTGATGGTGTCTGCAGCCAGAAGTTTCATTTTTCCACCCTCCGGGGCATAGTACTGTAACACCACCGAGTAAGGAGTCCTGTCACCCTGAAGTCTTCTAAGTCCCGCCGCCCCGGAGCTGCCTGCGTCTATCAGGATGCTTCCGTTTTTTTCTTCCACCGCCAGCCTGTGGTCGTGACCATAAAGTATAACGGGTGCCTTGCCAGCCAGCAGCTGTGCCATACGGTGATTGTGCAGGGCCAGAATATCAGGCTTTTCAGGCAGAGCCAGCAATGATTTTTCGATCTCCCCTGACAATTGCGGTATCATAGCCAGGGGGGGAGGCTCTATATCGGTGGAGACTGATGACGGATCGGGGAACCCAACTATGCGCAGATTTTTCACCGTTACTATGGAACCGCGCAGTACAGTGACTCCAGGTATGCTTTTCATTTTTTTGGCGGTTTCGGGAGAATCATGATTTCCTGGAATATATAGGTAAGGCACCTTTAGCCCGGCAAGTCCTTCCAGAAGTAATCCTTCCAGTGGGGTGCCATAGTCGGTGATATCTCCGGTGTCAATAATCATATCTACCTTGAACAGGCCGGCGATACGCTGGATGTAAGCAAGGGCCGCCGGGTTATTGTGTATGTCTGAAACGTGCAAAACCTTCACAAGACCTTCCTGGTGATCGTCATAGGTTTGCAGCTCGTCTATCTGACTGAACAACTGATTGACATTTTCGGCAATAGTCTCCATTTTATTACTGAGGGTATCTATTTTACCCAGGGTTTGGCTGGCCATGGATATAACCCATGGGGCTGCTTTCAGGACGCCGTCGAATTCGGGGTTTTTAAACCTGTTGATATCATAGGTGGCGTAAGTTCCCGATAATAGCAGCCCCACAGTGAGGGAAGCCACCAGGGCACCCTGTAGATGGCGTAAACCAGGCTTTCTTTGCCAGAGGAATATACCGAAGGCCCCTCCGGCGGCCGACAGGACCAGTATCTTCAGGGCAAACAAAATGGCCGCCGTTCTGAGGTTTCCGGTGATTTTTTGCATCACCCCGTTTTGATCTTGGTTATCACCCATCATCTTTTGAACCGACTGAATATCTATTCTGTCCAGCCCGATAAATATCTTTAGCGGGGTCTTATGTGTTTTAGCCATAATAGTGGCCAGGGGGGGGATGTCTATAGAGGTATAGCCGCTGACCGAGGGCTGAATGCTGACCCGCACACGCAGCGCCTCCACCTGGAAGGATTGCTGGCCTAGAATACTAATAAAAATAAGGGCACCCATGATGGCCGATATATAAAATGCCAAAGTCCTGCCTTTAACCGGATAAGGCTTCCTTACTTCTACAGATTCTGCCGTTTTCACGCTTTGCCCCCCAACTCCCGTCATATTCCTATATTTTTAAATAATATAGTTTATCCGGGAGGAAAACCACCGGCAAATAGTGGCACTCCGGGGAGAGCTTTGATATACTTAGAAACCTCTTTTTTTGACTACAGGATAAATTGGCAATTAGGTTATTGTAAAAGATTAAAGTCGCAAATATAATTTTCTTATGTAAAACTATACAATAGTACTATATTCGACAAATAATTTACTGATTTCGCGCCTTTACTACTTTTTGAAATCAATTGGTTTGCGTAAAAAGCGTTGGTAATAGGAATGGGAAGTATATAGGGCACCCAGCGGGTTATGCGCTAAAACCCTGTCCTTTACCGCGAATACAGTTGTTAGGGCCTTGGCATGTTTCAGAAAAAGCGAGTCATGACCAACACACAGGCCCATGATGACGTTGAAATCCGTAGACGCCTGGTTTAAAACCTCAGCCTGGGCTATCGGATTGCACATGCTTTCATGGCCGCCTATTCTGACCTTTTCTTCCTCCACTAAATCAATGGCTTCTTTGGGCACGCATCCAACCTTGCAGGCAACGGATACCACCTCAAAGCCTTGCTTATCCAAAATGCTTTCAAAGATGGAGGCCTCTTTGGAAAGTCCGACACAAAAGGCAAGTCCTAACCTTTTATAGCCCATCCGCCAGGAAAACTCACAGATTTCCTGTAATCTTGTCTTTACCGGATGTAGTATGGATGGGCTGGCATCCCTTTCAATATAGCATGTGCCTTCCTGAATAGCGGCTTGCCGGGCAAATTCTTTGTTTTCAGGATGATTGTATTTCTGATTGGCATATTCTATTGTTTTTTCATTGTTGACAGTGGGGCAAAATTTTGGGTTCCGCCCATTCAGACTGTAACAGGCTTTTTCGCCGGTGGAAATATTACATTGAGCACACTTTGGAATATTATTGGACAAAATGCTTTCACCCTTTCATAATATAAATTGGGGCCGATGGCTGCTTCTTAACTCATTATAGGCCAGATCATTGAACATTAATACAATATTCTAATTTAAAAAGGTTTAAATATAATTTCCTATAGCTGAATTTGAAAGAGGGATGATAATGACTGTACGGATTAATACTGTTTTAGGACCCATTTCTCCTGTCGACCTGGGAATAACCTTGATGCATGAACATCTTGTTTTTGGCTACCCGGGATGGCAGTGCGATACCGCGGCGCCTCCTTACAACCGGGAAAGGGTTTCTGAAACCTGCGTGGGGATGTTGCGGGAAGCGGGCAATTACGGGCTGAAAACCATGGTTGACGCCACTCCCAATGATGGATCCAGGGATCCGGATCTTTATAAAATAGTGTCAGAAAAAAGTGGGGTTAACATAATTTGCGCCACCGGACTTTATACCGAGGCCGAGGGGTCTCCGGCCTATTTCAAAAAAAGATCTCTTTTATCCGGGGATCGCTGCAAGGTGATAAATGAGATGTCTGAAACCTTTATTAGAGACATCACCGTTGGCATCGGGGATTCCGGAATAAAAGCCGGGGTCATAAAGGTGGGGACGGGAAAGGGGGCCATCACCCCCTATGAGGAAATGGTGTTGGAGGCCGCAGTTATGGCCCAAAAAAGCACCGGGGCACCTATTATCACTCACACCGAGGCCGGCACCATGGGTCCGGGCCAGGCGGATTTTTTGATCGGTAAGGGAGTGGACGTCAAAAGGCTGATGATAGGCCACATCTGTGGAAACCCCGATGTTGACTACCATCTGGAGGTTTTGCGAAAGGGCGTCTTTATTTCCTTTGACCGCTTCGGACTGGAAGGGTTGCTTCCAGATACCCTGAGAACCTCATCGGTGGCGGACCTGGTGGGGATGGGATACCATCGGCAGATTATGCTTTCCCAGGACTATGTCATACACTGGCTGGGCAGGGGTTTTCCAATGTCCCAAAAATTGCTGCCCCGTGTTGCCAACTGGGGCCTGACTCATATATTTAAAAACATAATACCCGGTCTGAAGAGGGCCAGCATATCAGATGAACAGATTCATACCATGATGGTTGATAACCCGCGGAGGCTTTTTGCCGGGGAGTGAGACTATATCATTTAGTAATAAAAGGGACCGCCCCAAAATGTGCTTATTAGGGCGGCCCTAATTTTTTTTACAACCCAATCTCCTTGGCAATAATATGCTTCATTACCTCGGTGGCACCGGCGTAAATAGTCTGAACTCTTATGTCACGGTAGTCCCTGCTGATAGGATACTCCTCCATATACCCGTACCCGCCATATAGCTGCATACAGTGATAGGCTACCCGGTTAGCCATTTCAGAGATCCAGTACTTGGCCATGGAGACTCTTTTAACCACATTTTTTTTGTCAATATGGTCTTCGATCAAACTTTCAATGAATACCCGCCCCAGTTCTATTTCGGTTGCCATTTCCACCAGTTTAAAACTGTTGTGCTGAAAACTGGCCACCGGTTTGCCGAAAATACTGCGGCTGCTGGTATATTCAATGGCTTCTTTCAGCATTTTCTCGGCCGCGGCCTGGGCTGAAATGGCACAGACCAGTCTTTCCTGCTGGAGCTTTTGCATCAGGCAAATAAACCCGGCGTTTTCCTTGCCCAGAAGGTTTTCCGCCGGTACTCGGCAGTCCTCAAAAAACAGCTCTGTAGTGTCCTGGCTTTTGAGTCCCATTTTTTTAAGCCTGCGCCCTTTGATAAAGCCCGGTGTGCCGTCCTCCACCACGATCAGGCTAACTCCCCGGTGGGCGGGAATGGCCTGGGGGTTGGTCTTGCAGGCCACTATGATCAGGTTGCAGTTATGACCGCCGGATATAAATGTCTTGGCCCCATTTAGAACATAGTAATCCCCATCTCTCCTGGCGGTGGTGGTGATGGCGGCCAGGTCGGATCCTGCGTTGGGCTCGGTCATGGCCACCGCCGCGATCAGATCGCCCGATATGCATCCCGGTAGCCACTTTTTTTTCTGTTCCGGGGTGCCGAAGCTATGAATATAAGGGACAACAATATCGCTGTGCAGGGTAAACAGTATATTTGTTCCGTGCCGGGCCAGTTCCTCAATGATAATCACCGAGTAGCCGAAATCTGCGCCGGCTCCGCCGTACTCCTCCTCTGCCCAGGTACATAAGAAACCGTTCTCCCCGCATTTGCGCCAGGCCTCCCTGGGTACAAGTCCTTCCTCTTCCCATTTATCGTAATTGGGTTTCAACTCCACTTCGATATATTTTTTGAATGAATTTCTAAATAAATTATAGTCGCCTGAATTCAAATCAAGAGCCATTGTAAAGCTTCCCTCCTAATTAGGATATTTCAAGGCTGCCGGGAGACAGAAGTCAGACGGCAGAAGAAAAAAACTCCCTAAAGAAATGTTTTTCAAATTCTGCCCCGACTCCTGAATTCGGTATTCTGACAGAATAGGCTATTCAGAATAAGCCCTGGTTATATTCCTCCTGTGACCCTTATCACCTGTCCTGATATGTAATCGGCCAGAGGAGAGGCCACCATCAGTATGCTTGCCGCCGCTTCCTCGGGTGTGGCAGGCCGGCCCAGCGGGCACATGGCTGTAAACATGTGCCGGATTTTCTCCGGGATGCCAACCGCAACCTTTTCATCCCCGGCATTGATCATGCCGCCCTTCTCCTTGGCCTGGGTAAGTCTGGTTTCTATAAATCCGAAAGCCACGCAGTTCACACATACGTTAAAGGGGCCCCATTCCTTCGACATGGTCTTGGTTAGACCGACCACAGCCGCCTTTGCGCTGGAGTAGTTGACCTGACCAAAATTACCGTCCAGGCCGGCTATGGAAGATATGTTGATAATTTTGCGGCACTTGGCCATGCCTTGCTGTTCCTTTTCCCTGATAGCGTTATTTCTCATGTATGGGGCGGCCGCCCTGATAATCTTAAAAGGAGCCGTAACGTGCAAATCCATCATGGTGTTCCACTGCTTGTCGGTCATCTTGTGTACCAGGGCATCCCATGTAAAGCCAGCATTATTTACAATTATATCAATATCGGGCCCGAAGGCGTCCACTGTTTCTTTGATCAGCCCTTCGGCATATCCGTCCGCTGTAATGTCCCCAACCACCGCTATGGCCTGTCCGCCTATTTTTTTAATCTCTTCCACCACTTCGGCAGCCGGAGCCTCGTCGATGTCGGTAATCACCAGCCTGGCCTCCTCCGAGGCGAACAGCAGGGCTGCCGCCTTTCCTATACCCCTGCCTGATCCGGTAATTATGCAGACCTTATCCTTAAGCATTTTTTCCATTCGACTTTCTACCTCCTAAATGTTTTTAAGTTATTGGTTATAAGTTATTAGTTTATTAGTTATTAGTTATTAGTTATTGGTTGTTGGTTATAGGTTATAGTTGTAGGTTGTAGGTAAGTTCAAACCTGTAACCTGCTCTTTGTAACTTACCTATTACCTGTTACAAATTACCAATTACCAATAACCTATTACCATCAACCACTAAAAGCCAGCATCAAAAGACCCGGTGGCCTTTACCTGGCCATTCTGGTCCCTGGCGGTCACCTCACAGGAGATCAATTCTTTGCCGTCCAAAACTTTTTTTTCTGTAACTCTGCCCGTTATGCTGATGGTGTCTCCGGGTTTGGTTACATTAACGAATCTTACGCCCAACCTCTTCAGGCTTCGGTTGGGAATCCAGTTAGTTACAGCCTGTCCGATAAATCCCATGATCAGCATGCCGTGGGCAATCACGCCTCCCTGGCCAGCCGATTTGCCCACCGAGTCCATGAAGTGCAGGGGGTTGAAGTCCCCGCTGGCCCCGGCGTATTTGACAAGCTGGATTTCATGTATCGGTTCCTTGGACAGGGCCGGCAACTCGTCTCCTATATTAATTTTTTCAAAGTCCAGCATCAGCGGCTCCTCCTCTACTTCAGTTCCACAACTAACATGCGGCATTTGAGAACCTCTTCGTTCCTTTGGTTGATATAGACCTTTTGCAAAGTGATCAGGTGCATGTTTTTCTTTTCAACATAATCCGCTACGGCTGTGTTTACCGTCAGCGTATCCCCCGCCACGATATCCCCCGCGTACTCATATTCCTGCTCCCCGTGCAGCACCTTAACCGGGTTGACTTTAATATCTTTGCACAATTCGTCAAAGCCCGGGCCTCCCCACATATCGACCACCGTTCCAAAGGTTGGAGGCACTGTCACATCACCGTATCCTGCCCGGGCGGCTTTTTGCGGATCAAGGTAAACATCCTTAAGGTCTTCGATAGCCTGGGCAAATTCCCTTATCTTACCTCTTTCCACGGAAAAGCTGTAAGGCGGAAAAGTTGTTCCCACCAAGGCGCTTTTATCCTCCACAATTCACTCCCCCTTTTTATTATCAGAAGACAGTTGAAAATAGCTATTTTAAACACAATGTCTTCTGGGATCAATTTTGATTAACCACTGGTGGCCGCTTGCTTGCGGCCAGTTGTCTGACTACTGACTTCTGGTACTAAATCCCGACTTTATGATTATTAAAAGTATTGGGCTATTACCCCTTCTCCTTACCCACAACGCACACCGAGGACACGCATTCCCAGGGGAACCCGCCCATGTTGTGGGTAAGCCCCAGCTTAGGGTCTTTGATTTGTCTGGGACCGGCCTCTCCCCTGAACTGTAGCCAGCACTCGTAAAGCATGCGCAGGCCGCTGGCCCCTATGGGGTGCCCAAAGGACTTCAGTCCTCCGTCGGGATTGACAGGCAATTCCCCGCCTAAGTCGAATACCCCGTTCATCACATCTTCCCAGCCTTTGCCTCGTTGGCTGAATCCCAGGTCCTCATAAAGAACCAGCTCGGTGGGGGTGAAGCAGTCGTGCACTTCGGCAAGGCTGATTTGCTTGCGGGGGTTGGTAATTCCAGCCTGTCTGTAGGCATCCTGGGAAGCGCTCACCGTCTCACTTACAGTAGTAAAATCGTAGTCCTGGTGCATTGCCCCGTGCCCCGATCCGCAGGCTATGGAAAGGCCTTTTACGAACATGGGGATATGGTTGTACTTGTGAGCGTCCTCGGCCCTCACAATAATGGCCGCCGCAGCGCCGTCCGCCACTCCGGAGCAGTCCATTATTCCCAGGGGCGACGCTACTATCGGGGATTTCATTATTTTTTCCATGGGCACTTCCTGGCGGAACTGGGCCTTGGGATTTAGCGCACCGTTCTTGTGGTTTTTCCAGGCGATTCTGGCCAGCACTTCCTTTCCTTTTTTGGGGTCCAGCCCATACTTTTTGAAATAGGCCGGCGCCAACAGGGAAAAGGCCGCCGGGGCCGAATAACTAGGTTTTGTGCCGTCATCCGCCGGATTACTTATAACCAAACCGCTGTACCCCGAGTCCTTTAATTTTTCTGCCCCTATGGCCATAACCATGTCGTAGGCCCCGGAGGCCACGGCGTAACAGGCGTTGCGAAAGGCGTCCGAGCCGGTGGCACAGAAATTCTCCACCCTTGTCACGGGCTTATTCTGTATCTTCAGGGGGACGGAGAGAGTAATGCCACAATAGCCGGAAAAACAAGTTCCCAGCCAATAGGCTTGTATGTCGTCAGGGGTTACCCCGGCGCTTCCCAGCGCCTCGTAAGCGGCTTCAACTATCATGTCATCCAGGCTTTTATTCCAATGCTCGCCAAATTTGATGCAGCCCATGCCCACTATGGCAACTTTATCTTTTATCCCTTTTCCGCTCAATTATTTTCACTCCTCCGATTTAAGGGTAATAAGTATCCAATTTAGGTTTAAAACAGAAAAATCAATTTTATCTATAGCTCACAGCTTATAGCCTATTACTTGGGACTTATGACCTATAACCCACTTACCACTACCAACAATCCCAATCATCTCTTTGGTCTTGCCTTCCAGAAATAGTTGCTTATCCCTCCGGCCTCGTAAAGCCTGCGGAAAGACATCTCCACTTCCATACCGATATCTATCTTGTTGCTGTCGCAGTCGGTCATTTCGCAGATCATTCTGCCCCCTCCTTCAAAGTCCACCACCGCAAACACAGCCGGAGGGTCCTGGGAAAAGGTGAGGTAGTCGACGGTGTATGTGGCCACCCTGGCAGACCTGCCGACAAAACAATACGGTTCCATATCGTCCTTTGCCTGACAGTGTACGCACACCCTCTGGGGAGGGAACTGAGGGGTGTCGCAGGCCCGGCAGCGGGATCCATAAAAGGCGTACTTTTTGCTTCGCTCCCTGAACATGGCTGGCGCTGAAGGTCTTACCGGGTCCGGGCGTCTGGGCGGCTCAGTGTCAATAATCTGGCGCCATTTCAAATAGGTATGATAGTTTAGTGTGCTTTTCTTGGAATTTACATAGCCGCTCACCCCCCGGCGGGGCGGTAGACTGTTCAAATTTCCGCTGGCTCTGAAAAGCAGGGCGTCGCATCCCTCACCAAAGGTGGTAGCCAATATGTAATCACCGGGAATTGCTTCCTCCAGGGCAGCTGCCAGCATCATGGGCATATTGGCCGATCCGGCAATGCCCACGGTCATAAAAAGACTGTCCTGTATCTGAGGCAAGGTGAAGCCCATGGCCTGGGCAAGGGTCGTCTGGTATCTGGGGTTTGGTCCATAAAGGACAAGTTTGGCTATATCCTTTGGTTCCAGCCCTTTTTCCTTTAAGAGCGACCCCACTGTGTCCCTGACAAAACTGTTGTATCCCTGGGTAATGTAAAAACGCTCCTCCCAGCTGGCAATGTACCTGTCCTTATCAGACCTCCACTGGGATAGAATTTCCGCCGAGGCACTGCGGCTGCCCTCCAGGGTGGCGATAACCCAGTCGTCACCCAATAAAAAGGCTACCGCCCCGTCGCCGCAGGTTTGCTCCCACTGGCTCTGGGGAGCCCCCAGCCGGCAGTCCGAGCAGGTCACCAGGACCCTTCCTGCCCCTGCCATTACCGCGTCAAAACCGGCCAGCATAGCCCCTGACCCAGCCCGGAGGCTTCCGGCAAAATCCAGAGTCCTGGAGTTTGCCGGAGTGTTCAGAGCTGCCGCCAAGGTGCTGGCAGACTGCTTCTCCCTGTTTGGCGCAGTAGTGGAGGAAAAATAAACGTTTCTTACATCTCCGGCTGAAAAGCCGCTCAAGCAGTCCAATGACGCCTCTACCGCCATAGAGACGCTGTCCTCGTCAAAGTTGGCCACGGCCTTTTCTCCGGGCGCCGCCGGCTCACCGGTGGCCTCGGTTATTCGCTTGCGGTCCATCCTGTTAAATGGCACGTAGCCCCCGAAAGACACTATTCCAACCATTAATCTGCCCTCCTTGAAAGCAATTTTTGATAGAATTCTACTGGTATCCCAGAAGATTTTGCAATATATATGCCAACAACTAAACCCCTTGGTTGTTTAAGCCAGTAAAAATATATGTCTTAATAATAAGTCAATGAATAACAAATATGTCTTATATTAAATACATAGATTAAAGTCAATATTACTTTTTGTATTTGGCATCTCTTTTGCTAGAAACATTAAAATATTCTTAATAATAGGGGGGGGAATGATGTGAATGAGCAGAAATATTTATCAAGAGATTTTTTAATTGGTGAGGTGCTGACCAGGAATGCCAGAAAATACCCTGACAAGATAGCTTTTAAGGAGGATGACCGAAGTTTTACGTACAGTCAGTATAATTTCCGGGTGAACAAGCTGGCCAACGCCTTGAGTCAACGGGTATCGGACACGGGGACAAAGTGGCTTTTCTAATGTTTAACCGTATCGAGATTATCGACTGCTATTTTGCCCTGGCCAAGCTGGGGGCTGTGGCCGTACCGGTTAATTTTCGTTTTGTTGGGCCTGAGATAGCGTATGTTGTAGACAATTCTGACTCCATTGCCCTGATTTTTGAGAGTCCCTTTGAAAAAATAATCGACGCGGTAAAGGAGCAAATGCCACAGGTAAAACATTACATTGCAGTCTCCGGTCCCGGAGAGTTGTCCTACCCGCTGAATTATGACCGGCTTCTAGATGCTAGCAACGGTTTAGAGCCCTTGATTTTTGTAAGCGACAACGATCCTGCACATATAATGTACACGTCCGGCACCACGGGGAAGCCCAAGGGAGCAGTGCTTACCCATAAGAGAGCCAGCTTAGCAACGTGATGTTCTGTCTAATTGAGCGCCCGGCAAGTCAAGACGATATATACCTTTGCATTCCTCCCCTGTTTCACGAGGCTGCCCTTGCACTTACCCTGCAGCATGTTTTTATGGGTTCCAGCGTCATAATACATAAACAGTTTGATCCAGGGGCCGTAGTGAAAACCGTGCCCGAAGAAAAGGTGACTACTCTCTTCATGGTTCCGGCCATGTGGAATTTTCTGCTGCAGATACCAGACCTGGGAAAGTACAACCTTAGCTCCCTCAGACTAGCAATCACCGGGGCCGCCATCATGCCTCTCAGCCTGAAAAAGAGGCTTTTAGAAATATTTCCCGGGCTGCAGCTTTATGATTTATTCGGGCAAACTGAAATGAGCCCTGTTACAACCATGTTAAAGTCACAGGATACCCTTCTAAAGCCCACCTCGGTAGGTAAGCCCATCGTAGGAACTGAAGTCAGAGTCGCTAACGACAAAGGATTTGATGTGCCGGTGGGGGAGGTGGGTGAAGTAGTTTACCGTGGCCCCGGAATGCTGCTGGAATACTACGATAACCTTAAGGCAACAGAGGAGGCCATAGTGGACGGTTGGTTCCATAGCGGAGACCTGGTACGCATGGACGAGGAAGGATTCGTTTATGTGGTGGACCGGAAGAAGGACATGGTCATTAGCGGAGGAGAAAATGTGTACCCCGCCGAGGTGGAGGAGGTGCTTTAAAAGCATGAAAAAATACTGGAGGCTGCCGTTATAGGCATTCCCAGCGAAAAGTGGGGGGAGGGTGTACACGCTGTGGTGGTTGTAAAGCCTGGCCAGGAAATGAACCAGAAGGAAGTGATTGATTTCTGCGCCGCCAACCTTGCCGGCTACAAAAAGCCCCAATCAGTGGACTTCATCGATGCACTTCCCCGTAACGCCGCCGGTAAAGTGCTGAAAACCAGGCTAAGGGAAAAATTCGAGACTGCAATCAAATACTAAGCATATCAACTAAGCATTTCAGCCCTTCCGTAAGGAAGGGCTGATTAATATCTCCATTGTTTTAAGGTTTAACCTTTTTTCGCCACCTTATTTCTGGCAGGTTTTATTCCAACCCTCTCCATTTTAATATAAAGATGTGTCCGGCTAACATTAAGGAGCTTTGCAGCCCTGCTTATATTTCCACCGGTTTTTTCAAGGGCTTCTAATATAACTTCCCGTTCGGCCTGACGCATCCTGTTTACCAGGGTTTCCTCTGCATATTCTGTTTCCTCATCCATATCTATCATGTCACACCTTAACAGATGTGACGGAATATGCACAGGTTTTATGCTGCCTTCCGTAACGAAATTAACAGCCCTTTCAAGTACATTTTCCAACTCCCGTACATTGCCGGGCCAGTGGTAATTTTTTAAAATTTTCATCGCATCCATTGTTACCCCGGTAATGTTTGTTCTCATAATATTGTTAAGCCGGTATATAATATGCTCCACCAGGGGCTCTATATCCTCCGGGCGCTCCCTCAGCGGCGGCAGTCTCAAATTGATCACGTTGAGTCGATAAAACAGGTCTTCTCTGAAACTATTTTCCTTGATGGCTTTCTCCAGGTCTTTGTTGGTAGCCGAAATAATACGTACATCTACAGTAATGGTTTTAGTGCTGCCCAACCTCTCAAAGGACCTTTCCTGAAGAACCCTCAGCAGTTTAGCCTGCAAATTTAAAGACATGTCTCCTATTTCATCCAGGAAAATAGTACCTTTGTCGGCCAGCTCAAATCTGCCCGGCTTGCCGTTCCGGTCAGCTCCCGTAAAAGCACCCGGGGCATAGCCGAACAGTTCGCTCTCAAGAAGATTTTCAGGTATAGCGGCGCAGTTTATCATTATAAACGGGTTCCTTTGCCTGTCACTGTAGGTGTGAATGGCCCTGGCAATGATCTCCTTTCCGGTGCCTGACTCGCCGGTGATCAGTACTGTCGAACTGCCCCGGGAAACTTTTTTTGCTTCATTTATAACTCTAATCATACCAGGGCTTTCAGCTATTATATTGCTAACGTTAAATATTTCCCTGGAAGCCTTTTTAAGTTCCTCCTCATAATAGGATAGTTTGTTCTGTAGAGAATTAAACTTCCTGACCAGCTCTTTTATTTCTTCCCTGTGGGGGAATATGATTTTTCCCACGGCCCCAACCGGGCTGCCATTTCTTATCACCGGCAGGCGGGATACAATGAGCTGATCGTCGCCGATGCTCATAATCTCACTGAGCTCCGGAATTCCGGTGCGTGCGACAATATGCAGCCTGCTGTTTTTTAACACTTCGGTTATGTGCCTGCCAACTAGGCTCTGCACATCTGTATTCAGGTAATCCGCCATCACCCGGTTTACCAGTGATACGACGCCATCCCTGTCCACCACTACAATACCGTCGTTTATTATATTCAAAACCGTATCCAAAGTCCGGTTCAGTTCCTTGATTATCTCCAGTTCATGAGCCACCCGTTCAAATTCAGTTAGATCCTGCATGACAATTACTGCCCCATCAATAGACCTGCTTCCTGCTATGGGAAGCATATTAACTATGGTGACTGTATTGCCAATTCTGTATTTATAACCCACTTTTGCTATGCCTGCCAGGGTCTGGTCAAGGCTAATGCCCGGCAGCAGATCTTCAACCGGCTTACCCACGTAGCTTTGCCCGGTAAATTTAAGAAGCCTTTCCGCACCCCGGTTAAGAAGAGTTATCGCCTTATTTCTGTCCACTGCCACCACAGCATTGTGCAATGCGTCCAGTGTTGCCTTGATCTGGGCATTTAACAGTTCGGATTTTTTCAACAGAATAAGCACCATGTTTGTCTTTGAAAAAATACCGCAGACTTTGCCTTCATCGTCAATAACAGGGACAGTTCCTATTTTGCTTATCTCCACGCTGTCTTTTACTACTTCATAGGGTGTATCCCAGGCAAATGAATGAGGTGTCGTTGTAAAATATTGGTCGATGGGATCTTCCAGGGTTGCCTTCTTTAATAACGCATCAAGAATGTTTTTCCTGGTGAAAACCCCCACCAGCCTCATATCTTTATCGATCACCGGCAAAAGGTCCACCTTCGATTGCCTGAAAAGGAATACGGCCTTTGTAATGCTGTCCCCCTTGAAAAGTGATGGGACATCCTTGCTCATCATGTCTTTTAAAAGCACATCAACCACCCTCTTTGAACATTTTAAAGCTTGGTCTTAATTAAATAAATGTCAGATTTATAAGACATAATTGATCAAATGCGTCTTTTTGTCAAGACATATAGTTCTTAAGGAGAAGCATTAGATTTTTATGAAAAACTATGAATACAGTAATAAGGAATAATTTGTCATAGTATTTATGAAGGAAACATAGGAGTTTTGCTGCCGGGGGATGAGTGGAAGCTTACGGCCCGTAATACGAAAAAACGCTGCTTTGGATAAGGTTGCATATCGTCATCCAGAATACTCATTGATATGAGTAACAAGTAATTGGTGATCCTAGTCTAGATTGGATTACTTTTGGGAGCCATGTTGCCCAGTTATATGCTGTTTAATTTTATCGGCGGCGCTATTTCGGACCGCTACTCGCCAATGAAGACGATAAATATCGCTATAACCGTCTGGTCGCCAAGATCCGCTTGGTTTTCCCAGGTAACCTCCTTTTTGGATGTATGCTGCCGGGTTTGTTTTCGGGGCGGCTGAAGGTATATACCCGTCAGTTACCACCAAGATTAATTCAAACTGGATGCTTCCAAGAGAGAGGCAGGTCTCAAAGCCTGATGGCTGCCACTGCCCTGATAGGAGTAGCGGTTGGTGCTTCAGTTGACCAAGTCGTTTTACTGGGGTTTTGGGTCGCTGGCCATAATTGCCTTTATTGGGGCATTAATCGCCGTACCAATACTGTACTACGAGTTGAGGTTAAACAGTAAGACAAAAGATGCCTTACCAATGTCCTGAACCATATAAAATCTGGTTCTTGTTGTTAAAAATGTCTTATGTTTATGACATAATAGAACAAACTTGTCTGGTATTTAAGACGCTTGTAATTGTCAATAATCATAATATTTATCTAATTCAAAATGGCATTATTATTGCAATACATATATTAAATTTTGTAATTGAAAGGGGTGCTGATTTATGGTCCATAATTTCAATCTGGGGAGTCTGGCAAGGCGCAATGCCAGGCTTTTTCCAAGTCGTAAGGCATTGGTCATGGGGGATGACTATGTTACCTTCCTTGAATTCAACAAACGTGTTAACAAGCTTGCCAACGCATTAACGGGGCTGGGTATAATAAAGGGTAAGCGTATCCTCACTCTGCTGCCGAATTCATTTGCGCTGGCCGAGGTATATTTTGCCGCCGCCAAGCTGGGAGCCATTGTGATACCGGTTAACCTCCGTATACTGCCGCAGGATGTTACTTATATTCTAAGCGATTCAGGCAGCAGCTTGGCCGTGGTAATGAGCGACACATTTGCCTTGCTTGAGCCTGCAGCCATGGAGCTATTGGAAAATATCGTCTCCATCGATAAGATTGAAGCGCCGTCCCTGGATTATGAGTCGATTCTGGCTGCCGCTGACGACAGAGAACCAGCTGCCAGCGAAAGCGTAAGTCCTCAGGATATATTAACGTTTTGTTACACCAGCGGCACCACCGGCAAGCCCAAGGGATGCATGATGAGCCAGAGTGCGTTTCTGGGAAGCAACCAAAATATTGTTATGTCATATGGGGTCAAGGAAACAGACGCCTGGCTTAATGTAATCCCCTTTTATCATATGGGTGACCTGGGCTTTTTCTTTGCCTTCTTCCATATGGGAGCGGCCAATGTCGTATTAAAAAAAGCGGAGATAGAGGAAATCCTGATTAACATTGAAGAGAATCGCTGTACCGGTACTCTGCTGGTGCCGCCGCTGCTGACAGCAGTCGTTGAATACCAACGCAAGAAGGCCTATGACGTATCATCATTAAAATTTGTAGTTGGAGCTGGCGGGGGGTTAGAATCAACTGCGACAGTTGAAGGGGTAAGGGATGTTTTGAACTGTGAGTTTATAGGTATTTACGCGCAGACCGAATCCGGTGACGTTATCTCGTCCATCAATACCCGGGAACAATTGCAGCGGCCCGGTTCCTGCGGACGCCCGCTACCCAATTTTGAGTACAGAATAGTTGATGATGACGACAACGACGTATCAGTAGGCAGTGAAGGTGAGCTTATCCTCAGGGGGCCTTCGATTATGACCGGATACTGGAATAATCCCGAGGCAACCGAGGAAACGCTGAAAAACGGGTGGCACCACACCGGTGATGTCTGCAAGGAAGACGAAGAAAGCTATCTTTATATGGTAGACCGGAAAAAGTACATGATTAAGACGGGCGCACTTAATGTTTATCCCAAAGAGGTTGAACTTTGTTTGAGAGAACATCCCGCAATTAAGGAGTCGGCAATTGTCGGAGTGCCCGATTCGAAATGGGGCGAGGCGATAAAGGCGTTTGTGGTATTGAACCCGGGACATAATCTATCGCCCAAAGAGGTGTCTGAATGGTGTCGCGGTAAAATAGCCAATTACAAGCGGCCCCGTTGGGTTGAATTTGTAGAGGCCATCCCATACAGTTTTACCGGCAAATTGATGAAAAACGAGTTGGCTGGAAGGCCGCTGAGTCCCGAACAGAGTACCACTGAGTGATATTAAAACCATTTAGAATATATCTGTGGGTGAAGGAATGAATACGGTTAAACTGCAAAATCTTTTGAAAATAAAACACCCCATATTATTGGGTGGTATGGCGGGGATAAGCGATCCTGTGCTAGCCTCCGCCGTTTCCGAGGCGGGGGGTCTGGGCACCCTTGCCGGGGCGAAAGAAACCGGATCTTCGCTTACCGCCCAAATAAAAAGGACACGGGAGCTAACGGACAAGCCCTTTGCCGTAAACATACCTCTTTTTTTAAAAACGGCGGAACAGCTAATTGAAACGGTTGTAAATGAAAAGATAAAGGTGGTTATTACTGCTGCCGGAGACCCTGCCCTTTATACCAAACGATTAAAACTGGCGGGATGTAAAGTAATACACGTCGTTCCAACCCCACGGCTGGCCGAACGGGCCGAAGATGAAGGTGCAGATGCTGTAATTGCCGAGGGTTTTGAATCGGGAGGGGCTGCCTCATCATGCGAGATTGGAACTCTGGCCCTGATACCCCGGGTGGTGGATTTGGTTAAAATACCCGTGATAGCGGCGGGAGGCATTGCAGACGCCCGAGGATATCTAGCGGCCCTGGTGTTGGGCGCATCGGGTGTAAGCCTGGGAACGGCCTTTTTATTCAGCAGGGAGTGCCATAAAATAGGCGATAGCTACAGGGAACAGCTGATTATGGCGGATGCACAGGATACTGCCATAGCAGCCAGGAGTGTCATGGGGGTCCGCATTCTCAAAAACGGGCTTTACTATGATATTGAGAGAATGGTGTCGGAGGGAGCCGACAGAGGCAGAATAGTCTCCCGATTGTTTTCCCTTGATTTGACAGCTGCAGGTGATGGCTTTTTTAGCTGTGGTCAGGGGGTCGGCCTTAGAAAAAAAATAGAAACAGTAAAGGAAATAATAGAAGAAATTACTGCGGGGGCCGAAAAGATCATGCGTGAGTTAAAGGGGTAGAGCTTGAATAGCGAATCAATCTTCCGGTGGGGCCTGCCGGAGATGGTTTGGTTGGGAATATGTCTCCCTGTCCTTATTTGACCTCTTCGGAGAAAAGATAGTTAATTAATAAAAATGTCAGGAGAGAGAATATGTCTAAAATTACTGTTTCCGATGAGGATTATTTTTTATCAATAAAAAGGGTATTCAACACTATATTTTCTTTGTTTGTTCCTGACATCTCAATTGGTCTTACGGACAGGGAAAAAATCCTTATAGTTAAACAGGCCAATTCATTCAAGCTGAACATTAAAGAAGGCGACGCATTAGGTGGAAAAAGCCCTGCGAAAAAAGCCCTGGAAACCGGGGAGAGACAGTTCGCCAGATTCCCCAGGGAAGTTTATGGATTTCCTGTTGCTACATATTCAGTGCCCTGTATTAATGAAGATACGGGAAACGTGGTGGGTAACATCATCTATGCCGTATCCCAGGAGTTGGAAGAGACCGTACTAGGATTGGCCGGCGAACTGCAGACGCATGCCGCGGAATTCATGGCTATCACGGAAGAACTGGCCAGTTCCGTCCAGATGCTGGACAGCGGGAGCCACAGTATCAGCAGGACCGTTAATGACGCCAAGGAACATATTATGAAGACCGATGACATACTCCAATACATAAGAAGTGTAGCGGAAACGACTAATCTGCTGGGCCTTAACGCAGCCATTGAAGCCGCAAGGGCAGGAGAAAACGGGCGGGGATTTTCGGTAGTGGCGGAAGAAATAAGGAAGTTGGCGCAAAACAGCAAGTCCTCGGCGGCCGAAATAACCAATACGCTGTCAAGAATCAGGGATGACATCAACAATATACTTGGTTCCATTACTGATTTTGCTGCCGTCAGTGAAGAACAATCGGCTCAGACGCAGCAGATAGCCTCAAGCAGTCAAAAGCTGGCGGAACTGTCGACAAGGCTGCATGATATTGCTGGCAAACTTTTGTAGTATCCGCCACGAAATTATACGCTCAACTATAAGAATGATAACCTAGCTTAGCATATTGTTTATGTCAGTAAAAGCCGGTTTTTCAGCATGCGAAATTCCAGCTTTTATTTGGCAAAGCATATTTTAAACCTAAGGGCTTGATGTGTCATAGCAAAAAGCAGGGCTTATAGATACTCAACTTCCTCGTTAAATAAGGTAAGTGTTTCAAGGCCGTTATTTCCAACCAGAAAAGTGTTTTCTATGCCCACAGCCCCATCGGGGAAAATGAATTTTGGCTCCAGGGCAATTACCATGCCGGTCTCCAGGGTTGTTTTAAATCCACCGGCCAGTACGGGAAGTTCATCCAGTTCTATCCCAACTCCATGACCAATAAAGGGTGCGGGGTCGGGATAACCCATGAAGTGTTCTTTTAAACCATATTCGGCCGCCATGCTTATGGCCAGATTATAGAGATCCTCACAGGACAATCCCGGTTTGGCCATTTTTTTAATTTCATTCTGTATGTTGAGCGCGGCCTCGTGCGCTCTGCGGAATTTTTCCGGCAGGCGTCCCAGGCAGAAAATCCTGGCCTGGTCAACCATATAGCCATCGCAAACTCCTACATAATCCACCATTACGGGCTCATTTCGGCCTATTTTTTTTATTCCGGCACTCTGGGGGAAGGATGGGTTCAGCCCGGAACCCCCGGTGGGGCTGTCCAAAAAGCTGGGGATGCCAATGTTGTAGCCGGACATTAGATGTCCGTATACTATCTCCTGGTTGAAACCTCTCATTCTAATGTAGCACTGATGGCCGTTCTCACGGTAAACCGCTTCCAGTTTTCCAGCCAGCTCCACCTCGGAAATTCCCTCTTTTAAAAAATTTTTGACACTGGCGAACATGATCTGATTAAGTGCGGCCGCATTTCGCATAATTGCTATTTCATAGGGAGATTTAATCATCCTTACGGTTCTTATCAGGCTGCTCACATCAACTATTCTGGCCGAGGGAAGTAATTTCTGGTATCTAAGATACAGTGAAGCGGGCAGAACGTCCAGTTCGAAGCCAATTATCCCCGGATCTTTAAAGCCGTATGACTCAATTAGCCCCGGTAAGTCCCCGATATTCTCCAGGGGCAGTACATTATCCAGGAGTGATTCATCCCTGGCCCTCTGTAAGCTTTTCTTAACCAACAAAACAGGCGCGCCCTCCGAGGGGATAAAAAGATGTGATCGCTGTACCGTTCCGGCAAAGTAAAACAGATCTGCATTCTGAATCAAAATTGAACCCTGTATGCCTTTTTGCCTCATTAATTGCTGAAATTTGGCCACCCGTAAGTCCAGTTCCTCTTTTGGAGTGTACCGCAAAAGAATTCCCCCTTCCCTGACCATAGCACATGCAAAAACCATGGCAGTTTTATTTGTCCATGGCGGTAATTGTTTGGGGTACATTCTTGTTTCGGCAATGTAGTTAAAGATTAACACGGTAAAGGGTAATAGACACAGAAATCCTGGGAAAACAGTAATATTAATATGCTACACCGGCAGGTAAATATTTGTTTGTATAGAATAATGTTAATAGTATAGTGATATTTATAAATATATAGTAAAATGTCAAATTCAATGTAAAAATGAAACTGTCATAAACTACAAGGACTAATGCCGAAAATGCTGGCTGAATGCTATTATAGGGGGTGATATGAAAGACAGGAAATAACACCCCGGATATTCCGGCGAAATGTTTTTTGACGGTCCAGAAAACACTGTTATTAACCAGGTGTCCCAAATAATGAATACAAAAATTAGGGGGAATTGCATTGTCAAAATTTTTTAGGCGGGGATTGGTGTTGTTGCTGGTGCTGTTCCTGATGGCGGCGCTGTCAGGCTGCGGCGGCGGGGATCAGAAAAAGTCTGATCAGAAGCCGGCGGAAAAGAAATTCCTTAACATTGCCACCGGCGGGACTGCAGGGGTGTATTACCCCCTGGGAGGGGCCATGGCGGAAATATTCAACAAAAGCATACCGGGTGTAAATGCCACAGCCCAGAGCACCGGGGCATCGGTGGCTAATATTAATGGACTTAAGGACGGTAGCGTGCAATTGGCCATGGTGCAGAACGATATTTCCTACTATGCGGCTAACGGAACAGAAATGTTTAAGGATAAGAAGGTCGAAGGTCTGAAGGGACTGGCCACACTTTATCCCGAAACCATTCAGATTGTAACCCTGGAAAAAACCGGCATAAAGGACGTGGCCGGGCTGAAGGGTAAGCGGGTTGCTGTGGGGGCCGCGGGAAGTGGCACAGAGGCCAATGCCAGACAGATGCTGGAGGTTTTTGGCATTACATATAAGGATATAAAAGCTCAGTACCTTTCCTTTGGGGAGGCTGCCAGCAACCTGAAGGACGGTAACATAGACGCGGCCTTTGTAACGGCGGGCCACCCCACGGCAGCCATTCAGGACGTGTCGGCCCAGCATAAAATAGTATTGATTCCGGTGGCCGGAGAGCCCGTGGACAAACTAATCAAGCAGTATCCCTTCTATACCAGGTTAACTATCCCCGCCAACAGCTATCCCGGCCAGGACAAGGAGGTAGGGGCGGTGGCCGTCAAGGCCATGCTGGTGGCCACTGACAAGATGGATGCCCAAATGGCCTTTGATATCACTAAATCCCTATACGGAAATCTGGAAAGGATAAATGTGGCCCACGCCGTGGGCAAGCAGATAACCAAGGCCTCGGCCAGGGATGGAATGTCTTTACCCCTTCACCCTGGAGCCGAGAAATTTTTCAAAGAATAAACATAACGGTCAGGAGGTGGCCGGGCCCCTGTTAGACCGGGGTCCGGCTTTTTATGAATAAGGTGGTATGGCAGCGTGTCCGGGTGGGAGTGTTGGCATTATTAATTTTGGCTATGGCATTACTGCTTCTGGTGAGGTTGCCTTTTTTGGTGGTATCAGACCAGTATGAAAAAACAGTGCTTATTCGGCCACTTTTTGATGATATGAATTTCAGCATTTATTATGATCACTCGGTGCACAAAACCCCGGTATGGGAAAATTTTGTGCCGGGTCTGGAGGACAGGCTTTTACTGAAATCCACAGAATTCCAATCTTTAGGAGTGGGAATGCCCTTTCTGCCGGAAGAAGGCCGGCTTACCAATGATAATGGAAAATTTATTCTCACCGGTATTGACCGTGAATTTAAGGAAATAAACCTTTGTTTGACTCCGGTGGCGCGGCAGTCGCTGTTGTTTGGGGAAAAAAGGTTTGTTTTAAACAATTATTTTAGTCCCGGGGACTCAATCCGCATCCGGTTGGAGAGATTAAGCGCCGGTGTGTCGCTGTGGAGACTGACACATGGGGGGAAACTGCTTGACTGACCAGAAAACCCAAAGCGAAGAAAAAATTGATATAAAAGAATTTATGGCCAAATATGACCGGGAGTCCGACTACAGGCGCTTTACGGGCTTCTTGGCCCGGGTGGTGGCGGCCATAGCCATATCTTTTTCTGTTTTCCAGCTATACACCGCCAATTTCGGAGTACTGGACGCTCATCTGCAGCGGGCGGTCCACCTTTCCTTTGCCCTGGCCCTGGTATATCTCCTGTACCCAACCAGTCACGGGTGGGACCGGGGGAAACTACACTGGCTTGATGGTATTTTAGCTATGCTGGCAGCCGCTTCGCCACTGTACATAGTTTAATGTTACGAACAGCTGGTGACCAGGGCGGGAGTCATGACCACCGCGGATGTACTGGTAGGGACCCTAGGTGTGTTCTTCGTGCTGGAAGCAGCCCGGAGGGTGGTGGGGTGGCCCATAGTGACAGTGGCCTGCCTTTTCCTGGTCTACGCCTTTCTGGGGCCCCTACTGCCAGGAATATTTGCCCACCAGGGGGTAGATCTGGAACATCTGGTGGGGCACCTTTATTTCACCACCGAAGGAGTATTCGGAATTCCCCTGGGAGTTTCGTCCACCTTCATTTTCCTTTTCATACTGTTTGGAGCATTTCTGGAAAGGACCGGAATGGGTCAGTTCTTCATTGACATATCCAACGCCGTGGCAGGGTGGGCATCCGGGGGGCCGGCCAAGGTAGCTGTCATATCCAGCGCCCTGGAGGGCACCGTGTCCGGCAGTTCGGTGGCCAACACCGTCGGGTCCGGCAGCTTCACCATACCCATGATGAAAAGCCTGGGATACCGGCCCGAATTTGCCGGGGCGGTGGAGGCGGCGGCCTCCACCGGGGGACAGATAATGCCGCCGGTCATGGGCGCGGCCGCTTTCCTCATGGCCGAATTCACCGGGGTGCCTTACATAGTAGTGGTCAAAGCCGCCATCATACCAGCCATACTGTACTTCACCGGTATATGGATAGGTGTACACCTGGAGGCCAAAAAGTGCGGATTAAAGGGCATACCCCGAAACCAGTTGCCCAAAATAGGACGGCTTGTATTTGAGAGAGGGCACCTGGTCATTCCCCTGATCGTAATTATTTACCTTCTGGTGGAGGGCTTTACCCCCATGAAGGCCGCCTTGTGGGCCATTTACCTGGCCATAGGGGCCTCACTGCTGAGGCGGTCCACCCGTCTAAAGCCGGCCGACATAATAGGCGGGCTGGAACAGGGAGCCCGGGGGGCACTGGGAGTAATCATCGCCTGCGCCACCGCCGGGATCATTATTGGGGTAATCACCAAGACCGGTCTGGGGCTCAAAATGGCCTCGGCCCTGATTGAACTGGCCCAGGGATATCTCTTGCCAACACTGTTTTTCACCATGATCACATCGCTGATACTGGGGATGGGAGTGCCCACCACAGCCAACTACGTAATTACCTCCACCATTGCGGCGCCGGCGGTTATCCAAATGGGAGTGCCAATTATGGCCGCCCACATGTTTGTTTTTTACTTCGGAATAATTGCCGACATCACACCGCCGGTGGCGCTGGCGGCTTATGCAGGGGCCGGGATAGCCAGGGGCAATCCCATGGCAACCGGTGTACAGGCCTCCAAACTGGCTATTGCCGCATTCCTGGTGCCTTATATATTCGTGCTTTCACCTTCTCTGTTGATGATAAACGCCACCCCGCTGGATGTGCTGCACATGATTGTCTCGGCGGTAATCGGGATGATAGGAGTGGGGGGGGCCGTTTCTGCCTACCTGATCACCAGGACGGTGTGGTTGGAGAGGATTGCTCTTTTCTCCGGTGGATTTATGTTAATATATCCGGGGATATTCACCGATCTGGCCGGGGCCGGCGTTCTGGTGCTGGTGTACATCAGCCAGCGCATCAGGTTTGGCCGCCACAAATCTTCTGCCGTTGCCTCATAGAGTTTAAGGACTGTCTGTATGAAGAGGCTGACACATTCCCTGGCATCAAGTAATTGGATTTAAGGTAATAGTTCTACAAGAAATAACAGATATATTGCTGAAAAAAAAGATTTTATGATAGAATTAAATGGTATAGTATTAATATCTGTCACTGATGAGGGCTGAAGGCTGATAGCTGAAAACGGTTTGAAATTTATTTACAAAAGCTCCGGCGAGTAATAAGCCTGGCTTTATTTTTGTAAGGACGATATTTTTTGACAGTTCACTTGTACATTTGGAGGAGCCCTTGAAAGGAAATCTTAAAACCTGGCAGATAATTATGTACAGTATGGGTGGAGAGTCCTACATGGTGGTGTTTGCCCTAACCACCTGGATCATGTACGGCTATTGTCCGCCCGAGGGTAAGGGAGTTGCACTGGTGTCCCTTGCCACCTTTTCAACCATTACCACCTTTGCCCGGATTGTGGAAGCGGTTTTAAATCCGGTGGTGGGCTTTATCAGCGACAACACCAGGACCAGGTGGGGAAGAAGAATTCCCTACATATTCGTGGGCGCAATGGTTACCGCCATAGCCACCATTATGATTTCAAGGCCTCCGGTGGTCATCGGAATGAGTTCTCTTAATACGGTGTATTTCTCATTTTTATATCTGGCCATGACAGTATTCAGCCTGGTAATGTATCAGCCTGTTCTGGCACTGGCCCCGGAAATAACCTCTGACAGTAACGAGAGGGTTAAAATCACCAGCATAGCGCTCTTTATGGGGGTAATCATTGGTGTGGTCAACCTTAGCCAGGGCCCCACCTTTGAAAAGCTGGGTTTTGCCAATATGACACTTATTTTTGGGATTATGGTGTTTATTCTGGCCATATGTCCGGTGTTGGCCATTAATGAAAAAAGGGATGTTATAAAAAGGGAAAATGTCAATTTAAACGGTGAAAAAATAGGCTTTATCAAAGGAATAAAGGGAATAATGCAAAACAGAATTTTTGTTCTGTTTGCACTGTCCAACAGCATCCAGATGCTTTCCTTTATAACGCTTACAGCTGCGGTTCCCTATCTGCTTACAGAAATAGCCGGAAAAAGTCCCAAGGATTATGCCGTATTGGGTGGCTTTTTCCTGGTCGGCATGCTGGCAGGTATCCCGATGGCCAATTTGCTGACTAAAAAATATAATAAAAAGACTATATTTGCCTGGAGTGTTCTGGTGAGCGCAGTTCTTTTTGGCCTTATGACCTTTCTTATGTTTGTTCCCAAACATGCGGTTTTCACGGTTATTGGGGTGTTTGCTTTTATATACGCCTTTTTCTTTATGTTTACCAATACCGTCAAGAATCCCATGCTGGCTGACATTATACTGTTTGACAGCCAACTCACCGGAGATCGCAAGGAAGCTTTATATATAGGTACCCACGGACTGATTTTCAGAATTGTGGATTCCCCTAACAATGCCATTATGGCATTGCTTTTTGCGTACTTTGGATACAGCTCCAGCCATCCCACAGGAATATACCTTATCTTTCCGGTTTGTGCCCTGCTTAATCTTATTAGTTATATCTTCATCAGATACTATCCTCTGGATGATGAGGGGGGATTTCTGGCAGATTATGGAGAAAAATACAGTTACCTTGTGGACAGGCTAAAAAGTGGCAGAGTGTCACCTATTTCCCCGGGTGCGGCGGTAATATCGACAGATAAGGCAACAAGTAAGCAGTAACCAACTTCCCTGAAAAATATCTGTCGGGATAATGTGGAAATAGCGCCGTTCCAACTCCCTACCTGTATGGTAAAATAAGGTAAAAAATGGTAGGGGTGTTGGTTGTTGAGCGGGATAAAAGATCTGGGCAGATTAATTTTCGGATTGGTGACCGAAAACGCCCAAATGCTGTTGTTGGCCACCGTAACCTTTTGTCTGGTTTGTTTTATTCAGTTTATTTCCACCATGATATTCGGACAGGGAGAGCTGTCCGTCGAAGCCTGGCTGAAACGCCACTAACGTTTTACTAAAGAAAGTACAACTTTATTGATTTTTAGCCTAAAATAAAATACAATTAAAGAACCTCTAAGGAAAAATCAGCCCGGTCTTCAACGATAATTTCTCCTTTGGGAAGTGTGTTGTTGTCAGGTCCAGGTTGCTTAGGGAGTAACCATAAGGAGAGATTTCATTGTTTGAAGACAAGAAGCTGATATGTAAGGATTGCGGGGATGAGTTCTTGTTCACGGTGCGGGAGCAGGAATTTTATCAGGAAAAAGGTTTCCAAAACGACCCCTCCCGCTGTGCTTCGTGCAGGGCTGCCAAAAAGCAGCGTAACCAGGGAACTGGAAGGGGCGGAAACGTTAGTCAGCAAAGGCGGCTATATAAGGTGGTTTGTGACGAATGTGGCGGAGAGGCGGAAGTGCCTTTTGAGCCGTCAGGATCCAGGCCGGTATACTGCAGGGAATGTTTTGCAAATAACAGGCAAAGAAACTATAACTATTAATAATACTACCATACAACCAGCGATAGCTGGTTTTTTTTAAGAAAGGCCAGAAATGCCGTGGGTAAATTACTATACCGGGGGTTCCAGGTGGGTGTTTCCCCCTATGTCTTTAGATTCGGACTAATGTCCTGGAAATAGCTATAAGCTATAAGCTTTTTGACACATGTTCCCGGCGGTCAATTTTCATATCTTGCTTGCGGCCAGGTTGTGTGACTCCTGCCTTATGGCTTCTAGTCGCCCACCAGGGCGACCTTGCTCTTGACTAATCAAAAAATAAATGTATATTGTTATATATAACAATGTACTAATAACGCTAAGGAGGAGTATCATGAGTTTACTATTTCAACCAATAAAAATAGGTAGTCTGGAATTGAAAAACCGTATTTCCATGCCGGCTATACATCATGCCTATACCCCGGACGGATTTGTAAATGAGAGACTGTTGAAATATTATGAAACCAGGGCCCGGGGCGGTGCGGGGCTGATCATTGTGGGGGGCTGCACCATTGATAAATTGGGGATGGGCCCCAAAATGATAGGTTTGCATGACGACTGTTACATAGACGGACTTAAGGCGCTTACAGGGGCTGTAAAGTCTGCTGGGGCCAGGATAGCGGCTCAGCTTTACCAGGCCGGGAGGTATACACACTCCTTTTTAACCGGGCAGCAGCCCATTGCCCCCTCTCCGCTGGCATCCAGGCTGACCAGGGAGGTTCCCAGGGAAATGACCCGGGAGGACATAGAGACTGTTATTGAGAGTTTTGCCGATGCCTCTGTCAGAGCCCAAAAGGCAGGCTTTGACGCCGTTGAGATTATAGCCAGCGCCGGGTATCTTATCTGTCAGTTTCTTTCTCCCGTAACCAACCAGAGGACCGATGAATATGGGGGATCCTGGGAAAATAGATGTCGCTTTGGTATAGAAGTGATTAAAAGTGTCAGGGAAAAGGTGGGCAATGATTTTACCATAATGGTACGGCTTTCCGGCAATGATTTTATGACGGGCAGCAATACAAACCGAGAGGCCGCAATGTTTGCGGTGGAGTTGGAAAAGGCCGGTGTGGACTGTTTCAACGTGACCGGTGGATGGCACGAAACCAGAGTGCCCCAAATCACCGGGGATCTTTCCCGGGGCGGATTTGCCTACCTGGCCGCCGGGGTAAAGTCCGTAGTGGGGGTTCCGGTTATCGCCAGCAACCGAATTAATGATCCGCAGGTGGCAGAGCAGATACTGCTTAACGGTCAGGCCGACATGATTAACATGGGACGCCCCCTCATAGCCGATCCCGAACTTCCCAACAAGGTCATGTCGGGGGATACAGCATCCATAAGAAGATGTCTGGCCTGTAATCAGGGCTGCATGGACATGATCTTTACCATGCAGGATGTTCATTGCGCTGTAAACCCTATGGCCGGCAGAGAGCATGAAATAACTATGGCTCCGGCCGCCAGTCCCAGGAAGGTTCTGGTGGTGGGAGGCGGGCCGGCAGGGATGGAGGCGGCAGTGGCAGCTGCGTCCAGAGGTCACAGGGTAAGCCTGTGGGAAAAAAACGGAAGGCTGGGCGGGCAGATACACTACGCCGCCAAGCCCACTGGAAAACAGGAATTCCTAACCCTGTTGGATTATTATGAAAACCAACTGAAAAATAAAGGCGTTGAAGTAAGACTGAATCAGGAAGCCAATGCAGACAATATTACCGGGGAAAAGGCCGAGGTGGTTATTCTGGCCACTGGCTCAAGGCCGGCGGAGGCACCATTCCCGGTAACTGCCCCGGAAAAGGTGCTGACAGCTCTGGAGGTTTTGGATGGCGCGGTTACCGGTAAAGAGGTAGTGGTTATAGGCGGCGGGGCCGTGGGCTGTGAAACAGCAATAACTCTTGCAGGCATAGGTACTCTCAGCGCGGAAAATCTTAAATTCTTAATGGAGAACGAGGCGGAGTCTTACGAAACACTCCAGGGACTACTCAACCGGGGTACCAAAAAAGTAACTATTGTCGAGTTGCTTAAGGGGGTAGGCCGGGATATCGGGGTAAGTACCCGGTGGGTGGTTATGAAAAATATAAATCGCCTGGGAGTCAAGGTAATAGATCAGTCCGGTGTAAAAGAGGTTAATGATCAGGGAGTGGTTATCGAAAGGGACGGCGAGCAATCCTTAATCCCGGCAGACACAGTGGTGCTGTCACTGGGGGCCAGGCCGGTCAATGATCTGGCTAAAATCCTGGAAGATAAAGTTCCGGAGCTTTATCTTATTGGTGACGCCGTACGACCCGGAAAAGTTACCGAAGCCATCCGGGAGGGCTTCGAGCTTGCCCTGAAAATTTGAGGCAATGGTAAAACAGCCCGGGAGCGTTTCCCGTTAGGGGACTGAAACTATAACTATATGTTGGTGATCTTATGTCTCTTTCCTATGCTATTTTAGGGCTGATCTCCTATCGGCCCATGACAGGATACAATTTAAAAGAGATTTTTGACAACTCCATAAGTCATTTTTGGCATGCGCATTTAAGCCAGATTTATCGTGAGCTTTCCAAAATGGAGGAAGCCGGACTGGTTTACTCCGAGGTACAGAGGCAGGAAGGCAGGCCCGACAGGAAGGTTTACCGCATCACACCTCTGGGGGAGGAAAAATTTCAGTCCTGGCTGGAATCCTTTCCGCAGAATCTTGTTATGAGTTATAATAATGAGTTTCTCTTGCGGTTGTATTTTGGAGGAAGGATTGACCATGAAGAATTACATTTTCAGTTTACCAAATACAAAAAGGAAATAGAGAGTAAATTGCAGCATTTTGAGTCCCTTTTCGGTGTAATTGAAGAATTCTCCAGGAAGGCCGGGGGTCCCAGAGACAGGCTGTACTGGGAACTGACACTGGATCTGGGTATTGCATTACTTAAAGCAAACCTGGAATGGATTGAGGGCTCTATAGAAAAAATCAAAAAAAGCACTTGATCATAGGGAAAATATATAGTATATTGTCCCTAGAAGAGTTAATAACACTCACTGTTGAGTTTTTGAGGGCATTGTCGCCCGGCATCTTAAGTATAATTAAGGTGCCGGGTTTTATGTTTTATGTTGCCAATATAAAAATAATAAATATTTTATACAATGATGTATTCAGCAAAGGCGCTATTATTAGTTTAATAGTGCCTTTTTAAGTCTAATCAGTGGTGATTGTCGTAAATAGAAAAGGGTTCATATTTCCAATTAGATTCAGGCGCCGAATTAAATTGGAGATTTATTTAAAAAACTAAATAGGAGGTACCAATATGTTAAAATTTGCATCGAGACTGAGTTGTTTAGTGCTGCTGCTTATTATCAGTATCCCGGGACTGGCTTGGGCCGGAGAGGAAACTCCCAAGATAGACACAGGGGACACCGCTTTCATAATGCTATCGGCAGCTCTGGTTATGCTGATGACCCCCGGACTGGCGCTGTTTTACGGCGGCATGGTGAGGAAAAAGAATGTATTGAGTACAATAATGCAGAGTTTCATAGTGCTGTGCCTGATTTCAGTGCAGTGGGTATTGTTTGGGTACTCATTGGCCTTCGGCCCTGACCAGAACCATATTGTGGGAGCCTTAAACTGGCTGGGCCTTAACGGTGTGGGTCAGGAAGCCAACGCTGATTATGCGGCCACAATACCGCACCTGGTGTTTATGGCTTTCCAGCTCATGTTTGCCATAATTACAGCGGCCCTGATTACCGGTGCCATAGCCGAAAGGATGAGATTCCCGGCATTTCTGTTATTTATTCTTCTCTGGTCCACCTTTGTATACGACCCTCTGGCCCACTGGGTGTGGGGTGTTGGCGGCTGGCTCAGGGAGTTGGGAGCCCTTGACTTTGCAGGCGGCACCGTGGTGCACATCAGTTCTGGAGTTTCCGGGCTGGTGGCAGCCATTGTATTGGGCAAGCGCAAGGGTTACGGCACTGAAGCCATGGCACCTCACCATCTGCCCTTCACCGTCCTGGGAGCCGCTCTGCTGTGGTTTGGCTGGTTCGGGTTCAATGCGGGCAGCGCGCTTTCGGCCAACGGCCTTGCGGCCAGCGCCTTCGTGGTGACCAACACCTCGGCTGCCATGGCAGCACTGTCCTGGATATTGGCCGAGCGTTTACACCACGGCAGGCCCACCATGCTGGGAGCGGCCAGCGGCGCGGTGGCCGGCCTGGTGGCCATAACTCCGGCAGCGGGATTTGTTTCTCCCCTCTCCTCACTGGCCATAGGTCTGGTGGCTGGAGTGGTCTGCTACCTGGGAGTGAGCGTGGTGAAAAGAAAGTTTGGCTATGACGACTCTCTGGACGCATTCGGTGTTCATGGTTTGGGAGGTATATGGGGTGCGCTGGCCACTGGTATATTTGCCTCCAAGGCAATAAACGAGGCCGGCGCAGACGGACTTTTATATGGCAACCCGGCCCAGTTGGGCATTCAGGCGGTGGGCGTGCTGGCCACAGTAGCCTTTGCCTCCATAGCAACCCTTGTGATACTTAAGGCTGTGGGTTTGGTAACAAAGCTCAGGGTTACTTCCGAGGAAGAAGATTTGGGTCTGGACCTCTCCCTCCATGGGGAGGATGCGTATCCGGACATGGTTGGGGGGTCAATTCTTGGAAGAGAAATGTTCGGGGGGATGCCTGTAAATTCCGCCATGAACCCTTTAATTAATCTAAAATAAAGAGGGGGATATTATGAAAAAAATTGAATGCATACTTAGACCGGGTAAACTGGAAGATGTAAAAGAGGAGTTGAGTAAATTCGGGGTAAAGGGCATGACTGTAATGCAGGTGATGGGGTGCGGCCTGCAAAAAGGGCGTAAGGAGGTTTATCGGGGAACCGAGCTTACCATAAACCTGCTGCCCAAGGTTAAACTTGAGGTAGTTGTTAAGGATAATGATGTAGATGCAGTGGTAGGCCTGATCAGAAAATCGGCCATGACAGGAGTAATTGGTGACGGGAAGATTTTTGTGAGCCCTGTGGATACAGCAATCCGTATAAGAACTGGTGAAACAGGTGAAGCGGCCATATAGTAGCAGTATCCAGAGCCAGTAACCTATGGCCGAACTGGCCGTACTTTTTAACCAGTATCACCATGAAGAGGGTGTGGCCGAGGAATTCTTTGGCGCGGAGACAAAGATGTTCAAGGTCAGGGCGTACGAGAGCCGGAGGCCTGATGATGTGAAAACCGAGGTGTTACCCTATGAAAAGGCCTCGGATATGATAAAAAAATCGGGCGGAGGCTCCCTTACCATGTGTTTTAGCCAGGAGGGGGTTTGCTCGGCCCGCCACAGTTGATGAGCTGCTTAGGATTTTGGAAAACACTGAAAAACCAGATAAACGCCTTTCCTTAAAAAAGCAAGGTGTTTATCTGTTTATATTATACAGTCCAAGGGCTAACTGAATGCTCCTGCCTGTTCTAAAATTATGCTCCACCATTTTTTTATAAACCTGAAATTCCCTTTTCAGCACAGGTAAATCGGGTATATTTACCAGTAGATCGGCTTCCCATAAAATTTGAAAGTCAATGCCGTCTATTTGGGACTTAAGGTGGTGGTTTCCTATAATATGGCAAATCCTTTCAATGGCTTCCTCCTCCAGGCTGGTTTTTTTCAATATACTTCGGGCTATGGGCGGTCCTTCCAGATGCTGGTACGCCGGAGCCGAGGAGCTATATAGTGCCTCAGCCTGCTTAATGCCTATATCATGAAGGACGGCTACCAGTTCCACCGTCTTTCTCATTTTGATATCAGCCGGGTATTCTGAATCACATATGAGGGTTGCGTATTTTAGAACTTCCAGGGCATGTTTTATCCTTCTGCGGTCCTCGCCGAAAATACGTTTCATTTCATTTATTGTTGTGTTTAGCATAATTAGTCGTTTCCTTCGTTTCTTCCAAATGTATTATACTCAGAGATTTGAGGTTGGGTAAAGCCGTTCCACACTACATTTTTCTTATCGCAGTCTATTTGTAAAATTTTCGTCGGCCTGGTTGTCATAGCGGTTGGAAAACTGATAGCCGGGAAGGTCTCATTTGTTTTTTGTGTTTGTATAAATATACCTTATTAAATCAATGCTATCCTTAGAGGACAGTCCCTCGTAGCAAACCCGGACCATGTAGCGCCGGTAGCCAGGGTTTTTAGGATTATACTGGGAAGCGTAGTCTGTTATTCTTTTTGTGATAATAACCTTACCCCTTACCAGTAAAAACCTGCTGGCATATCCATCGGGAATATTAAACTGGAAAATAAGCATGTCATCTTCCTGGTGAAATCTGGCGGAATAAAACCGGATACCTTCAGGGCTCATATCAATTGAATAAGTTGTATACCAGGCTTCTTCCTGTGTTTTTGCCTCCATATATTTGAACTTTACCTCGCAGGATAGACGGATGTTTTTTCTTTTTTCAACATGGTCTTTTCGGGAGGTGATTTTTATTTCCAGGGAGTCTGTAAGTAGTTCACTAATGGTGCCTCCGTAGAGGATTGAATTGTCCTTGGATTGTACTCTTAGCTCTACCTTGTTGTTTATTTCCAAGGGTTTAGCCTGATAACCCGGAATGCTTATCACTATTTTGTCATAATTCGCCGTATTAACGGTGCATGAGTAAAAAATGGAAGAGCCTTTAAGTCTAAATCCTAACGTTGATTGAGAGGGAATATCATAGATATTTGGCATCATAATTAAATTACTCCCATTTATTTAAACGGTTGTGCTTCATTCGAAACGGTTAACGTCTTTAATTCGGTCAGGAGAGGTATACCCTTTTGGCGTTTTTTTATTGCTACTTTTAAATTATATCTTAATCTAATATGGGAATAAAATACACTAATTTGTTTTTTAAATAGTCTTCCGGGAAAAAACAAAAGGAAAAGTATTTTCCTTAATAGAATACATTCTTTATCACGGGATAAATGTGAGGGGGAAAAGAAGATGGAGCAAAAACTGAAAAAAATATCCTGCCCGTTAAATGACTGCGGAATGGTTTTTTGGATTGAACAAAACGAGAGTCCCAGGTACTGCCCTTTTTGCGGTGTCATTATAGACCTTACTTAATTTATATCAGCAATCAGTTATCGTCTGTCAGCCATAATTTTTTTGCCACAGAGATCAAGATAAATAAAACAATCTGATTCCAACCAGCCCAAGGGGCTGCTTTTTTTATCAGTAAAGCGATATTTTTATGCCTGCGTTGAACATTATTTTTACCTCGATGAGCATTATTTTAAGGTTTTGGTAATAAAAGGGTTTTCATTTTTGTCTATTATGGTATACTCATGTAAAATTTGCATAATTTAACATGAAGGAGGAGGTTATTTGAAGATTAAGACCCGGAATCTGGGGCTTGAGATATATTATTTGTTTAACGGAAAAGATCTTATTATCAATGAGAACCTTAGCGATAGCCAGTTTCAAGATATCTTACATCTTTGCGAAGAAAATTTTCCGGACAGGTTTATTAAAAAAACCAGGGACGGCATAATTATTATGGAACGCATATCTTCATGCCGATACCATATTGTTAAAGACTGATCACTTTTAAAAAATAATTTAAAGGGTGGGATTAATCTGAAGGAAAGTATAATTAATTGTTGAAAATATAGTGATTAAAAGATGGCCGGGTAAGGAAGGGTAAAATGAAGCAGTCAATGGTAGTCAAATTCTGGGGGGTACGTGGTTCAATTCCGAGCCCGGGGGTATCCACAAAGAGGTACGGGGGGAATACCTCCTGTGTTAGTGTTCATCTGGATAATAAAAAAACACTGATTCTGGATGCCGGGACTGGTATTCGTGAGTTGGGCAAAGAACTGGTGGCGCAAGATACTGACATATTTGTAATTGTAACGCATATTCACTGGGATCATATCCAGGGTTTTCCATTCTTTGTGCCTATTTTTCAAAAAGACAGGGTAATATATGTATTTCCATATCAGCAGGGTGAAACAATGTTCAATTCTCTGTTTAAGCAGATGGATGGTGCTCATTTTCCGGTTAGCATGGATCAGCTGCCTTCAAAATACCAGATTATCACCAGCGATATATCCGAGTTTATGGAAAAACATGGTTTCCGCATTTCCCGTATTGCCACCAATCACCCTGGAGGAGCCTATGGCTACCGCATTGAGAATGACGGGAGAACGGTGGTATATATTACAGACAATGAGCTTTATCCTCCCAATGATAAAGTAAGTGATTTCATCGACTTCGTAAGTTTTTGCAAAGATGCCGATGTGCTGATTCACGATGCCCAGTACACGCGGCAGGACATGCCGCTTAAATACGGGTGGGGGCACAGCCTGGTAAGTCAGTCCTGTGAATTGGCCGTGGCCGCCGGAGTAAAACACCTTGTGCTTTATCATCATGACCCTGACCGCACCGATGATCAGATGGACTTATTGCAGGAGGACGCCCGGTCCTGGATCAGCGAAAATAAGCACGATATACAATGCACCGCCGCCTACGAGGGAATGGTACTCAGTATTTAAAAAGACTACTAACAAGACTTGCGGCCAGATTGTGATGGTTGGTCGCTAGATGCATAGTGCCAGTCAGGGCGATTTTTCAATCGTCCCGGGTTGATAGCAGTATTTGCACTAATTTCCTCATGTCATCAGGGCTGATTCCCTTGGCTGCAATCTCTTTGGTGAGCTTTATAAAGGGCAGATTTTTCAAATCCATGAAAAATTTTATGTCGTCTTCGGTGAGGTAGGGGAAAATCTCTTCAGGCCCCACAACA
>Ga0209347_1001547_pt1 | contig 36050 bp, 40 predicted proteins | sample AutmiccommuBRH23_FD_187382 | JGI IMG/M metagenome (GOLD analysis project Ga0209347, IMG submission 187382) | Deep subsurface microbial communities from Mt. Terri, Switzerland - Autotrophic microbial communities BRH/23 (SPAdes) (version 2) | ecosystem: Environmental > Aquatic > Deep subsurface >...
GAGGCCGCAGAACGGGCAGGGGTAGTCCTGGGGGGCGTGTGAGACCGAGAGCACGGGCCGAGTGTCGCAGACCAAACCGCCGGGCGACGCGCCAGCAAGAACGACGGGACCCGCTCGCCTCGGCAACTCGCAGACGCCCGGCGCCATGTCGCGCTTTTGTATGCGCTGTCAGCCACTCGGCGATCTGCGGCACGTCGAGCCGACCTGATGCGGCGTCGATCATCAGGTCCTGCGCGTCGTCGACGCACGACCCCAGGGGCCGCAGAGCCGGACAGCCGCGCGGGACTGGCGGGTCTCAGTCGTGAACCCGTTGCGCACGGGAACACCAGGTGATGGGGTGGCCGGGTGCCCCAGCCCGAATCTGAGAACGCCCGCGTCATCTCGGCGGTCCCGGATCGCACCAACGTCTATGTCCACCTCGACGTGGTCTACGCGCGCCGTGACGACCTCGACCTGCACCTGCAGATCATCCAGCCCAGCGGCGACGCCGCGATGCTCGACTGGGAGGCGGCGTTCGCGGGCCGGTATCCGTGTATCGCCTTCGTTCAGGGGTCAGGGTGGCGCGAGCAGGCTCTCGGAGCCGCGATGTCGTACCTGTGCCGGTTCGCCGAGCGCGGTTACGTCATCGCGATCGTGCAGTACCGCCCGTCGGCGGTGGCCCCACATCCCGCGCAGGTTCACGACGCCAAGGCGGCCGTGAGATGGCTGCAAACGAACGCCGATCAGTACGGCATCGACCCCCACCGAATCACCATCTCGGGCGACAGCTCCGGCGGGCACACCGCTCTGCTCGTCCACGCCACCGACGGGTCTCCCGCCTTGGACGAGGACCCAGCAGCGGCACCATTGAACCTGTCCAGCGCGGTCGCGTTCTACGCACCGACAGACCTCACACTCATGGACCGCGACGACGCCGTCCGCGACCTGCTCGGCGGTCGACGCCCCAGCCAAGCCCCGGGCGCCGCCCGGGCCGCCAGCCCCGCCCACCACCTCGACGTCCGGCACCGCGGCCCCGTGCTGCTGGTGCACGGCACCCAGGACGAGGTCGTCCCCCACGAACACAGCCTCACCTACGCGAAGGCACTGCGAGAGGCCGGGCACACGTGCGACCTGGTGCTCGTCGACGGTGCCCGACACGGCATCTGGCCCTCGCTCTTCACCCCAGAGCTCGCCGACATCATTGACGAGTTCCTCAGCAGCCAGCACGACGGCAGTGCAGCGCCTCGTGCGCGTCAGGCGCCTACTGGACATGTCGCGAGTCGCGGCTCAGACTCGCGTCACTCCTCCGCCTGACGACCAGCCGCTCTTCGCTCTTCTGGCGATGCCCGAACGGTCAGGACTGGGTGCTCTCCGTGCCGCTCGGGTCATGGATCGCCGGCGCAAGCGAGTCCTATGACCGGGTCGCGATTCGCTGCGCCGAACTCGTGCGATCGGGGCTGGAAGGTCGCCCGTTGGAATCGGCCCTTGCCGATCATTTCGCCCGTCGGGTCATCGAGGCATGCGGGGGCCTGGTGCTCGACATCGGGTGCGGACCCGGTTGGCTCACAGGGCTTCTGGCGTCACGCGGCCTGGATGTGCAGCCCCGCCGGGCCGATGGCCAAACCGCTGAGTCCCAAACGGCGCAGTACCCCTCTGAGGCGGGCCTCAGAGCACCCTCATGTCGCAGGTGGCTCGCGACGTCGGGTTACGCCCGGCGCACGGCGTGGATGCGAACGTTCGAGCCTTCGCGCAGCGGCTCTCCTAAGCGCCTGCTTGAGCATGCCGACGCGGCCGGCCGGTCCGTCATCCTTCATGTCACCGAGGGCAACGACGTGGCCCGGCGCCTGTACGAACATGGGTTCGCGGCGACAGGGGAACAGCTTCGCCGAGGCGTTCAACGCCACCCTCAAACGTGAGGTCCTCCAAGACGAGAACTGCTGGCCCGACGAGGTCACCTGCCGCCGGCAGGTGTTCCGGTGGCTCACCCGGTACAACACCCGCTGACGCCACTTCCGGTGCGGCTACCGCAGGCCGATCGCCTACGAGGCGCTCACCGCCGCTGCGCTCCCGTCAGCGGCATAATCCGACCCTGTCCACAAACCGGGGGTAAGGCCCGTCTCTCATTCCCGAACGTTTCGGCCTCTGCTCCGGCTGCGGATCCTGGCGCTCGATCGGGTGGTGACGACGAGGATGCGGCCGGCCAGGGCGACCGCGGCTGCCGCGGCCAGCCCGGCGAGGGCCGTCAGTGCCCCGGCAACCGGGCTGGGCGGCATCCGGACCGCGGTCGACAGCAGCCCGACGGCGACGACCGACGCGGTCACCAGGACCCAGAAGTTGCGGTGGACGCGGTTCACGGCGAGACCTCCTTGGACACTACGTCGACTACAGGTGGGCCGCTGGCGGGGTGATTCCCATGAAGAGGGTCAGTGCGATGAGCGCCAGGATCACCAGGGCCGCCGAGGTCATGGCGACCGGGCGGGTGCGCCACGACCGCTTGGGGTTGCGGTCGATGAACGGGACGGCGAACAGCACTGCGAACAGCGCGAGCCCGCCCCAGAGGATCGCAGGCAGCCCGAACCAGTTCTCCAAGGTGAACATCCACCAGAAGGGCCACATCGGCTTGGTGACCTCGACGCCGGCGACGGGGGTTGGGCCGACCGACGGCGGGAAGAGCACGGCGACGATGCTGAGTAGGGCGAGAAGCACGAGCCCGAACGCGCCCACGCGACGCAGGTGGTGGGTGAACGGCTCCCGTGCCTCGAGGTAGGTCTCTCCCGGCGGGGTGGTGACCTCCACCAGCGACGGTCGGGGGGCAGGCAGGGTGCCTCCGGGCTCGAGACCGGCCGGGGTGTCGGGCGCCGGAGCAGGCAGGCCGGGGTGGCTGGAGATCTTGTGCCGCTTGATCAGCAGCGCGTGCAGGGTGACGAGGATGATGATCAGGCCGGGGATCAGCATGATGTGTGCCGAGTAGAGCCGCACCAGGATCGGAGTGTGGGCGGCGAAGGACGTCGAGAACCAGAAGCCGGCCCCCCCAAGAAGCTGGCCGAGTTCGAGGTTGTGGGCCAGGGCCTCGTAGCCCTCCTGGTCCCACTTGAGCACGGTGCCGGTGAAGAGCGCCAGCAGAGTCAGGCCGAACATGCTGACACCGATCAGCCAGTTGGCCTCGCGTGGCCGCTTGTACGACCCGTGGAAGAAGACGCGAATGAGATGCAGGGCGGCCAGGACGCACATCGCTTGGGCAGTCCAGAAGTGCAGCGAGCGAATGAACCGGCCCAGCACCACGTCCTCGACGATGGTGCGCACGCTCGCGTTGGCGACCTCAGGGGTGGGGTCGTAGTACTGGGCGAGCACGACGCCGGTCACGATGAGGATGAGAAGGGAGACGGCCGTCAGGCCCCCGAGACTCCAGGCGAGGTTGTTGGCGTGCTCGGGCACCGGGTAGCGCAGGGCGTCCAGACCCAGCCGCTCGTCCACGGCGCCGACGAACCGCCTGCCGCGCGAGACGTGCTCGACCGGTCTGGTCTTGGTGATGTGCGACATCGCGATCATCCTCCGACCTTCTGGTCCGCAGGGCGGCGCGCGAGCGCAGCCTCGTGGCGGAGCCTGTGAACAGAGTGCGCGGGTCGGAACCTCCACCCGAGCAGAACCCCAGCCGCGGCAGCGGCCGCGGCGATCCCGATGAGCGCCGAATCGGTCCCGCTCCAGGGCCCTCGGCCGGTGAGCTCATCAGTCACGATGAGGGTGCCGGGCTGCTCACCGGTTGCCAGGCTCACCGTGGAACCGCCTGGAGCCACTTGCAGCACGTGCCGGACATCCAGACCGCTCAAGTCGGCACGCGCGCCGATCGACTGCTCGAGCAGTAGTCGCACCTGCGGCATGTCCCCCTTGTCAAGAGCCTGTATCGCCTGCTCCACGTCGGCGATGTCCACGCCCTCTTGGTTCTGCGACTCCTTCGCGTCGGTGAGCTTGTCAGTGATCATGTCCATGTCATCGGGCGTGTTGACCACGTACGCGATGGCCTGCAGGACGCTCTCCCGAGCGGGAATTGCGCCCTCTTCGCCGTGGGCGAGGGCAGCTGCCGGGACGGCCAGACTCAAGACGGACACAGCGGCGGCGATGGCAAACCTCGCCGCCGCCGAGGACACTCTGGGCCGATCACCCGCTTGCCGGTCGGTGGAGGCCTCGCGTGCACACAGGTGTCTCGACATGGCCCGCCTCCTTGGCAGAACCCCAGCGAATGTGACACTTCAAGGATCCGCGCTCCGTCCTGAAGAACACCAGCGAGTTTTCCTCAAGGTTTGTTCAAGAACGGGTCGCGGGTGGCCTCGGCCGAAGCGGGTGCCGTACCCGACAGGCAGGCATGGAGCGCCAGGCCTGGCGGAACGGCGAGCTCGGAAATGAAGGGCGGTGGCCGGATATCGGCCGGGTACTCGCGGCCGATGCGGGGAGATCTCGCGATCGGAGCTGTGCCCGGCGCTGGTAGAGCTGATCCTCGACGTGGCGGGCAAGGACGTGCACGTGCAGGTGCCACACGTCCTGGTTGCCGCAGGCTCGTTGTGCTGCCGGATCGAGGTCCCGGCGCATCCGTACGCCTGGCGGATGGCCACGGCCACGGCCTGGGTCAGATCCCACACGGCGTGTCCGTCCTCGGCGGACATCGCGTAGAGGTTCTCCACGTGGCGGCGTGGCATCACCAGTGCCGCCCCGGGGTTGCCCGGCCACCACTTGGGCGCGATCCGCGCGTACGCCCGGTCGGTGACCGCGATGACGTCCGTCGGCTGGTTGCGCTCGTCGTACTCGCCACGCTGGAGGCCGCAGAACGGGCAGGGGTAGTCCTGGGGGGCGTGTGAGACCGAGAGCACGGGCCGAGTGTCGCAGACCAAACCGCCGGGCGACGCGCCAGCAAGAACGACGGGACCCGCTCGCCTCGGCAGCTCGCAGACGCCCGGCGCCATGTAACTCCTTCCGGATCTGCGGACTTGACCCCAGCAGTGATTTCTCGTCACACGAGGTGGAACTCGTCCCCTACGGTGTGCGGTCCCCGGCCATCGCGCATTCGGCCCAGCCGTTCCGGTCCGCCGTGTGGTCTCCTGCCCCGCTACTCCCGCCGGGCCGCCACCAGGTCGACCCGTCGGCCCAAGGAAGGTATGTCCATCGTGGCCCGAGTCTCGAAGACCATCCCCGATCCCGCAGTGAGGTCGCGCAGCGTCGAGGTCGCCCATATCTCTCCGCACGGTGCGCGATCCGCCACCGACTGCGCGATCCCTACTCCGGCACCCGAGACGGTCGCACCGTGGCGCTCCACCTCCGCCGTGTGCAGTCCCCCCGAGACGTGGAGCCCAGCGGCAGCCGCACGATCGAGCATCACCAGGCCGCAGCGGGTCGCCCGGGCGGGACCGTCGAAGGTGACCAGCACGTCGGCGTTCTCGGCGAGGGCAGGCACGCCGTGGTACTCGCGCAGCACGCCCTGCAGGATCTCCCGCACCCGGGTCAGCTCGTCCTGCTCCTCCACCTCGAGGACCATCAACGTGGTCAGGGACGACACCGGAGGTGTAGAGGACTGCAGTCCGAGCACGAAGTCCTCGATGGGGTCGAGAATCTGGTCCGGGTCGACCGCGACGAAGTGGTCGGCGCCGTCGAGCTCGATGAACTGGGCGCCCGCGATGTGGTCTGCCAGGTAACGGCCCTCCTCGATGCGCGAGTCGGTGTCGTGGCGCCGATGAAGCACGAGGGTGGGTGCCTGAACGCCGGACAGCACCTCTCGCACATCCACGAGCGAGTTCATCTCGATGAGGGCGCGTGCCGCGCCGGGGCTGATCGCGGCCCGGCACCGGTGTCCCCACCACCGGGCGAGCTCCTCGTCGGCGCTGGGGCACATCCGGCGCATGTCGGCCTCCCACGCCCAGTCATGCTCGATCTGCACTCCGTAGCGCGCTCGGTCCTCGGGCCGCGCGCCCCACGGGTAGTCGGGGGCCCAGAGCCGTCGCGCATGGCTCGAGTAGATGACCAGTCCCTTGACCCGCTCCGGGTGGCTCGCCGCGTAGAGGATCGACATCGGCCCGCCCTCGGAGTACCCGAACAGGACCGCCTGTTCGGAGCGGACAGCATCCATCACCGCGGCCACGTCGCCCATGCGGGTCTCGAGATCGGGGAGCGCTCCCGGGCGGTCCGACATACCCGTTCCCCGCTTGTCGAACCGGATCAGGCGGGAGAACGTGCCGAGTCGATGCAGAAAGTGGGCGTGCCGTCGCTCGGTCCAGTCCAGGCTCAGGTGGGAGACGAAGCCGGCCACCAGGACGAGGTCGACCGGACCCGCGCCGGTGACCTGGTAGGCGATGTTGAGGCCGTCGCTCTGGGCGTACCTGACCGGTGTCGCCGCCTCCGCCGCCCCGTGCGTCACCGCACGGTACTCGCCGGTGGACGGCCCGGATGAGGCGGCGAGGTTCGCCAGTTGCCGCCGGTCGGCCGCACCCAGCTTGCGCAGCAGCGACGAGACATGGCTCTCGACCGTGCGCACCGAGATGCACAAGCGCCGAGCGATCTCCGCGTTGCTGAGCCGGGCGCCGACCAGGGCCAGCACCTCCGCCTCGCGGGCGGAGACGTCAGCGTCGATCCGTGCCGAGTGATCGGTCACGTGATCAATGGTCGAGCCTCCCGATTCGGTGGTCAATCCGTGGAAGCTCCGTGGTCGGCACGGATGCGCCCGCGCCCGGCTCCAGGTGAGCGTGGATCCAGCCGCACAGCAATCACGAGGAGGCGACATGACCACGATCACCCACGAGACGCCCAACGGCGTCGACGTCACTCAGCTCGATCAAACGGTCGAGGCGATCCAGAATGACCCCACCCTGGCGATCTTCACGTTCCGGGCCACCAACGACTGGCTCGGCGGTGGGCACTCCCGAACCCGGGTGCAGGGGTTCTGGGGGGCGGGCCAGGAGGATGAGTCCCGGACCGAGCCCTTCGTGCTGGAGGGTGACGAACCGCCGGTCCTCCTGGGCAGCAACCGCGGCCCGAACGCGGTCGAGGCGGTGTTGCACGCACTCGCCTCCTGTCTGGCCGTGGGGACTGCCTACAACGCGGCCGCCCAGGGAATCGAGATCCGCAGCCTCCGCTTCGACCTGGAGGGCGACCTCGACCTGCACGGCTTCCTCGGACTGACTCCCGACGTGCGCCCGGGCTTCCAGAACGTGCGGGTCACCTGTCAGCTTGACGCCGACGCACCTGAGGACCGCGTCGTCGCGCTGTGGGAGCACGTTCAAAAGACCTCGCCGGTGCTGGACCTCCTGCGCCACCCGGTGCCGGTCAGCATCGACCTCGCCCAGAAGTGAGGAGGAGACCATGTTCCGACACCACCGAGCGACGATCCGTCTGATCCTCGGGACAGCGCTCCTGCTTCTCAGCGGCGGACCGGCCACGGCCCTGGCCCCGCCCGGGACCCTGGAGTACGAGCCTTCGTACTACGAGGGCCAGACGGTCGTCCTCCAGATCCCGTCGGCGACCAGCGCCGACCCGAACCAGGCGCACTTCGCCTGCTTCGCGCTTGGCCCCGATCTGTCCACGGCGGATCGCGACGCCCCGGCGCCGACGCTGTACGTCATCCTGGCTCCCGGCGCCACCCAGGTCGCATGTTCCGACGGCACCCTGCGACACGACCACGTCCTGTCCGCCGTGCCGGGAACCAGCCGATACACCGGCGCCTGGACGATCGTTCTCGCGGTCCCGGGCCCTGCCTTCGACGTCACCGAGATGCCCTACACGAGCGTCTCCGCCGTCGAGGCCGGTGTCACCGCCGGCGAGCTCACCCTCGTCGAGACCGGGATCGTCTTCATCGCCCCAGTCGTCGGCGGACGGTAACCCTGCAGTCAGCACCACTCGGCCGCGGAGGGCCGCTGTCCGCTCCCGCGGAGGAATGCAGCCGGCCCGTTCGGGACAGCCCGCTGCTCCGCTCCGCTGCCGGACTGCCTGCAGCGCAGGGCGATCACCCTGCATTGATCACTACCCTCACGAGAGGGTAGAGTTGCGTGGTCGCACTGAGCGGCACCCTGATGAGGCCCGGACGGGTCCGACCGCGACCCGAAAGCTGACGTGAGCCCCACCTCCCACGCCCCGAGCACCGCGACCCTGATGCAGATCGGCGACGTCGCCGAGCGCACGGGCCTGAGCCTGCGCACGATCCGGCACTACGAGGAGGTCGGGCTGCTGCCGGAGGCGCAGCGCTCCCCCGGCGGGTTCCGCCTCTACACCGAGGACGCAGTCACCCGGCTGCTGCTGATCAAGCAGATGAAGCCGCTCGACTTCACCCTCGAGCAGATGCGCGAGATCCTCGACGTCCGCCAGCGCCTGGCCAGCCCGCGCCGTTCCGACAAGACCCGCGCCGGGCTGCAGGCCACCCTCGAGGACTACCAGCGGCTCGCCGACGACAAGCTGACTGAGCTACGCCGCAAGGTCGAGCACGCCGAGGCGTTCGCGGCTCACCTCCGCGAGCCCCTGAGCTAGTCCCACCCCCCGAAGCCCACGCCCGGCCACCGTCGTCCGGGATCCATGACCGCCGCCCGTCCATGCGCGCCGGTCCTCGCATCCCGATCCTCTGGAGCAGTCTTGTCCACCACCGAGCCGACGTCGCCCGCCCGCGACGACCACCACCACCACCGCGACCACCACGACCACCACGACCACCACGACGGGGTCGAGCACTTCCCCCACGAGCACGAGGTCATCTCGGTCCGCGCCGCCCTCCGCTCCCCCAAGCGGCTGCGCACCGAGGTCCTCGCCGGTCTGGTCGTCGCCCTGGCCCTGATCCCCGAGGCGATCTCGTTCTCGATCATCGCCGGTGTCGACCCCCGTCTGGGCCTGTTCGCGTCCTTCACGATGGCCGTCTCGATCGCCTTCCTCGGGGGCCGCCCCGCGATGATCTCGGCGGCCACCGGTGCGATCGCCCTCGTCATCGCGCCCGTCGCCCGCGAGCACGGCTTGGACTACCTCATCGCCACCGTCATCCTCGGCGGGGTCATCCAGGTCGTCCTGGGCCTGGCCGGCGTCGCCAAGATGATGCGCTTCATCCCCCGCTCGGTCATGGTCGGCTTCGTCAACGCCCTCGCGATCCTCATCTTCCTCGCGCAGGTCCCGCACCTGGTCGACGTCCCCGTGGCGGTCTACCCGCTCATCGCGGTCGGGTTGCTCATCATGGTCGCGCTGCCGAAGTTCACCCAGGCCGTCCCCGCACCGCTGGTGGCGATCGTCGTGCTGACGATCTTCACCGTTGCCGCCGCGATCGCCGTGCCCACCGTCGGCGACCAGGGCGACCTGCCGGACAGCCTGCCGAGCCTGTTCTTCCCGAACGTGCCGTTCACCTTGGAGACCCTGCAGATCATCGGGCCCTTCTCGATCGCGATGGCCCTCGTTGGCCTGATGGAGTCGCTGATGACGGCCAAGCTCGTCGACGACGTCACCGACACCCATTCCAACAAGACCCGAGAGGCCTGGGGCCAGGGCGGCGCCAACATCATCACCGGCTTCTTCGGCGGCATGGGCGGCTGCGCGATGATCGGCCAGACCATGATCAACGTCAAGGCTGCGCGCGCCCGCACCCGCATCTCGACCTTCCTCGCCGGCGTCTTCCTGCTGATCCTCGTCGTCGGCCTCGGCGACATCGTCTCCCTGATCCCGATGGCCGCCCTCGTCGCCGTCATGATCATGGTCTCGGTCGGCACGATGGACTGGCACAGCCTCCAGCCCGCCACCCTCAAGCGGCTTCCGAAGAGCGAGACCTTCGTCATGGCCGCGACCGTCGTCGTGGTCGTCGCCACCCACAACCTCGCCATCGGGGTCATCGCCGGTGTCATCGTCGCCTCCGTCATGTTCGCCCGCCGCGTCGCCCACTTCACCGAGGTGGTCGACGTGGCCCACCCGGACGACGACACCCGCATCTACAAGGTCGTCGGCGAGCTCTTCTTCGCCTCGAGCAACGACTTGGTGTACCAGTTCGACTACGTCGGCGACCCCAGGAACGTCGTCATCGACCTGACCGACTCCCACATCTGGGATGCGTCCACCGTCGCCTCGCTCGACGCCATCGAGACCAAGTACCGTGCCAAGGGCAAGAACGTGACCATCATCGGCCTCAACCCCGAGAGCCTCGAGCGACACGAGCGTCTCGCCGGCCACCTCGGCGGCGGCCATTGACCCGCTGAGCCAGCCCAGCGGCATACGACCCATGCCGTATGCCGCTGGGCTCGGTCCCGCCACCAACACCAGCCCCAGCCGACGGACCTTTGGAGGACCGCACATGAGGATCTCGCCCCACCCGGCCCGGCACGTCCCGACCTTCCGAGGCGGGCTCCGATGAGCCGCCGCGGGTCTCGCCCCAAGAGGGCCACTGGCCTGCCGGGTCTCGCGCCGGGCGGGCTGCGAGTTGTGCCGCTGGGTGGTCTCGGCGAGATCGGCCGCAACATGACGGTCTTCGAGCACGCCGGGCGGCTGCTCATCGTCGACTGCGGCGTCCTTTTCCCGGAGGAGCACCAGCCCGGGGTGGACGTGATCCTCCCGGACTTCACCTGGATCCGCGACCGGCTCGACCAGGTCGACGCGATCCTGCTCACGCACGGCCACGAGGACCACATCGGCGGGGTGCCCTACCTGCTGCGTGAACGGCCTGACATCCCACTGGTCGGCTCCCGCCTCACCCTGGCCTTCATCGAGGCCAAGCTCAAGGAGCACCGGATCAAGCCGGTGACCGTCGAGGTCCGCGAGGACCACCGCCGGACGTTCGGACCGTTCGACTGCGAGTTCATCGCGGTCAACCACTCCATCCCGGACGGCCTCGCGGTCGCGATCCGCACCGCGGCCGGGCTGGTCCTGCACACCGGCGACTTCAAGATGGACCAGTTCCCGCTCGACGGGCGCGTGACCGACCTGCGGGCCTTCGCCCGGCTCGGGCAGGAGGGCGTCGACCTCTTCCTCGTCGACTCGACCAACGCCGAGGTCCCCGGCTTCACCATCTCCGAGGGCGAGCTGGCCCCCGCGATCGAGACCGTGTTCCGGACCACGCCCGGGCGGGTGATCGTCTCCAGCTTCGCCAGCCATGTCCACCGCATCCAGCAGGTCCTCGACGCCGCGCAACAGCACGGTCGCAAGGTCGCCTTCGTCGGACGGTCGATGGTCCGCAACATGGGCATTGCCAGCGAGCTCGGCTACCTCACCATCCCCGAGGGGCTCGTCGTCGACGACTTGAAGAAGCTCGAGCGCCTCCCGGCCAACCAGATCGCGATCGTCGCGACCGGTTCACAGGGCGAGCCGCTCGCCGCCCTCGCCCGGATGGCCAACCGCGACCATCCCGTCCGCGTCACCGAGGGCGACACCGTCCTCATGGCCAGCTCGCTCATCCCGGGCAACGAGAACGCCATCTACCGGGTCATCAACGAGCTCACCCGTTGGGGAGCCAACGTCGTGCACAAGGGCAACGCCAAGGTCCACGTCTCGGGGCACGCCAGCGCCGGCGAGCTCGCCTACTGCTACAACATCATCCGGCCCACCAACGTCCTCCCTGTCCACGGCGAGTGGCGCCACCTGCGAGCCAACGCCGACATCGCCATCCGCACCGGCGTCGAACGGGAGCGAGTGCTCATCGCGCAGGACGGATCCGTCGTCGACCTCGTCGACGGACGCGCCGCCATCACCGGGACCGTGCCCGCGGGCATGGTGTACGTCGACGGGATGACCGTCGGCGGGGCCACCGAGGAGCACCTGCACATCCGCCGCACCCTCGCCGAGGAAGGCGTCCTCACCATCATCTGCATCGTCGACTCCGTGACCGGCAAGCTCGCCGAGGACCCCGACTACCTCGCCCACGGCTTCGACCAGCAAGCCATGGACTTCGACGCCGCAACCCCCGCCATCCAGAAGGCCCTCACCAAGGCCGCCCGCGAAGGCATCGAGGACATCGAGCAGGTCGAAGAGCTCGTCCGCGCCGCGGCATCCACCTGGGCTCACCGCCACCACCGCCGCAGCCCGCTCATCATCCCCGTCATCATCGACGCCTGAGCGCAGTCGGCACGGCTGCGAGCCGCGGACCGTCACCGCCCCGTCACCGGGCAGACCGGCAGCTATACCCCGGGGGGCTTCACCGGACCTTCATTGAACGCCAAGTGGCGTCTTCACGTTGGGGGGAGAGCCTGAGGACGTACCGGAGGCAAGCGGCCCCCGGGCGAAATCCTGAAGGAGGACCACGATGATGGGTTGGTATGGCGGGTGGGGGGCGGGCGCCTGGATGGGGATGGGGATGCTGCTGTTCTGGGCTCTGGTCATCGCCCTCGTGATCGCCTTGATGCGCAGCACCGGAGCGAGCCGCGTCGACCAAGGGCGCGACACCACCGCAGGCCGGCGCCCAGCGGATGCGCTGGGGGTGCTTGACGAACGGTTCGCCCGCGGCGAGCTCGACGAGGTGGAGTACCGGCAGCGGCGCAGCATCCTGTCAGGGCAGTGACGTCGCACGCACGATGACGAGGGCCCACCGAGCGGATCCACGAGGTCGGGTCCTCCGCACTGCCTGATGGGATGGTTCCATACGGGGGTGACCTACCGACAGCTTGCGGACGCCGCCCTCCTCGTCATCGGCAGCGACGTCGCCGGGGGCGCAGTGATCTTCGCGCTGGTCGGAGCCTGGGCCCTTGCAGGCGTGTTCCACATCCGTGCTGCCATTCCTGACGCGTCGCTCGGGACGTGCCTTGACGCCGGGCCGAGGGTCCTGCTGGGCCTTCCGGCTGGCTCGGCCCGGACTCCCACCGCGTCTGCGGCGGGGCTGTCGGCAGCCGCATCCTCCGTCACGCTCAGGGCCGTCGGCCCGGTATCCGTGGCAGCACTCGCGTTTCTGCTCGTACGGGGTCACCCCCCCGTCGGGCTCTCGACTCCACTGGCGGCAGGTGGCGCCCTCGCACTCGGGTCGACGCTCGCGGTGACTGTCTCGCGGTCCGCTCGTCGCACCGACATGGGTGGTCAATGGCGAGCGAGCAGAGGTCGCCACCTGGGTGTCTCGGCCCTGCTCGGCGAGCTGACCTTGTCCTCCGCGACAACCCTCTGCGCCATGGCGCTCACCCACACGGGCGGGGAGAACCTCAGCCCCCTAGAGGCGTTCGCGGCGGCCTCGGTAGCCCGAATCCTGACGCTGCTTCGTTTCCCGCCGGCCGGATTCGTCGTGGCCGATGCCGTGCTCGCCGCGCTGCTGGTCGGCGTCGGGGCCTCACCGGGTGCCGCACTGGCGACGGCTGCGCTGTGGCGACTCGGCATGCTGGCCGCATGGTCGGCCTCTGCTCTGGTCCGGACGCGACGCCATGTCGGACCTGGCGAGGACGTGGCTCCCCCCAATGTCCCGACCGGTTCCCTCCTCGGCGAGCTCGTCCACCGGTCCGCCTTCCGCCTCCTCGGCAGCTTGCCCCCGGCTCTCGCCCGCCGCGCACGTCGGTTGGTGTTCCAGTCGCTGTTCACGGTCAGTGAGGACCCGTGGCAGTACGCCGCCCTCCCGTACGAGGCCCGCAAGCGCGGACACCTGCTCGACCACGTCGGGCCCACGCCGGGGACGCTGGTGGAGCTCGGTTGCGCGGACGGGCACAACCTCGTGGCACTTGCGCAGGCCCATCGCGAGGCCCGCCTCGTCGGCCTCGACATCAGCCCCCGAGCCATCGAGGTCGCGCAGGCAAGTGTGCGGGGCGCGGGGGACGTGACCGTGATCGAGGCTGACTTCCGAGGGGCGCCGGCCGCCCTGCATGCTCGGGGGATCACCGCGATCAACACCCTCATCCTGTCCGAGGTCCTCTACTACCTCGGAGGGCCGGGACGGATCCAGGCCGAGCTCGGCGGCCTCCGTGACCTGCTCGCAGACGGGTGCCGCGTCCTGCTCCTGCACCCCTCCCCCGACGCCGAGCGGCTCCATCCGGCTGCCCTGACGGCCCTGGGTGCGGGCGCCGAGGAGGTCGTCGTCATGGCTGACCCCGACCGCCCGGTGACGCTTCACGTGGGTCGAGTGAGCAGGACATACGACGGCGCGCAGGAGCCTGCCTGACGGAGTTCCGAGCCGGGGGCGCGCGAAGCATGGCTGGAATCACCAAATGGCGAGCGGCGCCCAGTCGACGTCGGTGGCTGCAGGCCGCGACGGCGACGTCACGTTCGCGCAGATGATGATTCCGCACCACCAGCAAGCCGTCGATATGGCCGAGAACGCCCTGGGCAAGACGGACGCCTCCAGTCAGGTCCGTGACCTGGCGACGGCGATCACGCAAGCCCAAGACCCCGAGATCCGGACCATGGCCGGGTGGTTGAAGCAGTGGGGCGCGGCCGCACCGAGCGACAGGATGGATCACGGCCGGATGGGCAGCGGCATGATGAACGAGGCCCTCGAGCAGGCCAGCGGGACGGCCTTCGACCAGCAGTGGGTGTCGATGATGATCGCCCACCACGAGGGGTGCCATCGACATGGCACGCCAAGCGCTGGCCACCACTCAGGACCCGACGTCAAGACACTCGCCGACGCCATCATCAACGCCCAGACCGAGGAGATCTCGAAGATGAGGGCCCTGTCCTGACCTTCGGATTGCAGAGGCCGTCGGCGTTTCCCGGCCACCAACGCGTCGCGTGTGCCTAGCCCTTGACGATCTTCCTGAGCACCACCACGACCGCGAGGGCGAGCATGGCAATCCAGCCCAGGGCCACCGCGAGGATGGGGCCCTCGTCGAAACCGGCGGTCAGGCCGCCGTCCAGGAGCAACCGCATACCGCCGTAGCCGGGCATCCATCGTGCCCAGTCGGCTGGATCGCCGCCGAGCATGGGACTCTGCCCGAGACCGAGGTCGATGAAGGGCAGCAGGAAGGCCAGGAACACGCCGGACACGCGCCCGAAGAGCGGGCCGAGCAGCATACCGATGAGGCCGTACGTCACGGCGATGACGACGCTGCCCAGCCCGTAGACGGCCCACTGCTCGGCGGTGAAGACGGTGGCGGTGACGGTGAGCGACACGCCGCTGACGAGGACCGAGGCCAGCACCACCAGGGCGATCCGGGTGGCAATGGCGACGGCCGCGCGTTGGCCCGCCAGCACGAGCCGTCGATCGGCCGCCCGGGCGTCGAGGACGATGAACACGCCTACCAGGGCGGCCAGCGAGGCGATCGCCTCCGGGGCCATCGTGCCGGGATGGATCACCGCGGGATCCACGAAGGCCGTGACCTGGACACCCGCCTCACGGACCACCACGGGCGACCTGCCGTGCGGGGTGATGGCCGCCGACAGCAGGATGAACACCGCCGGCACGGCGGCGAGCAGCGCCCAGAGCAGCGGGGTACGTTGCCAGTCCTTCAGGGCCATGCCCAGCCCGGTACGCAACTGGCCGGGCGGCCCTGACGACGTCAGGGACCGCTTCCGCGCGGGAGTCGCGAGACCGGTTCCTGATGTCCTCAGGGACCACGCGTTTCTGGGACCCGTGGCCACGACGACGTATGCCGCGGCCAGCGAGCCGACGATCCACAGTCCCGACCAGGCCAGCGAGCTCGGTCCGCCGTGACCGGGCAGCTGGTCGACTGTCCACAGTGAGATGAAGTGAGTCGGCAGCAACCGCAGCAGTGGGGAGGAGGAGCCGCTCAACGTGGGACCGAAGAAGACGTCGAGGATCCAGATGAACAGCAACAGCACCGTCCCGTTCACGGCGGTCGGGACCACGGCGCCAACGACTGCCCCGATCGCCAGGTACACGACCGCGAACATCGCCGTCCCAGCGATGACCCGAGCCGGATCGGCCACTCCCTGACCCACCGCAAGAGCGATCAGTGCTGCCACGGTGGCCGCCGCGGCGAGCGCGGCTCCGGTGAGCAGGCGCGCCGTGGCCAGGCGGCCTCGTGACTGGCCAGCCAAGATGAGCCGACGATCCGTCGCGCGCGAGCCAGCGATCTGGAAGTACATGGCGATGCCGGTCAGGAAGGCGGCGGCCCAGCCTGCGGTGACCGTCTCGATGCCCGGTCCCCCACGGGCACCGCCCAGCACTCGCGCGGCGTCCGCGAGCGTCGGCGCGGCCACGATGACGAAGGTCACGGGAACGAGAAGGAGAAGCAGCAGGTTGGTGCCGGTCCGCGCGTAGTCCGCGAGGAATCGGCGCTCGAGCAGTGCGGTGGTCACGTCGACCAGGTCCTGCCGTCCCTGAGCTTGACGACGCGGTCGAACAGTTGCTCGTCGGCGATGAAGTGGCTGATGATCAGCACGCTGCGCCCCCGAGCGCGACGTTCGGCGACCAGGCCCAAGAACTTCTGGTAGGTGTCCCAGTCGAAGCCTGCGTAGGGCTCGTCAAGAAGGAGCACGTCAGGGTCCGCCAGCAACGCCAGTCCGAGGTTCAGTTTGGCCAACGTACCGCCCGAGAGCTGGTCGGCTCGCACCGAGGAGTATCGCTCGAAGCCGAGCTTCGTGTACAGGGCTCGGACAGCGTCACGCTGCGCAGCCAGTGTCAATCCACAGGCGGCGCCGAAGAGCTCGAAGTGTTCGTCGCAGGTCAGTCTTGGGTAGACGACGGGCACCTGCGGGCAGTAGCCCATGCTGCCGGACAGGACGATGGTTCCCGCGTCCGCGGCGAGGTCTCCGACGAGGATGCGCATCAGGGTCGTCTTACCCGACCCGTTCTCGCCAACGAGGCCGACGACCTCTCCGGCGGCGAGCGCGAGGTCGGCCCCGGTCAGGACCGGAACCTCCCGGCGGCTGAGCCAGCGCCAGCGCCGGTAGGACTTCTCCACTCCCGTGGCCACGAGAAGTCGTGGCCGGGTCTGGTCCGGTCCTTCCGCTGCCGGTCCGGTGGACGTGTGCGTCTTGGTTGGCATCACGTTTGCCTTGATGCCTCGGCCGGTCCCGTTCGGCATCGGATCGCCTAGTGGCCGTCGTGTTTGCCGAGCATGCCCATCATCATCGCCATCATCGCGATGCAGAGGATCGCCGGAATGAGGGCGGCGGCGCCGGCGGATGTCGTCGTCATCAGCACGACAGCGAAGATGACCATCGGCAGGCACATGAGCCACATCATCGGTCCGTGGCCGTGGCCGGACCCCTTGTGGTGCCGCGTCGGCACCGGCTTGTCGAGGGGCTCATCTAGGTGGTCGGTTGCCGGATGGATCTCGTGAGGCGTGGACATCGCGGGTTCTCCTGTCCCGGGTGGGGCAATTGGCTCTGCTCTCAGCATGCGTCGGCAGTGTGGTTTTCGGGTGTCGACGCCATCAAGGTTGGGTCAATCGCTGGGCGCCGGGAGCGGTGCTTCAGAGTCGAGCCTCGACTTCCTTCAGCAGCTCGGCGGGGGCGACGAACATCGAGGGGTAGTTGCCGAACCAGCGCTTGACGCCGTCGGCGTCGATGAGGATGAACCCGTGGCCGGGTAGGCCCTCGTGCATACCGGTTCCGAGCGTCCCGTAGGCCTTCGAGACGGAGCCGTCGTCGAGCAGGTAGGGCGTCGTCACACCGAACTGCTTCAGGTCGGGCAGGATCTGCTCGGCTGAGTTCATGACGATGGGCAGGACGGTGATGCCGGAAGCCTTGAAGGCCGCGGACCTCTCGATCTCCGCCATCTGCGCCGTGCAGGACCCGCATCCGGCGCCTTCGTTGAAGTAGAGCACGACGGGCTTGCCGCGGTAGTCGGACAGCGACACGGTTGTGCCGGCTGTGGTCTTGAGCGTGAAGCCCGGGGCGGCTTCCGACGTCGACGTGCTCGTGGGCACGGCCTTTGCGAGGGCGAAGGCGACCAGGCCGACGGCGACCAGCGAAAGAGTCACGATGATCAGCCGTCTGATGCGCTTCCGCCGCGCGAGACGTTCCCGCTCGGCTCGGGCGTGCGCGTGGTGTGCTTCCTGTCCGGCCGTGCGCTTGGTCGTGGTCCGGGAGGTCATCGCGGTGCCCTTTCAGGTGCGTGGTCGCGTTCGTGTGAGACATGGCATTCGGCCGGCGTGGCGGACGAGTCTCCGGTGTCGCCGGTTTCGGTGGTGTCGCCCGGCAGGTCGCCGGTTCTCCTGGTCCTCGGTTCCCGCAGGGTCGCCCAGACGAAGACGCCGACCAGCGCGAGCAGTCCGATCCCTAGAAGCGGTTCGGGCACGGGATCGACGAAGTCGAGCACCCGCCCTGCGATGCGGCTCAGGCCAGCCCCCGCGGCGTACTGGGCGTCGGTTCCACGAGTCATGTCGGGAGAGCCGGCCAAGCCGATGACGAGCACCCCCATTCCGGTGAAGGCGACAGCAACCGCGGCGTTGATGGTGTTGGTCCGAACCGTGCGCGAGCCGATCCGCAGACGAAGGGGCTTGGCCCGCAGCCACCGCCGCTCGCCGAGGTGAGCCTTGTCCCAGACGAGGGCCATGACGAACAGAGGCAGCACCATCCCGAACACGAAGGCCATCCCCAGCGCCGCCCCGCCGAGCGGAGACCGCGAGAGGGCGGACAGCGTCATGACTCCGGCCAGGACGGGCGCGCAACAGCTCGACGCGATCCCGGAGAACACCCCGAGGCTGAAGAAGGTCGCGCTGTCGCCTCTCTGGGTGTCGGGCGCCTTGAGGAAGGAGGGCATGGACCACATCCGGCCGGAGAGGGCCAAGACGCCCAGACCGATCATGAGCAGCCCACCCGCCCAGTAGAGGGGGACGTGGTACTTCGCGATGGCCCCCGCCAGGAGGCTGGCGCCCAGCGTGATCGGCACCAGGACCAGCGCCAGCCCTGCGCTGAAGACGAAGGTGAGCGGTAGCAGCCGCCAGCGCTCGTTCTTCGCGGCTGCCGCGAGGTAGCTCGGCGCCAGGAAGACGATGCAACAGGGCGCGAAGAGCGCCACGGCGCCGGCGAAGAAGGCCGCGAGGATGCTGCCGGTCGCCAGGAGTTCCGCGCCCATCAGGACGACACTCCCCGTTGCGCACGGGCCGCGATCGCCTTCTCCAGCTTTCGCCTCGGCAGTCGGCCGGAGCTGAGGAAGCGGCCGTCGACGAGGACGAGCGGGAACATGACCGGACGGTGCCGTTGCACCAGCTCGAGGCCGGCGGGCGTGTCGGCCCCCACCACGGTGAGGGTCAGCTCGTGCGCGCGTCCGGTGAGCTCTGCGATGGCGTCCTCACACAGGTGACACGCGTGGGAGGTGACGATCGTGACCTCGGCCAGCGCGTCCACCGGGTGCGCCTTCGCATCCCTCGTCGGGACGGGGCGCAGTTGTGCGGTACTCATGTGAGCAGCGTCCACCTCGACCCATCATGACGTGCTGAAGGTGGGCTCAAGATTCGATGTTGTCGCTCGCAGAACGTTCGTCAGACCTTGACGGGGGCTTTGGGCCATGGAACGAACGAGTGGGGCACGCTGGTTTCACCACATCATCGAGCACAGGAGCGCACATGCCGAAGGCGACCGGCCAGCAGGAGCCAGTGTCCAGCACTGTGGTCACAGGGGCAGCGGCTGGGGGTTTCGATCCCTCGGGTCGGCCGAGGCGTGACCTTCGCAGCGCGTGGGCGACGATACGGGCCGGTCTGGGCGCGGCGCTGGGCGTCCTGCCGCACCTCATGCACCACGTCGGATTGCTGGCGGGGGCGGCACTGCTCACCGGCGCCTTGGGGAACGGGATCCTCTACGTGGTGGGCCTGCTCATGAGCATCCCACTGCTGAGGAGGTTGCGAAAAAGGTTCAGGACGGCGTGGGCCCCGGCGATCGGAATGGCAGTGTTCACCGGTTTGTTCTCACTGTCCGCCTTCGTGATCGGTCCGGCCATCGGAACCGGTGGCCAGGAGGTACCCGTGAAGGCCCCCACGCCCACCGTGACCACCTCGGACGAACATGATGTCCACCATTGACCCTGATGCTCACACCTCACGGGGTGTCCCGTCGCGCAGGGCGGGCGCGGGGTTGGATGGTCGCGCGGGGCGCGGTCAGCTGCGCACCAGCCGGGCGATCGCCTCGGACGCTTCGGTGAGCATCGACTCGGGCGTCGTGATTCCTGGCGTGGCCAGGCATCGCCGCATGTGCTCCTCGAGGAGGGCCAGCGCGACACCCTGCAGGGCCCGTGAGGCTGCGGCGACCTGAGTGAGGATGTCGATGCAGTACCGGTCCTGTTCGACCATGGCGGCGATCCCCCTGACCTGGCCCTCGACACGGTGCAGTCGCCGGACAGCCTCGAGCCGGGCTTGTTCTCGGCGCCACGTCGACGGCTCCTCGTTCATCTCTCTGCTCTCCTCTGCCGTCCGCCGGAACGTGGGTGCCTGCCGTCGATGAGGCAGGCACCCCGCGTCCGGTTAGGCGGTGGCGCCGGTGTACTTGGCCGGGTCCTTCGTGAAGGCCTTGGCGCAGTGCCCCGAGCAGAAGTAGTAGGTGGTTCCTTCGTGCTCGACTGTGCCGGCAGCGTTGTCGGGGTCGACGCTCATGCCGCAGACCGGGTCGACGGCGGGGTTGGGCGTGCTGTTCATCTGTGCTTCCTCTCCAATGCGGGTTGGGTCCTCGGCGGGCTCCGACTCGCGCCCCACCTCCACGGTGGGCTCGAGTGGGTCGATGTGGACAGTGTCGCTGATGGGCCGGGGCCGGAAGGTCTTGAGCCGGTTGGCGTTGGCGACGACCGACAGCGAGGACAGGGCCATGGCGGCCGCGGCAATCATCGGGCTCAAGGTCAGGCCGAGGGCCGGGTAGAGGGCGCCGGCGGCGATGGGGATTCCGATGCCGTTGTAGACGAACGCGAACACCAGGTTCTGCTTGATGTTGCGCATCGTCGCGCGGGACAGGTCGACAGCCGTGACCACTCCTGACAGCGCCCCCGAGATGAGAGTGATGTCCGAGGACTCGATGGCGACGTCGGTACCGGTGCCGATGGCCGAGCCGACGTCAGCCTGGGCCAGCGCCGGGGCGTCGTTGATGCCGTCGCCGACCATGCCGACGACCTTGCCCTCAGCCTGAAGCCGCTTGACCTCGGCAGCCTTGTGCTCCGGGAGGACCTCAGCCACGACGCGCCGGATGCCGACCTGGCGGGCGATGGCAGCCGCTGTCGCACGGTTGTCGCCGGTCATCATGACGACCTCGATCCCCCGGGCCTGTAGCGCGGTTACTGCCGCTGCGGAGCCGTCCTTGACGGTGTCCGCGACGCCGATCACGCCGGCAGGGTGGCCGTCGACCGCGGCGAGGATCGGCGTCTTGCCGTCGCGGGCCAACCGGTCGAGGTCACCCAGCAGCAGCTGTGGGTCGATTCCCGCACCGGCGAGCAGCCGGCTGTTGCCCACGAGCACTTCGCGTCCACCGACGAGGGCGCGCACGCCTTGACCGGTGATGGAGTCGAAGGCGGTCACCTCGGGGAGCTCCAGGTCGCGCTCGTCCGCGCCGGCCAGGATCGCCCCGGCCAGGGGGTGCTCCGATGAGCGTTCAACGGCGGCCACGAGGGTCAGCAGGATCTCGGCACCAAGCGGGTGGACCGGTAGGACATCGGTCAGGACCGGGGCTCCGTTGGTGATGGTGCCGGTCTTGTCCAGCACGATCGTGTCGAGCTTGTGGGCTGTCTCGAGGGCTTCGGCTGACCGGATCAGGATCCCGTTGGTGGCGCCCTTGCCGGTGCCGACGGTGATCGACATGGGCGTGGCCAGGCCGAGGGCACACGGGCAGGCGATGATAAGCACCGAGACCGCCGCGACCAACGCGAAGACGAACGCGGGTGCCGGCCCGACGAGCGCCCAGACGACGAAGGCCCAGATGGAGATCGTGATGACCGCGGGGACGAAGTAGCTCGATACCTTGTCGACGAGCCGCTGGATCGGGGCCTTGGACCCTTGGGCCTCGCGGACGAGCTTGATGATCTGGGCGAGCATCGTCTCCCCGCCCACCTTGGTTGCCAGGTAGCGGAAGGATCCGGTCTGGTTGATCGTCGCGCCGATCACCTCGTCGCCGGGCGACTTGGTGACCGGGATGGGCTCCCCGGTCACCATGGACTCGTCCACCGCAGAGCTGCCCTCGAGCACGTGTCCGTCGACCGGCAGCTTCTCCCCGGGCCGCACCACGACGATGTCGCCGGCGAGGACGTCGTCGATGGCGACCTCGGTCTCGCTCCCGTCCCGAACGACGCGGGCGGTGCGTGGTTGCAGGCCGATCAGGGTACGGATCGCCTCGCCCGTGCCCGCCTTGGCCTTGGTCTCCAGGAGCCGACCAAGCAGGATCAGTGTGATGATGACGCCGACGGCCTCGTAGTAGACCTCCCTCACGTCCTCCGGCAGGATCCCCGGGAAGAACGTCACGACCAGGCTGTACCCGAACGCCGCGACCGTGCCGAGCGTGATCAGCGAGTTCATGTCCGCGGTGCGGTGGGACAGCGCGAGCCACCCGGTCCGGTGGATCGGCCACCCGGTGTAGAACATCACCGGCGCGATGAAGGCCAGCTGGAACCAGCGGTTCATCAGCAGCTCAGGGACCCACGTGGCGCCGAAGAACTCCGTGAGCATCACGGCGAACAGGACCGGCGCGGTCAGGATCGCACCGAGGACCACCCGGCGGGTCAGGTCCTTGATCTCCACGGACCGTTCGGCCGCTTCGGCGTCCTCGCCGGCTGCGTACTCACCGTCCACAACGCCCACCTCGGGGTGCCCAGCCGGGTGGTCGATGGATCCGCCGTCCTCGTGGGCGCCGTCCTCGTGGGCGCCGTCCTCGTGAACGCAGCCGCTGTCTGCAGGTGGCCGCTCGGCCAGGGCTACCGTGGTTCGGGAGGTCGTGGCGTCCTCGGCCGAGCTGGCTGCTGCCTCGCCACGGGCGACGCGGACGATCCCGCTGAGCATGTTCATCCCGCAGGTGAACCGAAAGTCGCCCTCTTCGCGAGGCGTGAACTCGATCGCCGTCGCCGCGTACGCCGGGAGCAGCTGGTTGACCTTGAAGTCAGGCATGACCACCCGCGAGGAGCAGTCACCGGCTTCCTGGCGGTCAAAGATCATCCGCACCGGCAGGTCCGGTCGGACTTCGATCAGGTCGGGACTGTATCCCCCCTTCACTCCGACTCGAACCGTCTGGACCCCACCCTCGACCGCGGCCCGGCGGGACGTCTTCGGACCGAAGAAGAACCACCCGAGCAGGCCGGTGAGAACCAGCGCTGACAGGACGACTGCGCCATCTGCGATGGTCATCGAACTTGCCTCCGTCTCTTTCTTGCGCAAACAGAACCGCTCGAACCGGGCCGGGATACCCCTACCCGGTATTGGTTCCTAGAGCAATGCAAGCGTGCCAAGGTGTCGGGTGATACGCACGGCCCGTCAAGGTCTGGTGAAGATCGACCAGAAGAGCGCGAACAGGCTCCGGCCCGACCGCCTAGATGGGCGCCAGCCACCCGGGCTCTGAGGGTCGTCCCAGCTCGAGCAGGCCCGGGAGCCCCCCGACCCGATCGAGTTCCTGCCTGCACTGAAGGCATGAGCGGAGGTGGTTCCGGAACTCCGTCACGTCCTCGTCGGACAGGCCGCCCAGCACGAACGCGCCCAGGAGGACGTGCGTGTCGTCGTCGCGCGTGGTCATCGTGCCAGCCCCGCTGGTTCGCGGTCGCTCATCCCCGCGTCCGCGCTGGGGACGCCGACAGGTCCCTGTTCTTCCCGCCTGCTCCGCCGGGCGACCCAGGCCAACAGGGCGCCTGCGGCGATGCCCACCACCGCCCACAACTGGGGCTGAGTCAGACCGAGAAATGCCGGCGAGTTGGTGCGGAGGAACTCCACGAGGAGGCGAGCGGCACTGCTGAGGATCAGGTATCCCGCGAAGACCGTCGGCCCGTTGGCACGTCGGCCCAGCCACCACAGGATCGCCGCGATCACGAGCGCGCCGATGGCCTCGTACAGGGGCGTGGGGTGAACGGGCACGTCCGTGGCCACCACCCCGTTCGGGAATGTCATCCCCCACGGCAGGGTGGTCGGGCGTCCGTAGGTGCCGTCGCCGGACAGAAGGCAGCCCAGTCGGCCGACCGCGTAACCGACGGACAGCGGCACCGCCGCGGCACCGGCCACCGCACCGAGAGGTAGCTCCCACCGTCGCACCATCACCACGGCGGCCAACGTCCCCGCTATGAGACCGCCATACCACGTGAAGCCCATCCCGCCGAAGTCGTGCACCGTCAGCGTGGGCAGCTGCTCCAGCAGGAAATAGACCTTGGCCCCGGCGAACCCCCACACCGTCGACCACAACACGAACGAATACGCACGCTCACGGTCGAGGCCGCGGGCTTCGAAGGCCCGAGCCAGGAGCACGGCTGCGACCCACGCGGCCAAGGCTTTGCTCACGCCGTACGTCTGGACGTCGAAGCCCAAGATGGAGAAGAGGACGGGTTGCATGGAGGTGGCTCCTGAAAGGGTGAGGGGTGCAAGTCAGGTCGAGGCCGAGCAAGGGGATGGCGCTGAGCGTGGCCGATCCGGTTCTCAGTGCGGTTGGCGGTCCGGTGGTCTCAGGAATCTTTGGCCGCGGTCCCGGCGCACCGGCTCGTCGTCGTCGGGATTGACCGCGTCGCGTGTCGGGTCCGGGTGACCCACGTCGGAGACCAGCTCGGTCGGGGCCTCCGCTCCTTCCTCAGGCCGTCGCAGCTGATGAGGTCACCGTGCGCCTGGTCCCCGCCCAGGTGAGTGCCCTGACGGGCATGGCCAGCATGGCCGCCACGAAGATGATGCCGACCCAGTTCTGCTGGATGAATCCCGCCATGTCCTGCTCCTCGGTTCAGGGGCGCCGACGGTATGGCGCTCAGCCCCAGATTCCAGACTGACGGCGGTACATGAAGGCCGGACCCGGCGGCTTCACAAGGATCGATGAAGGTTTGCGCGCAGGGGTTACGCGACCCCCGTCGTCGAACCATGATGGCTTCACGGGCGGCTGCTTCCCGGCCGCCCACACCCGATGGAAGGCACTCTCATGCGGAACATGCTCAAGGCTTTGGCCGTCGTCTCGCTGGCCGGATCAGGGCTGCTGCTCGCGGGACCGGCGCAGGCGGCCGACTCGGCGGCCGACTACGGACAGCACGTCACGGTGTGCGCCCAGACGATGGGCTTCGACGGGATGCACAACCCGGGCATGCACCGAGGCATCTCAGGATGGGACCCCAGCCACACCTGTCCCATGGGCTGACGGACGAGCCCTCACCGTCAGCACCAAGCGGTGTCGTCGGTGAGGACCACAGGCCAACGGCCCAGCCGAGATTCTGGCGCATCTTTGCGCAGGGTCCCCCGACCGACGCGCAGCGCGGCGAGCTCGTCCCGCCGGGCGAGCAGATCGCCGAGCTGGACCCCCTCGTCCGCCATGAGCTTGCGGTTGCCGAGCACGACGCGACGTCCGTCCGCATCGGCGACGGCACCGTCTCCCGCAAGGTTGCGACAGCCCGAGGCCACTCTCCCCGCGTGACCGCGCTCAGCGGCATACGAGACAACGGCTGCGGCGAGCGGTACTCGGACTCCTTCTCGACCGCGGCAGCCAGCGCGAGCACGTCAAGCTCGTCGGTTCCGCGGCGATGAGTCTGGTCACCTCGGGCGTGCCTTTGGTCAGCGTGCCGGTCTTGTCCATCACCACGGTGTCGATGCGGGCCGACGTCTCCAGGGCGGTGGCGTTCGTGAAGAGGATGCCTCGCTTCGCGGCGAGGCCTGCGCCGACCATGATCGCGACTGCGAGGACCGCCGCGACGACGAACCGGTTTCGCATGTCGCGCACCATGTCGTCCATCGACATCCCGGCGTGGCCGCCGTGGCCCATCATCTCGTAGGGCGAGTGGGCGGCTCCCGCGGGCGCGTGGCCCTCATGGTCCGTATGCCGCTGAGCCGGCCGGGGCTGCGCCGGTGCCCCTGGGCTCGTGGTTGCGGTGCCGGCCGCCTCTTGGCCGTCGTCACCCAGGTGCCCGGCGTGGTCCACGTGCCGGTGGTGATCGTCGAGCGTGATCCCCGCGTCGGGGGCAGCATGCGAGGACGCCGGGCCGCGCCGTAGGACCTTCTCGATGATCGGGCCGGAGGTCCTTCCGCGGGGGAGCGAGGGCTCTTGACTGCACCGGCCAGGCCGCATGTCAGCGAAAGCCGGTGAGGACGTTCCGTGTGCGCTGGTATTCCTGGGTGTCGATCTCTCCCCTGGCAAGGCGCTCGTCCAGGAGTCGCAAGGGGTCAGCCCCCGAAGTCGGACTTGATTCCGGAGCGCCCGGTTCGGCTTGCATCACGGACCGGACGACCATGGTGACGAGCACCCAGAAGCCGAGAATCCCCAGCCCCATGAGCGCCCACATCCACCAATCCATCCCGTAACTCGCCCAGTGGTCCATCATGACCTCTCCTCTGGCGCCGGACTCTTGTACCTGCCAACACTCTGCGCTGCCAGCATTTTTGTCTGCGCAAGGACCGGTCAAGGTTTGACGAAGAACCGGGCGAAACCGGACCAGAGGGGTGAGTCCCACGGCATCGCAGGCAACACTGGGCGCATGGAGACGTCTCAAACCGGTTCCCCGGCCACCCGCGCGCGAGTCCTGGTGGTCGACGACGAACGTGACATCGCGGAGATGGTCAGCGACTACATCGGCAGGGCCGGCTACCTCACCTCGGAGGCCTATTCGGGACCGGATGCCGTCACGGCGGCACGAGACTTCGATCCCGACGTCATCATGCTCGACCTGGGCCTGCCCGGGTTCGACGGCGTGGAGGTCTGCCGTCAGGTCCGGATGTTCTCCGACTGCTACATCCTGATGCTCACGGCACGAGCAGACGAGGTCGCACGCGTGGTCGGACTGTCCGTGGGTGCCGACGACTACATCACCAAGCCGTTCAGCACGAATGAGGTGCTGGCCCGGATCCAGGCGGTCCTGAGGCGCCCACGACGGACGGAGCCCCACGTCCGCCCGTCCGTCGTCGAGGAGCCTGCTCGGGTCTTCGGCGACCTCAGGATCGAGGTGCCCGGCCGCGAGGTCACCGTCGCCGGAACGCCGGTGCCGCTCACGCGGACCGAGTTCGACCTCCTTGATGCGCTGTCAGGGCGACCGAAGCTCGTCTTCACGCGACGCGCGCTCATCGACGAGGTCTGGGACACCGGTTGGATGGGCGACGAACATGTCGTCGACGTCCACATCGGACACATCCGGGGCAAGCTGGGCGACGACGCCAACTCGGCGAAGTACATCGAGACGATCCGCAGCGTCGGCTACCGCATGGGCAAAGGATGAACGTCGTGCCCAGACCGCAACGGCTCTCCTCCCGCTTGATGCTCGCCCAGGTGTCGGTCCTCGTCGCGAGCATCCTGACCGCTGGTCTGGTCGCGTTGTTCGTCGGGCCGCCACTGTTCCACCAACACCTGCTGAAAGCCGGACACGCCGAGCACTCCCCCGAGCTCGCGCACATCGAGGAGGCCTACCGGGACGCATCCGTGGTCTCGCTCGGGGTCGCCCTGATCATCGCTCTCCTCTGTGCGGGCGCCGTCACGTGGTATGTCACCCGCCGTCTGCAGGCTCCGCTGGCGGTGCTCGCCGACGCGGCCCGAGAGCTGTCCAGGGGACACCTGGCCACCCGGGTTGCGCAGACCGGGTCAGGGGCCGAGCTCGACGCACTCGGGGCCGCCTTCAACCTGATGGCAGCACAGTTGGAGCAGACCGAGGACACTCGCCAACGGCTGCTGTCGGACCTTGCCCACGAGATGCGGACGCCGGTCACCACGATCAAGCTGTGTTCCGAGGGACTTCGGGAGGGGTTCAGAACCTGGGACGCCCAGACCGACCGGGTGCTCACCGAGGCGACCGATCGGCTGTCCCGCCTCAGTGAGGACATCGACGAGGTGTCGCGGGCGCAAGAGGGACGCATCTCCCTCGAGCGGGACCTGGTCCTGGTCGGCGACCTGATCTGGTCAGCCGGTCAGTCCCAACGCGAAGCGTTCACCAGGAAGGGCGTCAATCTCGTCGCGGACACCGAAGGCGCGCCTGGTGTCCGGCTCGAGGTCGACCGCCAGAGAATGGGCCAGGTGCTGGACAACCTCCTTCGCAACGCCCTGCGTCACACTCCCGCGGGCGGCACGGTCCGGCTCTTCGCCCGCCAGTCCTCGAACGAGGTCGAGATCGTCGTTGCTGACACGGGCGAGGGACTTCAGCCGGGTCAGCTGCCACATGTCTTCGAACGGTTCTACCGCGGAGACACCGCCCGTGACCGCGACCGGGGAGGGTCCGGCGTCGGTCTCACGGTCAGCCGGGCCATCGTCGACGCCCACGGCGGCGGCCTCACCGCCGCGAGCGACGGCCCAGGGAAGGGCGCGACCTTCACGATCGCGTTGCCGAGCGCGCCGCAGAGCCCGCTCACCTCTTCCGTGTCAACGCCACACGACACCTGACGATCCCACGTCCGCGGAGCCAGTCCCGGGCTGCGCGTCAGGGGCGCGCAGCCCAGGTCCGGGCTCAGTGGCCGTCGCCCCCGTGCCCCTGTTCCTCGCTGTCCTGCCCCTCGGGCAGCTCGATGGTGGCCGGGGGTTGCTCGCTCACCGCCACGGTGGAGAAGCTGATGCCATTCGGCTTGTCGCCCACCGGGATACGTCCGACGACCCGCAGTTCGTCGAGGTCGAGGACGGCGACGTCGTTGCCGTAGAGGTTGGTCACGTAGGCGTGCCGGCTCGACGGGTCGACGACGACACCGTGGGCTCCCTGCCCGGTCTCGACGGTGCGCGCGACCGTGAAGCTCGTCGTGTCGACCACGGACACGGTCGTCCCGGGGCGTTCCTTCGTGCCTTGGTTCGCGACCAGGACGTAGCGGTTGTCCGGACTGACGTACGTCTGGATCGGGCCGTCGCCGACCGTCACCCTGCCCACGACCTCACGGGTCTGCACATCGACCTTCACGAGCGCGTCCTCGGCGTTGACCGATGCGTACACGAATCGTCCATCCGGGGAGAACGCGACCTGGGCGGGGGCCTTGCCGACCTCGATGTCGGCGACCTTGGTGTTGGCCGAGGTGTCGATCACGCTCAGGGTGTTGCCTGCCACGTTGGCCACGTAGATCCACCTGCCGTCCGGGCTCGGGCGCAAGCCGTGCGGCCCGTCCCCAACCGGGATCGTGGCCAGTCGTTTCATCGTGGCGGCGTCGATCGCCGTGACGGTGCCGTCGGCGCCGTTGGTGGTGTAGGTCGTCTTCCCGTCCGGGGTGACGATGACATGCGCCGGCGCTGCTCCCGTGGGGACGGCGCCGTGCAAGGCCAGGGTTCCAGCGTCGAGCATGACCGCCATGGAGTCGTGGCCGCTGACGGCCCACACGGTCTGGCCGTCAGGTGAGACCTGCACGTTGTGCGGGCCCTCGACGCCCTTCACCGACGTCACCACCTTGTTGGTGGCTGCGTCGATGACGCTGAGGCTCGCCCCATCTTCGTTGGCCACCCACACCGCCCCCGAGACCATCCCATCGTGGGAGGCTCTCGCCGGCGACGGAGCTGTGCCCGAGCGCCCTTCTGGCGCACCCTCGTCGACACCGCCTCGATTCACGGCGGCGAAGACGCCGGCCGCACCGATCGCCACAACGAGTGCGGGAAGAAGTACCCGTCGAGCTGCCCCCGCGGACGTGGGCCTGCCGCTTCGTTCTGCATCAGTGCTCGTGCGGTCCGTGTCGTCGCGCATCCCAAGTGCTCCCGCTTCCTCATGGCTCACCCTCTTGGCGTACCAGCCTGGTTCGCAAGCCTGAGGCACCTCCCACCTGCGAACCGTTCATTTCCCGTGAAGGTTCCATCAAGTTCCTGCCCGCGCCGAGGGCTCCTCGGTGACGGAAGGAGCCCAGCGGCATACGGGAGGGGTCGTATGCCGCTGGGCTGGGTCCGCGCCCGGTGTGGCGAACCGGGCGGGGTGGCCTCACCTGCGGTGGGCCATCGGCAGCGCGAACATCCACACGTTGATCGCGCCCAGGAGGATGACGAGTTTCATCACCGGCACGATGGCGACCCGCCGCTTGGTTGCGGTCCGGCGGCTGCTGTGCGCGATGCGGCGGGCAGCGTACACGGACCCGGCGATGCCGAGTGCGAGGACGATGTACTGCAGGACCTGGATCGTGCCCATGTCGAGCAGGGCGGCGGACTCGTCGGTCGGCTTGCCGCCGAACATGGTCATGATCGTGTAGGCCACGGATTTGCAACAGCGGGCAGCCCGCGACCTTCACCGTGCCAGCCTCGGGGTTCTTCTCGGTGCCGTTGTGGCTCAGGCTGTCACGATCCGACCTTTGGGCTCGGCGAACCCCCCGTTGTGGAGCCGCCTTCGGTCCCGGGAACCGTCGTCCTCGGCGCGCTGATCTCGTCCGGTGGCCCGTGAGGCCGGCGGGCTGCGGGTGCGCTCCCGCTGGATGGACGTGACGATCCTGCTGCTGCTCGCCATGGGCACGCTGTAGGCCGCGGAGGCCGTGCGCCTCGGCGCCGACCCCTGCTCCGTGGTCCGGGTGGTGGCCTAAGGTGGCCGCTGGGAGGGAGGCGCAGATGAGCGCGGAGGTGGGGCCGCAGACGGACGCGGGCGTCGAGCAGTCAGCCCTGCCCCGCACCGATGCGGACGTCCCGGCCTTCTGGCGTGCCCTCGGCCTCCCGGGTCTGGCCGACATCCACATCCACTTCCTGCCCGAGCGCGTGCTGGACAAGGTCTGGGGCGTGTTCGACACGGCCGAGGAACATTACGGCTATCCGTGGCCGATCCAGTACCGCGCGAGCGAGCCGGAGCGGATCGCCCTGCTGCGCACGATGGGGGTGCGCGGCATCCCGTCGCTCTGCTATGCCCACCGCCCGGGGATGGCCCGCTGGCTCAACGAGTGGTGCACCGACTTCGCGGCACGGGTGCCGGACGCCGTCCACTCGGGCACGTTCTACGCCGAGCCGTCCTCCGGCGACGACGTGCGGGACGCACTCGACGCCGGCGCCCGGCTCTTCAAGCTGCACGTCCAGGTGGGCCGGCTACGACCGGACGACCCGGTGCTCGACCCGGCGTGGGGACTGCTCGAGGACGCCCAGGTGCCGCTCGTCCTCCACGCCGGTTCGGCGCCCAGGCGGGGCGAGCACACCGGACCTGAGCCGGTCCGTCAGCTGCTGCGCCGGCATCCGCGCCTCGTGCTCGTCATCGCGCACATGGGGATGTCCGAGTACAGCGAGTTCGCCGATCTCGCGGCGGACCACGACGGAGTCCACCTCGACACGACCATGGTGGGCACGGACTTCATGGAGCGCATCGCACCGTTCCCGCGCGAGGCGCTCGCCCAGGTCCGCGACCTCGGTCACAAGGTCGTGCTCGGCACCGACTTCCCCAACATCCCGTACCCCTACGCCCACCAGCTGGAGGCCCTCGCCCGCTGGGACATGGGGGACGACTGGATGCGAGCAGTCCTGTGGGAGAATGGCGCTCGCCTCATGGGCCTGAGCGATCCCCAGGTCTGACACCGGAGCTCGAGCCCTTCCGCCGCACGTCGAACCGGTCCAGCGACCGGTAGGCCCGGAGCAGCGACTCCTGCACCAGGTCCTCGGCGTCGGCGGCGTGGTGGGTCAGTGACAGCGCCACCCGGAGCATCACCTCGATCTCCGGCTCGACTCGCTCGCGAAAGGCGGTCACCAGGTCATCGTCCATCCACTGACGTCCTTCCGTCACGGGCGGGGAACCCGGGGGCAGTCGCAAAACCTTCCCGGATCCGTGAAGAAGCTCGGTCACCGTCGTGGGCCCGAGCCCCAGCACCCACGAACCACAGGTGGGCCCGCTGAGCCAGCTCAGCGGCATACGGCAGCCGTATGCCGCTGGGCTCGGCCGACGAGTCAACGCAGGTCGCGCGGGTGGTTGGGCTCTTATGTCAGGCCGGGAGCCCGAGCACCCCGCGCAGCTGTGCGAGCGATGGGGCGCCGGCGTACCCCTCCGGCGTCAGGTATCTGCGGCACGACAGTCCCACTGGCGCGTCCGGTTCGGCGAACGCGTCGACACCATCGACCAGGATGCTCGGCGATCCGTGGAACGCCGTGCGTTCGGCTTCCTCCCACGTCTCGACCCGATGACGAGTCAGCGTCACGTCGGTGCGGCCGGCGACGACCTCGGACAGACGCTCGTCCGCGATCCTCCAGTTCGGGCAGTCCTCGAAGTACAACAGGGTGATCTTCATGTCGTCGACGGTAAACCTTGCAGCACGCTACAAGGTCAAGGCCCTAGAATGCCGGCCATGCGCATCGGCGAGATCGCGGCGGCCGCGGGCGTCCCTTCCCAGACCATCCGCTACTACGAGCGACGAGGTCTGCTCCCCCCGCCCGAGCGCGGTCCCAACAGCTACCGCGACTACGACGCCTCGGCGCTGACCCGCCTCGACTTCATCCGCCGGGGGCAGGCGGCGCGGCTGACCCTCGTCGAGATCGCGAGCGTCCTCACTCTGCGCGACGAGGGCTCCGCACCCTGCTCGCACGTGCAGGCGCTCCTCGCCACCAAGCTGAGCGAGGTCCAGGCCCGGCAAAGCGAGCTGGCCTCCCTCGAGGTCGAGCTCGCCGGCCTCCTCGCATTCAGCGAGCGACTCGACCCCGCAGACTGCGCCGACGGCCAGATCTGCACGATCCTCGCCGTGCCCACCAGCGGTTGATCGCGCCGGATCACCGTCAGGCCCGGCTCTCGGGCCCGCCCTGCGTGAGGACTCGCTCGAAGACCGTGAGGTGCGCATCGACCATCCGCTCGGCGTCGAATCGGCTGACGGCCTCGGCGCGGCAGGCGCTCCGATCGATGAGATGGAGCCGCGAGACCGCGGAAACCGCCTGGTCGGCGTCGGCCACCAGCCAGCCCGTGACGCCGTCCCGGAGGATCTCCGGCATGGACCCCAACGGTGTCGCGATGACCGGGGTCCCCGCGGCCAGAGACTCCACGACGGAGAGCCCGAACGGTTCGGCGAAGCTGATGAGGTGGAGCAGCGCCCGGGCGCCCCCGAGGAGCCGGTCGCGTTCCTCGGGACCCACCGGGCCCACGTACGACATGTCCCGACCGTTGACGTGCGGGGCAACGGCCTCGCGGAAGTAGGCCTCGTCCTGGACGACGCCCGCGATGACGAGGGGGACGCCGCAACGCCGGGCGACCTCCACAGCGAGGTGGGTCCCCTTGTCCGGGTGGATCCGGCCGAGGAACAGCAGGTAGTCGTCAGGTGTCGGGACGAACGTGAATCGGGACAGGTCGATGCCGTGGTGGATCGTGGCGGTGTAGTGCAGGTCGGGGTGGCGGTTGGCGTCACTGATCGCGACGTAGTGGGCGATGTCGTCGTAGGCCCGGTAGGCGGCCACGATCTGCGGGGACGAGAAGCCGTGGATCGTCGTCACCACCGGCGTCGACACGAGCCGGCTGTAGGTGAGGGGCATGAAGTCGAAATGGTTTGCGATCAGGTCGAACTCGCTGGCGCGCTCGAAGACGGCAGCGTTGTGCAACGCCTCCCACAGCTTGGCGTCCAGGCGGGAGTCTTCCTCGTAGCCCGTCGGCGCGGTGGGGTGCAGCCGAGCCGAGGTCTCGGAGTCGGCGGAGGCGAACAGCGTCACCTCGTGGCCCCGGGCGACGAAGCCCTCGGTCAGCGTCGAGGCGATCTGTTCCCACGGCCCGTAGCCTCGTGGCGGCAGTCGATGGGCGATGGACGCGATGACGCCGATCTTCACGTGGGTTCCCTGTCGCAGCTCGACGGCAGAGGCACACAGCGTGGTCCGCATCGGTTCGCCGAGCCTACGCCTCGTGGAGCGGCGGGCAGCGGGAACCACGTCGTCCGCCGCCGCCCTCAAGGGCGGCTGCTACCCTCGGACCATCGGTGTGCCTCGGTTGGACGAGGCCCTGTCACTGACGAAGTCGTCGTGATCGAACCCCTCTCGTGCACTCACCGGAGGAGTACCCGCGGCGCAGTTCGCGCGCACTCCCGGCTTCCGTAATGGCCGTCTTCGGCGTCAGCCTGTCGCCGTTGGATCGGGAAGGCACCCACGTGTCGACGTCCTACGGATTTCTCAGCACCTACCCACCGACCCAGTGCGGACTGGCCACGTTCACCTCGGCCCTCGTGTCGAGCCTGCGATCACCGCGTGACGTGGTCGGGATCGTGGACGTCGTCGACGTCGCGAGCTCACGGCGGCCAGCCGAGGTGCGCCACCAGTGGGTCCGCGGCCAGCGCGGGGGCGCAGAGTCGGCTGCCGCCCGGCTCAACGGCTTCGACATCGTCCTCGTCCAGCACGAGTACGGCATCTTCGGCGGACCTGACGGTCAGGACGTGCTCGATGTCGTGCGCGCGGTCACCCGACCGGTCATCACGGTCCTGCACACGGTCCTGAACACGCCGACCTTGCGCCAGAAGGCGATCCTGGACGAGCTCATCCTCCTGTCGGACACGGTCGTGACGATGACGCTGACGGCCAAGGAACGCCTGGTCCACCGCTACCTGGTGGACGGCGCCAAGGTCATGGTCATCCCGCACGGGGCCATCGACACCCGGGTCGGGGACCAGGCCAGCGCCCGGCTGAGCGGCGGTCGGACTGCCGCCCGCGCGGCCGGGGAGGGACCCATCGTCCTCACCTGGGGGCTGTTGGGCGAGGGCAAGGGGATCGAGTGGGGGATCTCGGCCATGGCTCAGCTCCGGGACATTCATCCGGCCCCGAGGTACCACGTCGTCGGGCAGACCCATCCCAAGGTCCTCGAACGCGACGGGGAGGCCTACCGATACGGGCTCGAGGCCAGGGCGCGCGCGCTCGGGGTCGACGACGTCGTCACCTTCGACGCGCGGTACCTGGCCACGGGAGAGCTGGGCCGCCTCGTGCAGGAGGCCGACGTCATCCTCTTGCCGTACGACTCCCGTGAGCAGGTGACCTCGGGCGTCCTGGTGGAGGCCGTGACGGCCGGCAAACCGGTCATCTCCACTGGCTTCCCCCATGCCGTCGAGCTGCTGTCCAGCGGGGCTGGGCTGCTCGTCGAGCGGCAGAACCCCGCGGCGATCGCCGCTGCCCTGAGGAGGGTGCTCACCGAGCCCGACCTCGCAGGGAACCTCGCCGCGGAGGCCGACCGACTCAGCCCCGCGTTGCTCTGGAGTGCCGTGGCGCAGCAGTACCGGGACCTTGCCTCCTCGGCCCTCGACACCGAGTCGGACCGGGTCAGCGCGTGACCCGCCCGGCGGGTTCGGGCCTCTCGTTCAGCCATCTCGGACGCCTCAGTGACGCGACGGGTCTCTTCGAGCACGCAGAGCGCACCGAGCCGAGACTGGAGCACGGGTACTGCGTGGACGACGTGGCTCGTGGGCTGGTCGTCACCGCTCGCGAGCCGGCGCCGGAAGAGGCCACGGCGGCGCTGGCCATGACCTACCAGCGTTTCCTGGCCGGCGCCCAGGACCTGGACGGCGGGATGCGGAACCGTCTCGGTGCCAACCTGGTCTGGCAGGACGACGCGGGTGTGGAGGACTGCTGGGGTCGCGCCCTCTGGGGCCTGGGCACCGCAGCTGCCCGCTCATGCTCGCCACGCCTCGCTGCGGGGGCCCTGGCCCTCTTCGAGGTCAGCGCCGCCAGGCGGTCACCGTGGACGCGCGCGATGGCCTTCGCCGCCCTCGGCGCCGCCGAGGTGCTCACGATCCATCTCGACCACCCGGCGGCCCGCAGCCTGCTGGCTGACGCGGCCGCCATGATCGACCCGGTGGAGTCCACCGCCACATCGGCGCCCCCCGAGTGGCCCTGGCCGGAGGAACGGCTGCGCTACGCCAACGCGGTCCTGCCCGAGACCCTGCTCGCCGCGGGAGACCTCCTGGGTGAGCCGCGCTGGGTCGCCCGCGGACTTGCCCTGCTCGAATGGCTCCTCGCCACCGAGACCGCCGGCGGTCACCTGTCGGTCACCCCGGTGGGCGGGTGGGCGCGCGGCGAGCCCCGGCCCGCCTTCGACCAGCAGCCCATCGAGGTCGCGGCGCTGGCAGACGCCTGCGCCCGGGCCCACGACCTGACCGGGCACCCTCAGTGGGCCGACGCGACCCTCCAGTGCGCCGCGTGGTTCGAGGGAGCCAACGACGTCGGGATCGCGATGGTGGACCCGGTGAGTGGCGGCGGCTTCGACGGCCTCGAGGCCGACGGCCGCAACGAGAACCAGGGCGCCGAGTCCACCCTCGCCATGCTCTCGACGTTCCAGCGGGCCAGCCGGCTCCGAGTCG
>Ga0209347_1001548_pt1 | contig 36040 bp, 28 predicted proteins | sample AutmiccommuBRH23_FD_187382 | JGI IMG/M metagenome (GOLD analysis project Ga0209347, IMG submission 187382) | Deep subsurface microbial communities from Mt. Terri, Switzerland - Autotrophic microbial communities BRH/23 (SPAdes) (version 2) | ecosystem: Environmental > Aquatic > Deep subsurface >...
TTTTTATTGGTACAGATGCAGTTCGCCATTGATCATTTCCGTGTGTATCAAGATTTGTTATGGCTCGTTTCATCTGTATCATTTTATTTTTTAGTTGGAACAGATAATCTTCGCCACTAACCATCCCTTTATGAGGCAAAATTTGATATGCTCTTTTCATGACTGTAAGTTTTATCTTAAAATTAGCCATCATGATAGTTTTATATATTGAGGAAAATCAACTTTATTAATTGATTATTATCAGTTTTGTATTGGTTAAAAAGTTGAAAATATGAAAGTCGCACATTGAACAATTACGCAAATGTATAATTTGTCACCAAGAGTGGAGTCATAGGAAACGAATAACCAATTTTGAGGAATATCATTTTAATTTTCAAAAACTGTTTCTAATTTAGGACAAAATTCTTCATTATGTCTGTAACTATAAAACATCCGTTACCAAAAACAATTTTTGAAAACCTGGCAAATACGCATAGTCTTCATTGTGTTTCCATTTATCTCCCAATGCATAAGGAAGGCAAAGAACAAAACGCAAGGATTGCCCAAGCAACTTTAAAACAATGTTTAAAAAAAGTTCATAAAGATCTTGAGCGCCATGAAATGGATCCGCAAGAAATCAAAAAATATTTAAAGCCGGTTGAAGCCTTGCTGGCCAACATAGAATTATGGAGAAATCCATCGAATGGGCTTGCCATTTTTTTAGATAAAAGCGAGATGAATTATTACACGCTTCCTATTTCATTTGAAATAAAAACAAACGTGAGCGATCATTTTTATCTTATGCCTTTATTGCCTTTATACCATGAAGACGATGAATATTATTTGTTGGAATTGAGCCAGGATTACGTAAAACTTTATGAAGCCAATAAATATGGCTATCAGGATATTTATATCGAAGATTTTGCTCCAAATCAATTGGAAGAAGCGGTTGGCTTTGATTTTAGGCAAAACATGCTTCAATTCAGGGGCGGACAAAGTTTTCAAGGAACGGAAACCTACCATGGAAAAGGTGCGGGAAAAGATGATGTCAAAAAAGAACTCTTTACTTTTTTTAGGGCGATAGACAACGGCATCAACAAAGTTATTTCAAATAAAAAAGCACCGCTCATTCTTGCTTGTGTTGATCCTTTGTTTGGACTCTATAAAGAAGCCAACACCTATCCGAATTTGCTGGAAAATTATATTGCAGGGGATTCTGAATTTAAAAACAAAACCAAACTTCACCAGAAATCATGGAAAGTGGTTCACCCTTATTTTGAAAAAATAAAAGAAATTAATCTGCAGCAATACAAAGAATTATACCACACACCAAAAACATCTTATCAAATCTCAGAAATCGTTCCGGCTGCAATAAACGGAAAAATAGACACGCTTTTTGTTGAAAATGGGACAGATGAATTTGGCGTCTTCGACCCACAAACCAATCGTTTATTGTTTCGTAAGAAAACTGAATTAAACAATGGTTCTTTAATCGATTTAAGTGCCGTAAATGCATTTTTGCAAGGTGGTAAAATATTCTTTTTAGAACCTGAAGAAATGCCCGATAAAGGACACCCAATGAATGCTTTGTTAAGGTATTGAAAGTTTAATCAATAAATTGTTTAAGTCTCATCATAAAACAAAGGTTAAATTGAGGAATATCATTTTAGTAAAAAAATATATCAGCTAATTTCATCAAGAATTATTAATCATAAAATCCAACATTATGTCAGTATTAAAAGTTATTGAACTTATGGGGAACTCCACCATCAGTTTTGAGGATGCCGTTCAAAATGTAGTTAATGAAGCTTCTAAAACGGTAAAAAATATCAAGTCTGTATATATTGAACATTTTCATGTAACAATAAACGGCAATAAAATATCACAATTCCGTGTAGACACGAAAGTTACTTTCGGAATTTTAGGTGACTAGGTATTTTAGGTTAATTTGTTAGTTTGTAAAATGAGGTGTTTTTTTAAAGTCGTTATGATAGTATAACCTTTAAAACGGTTTTTAATAATGCCTCATTTTTTCATGAAATTTCAGTTTTATCATTGCAGAAAAATACGCAAGAGTAATAATATTAAAAATTAATATGATGAATCAAATAAATATATTTAACGAAAATGTGGAAGCCTATGAGGCTTGGTACGAAAAATTTCGTGAAGTATACCAGTCAGAAGTTGCCGCCCTAAAAGAACAATTTTTAAAATTGCCCGAAAACATAAAAGGTATTGAAGTAGGCATTGGCACAGGAAGGTTTGCAAAAGAATTAGGCATTAAGGAAGGCGTTGAACCTGCCAACGAAATGGCGGCACTTGCAATAAAAAGAGGAATTGAAGTGGTAAATGGCACTGCTGAAAATTTGCCAATGAGAGACATGTATTTCGATTTCGTGCTCTTTGTCACCATTTGCCACCTAAACAATGTAAAACGAGCTTTTAAGGAAGCTTATCGAATTTTAAAACCAAAAGGCAGCATTATTATTGGTTTTATTGATAAAGATCAAAAAATTGGAAAAACCTATGAAGAAAACAAATTGAGAAGCACCTTTTTTAAGTACGCAAATTTTTATTCCGTTGCTTATGTCACTAAATTATTAAAGGAAGCCGGATTTAAAGAATTCGAATACAACCAAACATTATTTGGAGAATTGGACGAAATTAAAGAAGTGCAACTCCCAAAACAAGGTTATGGGCAAGGATCTTTTGTGGTGGTAAAAGCGTTGAAAAAATAAAATAATTATAGTAATCCGCCTAAAAATCAATTTAACCGCAATGTTCGCTAAGTAGGCTCAATGTTCACGATTTTTAAGTTTTTAAAATCAATGCCTTGCCTTGCGGTTAAAAAAACGGGTTCTTTTAAGGCAGTTTCGTTGTTAAATTTCAAAAATAATTATTCATTAAATTCATAGCCAACGATTTAAATCGCGGGCTTCTCCCACCCAGTCAATCCAGCAGAAATCACAAATTTCATCACATCGCTTGAACTGATATTCAATGTTTTTATATTGGCCTTTGGCACAATAAACAACTCGCCAGAAAAATTATAGGAATGCGGAAAATATACGGCAACTTTGTCAATTTCGCCCAAAATAGCTAGATTTTCCTCTGTAATAAAACCAATTTTTTCAAGATCGGAGATGAGGTTCACTTTTACCAAAACCGGTTGGTTGAATTTTTTTTCTTTGCCCACAAAAGCCGAAAACAAATCGTTAAAAGCCGAATAAACAAATTTTACCAAAGGAATTCTGCCAATCACATTTTGAAATACTTGTTTTAAAGGCTGCGCAATAAAAGTTCTTCCGATAAAACCAATAAAAATTAAAAAAACCAATAAGGTTAACACGCCCAAACCAGGAATTTTAATGCCAAAAAATTCAAAAATTAAATCTTGGGATAAATTATCCATAAACATGAAAACTGCATAAATAATATAGGCTGTAATGCTTAAAGGCGCAATATATAATAAACCTTCCAGTAAATAATTGGCTAATCTTTTCATCATGATGTCTTAATAATTTGATTGGTGTTTGGCAGTATTTGCACCCTTCAAAGATAGTCTGAAAATTTGAATCATTTAAATAAATTGCGCAATTCCATTTTTACTTTCATGGCAGTGCACAAATTATTTTATTTAGTAACTTTGCTGCCTTATTAATATTTCTGTGGAAAAAACTAACGAAAATTCAGTTAATTTAAACAAATACATCAGCAGTACCGGGATTTGCTCTAGGCGTGAAGCCGAAAAATTAATTGTTGACGGTTTCGTAACCATTAACAATCAACCTACCCAATTGGGAAATCGTGTTTTTGAAGGCGATGTGGTAAAAATAAAAGGGGTACCATTAAACACAAAATCCAAAACTTTATACATCGCTTTTAACAAACCGGTTGGCATTGTTTGCACCACCGATTTAAAAGAACGCAAAAACATTGTCGATTTTATCAACCATCCGCAACGGCTTTTTCCTGTTGGCAGGTTAGACAAACCTTCACAGGGATTGATATTTTTAACCAACGACGGTGATATTGTAAATAAAATTTTGAGGGCCGGAAACAACCATGAAAAAGAATATATTGTCACCGTTATGCAACCAATTACCTCAGTATTTATTCAAAAAATGGGTAACGGAATTCCAATTTTGGATACGGTCACAAAAAAGTGTAAAGTCATAAAATTAAATGATTACAGCTTTAAAATTGTGTTAACCCAAGGCTTAAACCGCCAAATTCGCAGAATGTGCGACTATTTAAATTATGATGTCACCAGCCTAAAGCGCACCCGAATTATGAATGTGAATTTAGAAGGCATAAAAGTGGGCGAATGGCGGGAATTAACAGAAAAAGAGATGCTTGAAATCAACAATATGATTTCAGATTCCTCTAAAACTGAAGAAGCTTCAAAGGATGACCATAAAAGGAAATAGAAATTTCAACTTTTCCAACTTATAACTTTTAACTTTTAACTTTAAACATTGATTCTAATCAGTATCTTTGCCGACTATGCAATTTGAATTAAAAACAACCGACCCGCAAAGCAAGGCTAGAGCTGGCGTAATTACAACTGATCACGGAGAAATTGAAACGCCTATTTTTATGCCCGTTGGAACCGTAGGTTCCGTAAAAGGCGTACATCAAAGCGAATTAAAAGACGAAATAAATCCCGATATTATTTTAGGAAATACCTACCATTTATATTTACGTCCGCAAACAACCATTTTAGAGCAAGCTGGCGGTTTGCATAAATTTATGAATTGGGACCGGAATATTTTGACAGATAGCGGCGGATACCAAGTGTATTCACTATCAGAAAACCGAAAAATTAAGGAAGAAGGCGTTAAATTTAAAAGCCATATTGATGGCTCCTACCACACTTTCACACCTGAAAATGTGATGGAAATCCAACGAACCATTGGAGCCGATATTATTATGGCATTTGATGAATGCACTCCTTATCCATGTGATTACGGTTATGCAAAACGGTCGATGCATATGACACATCGCTGGCTAAATCGCTGCATCACACATCTGGAAAAAACGCCATTTAAATACGGATACACCCAGGCATTTTTCCCTATTGTACAAGGAAGCACCTATAAAGATTTAAGAAAACAATCGGCCGAGTTCATCGCTTCCGTTGGTGCAGAAGGAAATGCCATCGGAGGATTGTCAGTTGGAGAACCTGCAGATGAAATGTATGAAATGACAGAAGTTGTCACCGCAATTTTACCCGAAGACAAACCGCGTTATTTAATGGGTGTTGGCACGCCAGCCAACATTTTGGAAAATATCGCCTTGGGAATTGATATGTTCGACTGCGTGATGCCAACAAGAAATGCCCGTAACGGCATGTTATTTACGGCCAACGGAACCATCAATATCAAAAATAAAAAATGGGAAAATGATTTTTCTCCAATAGATGAAATGGACATTACTTTTGTGGACAAAATGTATTCAAAAGCCTATTTGCGCCATTTATTTATTTCGAAAGAATTGCTGGGAAAACAAATTGCATCGATCCATAATTTAGGATTTTATTTGTGGTTGGTTCGTGAAGCAAGAAAGCATATATTAGCCGGAGATTTTACGCCTTGGAAAAACAGGATGGTGAAACAAATGGAAAACAGGATGTAGACGTAAGACAGATCCCGATAGCTATCAGGACTTAAGCTAAAAGTTAAGTTGCTGAATAAAGTCAAAGTGAAACAATTACACGATTAAACAAATTAACGATTAAACAATCAACTTGAGAATACTCGACAAATACATATTAAAAAAATATTTAAGCTCCTTTTTGTTGGTGTTAACCTTGTTAATTCCTATCGCCATCGCTATTGACGTATCTGAAAAAGTAGATAAATTTTTGCGCCATGCCGATTTAAAGTTGCCAGAAATTCTTAAAGATTATTACTTCAATTTTATCATCATCTATGGCAATACATTTATGCCTTTGGCGTTGTTTATCGCTGTCATTTTCTTTACTTCAAAACTTGCAGGCAATACAGAAGTTATTGCCATACATTCAGCTAAAATATCATTTACGCGTTTTTTAAAACCCTATTTTATCGGCGCTACCATTGTGACTGTATTTGCTTTAGTAATGAACCATTTTGTGGTGCCAAACAGCAACAAAACATTTGAAGAATTTAACAGGAAATATTTAAAAAAAACACAACTTAACGAAAATTATTTAACCAATATTAATTTGCAATTAGGACCAAACGATTATGTGTTTTTAAAAAGCTACACGGTCGACACAAAAGTTGGCTATAATTTTTCTTATGAAAAATTCGAAGGCACCAAACTAAAATATAAACTCTTTGCCGACAATATTCGTTGGCAGGAAAAAGACAGCACTTTTCAATTAATCAATTATAAAAAAAGATTTATTTTAAAGGAGCGAGACATTATTGAATCAGGCACCAGATTAGATACAGCGTTTAGTTTCACCGACGAGGATTTAATTTATGTTGATTATATGGCCAAAGAAATGAATTCTGTCAAATTGAATGAATTTATAAATACTTCAAGAGACAGAGGGGTAAGCAATTTAAATGTGTATTTGGTTGAACTCCATAAACGAACCAGTTTACCGGTTTCATCTTATATTTTAACATTTTTAGCAGTTTCCCTTGCTTCAAAAAAACGACGGGGCGGTATGGGCGTAAATTTGGCAATTGGCATATCGCTTATGTTCGTATATGTATTTTTACTGAAAATTGCAGAAGTATTAGGTGCCGGAGCCGAAAAAAATTCATTCTTTGTGGTTTGGTTGCCAAATATTGTATTTGGAGCTTTAGCCATATATTTATACCTTAAGAATGCCAAAAACTAAGCTAAAAAACTACCTTCACCTCCACTTCTTGGTGTTTATTTGGGGATTTACCGCAATTTTAGGCGCATTAATAAGCATTGATGCCATTCCTTTAGTTTGGTATCGAATGCTCTTTGCAGTAATTTTGGTATTCATCTATTTTATCATTAAAAAAAAACCGCTCAGTATAGGGCCAAAAGCATTGCTCAAATTTTTTATTGGCGGCGTTATCATTGCTGTTCATTGGATCTTTTTTTTCTCGGCAATTAAAGTCGCCAATGTGTCTGTTGCCTTAATTGCCTTGAGCACCGGCGCATTATTTGCTTCTTTTATAGAACCCTTGTTTTTTAAAAGACGCATTAATTTTCTGGAATTACTGTTCGGACTTATTGTAATAGCCGGTTTATATATCATCTTGAATTTTGAAGGAGGTTACACTTTAGGCATTATCTATGCGTTAATTGCTTCTTTTTTATCTGTATTATTTTCAGTGCTAAATGGCTTATTTGTAAGAAAATATGAAGCCGAAGTGATTTCCTTTTATCAATTGCTATTTGGAGTAGGCTTTATCACCATTTATGTTTTGTTCACAACAGGATTTACGATGGAACAATTTGCGTTAAAATCGTCAGACTTTACTTATTTATTTATTTTGAGCAGTATTTGTACCGCATATGCTTTTATTGTTTCGGTAAAAATAATGAAGCATTTAACGCCGTATACCGTTATACTCACACTGAATTTAGAGCCTGTTTACGGAATCATTTTAGCCGTTCTTATATTTGGCGAAAAAGAAAAAATGAGCACACAGTTTTATATTGGGGCAACAATAATTTTATTGATTGTTGTGGTCAACGGAATTTTAAAAAATAAAAAAAAGACTATAATTTGACTTTCTAAAATTGATTAGTTGTTATATTTGTAGTCCAACCAAACTTTGAAAATATGGAATATTTAGATTTTGAATTGCCAATTAAAGAATTAGAGGAACAATACAACAAATGTGTTTTAATTGGTGAAGAAAGCGATGTTGATATGACCGAAAGTTGTAAAAACATTGAAAAAAAATTGCTAAAAACCAAAACTGATATCTATAAAAACCTGACTGCCTGGCAACGCGTGCAACTTTCGCGCCACCCAAGCAGGCCTTATACCTTAGACCATATCACAGCGCTTGCCGGAGAAACTTTTATGGAATTGCACGGCGACCGTACATTTAAAGACGACAAAGCCATGGTTGGCGGATTGGGAAAAATAGGAAATCAATCGTTTATGTTTATTGGCCAGCAAAAAGGATATAACACTAAAACTCGCCAATACAGAAATTTCGGTATGTCAAATCCTGAAGGCTATAGAAAAGCATTGCGTTTGATGAAAATGGCCGAAAAGTTCAGTATCCCTGTAGTTACTTTTTTAGACACACCTGGTGCTTATCCGGGATTGGAAGCGGAAGAACGCGGACAAGGAGAAGCAATTGCCCGCAATATTTTTGAAATGACCCGCTTAAAAACGCCTATTATTACCGTTGTTATTGGTGAAGGCGCATCGGGAGGTGCATTGGGAATTGGTGTTGGAGACCGTGTTTATATGATGGAAAATACCTGGTACAGCGTTATTTCTCCTGAATCATGTTCTTCTATTTTATGGAGAAGCTGGGAACATAAAGAAGAGGCCGCAGAAGCTTTAAAATTAACTGCGGAAGACATGAAAAAGCAAAAATTGATAGACGGAATCATCAAAGAACCGCTGGGTGGAGCTCATTTTGACAGAGAAACTGCTTTTAAGGAAGTTGAAAAAACCATTCTGAAAGCGTTTGATGAATTAAAAAAACTAACACCAAAAGAACTCGTAAAAAAACGCATGGAAAAATACGCCGAAATGGGTGTTTTTAAAGGATAGTTTTTTGTTATAGGTTATAGGTTATTCGTTATTGGTTTTTGGTTATTAGTTATTGGTTATTAGTTATTGGTTATTTGAATTTAACATTTCAACATTAAACTTATAACAATTCAACATTTAACTTTTAATATTTAATATTTAACTTATAATATTTAATATTTAATATTTAACTTCTAATATTTAATATTTAACTTTTAATATTAAAACTTTGCTATGTATATTCTTTCTCCAGAACAAACCGCAAAAGCCGACAAGGCTACCATTAAATTGGCCGGAATATCTTCTGTTGATTTAATGGAAACTGCAGCTACCAATTGCTTTCAGTGGCTGCACAACAAGTTGCAGGGGGGAAATATTAAAATTCACGTATTTTGTGGCATTGGAAATAATGGCGGTGACGGTTTGGTGATTGCCAGGCATTTATACAAACATAATTATCGCGTTAATTGCTATATTGTCAATTTTAGCCATAAACGGACTGACGAATTTGTAATTAATTATAACAGGATAAAAGATATTGGTTTTAATGCAATTGAACTAAATAATGAAAATGACTTTCCTGAAATTCATGCAAATGACATGGTGGTTGATGCTGTTTTCGGAAACGGACTTACCAGAAATCCGGAAGGATTCACCAAAAAATTAATACAATATCTTAACCATAAAAGGGTTTTTACTTTGGCCATCGACATTCCGTCAGGATTGTTTGGAGATAAATCTGTTACTGATACTGCAACAGTATTAAAATCGAGTCATATTCTCACTTTTCAAACGCCAAAAATGGCTTTTTTGTTGCCGGAAAATAAAGACTATGTTAATACTTGGGAAGTAATTGTCATTGGTTTAGACCAAAATTATATTGAAAGTTTAAAACCGAAAAACCATTTTATTACAATAACCGACATCATTCCTTTTTACAAAACCCGCAACAAATGGGATCACAAAGGCACTTATGGCCATTCGCTGATTATTGGGGGAAGTTATGGAAAAATGGGCGCCATAACATTGGCTTCAAAAGCAGCCTTGAAAATTGGCAGTGGATTGGTTTCGGCCTATATTCCTAAATGTGGTTATGAAATTTTGCAAACATCGGTGCCCGAAGTGATGGTGGAAGTGGATACCGATGCTGTTTTAACGTATTTCAATTTTAAAACAAATCCAACCGTTATTGGCATTGGCCCTGGAATGGGAACTGCTGAAAAAACAGCACAAGGGTTTGAAAATTTTATAAAAGACAATAAACTTCCTTTGGTTATTGATGCCGATGGCATTAATTTGCTTTCCAAAAATCAATTATTGCTGAGCTATTTACCAGAAAACACCATTTTAACACCGCATCCGAAGGAATTGGAACGATTGGTTGGCGCTTGGAAAAATGATTATGAAAAACTTGAAAAAGTAGTTGAATTTTCCAAAAAACATAAAGCAATTGTGGTCATAAAAGGTGCGCATACAGCAGTTGTAAATAATGATCAGCTATTTTTCAATTCCACTGGAAATCAATCACTGGCCACTGGAGGAAGCGGCGATGTGTTGACCGGAATGATTACCGGATTGATGGCCCAGGGTTATAAACCATTAAATGCGGCAATTTTAGGCGTTTATCTTCATGGAAAAACTGCTGATTTGGCTTTGCCTGCCACAGGTTATGAAACTTTTACCGCCACCACAATTTTTGAATATTTGGCAGCAGCAATTTTAGAAGTTTCCAACAAAAAAGAGGCATAAAAAAAGTCCGAAAACGGACTTTTATTTATTTTAAACGCGAAGCACTTATTTCACATTAATATTTATAAACCATAGCATTTATATTCATTCCAGCGCCCACTGACGCCATCAATATCACGTCTCCTTTATGAAGGCTGTGAGGTTTTAGGTTTCCGTGTTTAATTAAATCATACAAGGTGATTACCGTGGCCACAGAACTATTTCCCAAAGTATGAATGCTCATTGGCATCACGGCCTCCGGAATTTCTGTCTTATACAATCGGTAAAATCGTTTAATGATGGCCTCATCCATTTTTTCATTGGCCTGGTGAATTAATATTTTTTTGACATCCAATATATTCACGCCGCTTTTATCCAATGCCTCTTTCATGGCCGTTGGCACGTAGCTTAATCCAAATTCATAAATTTTTCTGCCAAACATTTTTATATAACGTGTATGCTCATCTTTGGATTTATCGAATGATTTTCCAAAAAACAGGTAAAAGCATTCTTCAAAAGTATAGGTTTGAGCGGCATAACTTAAAATGCCTATTTTGTCATTGCTTTCTGAAGCCTCAACCACACAAGCGCCCGCGCCATCAGAATAAATCATCGAATCTCGGTCATGGTCATCCAAGACTCTTGAAAGTGTTTCAGTGCCAACCACCAAACATTTTTTTGCCATTCCGGATTTGATATAAGCTTCTGCCTGGATCATTCCCTGAATCCATCCCGGACACCCGAAAAGAATATCGTAAGCCACACAATTCGGATTTTTTATTCCCAATCGGTGTTTTACTCTTGAAGCCAAACTTGGCAAGATATCGCTTTGATTTGAGGCACTTTTAACGTCTCCAAAATTATGCGCCAAAATAATATAATCTAAATCTTCCTGGTCAATGTTGGCATCTGCAATTGCTTTTTCGGCTGCAAAAAAAGCCAAATCTGAGGAATTTAATTCCGGACTTGCATAACGTCTTTCTTCAATGCCTGTAATCGACTTAAATTTTTCAATTATTATTTCATTTTCATAAACAAAAGAGGTCCCGTCTTCATTTAAAAATTGACTGGTTAAAAAATCTGAATTTTTTTTAACCACTGTAGGAATATAGCTTCCTGTTCCTGTAATTACTGAGTTTATTGCCATTGCTTTTTTTTAAAAACGTAAAGATAACAAGTTTTTTTATTGCTTGTCCATTTCGGCTATTTTAATTTGCATCACTGTTGCAATAGAAAGTGCGCGAGATTTGGCCGCATGGGCAATTTCTCCCTCAAAATGTTCATCGATTGTATTGTTGAAATGCAAAATCCACTGCTTAAAATGCTCGACTTTAAAAGGTTTTGCAGGTTGTAAATCCAAGTGAGGTTTCATGGCGTTTTTTTGATAGGTGCCAGAATAAAAAAGGATGTTGTCCCAAAAATCAACCAAAATATGTAAATGTTCCTCCAGCAATTCCGGATTGGAAAATTCCTCAAAAAAATGATGCATTAAATCATCATTCATCAATTTTACGTAAAACTCTTTTACCAACAAATAAATATCCTCCCGGTTTCTAATATCGCTCTTCATCAAGTTTTATAAAAAAGTTTTATCAAAAGCGATTGGAAGCAAATCTAACACCGATTCGGTTTTAATAATTTCACCTTCTTCGCCCATAAAATAAACTTCAATTTTTTCCTTTTGTTTTATTTCGTATTCCGATAATGTTTGTCTGCAAGCGCCGCAAGGAGCCACAGGTTCTTTAAGAATTTGGGATGAAGAACTTGCCGAAATGGCCAGCTTCAATATTTTTTTATGAGGAAAATCAGAAGATACTTTCCAAATTGCAACGCGCTCAGCACACATTCCCGAGGGATATGCGGCATTTTCCTGATTGTTTCCAGTGATAATGGTTCCATCATCCAAAAGAAAGGCAGCACCTACTTTAAACTTAGAATAAGGTGCGTAGGCATTTTGTTTGGCTTCAATGGCTTTATTCATCAAACCATTTACGATGGTTGGCAATTCTTCAATGGAATCAAAAATAGTAATCTGGGTTTTTAGTTCAATTTTCTTCATCAAAAATTTTAATTCAGGATTTTAGTTAGTTGCTTAATAAGAATTTCCGAAATCAAAAGACAAGGAGAATCGAAGCGTATTTTCAAGTGGGTTTTTAATTTCCGAAGCATTGAATAAATAGGAAATATCAAGTTTAGAACTTTTAAATTTAAATCCGGTACCTACCGTAAAATATTTACGTGATCCTTTTAAATCACTTTCATTAAAATATCCCGCTCTTAATGCAAACGCATCGTCATACATATATTCTGCTCCCAAGCCCCAAGTAACCTCTTTAAGTTCTTCGCTAAATCCGCCTGGTGCATCATTAAATGATTTGAAAATACCGTTAAAGAAATTCACATCTTCTTGAACGTAAGGAGGTTCTCCATTATCGTTAACAGAAACACTAGGTGTTGGAACCAATAATTTATTAAATTCTAAATTAATGCTTACATGATTGCTTCTGTCTAAAATAAAATCAAATCCGCCCCCAAGTTTTAAATTTGTTGGAATATAGTTTTCTTGTCCGTCGTTTGAGTAAGAAACTTTCGGACCAATGTTAGAAACGTTGAAACCACCTCTCCAAATACCGTTAATGTTGCCATAACGCTGTTCTCTGGATTCATAATACCCAGAAACATCAACGGCAAAAGTATTTACCGGATTTATGGTTGAATTTGCAGATTCTATCCCCAAATCGGAACGAATATAGCGCAAGGTTACGCCCATTGAGTATGTTTCGCTTAGTTTTAAAGCATAAGAACCATCCACCGAAAACTCATTCAGTTTTTCAGTGCCTTCCGGCGTTCCATTGATATCAGTTAAATCTATTTGACCTAAATTAAAATATTTTAAACTTGCTGCCCAAGCGCTTCTGTCATCAATTTTGTTCGCAAATGAAAAACCGCCTAAAAAAACATCATTTGTAAGTTCCCGCAACCAAGGCGTATATACAATGCCCACCATAAATTGTGAGTCCATAAATGCAAATTTTGAAGCATTCCAGTGTTGTGAATAGGCATCAGGTGAAGTGGCAACGCCAACATCGCCCATTCCGCCTGCACGAGCATCAGGCGCAATCAATAAAAATGGCGCGGCAGTTGTGATTGGATTTGGATTTTCCTGTGCATACGTTTTTACAACTACCATAAAAACAATTAACGTAAATCCTAGTATCTTTTTCATTAATTATATATTTTTAAAGGAACAAATATCTTATTTTTTATTGAAGTATCTCTATTTTTCAATCTTTTAAACGTATTTGCTGTAAAATAGCGTGTTTAATATAAAAAAACTCGGTTTGGGTTTATCTCAAAATATTTTAATTTCTATACATCTAAATCACTGATAACTTCGAAGAAAAAACGTTATTCTAATTATATTATTGTGGGCTTTCCATACTATTAGACCATTCAAAATTGACAACATATTTCATTAATTAAACCATCAATTCGAAAACTTGATTTTTGCCAATACTTTATAATATCATAAACAACTGACAATAAATTACTTATCTAATTAAATTAAATTTTTTATTGCGAAAAAGTTCAATTTAATTATATTTTAACGAGTGCCGCTGCTTGTTGATAAATTATAATACTTATCAAAAAAAGATAAATTTCTATGAAATAAAGTGATATTGGCCCAAAGAAATATTAAAAAAATTACGCTATATAAGGTACTTCATTAAAAAAATAGCTGTATCATTGAAATATATTACAACATTACGCATACTAAAGGTTGAAAACTGTCGTTAGTAAAAGCGTAGCAAATATTTATTAAAATTATTTCTTGCAAAAAAATTAATTTAATGTAAATTGCGGGAAAAATTTAACCCTAACTAATTTGAAATGAACTTGAAAAATCTAAATAACATTTCTAAGTTAATCTTGTTAACTATTACTGTTGTTTTCTTTGTGAGTTGCCATAATAGAAATCCAAGAAATAACGTATCGCTTACCGGTTGGAGTTCAAAAGACAAGAAAGCTGGTGGTTTTGCGGGAGACACAAAATATAAAGGTCAGGAAGCTCCTCCGGGAATGGTTTTAATTGAAGGAGGTACTTTTACCATGGGACATGTGCAGGATGATGTGTTATTCGACTGGAATACCACACCTGTTCAGCAGCAAGTTCGTTCATTTTATATGGATGAAACCGAAGTAACCAATTCAGAATATATCTTTTATTTAGATTGGATGGAAAGAGTTTTTCCTCCAAGTGATCCAAGCTACGAGCATATTTATGCATCTGCCGTTCCCGATACTTTAGTTTGGCGTGATGTTTTGGGATTTAATGAATTATTGACTGAAAATTATTTAAGACATCCAGGTTATGCAGATTATCCTGTAATTGGTGTTAGCTGGATTCAGGCAACACAATATTGTAAATGGAGAACCGACAGGGTTAATGAAAAAATATTAATGGACAAGGGTATTTTAAAACCACTTTTTCAATTAGATTCATTAGAGGTTAGAGGGCAAAACAATTTTAATACAGATACCTATTTAAACAATCCATACACACTTTTTGATGGAGATTCCACCATTTACAAAAAAGGATTGCCCGATAATAAACAACGTAAAAAAGGAGAAGCCAAACCTTCTAGAGGTGATTTTACAGGCAGACAGGTAAAAGTTTCTGACGGAATATTAAGTTCGAAATTCAGACTTCCTACCGAAGTTGAGTGGGAATTTGCAGCAAAAGCTGTTGTTGAAGACCGTGAGTACAACAATACACGCGGAAGAAAAAAATACGCCTGGAAAGGAAAATATACCCGTAACAAATCGAAAAAATATAAAGGAGACCAATTGGCCAACTTTAAACAAGGAAAAGGAGATTACAGCGGTGTTCCGGGTTGGAGCAATGATGGTGCAGATATTACCATTCAAGTTAAATCCTATGAACCTAACGCTTTTGGTTTGTACGATATGTCTGGCAATGTTGCCGAATGGGTTGCGGATGTTTACCGACCAATTATTGATAATGAAGCAAATGACTTCAACTATTTCAGGGGTAATATTTTTACAAAAAAAATGATTGATGCCGAAGGAAATGTTGTAATCGCTAATGACCTTTCTGTTCAATACGACACCTTAGACAATGGCAGAATAATACCAAAAGAATTGCCGGGAAGCGTTAAATACCAGCCAATTACCAAGCGCGATGCTTATATGAGAAATAATTATGAAAAAGCATATAATGTAGACGTAAAAGACGGTGATTTGGCTTCAACAAAAATGTATAATAAAAATGAGGACGAGTTAGAAACCAAACCTCGTATGTACAATTCACCTATAAAACCTCGGGTAATTGGTGAAAGCGGTTTATTGATGCAAGAATATGATGTTGAAAAAAGAACCACTTTAATAAGCGATATATCGCGTGTTTACAAGGGCGGTTCATGGAAAGATATGGAATATTGGTTAGATCCTTCGCAACGAAGACATTTGCCGGAATATATGGCAACCAACTTTATTGGTTTTAGATGCGCATCTGACAGAATTGGCCCTATGACCTATAAAAAAAGAAAACCGACAACAACCAAAGTTAGGTATTAAAACTATTTTTAAGATAAACCCAAGCCTCACTGAAATTTCAGTGAGGCTTTTTTATAGTTAAAACATGAATATTGCACAATTATATCAGTTATACAGGCAAACTTATTTGGTGGATACCGACACTCGAAAAATAAGAAAAGGCAGCATGTTTTTTTGTCTTAAAGGCGACAATTTCAATGGAAATGAATTTGCTGAAGAAGCGCTAAAAAGCGGGGCAAATTATGTGGTTATTGATGAAGAAAAACACAAAACCAACCCGAATGCCATTTTGGTGGAAAATGTTTTAGAAACGCTTCAAAAACTGGCAAATTTTCATAGAAAACAACTTATCATTCCTATTATTTCACTAACGGGAAGCAACGGAAAAACCACCACCAAAGAATTGATCAATGCTGTTTTGTCCAAAAAATATATCACTGCGGCAACCACAGGCAATTTAAACAACCATATTGGCGTGCCGCTTACGCTGTTATCCATGACGCCAAAAACAGAAATAGGCATTGTTGAAATGGGCGCAAATCACTTAAAAGAAATTGCATTTTTATGCAGTATCGCTGAACCAAATTATGGCTTAATCACCAATTTTGGAAAAGCGCATTTGGAAGGATTTGGAAATGTTGAAGGCGTTATTAAAGCCAAATCGGAATTGTATGATTTCTTAAGATTGAATAAAGGGACCGTTTTTATAAATACAGATGACGAACTTCAGGTAAAACAATCGGCAGGCATAAATTCCGTTGAATTCAGCAACAAGGTCGTTAAATTTTTGGAAGCCAATCCGTTTGTGAAAGTGGAATTCAAAAATACTTTGATTGGAAGCAACCTCATCGGAAAGTACAATTACAACAATATTGCAGTGGCCGTTGCCGTTGGCGATCATTTTAATGTTGCTGAAACCGATATTAAAATGGCTATTGAAAATTATATCCCTGCAAATAACCGTTCGCAACTCATTCAAAAAGGCAGCAATAAAATAATTTTGGATGCCTATAATGCAAATCCGAGCAGTATGCAGGCAGCGCTCGAAAATTTCGCGCAATTAAAGGATAAAAATAAAGTGGTGTTTTTAGGCGATATGTTTGAATTGGGAAAAGACAGCATTGCGGAACATGAAAAAATAGCCAATTTGGTCGATTCCTATCACTTTTCGAAGGTTTTTTTAATAGGAAAAGCATTTTCCGCAACTGGTGCAAAAAATGCTTTTGTTTCTGAAAGTTATGAAACTTTCAAAAATTCAACTAATTATTCAAACATTAACAATGCCACAATTCTTATAAAAGGATCTCGCGGTATGGCTTTAGAAAGACTTTTAGATCTTCTCTAATTTTATTTTTTCTCTGTGATATTCAATTAAACCATCAATTGGTCTTCTTATAATTTTACCAATTTCAACCATATAATATCGTGCAACATCATTGATAATATCTTGGGAAAAGAAAGCAATTGAACCTACAAAATGAACTGGGACTTGTGTTGATTCGGTGTAAGGCAATATTCTATTGACAAAAAATTCCTTAATACCCTTTTGCAGCACTTTATTAAAATAAGGTGTGCGGTCGTTTTTAAAGATGAATTCAGCAAAATGCGCTAAATAAGCATTCGGATTTTCTTCTTTATAAATATTTCTTTTGATAACATCGGCATCCAAATCGAATTGCTTTTCAAATAGTTTTGCTATCGATTTTGGCATTTTATCGTAATAATAATCCCGTATTAATTTTTTGCCGAAATAATTGCCGCTGGCTTCATCCATTAAAATATAGCCCAATGAAGGAACCCTGACATCCACATTTTTTCCGTCAAAATAACAACTGTTTGATCCTGTTCCCAAAATACAAACAATGCCAGGTTTTGTGGTTACGGCATAAACGGCCGCAAAAGTATCTTCTTTAACAACAATTTCAGCATTTTTAAAAAATGATTCAAATATAGATTTCAAAAGCGATGTCAATCTCTTTGTTCCACATCCGGCACCATAAAAATAAACCTCAGTCACTTTGTCTTTGTGACTGGTGATTTCCTCATTGGCCTGAATTCTGACTTTTAGTAAATCGGCAGACAAGATCTCAGGATTTAATCCTTCGGTTCTTGTTTTAAATACCTGATTTCCTTCTTTATCCAGTAAAATCCAGTCAGCCTTTGTTGAACCTCCATCTGCTATTAGAATCATTTTTTTATTTTTTAAACGGTTATTTCTTATTTAACGGAATAAATATATTCAGCCAAATCAACCAGTTTTGTTGAGTAGCCAAATTCATTGTCATACCACGCCACTAATTTAAAGAAATTATCGTTCAATGCAATACTTGCTTCAGCATCAAAAACACTGGTTCTAGGTTCCGATACAAAATCTTGTGAAACAACCGCTTCATCAGTGTACCCTAAAATGCCTTTTAATTCATTTTCAGAAGCATATTTTAAAGCAGCTTTCACTTCTTCCATAGTCGCTGGTTTTTCAGTTCTAACTGTTAAATCAACAACTGACACATCAGCGGTTGGAATTCTGAAAGACATTCCTGTAAGTTTTCCGTTCAATTCAGGGATTACTTTTCCTACAGCTTTTGCAGCGCCTGTTGATGAAGGAATGATATTGATTAAGGCACTTCTGCCGCCTCTCCAGTCTTTTTTTGACGGACCGTCAACGGTTAATTGTGTTGCTGTTGTTGCGTGAATAGTAGTCATTAATCCTTCAACAATTCCAAATTTATCTTGAATAACTTTGGCCAAAGGCGCCAAACAGTTGGTGGTGCAAGATGCGTTTGAAACGATGGTATTGGCAGCAGTAATTTTTTTGTGGTTTACACCCATCACAAACATTGGTGCATCAGCAGATGGTGCTGAAATGGCCACTTTTTTAGCGCCTGCAGTAATGTGTTTTTGAGCACCTTCCAAACTCGTAAATATTCCTGTACAGTCTAAAACTATCTCTGCACCTACTTCACCCCATTTTAAATCTTCAGGATTGCGTTCGGCAGTAATTCTGATTTCTTTTCCGTTAACTACTAAATTTCCGTTTTTTACTTCAACATCACCATCAAATCTGCCGTGAACTGAATCATATTTTAATAAATAAGCCAAATGATCTACATCTAACAAATCATTTATTCCTACCACTTCTACATTCGGTCTGGCCACTGCTACTCTAAAAGCAATTCTTCCTATTCTTCCAAACCCGTTAATTCCTATTTTAATTGTTGACATATTCTATAATTTTTAATTTATTATACTCGTTTTTATATTGATTTTATATTGAAGTTATTTCTGCAACTTTAAGCAGTTCTAGGCTTATATCGTTATTCATTTTAATGGCTTTATCCAAATCGACTTTAGTTACTTGATTGTTTGTGACACCTACCATGACGCCAGTTGACCTGTCCAATAAAGCTTCTACTGCCGCAACACCCAACCTGCTTGCCAAAACCCGGTCAAAACAACTTGGCGATCCGCCTCGTTGCATATGTCCTAAAACAGATACCCTGATGTCGTAAAAAGGAAAATTTTCGTTGATATAATCGGCCAATTCAAATACGCTTTTGCCTATTTTATCTCCTTCGGAAACCACAATAATACTGCTGGTTTTTCCTTTTTCTTTACTGTTTTTAAGAGACTCCACCAACCTGTCCAATCCCAAATCTTTTTCAGGGATCAAAATTTCCTCGGCACCGGCTCCTATTCCTGAATTTAAAGCAATAAAACCTGCATCACGTCCCATCACTTCAATAAAAAACAATCGGTTATGTGAACTTGCGGTATCGCGAATTTTATCAATTGCTTCCACAACGGTGTTTAGCGCAGTGTCATAACCAATGGTGTTGTCCGTTCCGTAAATATCATTGTCGATAGTTCCGGGAATTCCAACAATCGGAAAATTAAACTCTTCAATAAATCTTAGGCCTCCTGTAAAAGTACCATCGCCGCCAATGACAATCAAAGCGCCGATACCGGCTTCTTTTAAACTGTTATATGCCTTTGCTCTTCCTTCTACCGTTCTAAACTCGTTGGATCGCGCAGATTTTAAGATAGTGCCTCCTTTGTTGATAATATTGCTAACGTGGCGTGCGGAAAGCAATTCAAAATCGCCTTCAATCAAACCTTGATAACCTCTGTAAACGCCAACACACTCAATTCTATAATAAGTGCAGGCTCTTACAACAGCTCTAATTGCAGCATTCATACCAGGCGCATCGCCTCCCGAAGTTAAAACTGCTATCTTTTTTATGGGTTCATTCATGGATAAAAAAATATAATACAAAGTTACTTTTAAATGCATTTTCCGCCTACAAAACCGCCTAATATTCACTAAAACGATTTCGTTGCGTAAAGCAAGATAAGGAGCTTAAATTAAACTCCTTATCTTGCTTTAGTTGTGTATGTTATTTGTATAAGTTATGGTTGGTTTAGCTTGTGGGCTTTACTTCCAAACCTTAATAATTCATAAAATAACCTGCAACTAATTATCTTGAACTTTAAAAATGTAAGAAGCCAATGGATCAAGTTTAAATTTGATGGTGCCTTCGCCATTTTCAATTTTTAAGTCTGCCTTTTGCGTTCCGTACAATTGGTCAATTAAATGATATTGCGCAGCTTTTAAATTCCACGCTGCTATAATTTCTTTTGGCAATTTCAATTCCAGCTCATAACTTTCTTTAGCGTCAAAATTGGAAATAATAATCAACTTTTCATCATTTGACCATCTCACAAAAGAAAACAAACGATGGTTATAATTATTTAATTGTGCTCGGTTGTAACTATGAATTTCTTGATAATTACCCATTAAAGCATCACTTTTTAAGGTGAAATTCAACAATCGCTTATAAAAATCACGAAGTTCTTTTTGTTCAACAGTTAATTGGCCTCCGTCAAATTTCCCGTTATTCATCCATTTCTGATGATTTGGTACACCTATATAATCAAAAATTGAGGTTCGTGTTGGTGTTCCGAAACCTGCATTTTCATTACCCGGCTCACCAACTTCCTGTCCGAAATAAACCATTGTAGGCGCCGTGCTTATGGTTGCAGAAACCACCATTGCCGGTTTTCCCAATGCTGCAGCACCCGCAAAACCGCTGCTTGCCAAACGTTGCTCATCGTGATTTTCTAGAAAGTGCAACATATTGTGTTCAATATCGGCCAAATCACTCTGAATTTTAGGTAAATTATCGGTTAATCCACGACCTTGAACAATATGTTTAATGGTGTCATACAATGCAACTTTATCGTATAAATAATCCATTTTTCCAAGGCGAATATAATCTCGATATTGGGCAGGATTGTATACTTCCGCCAAAATAAAAGCATCCGGGTTTTTCATTTTAATGGCAGCATTCATATAACTCCAAAATTCTACGGGAACCATTTCAGCCATATCATAACGGAATCCGTCAACGCCTTTATCAACCCAATATAAGGTGATATCCTTAAATTTCTTCCAAGAGTCGGGAACATCTTTGCCTTCCCAAAAAGCAAAATGCGCTTTATAGTCTTTGGTGGCATATTCTGCAGGCAATTCTTCAAAATCTTTGCTGCCATCAGGTTTTATTCCGTAGTTTATTTTAACGGTTTCGTACCAGTCATTTGCATCAGGTTGCACCAAACGCGATCCATTTCCTGTCCATTTTGCCGGTTTCTCATCAAATTTACCATCGGAAAGCGGATGATTTTCACCACTTAAAGGTTTGTAATTATTTTGCCATTTTGGCACCATAAAATCCTGTCCAGGAATGTAATAGAAATTATTATTTCTTTCATATTCCACATTTTTATTGTCTTTTGTACCAAAATCGCTCACGCCTTCCGGATTCGTAAGGCCGTGATATCCGCGCGCAATATGATTGGGCACAATATCAATCAATACTTTCATTCCTAAACGATGTGTGCGGGCAATCAATGATTCAAATTCTTCCAAACGCTTGGCTGGATCTACTGCCAAATCTGGATTAACATTGTAATAATCCTTAATTGCATAAGGAGAACCTGCTCTTCCTTTTACCACATCGGGATCATCATTTGCGATGCCGTATTTTGTGTAATCAGTAATTGTGGCGTGGTGCAAAACACCGGTGTACCAAATATGCGTAACACCCAGATCTTTGATTTCCTGAAGTGCCGTATCCGTAAAATCATTAAACTTTCCTACGCCATTCTCTTCAATGGTTCCCCACGGCTTGTTTGTGGTGTTTGTATTTCCAAATAAACGGGTAAACACCTGATAAACGACTTTCTTTTGTTCTTTATTTTTCACCACTAATTCCTGCTCTTTATTTTTTGGACTGCAATTGATAAAAACTGCCAAAACAATTATTAATAGACTGTATAAAACTTTTTTCATCTTATTATTTTTTAATGATGCTTATGGCAAAACCTCCGCCCGGAGCCAATTTTACTTTTAAAGCTGATTGATTGTTAATTTCAATTTTTCTGATGTTGATGGCGGTCGGATTCATGTTCCAGTGTGCATCTTTTCCATCTTCATAAATAATGGCTTCATAGGTTACATCGGGACTTAAAAAATCAAATTTTAGGTCCATTTCTCTGGCATTTTCATCGGTAATTCCGCCTACAAACCAATGATCGGTATTTCGCTCTTTTCTGGCAATGGTGACAAAATCACCAATTTCACCATTCAGTACTTTGGTGGTTTGCCAATCGAATCCAACATCTTTAATGAACTGAAAAGCCGGATTTCCTTCATAATTTTCTATTAAATCGGCCGCCATTTGCACCGGACTGTAGATCACAACATACAAGGCCAATTGTTGCGCAATGGTGGTATTGACCTGATTGTCTTTTTTCCACTTGTCAAATTTAATGTCGAAAATTCCCGGCGTATAATCAATTGGCCCAGCCAACATTGCGGTAAATGCCACAACGGGTAAATGTTCCGGAGGATTCCCGCCATCAGTAGCCCAAGCGTTAAATTCTTGTCCGCGCAAACCTTCACGCGCAATAGTGTTTGGATATGTTCTTCGCAAACCAGTGTCTTTAATTGGTTCGTGGGCATTGATGGCAACCTGATATTTTGCCGCTTTAATCACCGAATTGTTATAGTGATTCACCATAAATTGACCATGATGGTATTCCCCTAAAGGCATCAACTTCCCAACATAACCAGATTTTACGGTATGAATTCCCAAACTTTGCATTAAAGCGTAAGCGGTATCTTGTTGTTTTATGTAATTTTCAACATTACCAAAAGTTTCATGATGCATAATAATTTCAACGCCTTTTTCTTTTCCGTAACGCACAACTTCTTTTAGATCATAATCGGGATATGAGGTCACATAATCAAAACCGCCTTCATTTGGATCCCAGCCGTTATTCCATCCTTCAACCAAAACAGCACCAATATTATTCTTTGCTGAAAAATCTATAAATGCTTTTGTATTTTCTGTAGTTGCCCCATGTTTGCCTGAAGCCATTCCCCAGGTGGATTTACCCAAATGCAATTCCCACCAAATGCCGGTATATTTTGTAGGTTTAAACCATGAAATATCGCCAATTTTATTTGGTTCATTCAAATTAAGAATCAAACGTGATTCAATTAAATCGCCGGCTTTCTCTGCAATTTGAAGCGTTCTCCAGGGTGTATGAAAAGGAACTGCTCTTTTTACTTTATAATCGGTGTTTTCTGATCCAACCAATTCACTGGTCATCGCCAAATTTTCATTATCAATTTTTAAAGTCATTGCCGAATAATCCACCAAACTCGCTTCGTGAAAACTCAAATAAATTCCCTCATCCGTTTTCATGGTCACGGGTGTATTTACCGCATTTTCAGGAATGTGGGTTTTTGATAAATTTGGATGGTTTGCTTTTGCAAGCGCATCAATTTCACTAAATTTTGAAGTTGTGTACAAATGTTCGTATAAATCCCAATCGCCGGGAGTCCACCAAACGGTGTGATTTCCTGTTAGATTAAACTGCGTATTTTCATCATTAATAATCACTTCGGAAAGATTTTCTTGCTCAGGAAACTCATATCGAAATCCCAGTCCGTCATTATAAACCCTGAAAACAATAATCAGTTTTCGTTTTAAATCCGCTTTTTCCTGAAGTTCAATTTTTAATTCTTTGTAATTATTTTCAACTTTGGTTTGTTCGCCCCAAGGCATTTCCCAAACTTCGTTGAAGTCGCTTGATGTTGCATTTATAATTTCAAAGTTGTCTTTTAAGGACGTCAAATCTTTTAAGTCGAAACCGCCCAAAGTTGATGTTTTTATGACTTCCTTGTTTTTGAAAGTCACCAAATAGGTTGGTTCTCCTTTTTCGGTCAGTTTAAATGCTACTTTTACATTTTCATCCGGCGAAGTAACATCAGTTTGCCATTCATTCTTTTTTGAACAGGAAATCAGCAAAATACTTAAAAATACAATGCTTAATTTTAAACTATTTTTCATTTTTTATTGATTTTTCTTTTCTAATAATACCATGGAAAATGGCGTGTTTAAATTCACCATTCCATTTTTAACCACAACTTCTGTGTTAGAATAAGCATCAACCAAAACAGTGCCTTCAACAAATTCGGCACCTACCTTAAGTTGCTTTTCTCCGATGTTTAAATCCAATCCAACAACCACCGCATCCTTAAAATCTCCTTTTGAATAGGTTCTTTGAAAAACATATGGTTGCTCACTGATCATTTTATGGATTCCTGCACCCACTGAAAGATGGTTAATTCTAAATTTCCCCAACTTTTGCCAATGTGCCAAAATCTCTTTAGTTTGACTATTATTTTTTATGTCGTTCCAGTTCATATTGGAACGCAACGTGGCATCGCCTTCGGTGCCCTCAATTATTAATGTACGGGCCGATTCATCGCCGTAAAACACTTGGGAAGTTCCCGGACATAACAATAATTTGGTGGCCGATTCAAAAGTTTTGGTTCTTTCTTTGTCGAATGGTGCTCCATCATCGTGTGAACTGATGTAGTTTAAAACGCCAAATCCCTTTAAATCATTTTGTAAAATGGTGTTGTATTTTGAAAAAAGTGCTTCATAAGAAGGCAGTTGCGCGGCATTCCATTTGAATTCAAAATTGATCAAACTGTTAAAACCGTTTTCAAAATAGTTCACTTTTTTGTCGCTAAATTCAAATGTTTGTCCGCTGGAAATGTTATAATTATAAACTTCGCCCACCAAATAAAAATCATTGGCATCCAACACTTTATCGGCATTGTTTTCTTTCCATAAATTGAAAGCATAGTTGCATTCCTTTTTAAACTCGCTCCACACACTTTCTTCGGTATGTTTTACGGTATCAGCTCTGTAACCGTCAATTCCGAAATCGGTAATGTAATCTGTCAGCCATTTTATGATGTAATATTTTGGGGCTTTCGGATAGCCGGTTCTTTTGAAAAAATCGTCCAATTCTTTCATTTCCTGTTCGTATCTTCCCTCCGCTTTCCATTTATCTGCTAAATGCTTCGGAATTTCAACACTTTCGTTGCTTTCCGTTTTTATATCCGGAAGATTTTTAACCAAAGTACAGGCGGTGGTAGATTCATAAGTCTGATAATCGCATTGCGGACCGGTTCTCACCCATTCTGATGGCCAAACCACATCAATGGCAGTTACGGGTCCGGTATGGTTTATAACACCGTCAAGCACAATCCTGATGCCTTTTTTATGGGCAAGTTCCACCATATTTTTCAAATCTTCCATGGTGCCAAAATTTGGATCCAAAGCGGTCCAGTCTTTTGTCCAATAACCGTGAAAAGCATAGGTTGCACCTGTTCCTTCATCAACAGCATCGTGAATTTGTTCCACAATTGGCGTAAACCAGATAGCGTTGATTCCCAAATCGGTAAAATAGCCTTCTTCAATTTTTTTGGTGATTCCTTTAATATCTCCGCCTTCAAATCCGCGCATTTTCGCTGTTGGTTTTGTACGGTTAAAATTGATGTCGTTTAAAGTATCCGCATTGTAAAATCGGTCGGTGAGCAAAAAATAAATGTTTGCACTTTCCCAAAGAAATGGTTTTTTAGCGCCATTTAAAGCGGCCAATTCATCATTTTTATTTTGTTTTGTTTCAGAACAGCCCATAAAAATTGTCACTAACAGTAATAAAGTTAAATATTTTTTCATTGAAATCAGAATTTTATTTTTAAGTTTTTAGGTTCGCTGTTTTTTAGTGAAATTAAAACAGTCATGGTTTTATTTTCTTTATTCCATTCAAAGTTATGCCCTTTTACTTTTTTGGGTTTTGATGAAATATTATGAACAATCAATTTAATTTCTTTTGATGAAAATTCGAAATTTTTACCCAATTTTTGTGCAATTTCAATCTGCAAACGATTGTTTTTGAATTCACTTTTAAAAGTCAGCATTTCAAAGCATTCTTTTTCAAAAGCATCTGGCGTTTCGCCATCATCATTGTACAAATGTCCTTCACTTTCTTTTACGGTTTCATCGAAATAAAAATGCAAATCGAATGATTTTAATTGATACAATTGGGTATTTTGAATGACTTGAATCCTTGGAATAAAAGCGCCGCCACGAACATACACCGGAATGCTTTCTTCATTTAAGGAAACTGTTTTTGTTTGTCCGCCCACAACTTTTTCATCGGTATAAAAATGATACCAATTTGAATTTGCAGGAAAATAAACTTCTTGCTCAGAAACTCCTTGTTTTACAACCGGACTCACCAAAAAACTGTCGCCCCACAAATAGGTTTTATCGTTTATGAATGTAGATGCGCTGGCATCATCAAAAAATAACGGACGCATTAAAGGCGTTCCTTTTTGGTTGTTGTCGAAAACCAAGGTGTAATTGTAAGGCAATAAACTGTAGCGTAATTCGATTGATTTTTTGGCCAATGCCATGGTTTTTGGTTCTCTAAAAATAGGTTCAGACGGAACGTCTTCTTGAGCGTGCGGACGATAAATAGGCTGAAAAACGCCATATTGCAACCAACGCGTGTACAATTCATCATCTAAATTGGCGCCCGCAAATCCGCCCAAATCAGAATGCATAAATGCCATTCCCTGCATTCCCATTTGTAAGGCAATTTCGGGTTGCGACTGCAATCCGCCCCAAGTTCTGTTTACGTCGCCCGACCACGGAATCATTCCGTAATGCTGGGAACCTGAATAACCGGCACGCATTAAAATAAACGGACGCTGATCTGGAAACTCCTTTTCATAGCCTTCAAAAATGAGTTTTGCCCAATTGTGGCCGTAAATATTGTGAACCTCATCGGCCGAACCAGTTGCGTGCTGCAAATCTGAAGGATGCACTTCAGGTTCGCCTAAATCGCCCCACCAACCGGCAACACCATAATCGGCAAATTTTTTGTAAACTTCCCAAAACCATTGTTTTCCTTCAGGCTTAAAAATATCGATGATTCCTGTGTTTCCAAAGTAAAAATCGTAAGCATAAGGTTTCCCTTCATTGGTTTTTCCCAAAATATCTTTAGCTACCGCTTCATCCCATTTGCCGGAAGTGGTCAGCACAAAAGGCTCGGTAATTAAAATGGTTTTGACACCTTTTTTGGTTAAATCGGCAATCATTTTTTTCGGATCAGGAAATGAATCTTTAAAAAATTCCAGATTCCCCATCGTGCCTTTTAATTCTTTTCCAAACCAGTATAAATCCAAAATAATGGCATCAACCGGAATTTCTTCTTCCAGAAATTTATCAATCGTATTGATGGTTTCCTGTTGTGAATGATAACCAAAACGGCTGGAAAAATTTCCCAAAGCCCAACGCGGAATCATCGGTTGTTTTCCTGTTAAACTGGTATATTGATCAATTAAATCTTTCCAGGAATCGCCCGCAACCACCTGATAGGTTTTTCTGCCTGAAATAGTTTCATAGATTAAGGAATTGTCTTTTTTGCTGTCCAAATCCAAATAGCCAATGGGCGCATTGTCAAAATGAACCGCATATAAATTGGAAGAATACACCAAAGGCATGGTGAAATTCATCAATTCCGAATGTGTTTCATAGCCGTAATGCGCACGGTTGTACAATTGCAGCCGGTTGCCGCGTCGGTTCATTCCCAAAGCGCGGGCACCACCGCCAAATAAAATTTCATCGGCCGTTAAATTGAAATCCAATGTTTCAAATTCCGCTGTTTTAACATAGCCTTTTCGTTCAGAAATTATAGATTTGTTTTTATAAAAATAGGCAATTTGAAAGGGCGTTTTTGTGATTTGAACCGAGATTCCTTCTGTAGTTAACTGAATTGAATTTTCATTTTCAGAAACTTTAAATTGTCTGTTTTCAGGTTTTAAAACCACTGCATGCGAATTGGCATTGTAAACTTCCCCGTTTGGAATGAACGAAGTTTCCACAATTTTGGTTGAATAGGGTTTTATTTGAAAAACGCCATCATTGGTTTTTATTTCAACAGTTGCATTTTTTTGATTTAGGGAAACAAATTTTCTGTCGGCATTTTGCGCATGCAGAAATGAACTTCCTGCAAGAAGAAAAAAGAGAAAAATTTTAGATAACTTCATTTATTTTGTATTTAATAAAAATTGAACCGGGATTTGAAAACGCTGATTCCACGAATTTTCGGAATGGTCATCGCCATCAAATTTTATATTTCTTGAATTGGATTCATCATAGCCCTTCTGCTTCAAAACCTCCGCTACCCGATGTTGGTATGGCAAATAAAATTCGTCCAAAGTTTGTGTTCCGTAATCAAAGTAAATTTTATGCGTTTTTGGCGAAGGTAAATTTTGTGCTAAGTAGGTGAAAAAAGTTTCTGGGACCGGAGAATTTTCCTGTGGGGAAAACCCAATCCAATGGGTTGATAAACAAGCTGCACCGCCAAAAACCTCTGGATATTCGCACAAAGCATACATTGAAATTAAACCGCCCATGCTTGAACCGGCAATAAAGGTATTTTCTGAATTTGTGTAGACCGAAAAATTACTGTCGATAAATGGTTTCACTTCTTCAACAATAAACTTTAAATAATTGTCGGAATTTAACCCTTTAAAATCGGTTCCAAATTGCTTTGTTGCAGTTTCAAAGACAGAATCCTTAAATTTTTGCGGCAATAAATCAAATGGTTTTTTCGGATAATAATCGGTGTGGCGAATGTCTGAATGATTCCAGATTGCTACCACGATACAGTCTTTTATTTTTGAAGAATCTATTAAACTGCCCATAATTTCATCCACTTTCCACTCTTGTTTGTTCCAAGTCTTTTCGGCATCAAACAACATTTGTCCGTCGTGCATATACAAAACAGCATATTTTTTAGTTTCGTCATAATCACTTGGCAACCAAACATCCACATTTCGAGGTCTAACATATTTCGAAGGAAAACTATCAATTCTTTTAAGGATTCCGCTTGATAGTTTGATGCTGTCCAAAGTTTTTGCAACCAAATTATTTTCAGTAATGTTCATTTCGTCTTTTTTGACTTCTTTGCAAGAAATCAAGAGCAGCATCATTACAAAAATATAGTTGAACAGCTTCATCTTGTTACTTTTTGGTGGTGAACATTAAAACGCCTTTTGAACCAATTTCTAAGTTGTTTTCAAACATAAACGCTTCATCGGTGATTATATTTTTAACTTGTTTTCCTGTTAAGCCAACCTCTTCAAATCGGTTTAAATTTAAGGAGATCGGTTTTTCGTTTTTGTTCAAGATCACTGTAACAATTTCATCATTTTTAATTCTGAAAAGTGTATAAACCCCATTTTCAGGAGCAAAATGAATTGTTTTACCTGAATGGATGGCCTCGCTGTTTTTACGATAATTCAACAATTTTTTCAAAAACAACTGCATTTCAGCTTGGTCGGCGGTTAAGTTTTCACCTGTAAAAGCATTTGATTTATCATCTTTCCAGCCTCCCGGAAAATCGGTTCTGATCAATCCGTGATCGCCGGGTTTTGCTGAATTTTGCATTAAAATTTCGGTTCCGTAATACAATTGCGAAATTCTTGGCAATGCAAGCATATAGCCCAGCGCCATTTTGGTATTCACCACATTTTCTTTTAATTGGGTAAAAATACGATCCATATCGTGGTTGTCCGGAAATATCATAATGTTACTTGGGTTGGCATAAGAAAAATCGTTTGCCAAACCTTCATACATTTTCACAAAACCATTGTCCCAACTTTCTCCTTCATTTAAGGCATCAACAATGGCTTTTTGCATAGGGAAATCCATAGTGGACGATAAATTGGAAACATAGCCGTCCTTTGTTTTTGAGCCTTGCTGCCAATAACCAACCAAAAGCGGATTTACGCTCCATTCTTCCCCAACAATGCTGAAATTCGGATATTCATTCATAATGGCACCAGCCCAATCACTCATAAATTGTTTGTTTGGATACGGATAAGTATCTTGTCGGATGCCACCCAAATTGAGGGTTTCTATCCACCAAATACTGTTTTGAATGAGGTATGTTGCCAATAAAGGATTCCGCTGATTTAAATCGGGCATAGAAGAAACAAACCAGCCTTCGCTCATTAAATTCTTGTCTTTAATTGAAGCATAAGCATCCTGGTTTGTAGTTCTTCGGTGATTTGTGGTGACCATATTATTTTTTAAAAATTCATCCTGGTAATTCACCCAATCTTTGGCAGGTAAATCTTTCATCCACCAATGTTCAAGTCCGATATGATTCGCAACCTGATCCATAATCAATTTAATTCCCTTATTTTTAGATTGTTGCGCCAATTCGATATAATCTTTCATCGTTCCAAAACGCGGATCAACCTGATAAAAATCGGTCATCGCATATCCGTGATATGAGGCTTTTTTCATATCATTGGTCAACACCGGCGTTGGCCATATGGCAGTAAATCCCATGTCATCTATATAATCCAAATGGTTGGTGATTCCTTTGATATCGCCGCCATGACGTCCATAATCATTTTTTCTGTCGACGGTTTTTTCATTCATCGTTTTTACAAGATCATTGGCAACATTGCCATTTGCAAAACGATCGGGCGTGATTAAATAAACAACATCCGAGCTGTTAAAGCCTTCCCTTAATTTTGAATCTTGGTTTCTTTCTTTCAATTCATAAGGAACAGTAAAATCAATGCGTTTTCCTTTTTTTGAAAAGTTGATGTTGAATTTCCCGGAAACCGCTTTGGACAAATCCAAATTCAGAAATAAATAATTGCGGTTTTCCGTTTTCTTGATATCTAGTATCTGAATATTTTTATTGTCAATTGAAACTGTAAATTGGGAAATGTCTTTTCCGTAAATCAACAATTCTAACTGATTTTGATTCATACCAACCCACCAAGACGGCGGTTCAATTCTGTCTATTTTTTGGGCATACAGAGCGCTGCCTATAATTAGAATTAATAGGAAAGAAAGATTTTTCATGTTTGATGTTTTTATTTTTATACAATAACCGATTGGTTGGAGGAAATTAAAATTTCTTCGCCGTTCAACTTCATTTTTACGTCGTTTTCCGATTCATTAAAGAATTTGCATTCGGTTTGGCTTTTGTAAACCTTGATGATATTTCCCCTGAAATTGATGGTAAATGAATATGATTTCCATTCTTTTGGAATTTGCGGATTGAATGATAACACGCCGTCTTCCCAAATACGCATACCGCCAAATCCTTGAACTATGGACATCCACGTTCCTGCCATGCTGGTAATATGGCAACCTTCATGAACTTCGTGGTTGTAATCGTCTAAATCCAAACGTGAAGTTCTCACATATTGCTCATAGGCTTTTGGCATCCTGTCTATGGAAGCCGCCAAAATTGAATGCACGCAAGGAGAAAGTGAAGATTCGTGAACCGTTAAAGGCTCATAAAAATCGAAATGACGTTCTAAATCTTCTTTACCGAATTTGTTCTCAAAAAAGAACATGCATTGCAAAACATCGGCTTGTTTGATATAACAAGAACGCAAAATGCGATCCCAAGACCACTTTTGGTTGATTGGCCGCTCAGTGGTTGGCAATTGCGCAACCGGAATTAATTCTTTGTCCAAAAATCCGTCCTGTTGTAAATAAACATTCTTTTCCAAACTGAAAGGAAAATACATATTATCGGCAACCTGCAACCATTTTTTGGTTTCTTCATTGGTCAATTTGGTTTTCTCCATGACACGTTTAAAATCTGCAGGATATTCTTGTGCAACCCTATCCAAACATTCCACTGCATATTGAATGCACCATTTTGCCAAATAATTGGTGTAAAAATTATTGTTTACGTTGTTTTCATATTCATTTGGCCCCGTAACGCCTAAAACCACATATTGGCCTATTGCTTCAGAAAAATTAGCTCGCTGATGCCAAAAACGTGCAACGGCAATCATCACTTCCAGTCCAAATTTTGGAACATATTCAAAATCCTGGGTGTAATTTACATAATTGTAAATACCGTAAATCATTGCACCGTTTCTGTGGATTTCTTCAAAGGTAATTTCCCATTCGTTGTGACATTCTTCGCCATTCATAGTCACCATAGGATACAATGCTGCCCCGTTTTTAAATCCGAGTTTTTCTGCATTTTCAATGGCTTTGTCCAGCTGATTGTAGCGATACAACAATAAATTTTTTGCTACGCTGGCATCTTTAGTTGCCATATAAAAAGGAATGCAATAAGCTTCCGTATCCCAATAAGTGCTTCCGCCGTATTTTTCGCCGGTGAAACCTTTCGGACCAATATTTAATCTCGCATCGGTTCCTAAATAGGTTTGGTTCAACTGAAAAATATTGAATCGGATGCCTTGCTGCGCTTTTATGTCGCCTTCAATAATAATATCGGCTGTATGCCAAATATTCGACCAGGATTCCTTCTGGCTTTCCAAAAGTTTCGAAAATCCAAGTTTATATGCTTTTTTAACATTGTCAAAAGCCGCTTCAATCAAATCCTCTTTTGGATAATTTAAAGAACTTACGCAACTTCCAAACTTATAAATTTTGGCGGTGTCACCTTCCGAAACATTTAATTTGTAAATATAATGCAACGATTTCTCTTCAACTTCGGTTTGTTGTAAAGCATCAACTTTTTCATTGTTTACCGCAAAAGAAACTTCCATGGCGGTTGCCACGTGAAATGCAGTTTTTAAGGTTTTTGAAAGAATACAACCGTTATTTTTGCCGTTGACAATTTTTAAGATTTCCCAAAAATATTCATCATAATTGGAATCTTCATTTTTGATGCCGGCATCAATATAAGGAGAAAAAGTAATTTCTCCTGAAAAATTGATGGCTTTTACAGCGTATTCAATGGCGCCAGTTTCATTGTATTCCAGACTTATAAAACGTTTTGTTTCTACCTGAATTTCCTCGCTGGTTTCAAGAATTGCGTTGAAAGATCGGCTAAGCCAGCCTTCCTTCATGTTTAATTCTCTTTTGAAATTTGAAACTTTACAGGTGTTTAAATCCAGTTCCGTTTCATTGATTTTGATGTCAATGCCAATCCAGTTTGGTGCATTCAGCACTTTGGCAAAATACTCCGGATAACCATTTTTCCACCATCCAACTCGGGTTTTATCGGGATAATAAATACCGCCAATATAACTTCCCTGAAAGGTTTTTCCTGAATACTTTTCCTCAAAATTGGCGCGTTGCCCCATGGATCCGTTGCCAATACTGAACAGACTTTCTGAAGCTTCCACATTTTCGGGATTGAAGCCTTCTTCTACAATTGACCATTCGTAAGGCTTAATATAATCTTTATTCATCTGTTTAAATTTTATTTTTTTAGCGGTAACAGCTGCTGTTCGCCATTAATCATTCCTTGATGTATCAACATTTGTAATGCTCGTTTCATCTTATTTTAATTCATTAGATTTTTTAAAAAATCGGGCGTTATCGCTGTCATATCTTTAAAAACATAATCCGCTTCATACAACACGTTCGCATCTCCAATTCCTATACTGATCATTTTTGCCGCATTTGCAGCTTCTATTCCTGCAATGGCATCTTCTACAACCACGCAGTTTTCGGGATTTATCCCTAACTTTTTAGCACCAATTAAAAAAACTTCCGGATCAGGTTTTGCTTTAGAAACATCATTACCATCAACAATGGCCGTAAATCTGTTTAAAAGTCCCACTTTCTCCAAAATCAACGGCGCGTTTTTACTGGCCGAACCCAAGGCATATTTGATGTCATTGATTTCTAAAAAATTCAACAAATCATTTACGCCGGGCAAAATTTCTTCGGAAGTCATTTTATTGACATACTCCAGATATTCTTTGTTTTTTTGAATCAACAACACTTGTTTTTTTTCTTCGGATAAATTTACTTTTCCGAGAGACAATAGAATTTCGAGCGATTGAATCCTGCTAACGCCTTTCAGCAATTCATTTTGTTCCTCGGTAAAATCGAAGCCCAAAGCGTTTGCTAAATTTTTCCAGGCCAAATAATGGTACTTTGCAGTATCCACAATTACACCGTCTAAATCGAATATAAATGCGATCTCCTTCTTCATTTAAATTTTTATTAAAACTGAATCATCAACATCTTTTACCCTTACCACCAATATGGCTGCAATCAGCAAAGAAATACCACTAATTAACAAAGCGTATATTGGGTTTCCTCCATAAAAATATTTTACGATTGGGCCGCCAATAATGGCATTTATGATTTGTGGAAGCACAATAAAGAAATTGAAAATCCCCATATAAACACCCATTTTTTTAGCAGGAATCGATCCCGCCAAAATGGCATAAGGCATAGCTAAAATACTTGCCCAAGCAATACCGATTCCAAACATGGATAAAAACAACCAGTTTTCATTTGGCACAAAATAAATGGAAATAAGTCCCAATCCACCAAAAGCCAATGAAACGGCATGGGTTAATTTTCGACCAAGTTTTTTAGCGATTGCAGGTAAAAAGAAGGCATATACCGCTGAAACAGCGTTGTAAACACCAAATAAAATACCTACCCAGTCTCCAGCAATTTGATACGCATCTCCGTGATCATCTAAAGACAATCCATAAATGTGGTGTGCAATGGCAGGCGTTGAAAATACCCACATCCCAAACAAACCAAACCAGGAAAAAAACTGAACCGAGCTCAATTGCCTCATCGTTAAAGGCATTTTTTTGAAATCGGAAAAAATATCCAAGAGGCTCGATTTTTCCTCAGCGGCTATATCTTCAGCTGATTCTGGAGCACTAAATTGGGCGGTTTCTTCAGGAGTGTATTCTTTGGTGGTAAATACAGTCACCAAAATACTGGCAACCAAAACCCCTGCGCCTATCACAAATGACAGTAATAAGTTTAGCGGAACTTCGCCTTCTGCAGCGCTATTTGCTACACCAAACCAATTTGACAAAGCATAAGGCAACCAAGATCCAATTACGGCGCCAATACCAATTAAGATGGTTTGCACGCTAAATCCGAGTGTTCTTTGATCTGAAGGCAATAAATCGGCCACCAAAGCCCTAAATGGTTCCATGGCGACATTAAATGAAGCATCCATAATCATTAACATCCCTGCCCCAACCCATAAGGCCGGTAAAAAAGCAGTAAACATATCGGCATTTGGCATTAAAATCAATCCCATCGACGCCAATAGCGCACCGGCTAAAAAGTAAGGCCGTCTTCTTCCTAGTTTCGTCCAGGTTCTGTCGCTATAATAACCAATAATGGGCTGTACTATCAAACCCGTTAATGGCGCCACTACCCAAAACCAAGAAAGTTCATGGACATCTGCGCCAAAAATTTGCAATATTCTGCTGGCATTGGCATTTTGCAGCGCAAAACCCATTTGAATTCCAAGGAAACCGAAACTCATGTTCCAAATATCCCAGAAACTTAATTTCCGTTTTTCCATAATGTAAGTGTTAAAAAATATAATACAATCAACAGCCGGACAGGCTTTAATTAATTGCTTTTGTGTGAAGTGTGAAAAATAGTACGTGTCAAATATATAAATAAAATTCCAAGTTCAACATTTTTTAACCTAAGATTTCAGTAAAAAAATCAACATTTGTGAACTACAACGTTGGAGTTATGAAGCCGAAGGCTGAAGGCTGAAAGCAAGATGAACTTCCCTGATTAGTGTTGACCGGTTTTTATTAATTTTTCGTTATCAAAAATAGTAAAAATTGGTTTAGGATTAAGTTGATTATTTAACCATTTA
>Ga0209347_1001549_pt1 | contig 36015 bp, 39 predicted proteins | sample AutmiccommuBRH23_FD_187382 | JGI IMG/M metagenome (GOLD analysis project Ga0209347, IMG submission 187382) | Deep subsurface microbial communities from Mt. Terri, Switzerland - Autotrophic microbial communities BRH/23 (SPAdes) (version 2) | ecosystem: Environmental > Aquatic > Deep subsurface >...
TGGGGCTCCGGGAACCGATTCCGAGCTGCCGGGCCAGTCCATTCCGGCCGCCGGCGGGGGCGGGGACGGGTCAAGCTTCTCAAGGCAGGAAACCACCACCAACTACCAGGTCCCGGCCAGGGAAGAGACCGTGGTCAAGGCCCCCGGGGGCATCAAGCGCTTGTCGGCCTCGGTGGTTTTAAACGGCAACTATTCCGAGGCCCAGATCCAGCAGGTTAAAAGCCTGGTGGCCACCGCCATCGGCTTCAGGGACACCCGGGGTGACCAGATAGAGGTTGCCAGCATGACCTTTGACGACACCGAGAAAAATCAGATCAGCGCCGAGCTTGCCAGGCAAAAGGTTCAGGAGGAAGGTTTGCAGCAATACCTGAAATTCGCCGTGCTTGGCGCCGGGGCCATAGTCCTGCTGTCCCTGGCCTGGCTGCTCATCTCCAGGCAGTCCCGGCGCAGGGCCGAGCAGTTGGCCGAAATCAGCAGGCAGCAGGAGGAGGCCAGGAAAAAGTCACTCCTCATGACTGACGAGGACCGTCCTGAAGTGCCCAAGATCAACACCAGGCAGGATGAGATCCGTGAGATAGCGCTCGGCAACCAGGAAGAGGTGGCCGAGATATTAAAAATCTGGATAAAGGAGTAGGTCTCTATGGCCATGCCGGTAAAACTCAACGGGGTCCAGAAAAGCGCCATCATTTTAATTACCCTGGGAGCCGACCTCTCGGCCAAGATTTTAAAGCAAAATTTCACCGATGATGAAGTGGAGAAAATCACAGGCGAAATATCCCTGTTTGAAAATATCCCCAGAGAAGTTCAGAGGACTGTAATGGAGGAGTTCCTGCAGCTGATGCAGGCCCGGGAGTACCTGATGCGGGGCGGCTTTGACTACGCCAGGGAACTGCTGGAAAAGGCCATGGGGCAGCAGAAGGCCACCGAAATATTGGACAAGGTGGCCGTCAACATCCAGAATGTCCCCTTTAGCAGCTTAAGAAAAACCGAGGCCAAGCACCTTTTTAATTTTATCAGGGACGAGCACCCCCAGACCATCTCCCTGATCCTGACCTACCTGCACCCGGAGCAGGCCTCTATGATCCTGGCCGCCCTGCCCCCGGAGCTCCAGGCCGACGTGGCCAGGCGGGTGGCCATCATCGACCGGATCTCACCCGAGGTGATTAAAGAAGTCGAGGGGGTTTTGGAGAAAAAAATGTCCATGATTATACCCCACCACGAGCAGCAGTCCGGGGGCATCAAGACCCTGGTAAACATACTGAACCGGGTGGACCGGTCCACTGAAAAGACCATCCTTGAGGAGCTGGAAACCAACGACCCGGAGCTGGCGGACGAGATCCGCAAGCTGATGTTCGTCTTCGAGGATATCATCAAGCTGCATGACGTGGCCATCCAGAGAGTTCTGCGGGAAGTGGACCAGAAGGATTTGGCCAAGGCCATGCGCGGTTCCAACGAGGAGGTGGCGGCCAGAATCTACAAAAATATGTCCAAGCGGGCCGCCGATATGCTTAGGGAGGAAATACAGTTCATGGGCCCTGTGCGGCTGAGGGATGTTGAGGAGGCCCAGCAGAGGATTGTCCAGGTTATCCGCCGTCTGGACGAGGCCGGCGAAATTATTGTCGCCCGGGGTGGTGAAGATGCCATCGTCTTATAGAATTCTCAAGGGTACGGAAAAAAGCCATGACTGCAAGGTGCTGGAGATCCGGCACAGTTTTTTCCTGGCCGAGGCCATGGAGCCGGAGGAAATCTGCCAGGCCGATCCCGGGGAGGACCCGGCCCGGGCGGCGGCCCGAATTGTCGAAGAGGCCGGGGAAAAGGCGCGGGAAATTGTCTCCGGGTCCAGGGAGGCCGCCCGGGAATTAGAGCAGGGCGTGCTCCGGGAGGCCCTGGAAGAGGCTGAGAGGATCAAAAAGCAGGCCTGGGATGAAGCTTATGCCCAGGGCCGGAAAGAGGCCCTGGATATGGCGGCCGCAGAGGCCGCCGCCCTCCGGGAAGAGGCCAGGTCGGTGCTCCGGCAGGCCGAGGAAGTTCGCAGGGGTACCCTGAAGACCTTGGAAGCTGAGATCGTCCGCCTGGCCATCGAGATAGCCGAAAAGGTGCTGGCAGTCAAATTAAAACTGCATCCCCAGGTGGTGGTGGACATAGCCAGGGAGGCCATCACCCGGTTGCACGAGCGGGACCAGGTGGTTCTTTATGTGAATCCGGATGAGGCCGGCCTCTACGAGGAAAGGCGGGAGGAACTGATTAAACTTATCCCCCCCAGGGGTGATCTGCAGATCATTCCAGACCCCGGGGTGGGGCCGGGCGGCTGCCTTGCCGAAACAGAGCATGGTCTGGTGGACGCCGCCCTTGACACCCGCTGGCAGGCCCTGCTGGAGGCACTGGGGGAAATCAAACCATGAGCGCCGGAGCCATTGAAATTGATCTGGAAAGGTGGAAGGAGAGGGTCAGGCAGCTGAGACTCTTTTTTGCCACCGGCCAGGTTACCCGGGTAATCGGCCTTACCGTTGAGGCCAAGGGTATTTCGGCCAGCATTGGTGAGGTTTGCGACATCACCGTACCGGGGGAGGCCTGCCCGGTGACGGCCGAGGTGGTGGGCTTCCGGGACCGGTCAACCCTGCTCATGCCCCTGGGGGAACTCAGGGGGATTCATCCCGGCTGTGTGGTGGCGCCCCGGGGCAAATTGCTGACGGTCAGAGTGGGTCCGCACCTGCTGGGCAGGGTCTTGGACGGTTTGGGCAGGCCTATCGAACCGGGTCAAAATATGACCGATCCAGGGGAAGAGGTGCCGGTGGACAGTGCTCCGCCCAACCCACTTGCCCGCAAGCGCATTTCCGAAATGCTGCCCACCGGGGTAAAGGCCTTGGACGGCCTGCTGACCTGTGGCAAGGGTCAGCGGCTGGGCATTTTCTCCGGCAGCGGCGTGGGTAAAAGCACCCTTTTAGGTATGATTGCCCGCTACGGCAGCGCCGACGTAAACGTCATCGCCCTGATCGGCGAAAGGGGCCGGGAGGTCAGGGAATTTATCGAAAGGGACCTGGGAGAAGAGGGATTGGCCAGGTCGGTGGTGGTGGTGGCCACCTCGGACCAGCCGGCCTTAGTAAGGCTCAAAGGGGCCTTTGTAGCCAGCGCCATTGCCGAGCACTTCAGGGACCAGGGGCAGGACGTAATGCTGATGATGGACTCGGTGACCAGGTTCGCCATGGCCCAGCGCGAGGTGGGACTGGCTGTGGGTGAGCCCCCGGCCACCAGAGGTTATACACCTTCGGTTTTCGCCCTGCTGCCCCGGCTGCTGGAAAGATCCGGGATGGGCGCCGGAGGTTCCATAACCGCCTTCTACACCGTACTGGTGGAGGCAGATGACATGAATGACCCTATAGCCGACACGGTGAGGGGCATCCTGGACGGACACATTGTACTGTCCAGGGAACTGGCCTCCCGGGCGCAGTATCCGGCCATCGACATACTGGACAGCATCAGTCGCCTGATGCCTGAAATAGTCCCTGAGGGTCACTTTAAAAAGGCCCTTTGGGTCAAGGAAAAGATGGCCGTGTACCGGCAGGCTGAGGATTTGATCAATATCGGCGCCTATGTCCGGGGAACCAGCCCGGCCATCGACGAGGCCATCGACTGCCACGAGGCCATCACCCGGTTCTTAAAGCAGGACCTGAACCAGGGATTAACTTTTCAGGAGAGTGTGGAACAGTTGGAAGGCTTAGGCCAGGAACATTTAACCTTCAATAATGGTCTAAAATGAAGAATTTTGTCAAAATATATACCAAACTTATGGTATAATGAAAAAATATGGGAAAATGAATCAATCCTCAGATCCCTGATAGGGGTGGCGCAATGAAAAAATTTTCTTTCAGTCTGGAACCGGTACTTAATTTCCGGGCCGAAAAGGAAGAAAAGGCCGTTCTTGAACAGTCTCTGGCCCAGGGGGAGCACCAGCGCCGGTTGGAGGCCCTGGAAGGCACTCTCCGAAGGCTGGCCGGCGCCGGGGAGGAAGGTAAAGAAAAGATTACGGCTGAAGATTTGCTGGCCAGAACACTTTATATCGACTACCTGACCGAATGCCGGGATAAACAGCAATCCGCCGTTGAGAAGGCTCTGCGGGACCTGGAAATAAAAAGGCGGCTGCTCACCGAGGCCCGCCAGGACAGGATGATCCTGGAAAAACTGAAGTCCAGGCTACGCCAGAAATACCTGGAGGACCTCAATAAATGGGAGTCCAGGATTAACGACGACCAGTGCACGGCGTTGACGTACAGGAAGAAGGGATTGGGGGTCAGGGATTAGTGAATAGGGGTTGGGGATTGGGGATTGGAGATGCTGGGATGGTAATTTGGAGCCCGGCGTACTTAAATTAGCAAACGGTTTTTATATTTAAGTTTTTGTTTTAAAACACCGACAATATGAGAGAGACAGTGATTATCTCATATGCCTTTTAATCCCTAACCCCCAATCCCTAACCCCTAACTTGAAGGGTGGTGATAGATGATCGGACATTGTTTTTGCAAAAACTGAATACGAGGAGGTGAAAAATGAAAGCGGAAGTTTCAGTAACAGCAATGGGAATGCAGTTGCCGGGGCTTCTCCGGATCTCCGGGGAGGGATCAGGTGCGGCCGGGGCCGCTGTGGCGGGTGATTTTTTGCTGGCCCTGCTGGCTGCCATGACCGGACAGAACGGCGTCATTGGCCAGGGTCAGGACTCCTTGCCGGCTGAACAAAGCTTGTCTGCCCTACCGCTGGAGTGCGTTGCCGAAAACTCTGTTGCCGGTGCGGAATCCTCCCACGGCCAGCCAGGCACAGTTCCAGGTCTGCAGGGACTCCCGCCCGATCTGGCGTTGCTCTATGCCGGGCTGACAGAGCAACCCCTTTCCGGACAGCCTTTGGCGGTGCTGCAGAGGGTTGCGTCTGATTTTATGACCGGCACCACCGGCCCGGTGTTAGGACTGAATGCGGATTCGGTGCCGGGCGGGGTGGCGTCGCCGGCATTCAGCGGTTTGTATCCCGGTCCTGCTCCGGCTGAGGTAGCACAGGGTGCCGTTGTGGTGCCGGGTAAGACCATCAATACGGCATTTCCGGCCCAAACTGCCGGAATAAAGGGGCTGCCGGCCAAAACCGGTGCAGTAACACCGGATTTGGGTTTAGTAATGGTTTCCGGGTCTGAACAGCCCATACCCGGGGTCAAAAGTCAGTCCGGCCCGCCGACGGTCATATTACAGGCGGGACAGCAAAGCCGGGAGGCAAGCGTCACCGGAGTTCCCGGTCAGGAATTGGGCTTTGAAGAATTAATCCGCCCTAATCTGATCGAGGCAGCGGCAAAGCCGGTGGTTGTAGTGGAGCAGTTGTCGAACGTCCGGCCTGATCCGGGTGTAGACCCGGCCAAGGCAGATGCCTTAGTCCGGGGATCCGGTGGTCAGGTCCAGACGGAGGTACAGGGACCGGCGCAGGAGCAAGGCTCTGAAGCCGGTACCGGAGCGACCACGCAGGCGGACAGCCCTGCCGGGATGATCAAAAGGCTTGTCCAACAGGATGCTTCCGGCCGGAATCCGGGTGACCCTGCCGGGCAGCCGGACCGGGAAGTACCGCAGGAGGCGGGGGAGGTCAACACCCTGACCGTTGGTGAAAGCCGGAGCGATGGAGTGAAGACAGTTTCCACACCGGTATCCGATATTTCCGCCAGGCGTTTTACTTCGGTAATGCTGCCCCAGATGCTTGATTCGATCAGGCAGATGAACTCCGATCAGTCAAGGGTATCCGTGATCAGGCTAAAGCTGGAGCCGGAAAACATGGGTGAGATCAAGGTCAAACTATCCTTTGCCAAGGGTGAGCTGACGGCCCACTTTTTCGCCGGCAGCGGGCTGGTCAAGGATGCAGTGGAGTGCTCCCTGCCCCAGCTAAAAGAGGCGCTGGCCCAATACAACATCAGCCTGGGTGAGGCGGCGGCCTTTGTGGGGCAAGAACAGCAGGGACGCAGGTGGTCGGGGCCCGGCTTCGGAGGATCCGGCCGGCCGGAAGGCGGCCTGGGCGGAGGTCTTTTAGGCGGGCGGGAAGGATCAGTGGACGGTGCGGCTTTTTCCGGCGGCGGAAGTGCGGTGGACTATCTTATTTAGAGGGGGGTGAAGCAGTGCAGGCAAATTCTGTGGACTCAAACCTTGCTTTTCCGGAAAAGCAGACACGGGTGGCTAAAAAAATACTGGACAAGGGCGACTTTTTGAATCTGCTGGTCAGCCAGTTGAAAAACCAGGACCCCCTGGAACCCCAGAGCAACGATGAATTCATGGCGACCATGGCCCAGTTCAATTCTCTGGAGACACTGAGTTCGCTGGATAAAAACATCCAGTACGGCCAGGCCATGAGCCTCATTGACCGGCAGGTTACGGTGCAGCAGCCCAACAAGGACCCGGTCACCGGCAGGGTGGAAAAGGCGGGGATGGTTGACGGCAAGGTGTTGATCTACGTACAGGGCAAGGAGTATCAGCTTTCCGAGGTCAGTGAGATACTGTACCAGGACCCGGGGCTAAGGCCCGCCACCGGGAGCGACCTGATCCAGGCGGCCCTGATGATCGGCAGGGAAGTGTTGATCAATGAGGATGGCCGACAGTTGCGGGGGACAGTGGAAAAGGTCGGCATGGCCCAGGGCAGGCTGCAGGCCTATGTCGGCGGGGTGCCTTACGACCTGGCCGGCATCAGCGAGATAGCTGAGGCGGCGCAGGCGCCGGCCGGCGCGGCGGAACAGTATTTAACGGGAGTTGATAGCGGTGAAGGTGCAGGATAAAGTGCCGGTGGATTACCCGGTGATAGTCCAAAAGCCTGCGCCGGCGGGATCCCCCGGGGCGGGAAAAACTGGACAGGCCGCAGGTTCCACAGCTTCCTTCGGTGAAATACTTTCAGCGGAATTTGAGCGGGCGGGGGGCATAAAGCTTTCAGCCCATGCAGAGCGCAGGCTGCAGGAAAGAAACCTCACCCTGAACCGGGAAGACCTGAGCAAGATTGAAGGTGCGGTGCAGAAAGCCGCTGCCAAGGGATCCAGGGAGTCTCTGGTGATCTTCGGGGACCTGGCCCTGGTGGCCAGCGTCAGGAACAGGACCATCATCACCGCCATGCAAGGCAAGGACATGCAGGACCACGTTTTTACCAACATAGACAGCGCCGTGATTGTTAAATAACAGCCGGCCCGACAGGAGGCTGTGTGCCGCTGAACGACTGAGGCGGCAAAAAGCCGGAATTTGGAATTAGGAATTTGGAATTTGGGGTTGGGGCTGGAATTACTGCCCCAACTGGATTCTGGATTCTGAATTCCGGATTCCGACCCAAAAAATAGCTCAAAAATTAAAGGGAGGTTCTAAGATGATTAGATCTCTGTACTCTGGTGTGTCGGGCATACGCAACCACCAAGTGCGTATGGATACCTTATCCAACAACATATCCAACGTCAACACCACCGGCTTTAAAGCATCCCGGGCCAATTTCCAGGACAGCCTCAACCAGACCCTGAGGGGCGGCGGCGCCGGGCGCAACCCGATGCAGGCCGGCACCGGCATCACGGTGGGCAGCATTGGCACCAAGATGGAGCAGGGGCCCCTGCAGATGACCGGACGGACTTTGGACCTGGCCATTCAGGGCAACGGTTTCTTTAGGGTCAGCGATGGGACCAACGAGTACTACACCCGGGACGGGGCGTTTTTCATTGACAACAACAATTATATTGTCAACTCCGGGGGCCTGAGGCTGCAAAACGACGGCGGCGACATGATTTTTGACGGGCCGGTGGCCAGCCTCAGTGTGGACAAGGCCGGCCTGATCACCTACTACACCACGGATGATCCCAACACCGCCAACACCGGCCTGAACGTACAGGTTTTCACTTTCACCAACCAGGAGGGAATGACCAAGGCCGGCAACAGCCTTTATAAGCACGATACCCTGGTGACCGGGGACCCGGAGGCCCACACCCCCGGCGAGGAAGGCGCCGGCACCATTGAGTCCGGCTACCTGGAGATGTCCAATGCCGACCTGAGCGAGGAATTTACCAATATGATCACCACCCAGCGCGGCTATCAGGCCAGCGCCAGGCTAATTACGGTATCCGACTCGCTTTTGGAGGAGCTAATCCAGCTCAAGCGGTAACAATTCATGAAATGGTTGCCCGGCCTTTGGGTCGGGCAACCATTTGGAGCGGAGGGACCGAAGCAATTAAATGACTGCCAAAAAAAGAGACCTCGAGGAAAAAGAGAATATCGAGCCCGTAGTTAATAAGAAGCGACCCCTATTTTTAACCCTGATGATCATCCTTGCCGGTACGGTGGTGGGTGTCGGTCTGGTTATGGGCGCCGTGCTGTACTTTGTAGGCATTCCCGGTGTAGTCCCCCGGCTTAAGGCACCTCCCCCCCCGGTTTACGAGACCATGGAACTGGGCGAAAGGGTGGTCAACCTGGCCGATGTCGGCGGGGGCCGCTACCTGCGGCTGCGCATAGTGCTGGAGTACCAGAAGAATGAAAAGCTGACCGCCGAGATTAAGGAAAAGACCCCCCAGATTATGGACCGCATACTGTACACACTGCGCGGCAAGTCGGTGGATGATGTCAGGCCTGCCGACAAAGAGGAAAAGGTAAAGTCCGAGATTATCGGTGTGATCAACGAAAAGCTCAAGAACGGCAAGGTTGAGAAGATTTATTTCACAGATTTCCTGATCCAGTAAACCCGGGGGGGGGTCCGCGGATGATGAAGCAGGATGAGATAAGGGATTTCCTGAAAAGAATGTCGGCTCCGGACACCGTGAAAAAGGTGGAGTTTCCACTTTTTGAGGTACCCCCGGGCCGGGACAAGATGAAGGTCAGCATCAATTTTATTGATGACCTCCAGGTGGTCATTACCGCCGAACTGGGTCAGGCAACCATGAAAATAAAAGATATTTTAAAACTGGGGGAAGGGGCGGTCATTGAGCTTGAGCAGCCGGCCGGTGAAAATGCCCGGGTGCTGGTCAATGACCAGAAGTTTGGCACCGGCGAGGTAGTGGTTATCGGCGGCAATTTTGGCATCAGGATGGACAGCATTTACCAAACCGAAAGAAAGGAAGGCATTGGTAAAGTATAGTGGACAAGGAATTGCTGGTGGCCGCCGTAAAAATGATCATCATGCTCCCGCTGGTGACTGCACTGGCTTATTTTTTAATCAAGTACGGTTTGGCCAGGCGGTCCTTCATTCCCGGCGGACAGCGCCGCATGCGGCTGATTGAGCAGATCCCCCTGGGGCCTAAAGCATTCTTGAGCCTGGTGGAGGTTGGCGGCCGTTATGTTTTGCTGGCCCATTCCGAGAGCGGCTTTCAGGTCATCAGGGAGATGGATGATTTGCCGGCCCCGCTGCCGCAGGAGGATGCCCGGGCGGTGGAGTTCAAGTGCCTGACGGATAAGCTCAAGGGAATCGTTAAGGGGCGGGGGGACAGGAGAACTGGCCGGTAAGACCGGGGGGAGCCATGGGGACGGTTCGAGCGTCCCCGGAGCGCAGCGAAGCCTAGTGGGGGACATTCCTGTCTTAAAAGACCAGCCCGGGCTTCAGCAGGTGTGTCCCCATTCCTTAATCGGGAAGACGATGGAACCGTCCCGTGGCGTAGCGGGCATAGCGAAATAAGCAAATTATGCTGTAGTAATACACCGGAGTTTATTATATGAAGTTAAAGCTATTTTTTTTCATCTTACTTGCAGGGATTATGTTGCTGCCAGCGGCTGTTCAGGCCGAACCCCTGCCGGCCATAGACCTCAGGGTCAACCCCACGGACTCGCCGGAGGAAGTGGTGTCCAGCGTCAAGCTGCTGGTGCTGCTGAGCCTTTTGGCCGTGGCTCCGGCCTTTTTACTGATGGTTACCAGCTTTACCAGGATTATTGTGGTGCTATCACTTTTACGGGGGGCCATCGGTGTTCCCATGACCCCGCCCAACCAGGTTCTGGTTGGCCTGGCACTGCTTCTGACGGTATTCATTATGTCTCCGGTCTATGGTCAAATCAATGAGAAGGCCATTAAGCCTTACCTGGACGGCCAGATCGCCCAGCAGCAGGCCTTTGACGAGGCCTACAAGCCCCTGAGGACCTTTATGCTCAAGCAGACCAGGGAGAATGATTTATCCCTTTTTGTAGCCATTTCCAAATCTGACCGGCCCCGCAGCCCCGAGGACGTGTCTTTGTCGGTGCTGGCGCCGGCCTTTGTCATAAGTGAACTGAAAACAGCCTTCCAGATTGGTTTTTTGCTTTATGTTCCCTTCCTGGTGATTGACATAGTGGTGGCCAGCACACTGATGTCCATGGGCATGTTCATGCTGCCTCCGGTAATGATTTCACTGCCTTTCAAGTTATTGCTTTTTGTCATGGTGGACGGCTGGTATCTGGTGGTCAAATCACTGGTGGAGAGTTTCTACTAACTAATGGCTAATGGCTTAAAGCTTACGGCTGACCTTTATTAATGGCGGAGATGTTTTATGACTGATTCTTTGGTTATCCAAATCGTCAGGGATGCTTTGATGATGGTGCTGATCATCTCGCTCCCGATACTGGTGGGCGGCATGCTGGTGGGTTTGATCATCAGCATACTGCAGGCTACCACCCAGATCCAGGAGCAGTCCTTAAGCTTTGTGCCCAAGCTTGTGGTGGTGCTTGTGATCCTGATCGTGCTGGCCCCCTGGATAGTCAATGTTCTGGTGGGCTATACCACCGAACTGTACGCCAAGATTCCGCAGATGGTGAAGTAAAAAGGGATTAGGGATTGGGGTTTTACTGAGGATTTTTTCGATGCTGAATTTCGAGCTGATAGCTACATTCTTTCTTGTGTTTGCCCGGATTGGGGCTTTTGTTGCCACCACCCCTCTCTTCGGGGGGCCGAATACGCCGGTACAGGTGAAGACCGGGGTGGCTGTTGTCATTTCACTCATTGTGCTGCCCCTGGTCGCCGCACCCCAGCAGTCTTTGACCAGCGGCCCCCTGGGCTTTGGTCTCGCCGTGGCCAGGGAGGTAGGCGTGGGCATACTGACCGGGCTGATCTGCAATATGATCCTGCAAATAATGAACATACTGGGGCAGATCTTTGACCTGCACATTGGTTTTCTGATGACCAGCTTTTTTGACCCCTCTTCGGGGGGGCAAATCACCCTGACGGCAAAGTTTCTTTATCTGGTGGGAATTGTCCTCTTCTTCATCCTGGACGGACATCACATGGTGATCCTGGGGCTGGTCAAAAGTTTTGAAATAGTGCCCCTGGATACAGCGGTTTTAACCGGGAGCGGAATGCTTGTGCTGATCAGGGCGTTTGCCAGGATGATCACGGTGGCGGTTCAGGTCAGCGCCCCCATCATCGCGGTGGTGCTGATTATTGATATCTGCCTGGGACTTCTGGGGAGGACAGCCCCCCAGATGAATATATTCATGCTGGGCTTCCCCCTCAAGATCGGGGCCGGCATACTGACCCTGGCCGTGCTGGCGCCCCTGCTGGGGGTAGTCTTCCAGTCCCTGTTCCGGATGATGGAAAGGGATATGTACACGCTGCTGAAAGGACTGGTCCAGGGTGGCTGAAACCGGGCAGGAGAAAACCGAGCAGCCTACGCCACGGAAGTTGCAGGAGGCCCGCCGCAAGGGCCAGGTGGCCAAAAGCCGGGACCTCTCCTCGGCGCTGGTGCTGATGGTGGCCGTGGCCATGCTATACGCCGCCAGCCAGAGTATTGTCCAGGGGCTGGAGCGGCACCTGGCCTGGTACTACACTAATTGTTTCAGCTTCGGACTGCCGGATCAGAGACTTTACTGGGCCATCGTCCGGAGCCTGCTGGATGTGCTTTGGATTTTTACACCTCTGCTGCTGGTGATTATTTTCGTGGCGGTTTTTTCAAATGTTGTACAAAGCGGCTTTCTGCTGTCCCCTGAAGCAGTGATGGTAAAAATGGAGCGGATCAACCCCCTGGAAGGGTTTAAGCGCATTTTTAGTCTGCATAGCCTGGTGGAACTGATCAAAACCATTCTTAAAGTTGCCGTGGTGGGAGTTGTCAGCTACCTGGTGGCGGCCAAATATATTCCTGAACTGCTATTGGTCTACTTTAAAAACCCGGCCCAGGAAATGTATGAGGTGATCAGCGCCATCATAGCCGTATCGGCTGCCGGGGGCGGCGCCTACCTGGTGTTGGCGCTGCTGGATTTCTACTACCAGCGCTTCGACTTCATGAAAAAAATGCGGATGACCAAGCAGGAGGTTAAGGACGAGTACAAAAACACCGAGGGCGACCCACAGGTCAAGGGCTGGCTCCGCCGCAGGCAGCGCGAGGTGGTTATGAACCGGATCCGTCAGGAGGTGCCCCGGGCCACGGTGGTGGTAACCAACCCCATTCACTACGCGGTGGCATTGAAATACGAGGAAGGCGTAACCGAGGCTCCCCTGGTGGTGGCCAAGGGGGCCGGGGATATCGCCCTGAGGCTGAGGGGCATAGCAGCCGAAAAAAACGTCCCGGTGGTGGAGAATCCGCCCCTTGCCCGGGCCATTTTCCAGCAGGTGGACGTGGGCCGGCAGATACCCGCCGAGCTGTACCAGTCCGTGGCCGAGGTGCTGGCGATGGTGATCAAGCTCAAAAGAAAATCTTTTTAGGTCAGCTATTAGCTGTTAGCTATTAGCGGTAAGCTTTTTGGATGGGCAATTCTATTGGGATTATGGCCAGCCTGCAATTAATGTTTGATTAAAGAGCTTATGGCTTATAGCTTACAGCTAAAAGCTGTTTTTCGGAGGGTAACCAATGCCTCCTTTGACACCCACAACAGTGTTCAGAGAGATCAAAAAGCACACCGACATGCTGGTGGCGGCTTTTATTATCGGCATACTGCTGATGATTATCATCCCGCTCCCCCCGGCCATGCTGGACGTGATGCTGGTGGCCAGCATCACTCTGGGTATGGTGATCATGCTGATCACCATGTTTACCACCGAGCCGCTGCAGTTTTCGGTATTTCCCTCCCTGCTGCTGGTGACCACCCTTTTCCGGCTGTCCCTGAATATATCCTCCACCAGGCTGATTCTGGGACAGGCCCAGGCCGGCCAGGTCATTGAGGCCTTCGGCACCTTTGTGGCGGGAAACAACTATCTGGTGGGATTCATCGTCTTCATCATCATCACCATCATCCAGTTTGTGGTCATTACCAACGGCGCCGGCCGGGTGGCCGAGGTGGCCGCCAGGTTTACCCTGGACGCCATGCCCGGCAAACAGATGAGCATCGACGCCGATTTCAACTCCGGCTTAATCAGTGAGTCCGAGGCCCGTGAAAAAAGAAGAAAGCTGCAACGGGAGGCTGATTTTTTCGGATCCATGGACGGCGCCAGCAAGTTTGTGCGAGGCGACGCCATTGCCGGCATACTGATCACCTTAATTAATATAATTGGTGGCATCGCCATTGGGCTTTTACAGATGGGCATGCCCATCGAGGAGGCCCTGACGGTTTATACCGTACTGACCATCGGCGACGGGCTGGTGGCCCAGGTGCCGGCCTTGTTGATTTCGACCTCGGCCGGCATACTGGTGACCCGGGCCACCTCGGACAGCAGCCTGGGCCAGGAGGTGGCCGGGCAGTTTACCCGCTTTCCCAAGATACTCTACCTGGTGTCCGGAATACTTTTCATCCTGGGTTTGGTGCCGGCCATGCCCAACCTGCTGTTCCTGTCAGCGGCCTTTATCACCGGCTACCTGGGCCATAGCCTAACCAAAAGCCGCCAGGTCAGGGAGACGGTCCAGCAGGAGGCCGCCGCCCGGGAGAAGGCCCAGCAGCAGAAGAAGGAGCCTGAGAGCGTCACCACCTACTTCCAGGTGGACCCCCTGCAGATTGAGATAGGCTACAACCTGATAGCCTTGACTGACGAGAGCCAGGGCGGGGACCTGCTGGGCAGGCTGTCGGCAGTGCGCCGGCAGTGCGCCGCCGAGATGGGCATCTACGTTCGCCCGATCAGGATCAGGGACAACCTGCAGCTCTCGCCTAACGGCTATGTCTTCAAAATAAGGGGGGAGGTGGCCGCCTCCGGGGAACTGATGCCCGGCTATTACCTGGCTATGGACCCCGCCGGAGGGGATTCCGCCGTGGACGGCATACCCACCCGGGAGCCAACCTTCGGCCTTACCGCCTGGTGGATCCACGCCGTCGAAAAGGACAAGGCCGAGCTTTCAGGCATGACGGTGGTGGACTGTTCTACCGTGCTGGTTACCCACCTGACCGAATTTATCAGGGGCAACGCCCAACACCTGCTGGGCCGGCAGGAGGTCCGGGAGTTGATCGATCTGGTCAGGGAGAAGGACCCGGCGGTGCTGGAGGACCTGTCCCCCGAGGTCATTCCCCTGGGTGACATTCAGAAGGTGCTGCAGAACCTGCTGCGGGAAAAGGTGCCCATCCGGGACCTGGTTTCCATACTGGAGGCCATTGCCGACGGTGTCCGCATGAACCGGGACACTGATTTCCTCACCGATCACGTCAGGCAGGCCATGGCCAGAACCATCAGCCGGCAGTATGTGAACAGCCAAAACAAACTGGAGGTCATTACCCTGCATCCCAGAATGGAGCAGATGATCGCCGACTCCATTCAGAATACTCAGCTGGGCAGTTACCCGGTGCTGGATCCCGGCCTGGCCAGGCAGGCCCTGGAGGCCGTCCGGGAAGCGGTGGAGAAGGTTTCTCTGCGGGGGCTGACACCGGTGGTGCTTTGCTCTCCCAAGGTCAGGCTGCCTCTGAAGAAATTTACCGAAAGGCATCTGCCGGGTCTGGCAGTACTTTCCCTTAATGAAATCTCCCCCAGTGTGGAGGCCGAGGTTGTGGGGACGGTGGTGCTTAATTGAAGATCAAAAAGTACATCGTCAGGGATATGCACGAGGCTTTAAAGCTGATCCGGGAGGAGCTTGGACCGGAAGCGGTAATTATCAGCAATTACCGGCTGCCCCGCAGGAGCCTGTTTGATTTTTTCTCGCCCCGGCTGATGGAGGTCACGGCGGCGGTGGATGAACATAAAAAAACGGTCTATTCCGGAACGCCCAGGCTTGGAGAGGGTGACCAGAGCGCCCGCAAACTACTACAAATATTGAGGGAATTCGACTCCGGCGGTAGCCTCAGGGGAAGTGCCGGGGATCGCCGGGATGGCTTCGGGCTTATTCCGGGCCAGGAAAGAAAAGGACTGCAGCCCGGCAAGCGAAATGAAGTTCCTTTCGACATCATTTTAAAAAATGAAGGTAATTCCCCATTAAATAGAGAAATAAATCAACAATGGAAAAAAATTCTTGTCAGCCTGGACATAAATGAAAGTATTGTCGAAAACCTGCTGATTAGCCTCAGGGATGCCTTGACTGTCCGGGACGGATCCATCGGCCCCGGTGAAAGGTACGAGGCCTACCTGATTGTTTTGTGCAGCAAGATTGCCAGGCTCCTGGAACCGGCCTACCGGCCGGCGCCGGGCCGGCGGATTTGCTCCTTCGTGGGGCCGGCCGGGGACGGCAAGACCCTTACCCTGGCCAAGCTGGCCACCCATTACAAGGTCTATGAAAATAAGCAGGTGGCGCTAATCTCGGCCAATCAGAACGGCGGCCGCCCCGGCCGGCTGGAGACACTCAGATTTTACGGCGGACTGATTGATTCACCGGTGGAGTCCGCCTGCAGCGGCGAGGAATTGGCCGCTGCCGTGGAGAGGCATGCCGATAAGGACCTGATTCTCATTGACACTACCGGCGCCAGTTCCAGGAGCACCGGAATGATGCTCAGGCTGAACAAGCTGCTGCAGCCGCTTTCGGGCCGGCAGGACATTTATCTGGTGCTCAACTCGGCCACCAAGGGTACCGATCTGATGAGGACAGCCCTGGAGTACCAGAAAATAGGCTACTCAAGATTTATCTTCACCAAGCTTGACGAGACCGATACCTGTGGGTCCATGCTCAATCTGGTTTGCCGGACGGGTGTGCCGGTGTCCTTCGTATCGTACGGGCAGAATGTTCCCGACGACATTGTGGCGGTTAATCCCAAAAAGCTGGCCGGCCTTTTGCTGGGAGGAGTTGACCGGTATGTGGAACAAGGCCTCCAAATTTGACTTGAAACCCCCAAAAATTATAAAGGCAGCGGGCCAGCAGTCTTTTTACGGGAAATCTCCCGAGCAGGCGCCGGACAGCCCGGGGGCCAGGGTTATTGCGGTATCCAGCGGCAAAGGCGGGGTGGGCAAGACCAGCCTGGTGGTAAACCTGGGCATAACCATGGCGGCCATGGGTAAGAGGGTGGTAATTTTTGACGCCGACCTGGGGCTGGCCAACGCCGAGGTGCTGATGGGCATCACCCCGCCCAGCACCCTCTTTGACTGCCTGTATGGGAACAAGGAGATAGAGGAAATAATCATCCCCGGTCCCTGTGGTGTAAAGCTGGTTTCCGGGGGATCGGGCTTTCTGGAGCTGGCCAACCTGGACAGCGCCAGGCGGCAGAAAATTATTGAATCTCTATGCTATTTCGACCGGGAGGCCGACTTCCTGCTTATTGACACCGGGGCCGGCATCTCCAAGAATGTACTGGGCTTTGTGGCTGCCGCCTCAGAAGTCATCGTGGTGGTTACCCCGGAGCCCACCTCCCTTACCGACGCCTACAGTCTGATCAAGGTGTTGGCCATGTTCCGGGTGCATACCGAGGTCATGCTGGTGGTGAACAGGGCCGGGGATGAGCGGGAGGCCCTCAGAACCGCCCAGAGAGTGGAAAAGGTAGTGGGGCAGTTTCTGCAGATCAGGGTCAACAGCATCGGCTGGATCATGGATGATAAAGCGGTGAGCCGGGCGGTAAAGGACCAGGAGCCCTTCAGCATGTTCCACCAGAACAGCCCGGCCTCCCAGAGCATTTCAAGGATAGCCAAGTATTTGATCACCGGGCAGCAGCAGGCCGGGTCGTGGTCGCCTTCGGGCGCCGGGGCCGGGGGATTCATCAGGCGGCTGGCCAGGTTGTTCGGCTGAGGGGAGATTGATGAAAATGCTGTCACTGCGTCAGAAACTGATGGTGGCCAATACTGCAGACGGCGAAAAGGAAAAAAAATGGTACAGCGCCACGGTGCTGGACCTTTATGACAGTGAGGCGCTGATTTCCCTGCCCCGGCTGCAGGAAGACCCGATGCCTCTAGAACAGTGCGGTGGCCTGGAAATAAGCTTTTTGGACGGTGAGGCCAGGTACCTCTACCAATCCGCCATCTATCAGCAATTCGGCCGGGAAGCCCTGGTCATCGACCAGCCCAAAGATGTGCAGAGGATTGACCTGAGGCTATACCCCAGGGTGTCTGCGGAACTGGAGGTGTTCTTTGCCGAGGTCGGGGCCGGGGAGGCCGGACAGGAGTTTATAAAAGGCTACCTGCAGGATATCAGCGGCAACGGCCTGAGGCTGGCCTCCGATCAGCTTTATTCCCCCGGCACACGGGTCCTGGTCAGCTTCGACCTGCCGGAGAGGACCGAAAAGGTCAGGGTTTATCTTGAGGGACGGGTGGCCAGGGTGATCGTCAATGACCAGAAGGACCCGGTGGAGTACCAGCTGGGGGTGGAGTACTCCAGGCTGGAAAAGGGGCGGCAGGAAAAGATCGTCGGGTACGTAAGCCAGCGACTGGACCAACGACAGGACTGAGATGCCCTTTTGGAGTGGAGTAAATGGCCTTTGAAGATCTCTGGAAAGAATACAAGAAGACAAAAAGCGAGTCTTTGAGAAACCAACTGGTAATGTCTTACCTGTGGCTGGTGAAACACCTGGCCGGCAGGCTGGCCATACGCCTGCCCTCTTTTATGGGGCAGGAGGACCTTGAAAGCTGTGGTGCTTTCGGCCTGATGGAAGCTGTGGAAAAATTTGACCCGGACCTGGGCATAGATTTTGAGACTTATGCCTACCGGCGGGTCAGGGGGTCCATGATTGACGAAATCCGCAAGTCCAACTGGCTTCCCCGGACCATGTGGCAAAAGCTGCAAGATTTGCAGGCGGTAAAGGAGAGGCTGGAGGGCGAGGGCCGGGCCGGCGAGGAAAACCTGGCCGGGGAGTTGGGTCTGGCCGTGCCGGATCTAAGAAAGCTGGAAGCGTATTACCACCGTGCCTTTGCTGTTTCACTGGACGAGAGCATGGCGGTTTCAGACAGCAACGGGGTCAGGCTCAGTGATCTGGTACAGGACCCGGAAAGCCCCGACCCCTTTGACCTGGTGGTGGATGAAGAGGGCAAAAAGCTGCTGGCCGAGGCCATCTGCTCACTGCAGGAAAAGGAGCAGCTCCTGCTGTCATTATATTACCGGGAGGGACTCACCCTGCGGGAAATCGGCCTGGTGCTGGAAGTCTCCGAGTCCAGGGTCTGCCAGCTGCACAGCCGGGCCATAGCCAGGCTGAGGAAGATGCTGACGGAAAAGTATGGTTAGGGGTTAGGGATTAGAGGTTAGGGGTTGGAGAGGAACCTGCAATCCAATAGTTTTTCTTTGTGTCCTTTGTGTTCTTTGTGGCTGAAAAAGGACCCGGAATACAGGCCAAAAGAAAGCTGACAGCTAACGGCTAACAGCTTACAGCTACCATAATACCGGCAAGGGGGATTGTCGATGATCAGGGGCATTTATACAGCGGCCTCGGGGCTGGGGGTGCTGCAGTCACGGATGGACGCCACCAGCAACAACCTGGCCAATGTCTCCACCACCGGCTACAAGCAGGACCGGGTGCAGGTGGCCTCCTTCCCGGACCTGGTGCTCCAGGAAAGGGTCCGGGTCAGTGTGGGGGGCATCGGCCTGGGCGCCTGGAACCCGGTGGGCCGGACCAATCAGGGCGCCGTGGTGACCGGTGTTTTTACCGACCACAGCAGCGGAATACTCCAGGAAACCGGCCAGGAGACCGATCTGGCGCTGTCCGGTGAGGGTTTTTTCGCCTTTGAGGCCGGGGGGCAGGGTGAAAACAGGGTGCTTTACTCCCGGGACGGGGAGCTGCACCGGGACGCTGAGGGCTACCTGGTCAACCCCAGGGGGCACCGCCTGCTGGGTGAAAACGGCCCGGTCCAGGTAGGCGCAGGAGATTTCACGGTGGGCCCGGACGGTACCTTGACCACCTCCGATGACAGCCAGGTAAGGCTTTCCATCTTAAATTTCCCGGATAAGAACGGCCTGGTCAAGGAGGGCGACGGTTATTTCAGCGCCCCGGCGGGCCAGGGTGTGGCTGCTGAAAATCCCGGGGTCAGCCAGAGATTCCTGGAGAGGTCCAATGTGGACGTGACTTCTGAGGTGGTTAGCATGATCGAAATAACCAGGGCCTACGAGGCTACCCAGAAGTTGGTCCAGGCCCAGGACGAGATGCTGAGCAAGGCCATAAACCAGGTGGGGGCGGTGAGGTAAATGATTAAATCCCTACAGAACAGCGCGGCCGGGATCAACTCCCAGCAGTCACGCATTGACGCCACGGCCTCCAATGTCGCCGGGGTCAACACCGATACCTTTAAAAGGCAGAGGGTATCTTTCTCGGACCTCGTGTATGAAAAGCTGGCCGGATCCGGCCTGCCGGTGAAGCCTGGGGCAGACCCGGCCCAGGGCAGCGGATCGAGGCAGGTGGCCGTGCTGCGCAATTTTGACCAGGGTGTGCTGAGGGAAACCGGCCGGGAAACCGACCTGGCTGTCAGCGGCAGGGGCTTCTTCAAGTTGACGCTGCCGGACGGCAGAACGGCCTATACCCGGTACGGGGGCTTTAAAGTCAGCGCCCAGGGCGAATTGGTCAGCGAAGAGGGCTACAGCCTTTATCCCGGGGTGGTTTTGCCCCAGGGCTTCCAGGAAGTGATGGTGGACAGGAACGGAAAAATAAGCGCCCGGGGTGCTGACGGTGAGGTTAGCGAGCTGGCCGATCTGACCCTTAGCAACTTTATCAACCCCGCGGCCCTGGAGCCCCTGGGCGGTGGGCTGTTTGCCGCCACCGATCAGGCCGGCCCCGAAGAAGAGGTGGTGCCGGGACAGAATGGCCTGGGTGAAATAATCCAGAAAAATCTGGAGTCCTCCAACGTCGATTTGGCCGCAGAAATGACTGAGCTGCTGGAATCCCAGAAGGCATATCAAGTAAACGCCAGGGCGCTGCGGACCTCAGACGAAATTTGGAGTATGGCCAACAATCTTCGCAAGTAATTTTGTAGGGGGCAGATAATGGAACTGGCGGCAAAAGACAGTGCAGAAATACAGGTAGGCATTGCAGATTATAAAATTGCCAGGAATCCGGGCCGGCTGATCACGCTGGGACTGGGATCTTGCGTGGGGGTTAGTCTTTATGACCCGCTGGCCAAACTTGGCGGTCTCTTGCACGTAATGCTGCCCGACAGCACACAGTTCAACCATGTCAGTAAGCCGGCCAAATTTGCCGATCTGGGTATTCCGTTGATCATCAGGGAAATGCAGGCCTTGGGCGCCAACCCGGCCAGGCTGAAGGCCAAACTGGTGGGGGGTGCCCAGATGTTTTCCGGGCTTGACGACAGGCTGACCCTCAATATAGGCCTGCGCAATACCGAAAAGTCCAGAGAAATGTTAAAAATGCTTGGCATACCGATAATCTCCGAAGAGGTGGGGGGCAACCGGGGTAGGACCATGATCCTGGATACCGTCACCGGGGACGTTGTGATCCGCACACTAGGCACTAAAACGAGGGTGATTTGATTTTGGACTTTGAAGAATTCAAGCGCCGGATGCTGGCCCAGTTCAGGCTGAACCTGCACGGCTACAAGGAAAACCAGCTGAGGAGAAGGATCGACGGCCTCCTCAGCAGGCAGAAAATAAACAGCTACGCCGATCTCTTCCAGCTTATGGCGGCTGACCGGAAGGCCTATGAGGCCTTTTTGGACCACCTCACCATCAATGTCACCGAGTTTTTCAGAGACCCGCTGAGATGGCTGGAGCTGGAGAAGAAAATATTGCCGGAACTCTTGCAAGCCAAAGGCAGCCTCAAAATCTGGAGTGCCGCCTGCTCCACCGGGGCCGAGCCCTACTCCCTGGGGATCCTGCTGGACGAACTGAGTCCCGGGCGGACGCACCGCCTTGAGGCCACCGATATTGATAAGACCATCCTGGAGACGGCCCGCACCGGCAGGTATAACCCGGACGCCGTAAAAAACGTTGGCAAGGAGAGGCTGTCCAGGTATTTCACGGCCTCCGGCAGCAGTTATTCAATCGTTGACCAGCTCAAGAAGAAAGTTTCGTTCCGCAGGCATGACCTGCTCATCGAAGACTACCCTCAGGGGTATGACCTAATCGTCTGCCGGAATGTGACCATATATTTCACCAGGGAGGCTCAGGATAAAATCAACCGGAACTTTTCCCGGTCCTTAAACCAGGGGGGGATCCTCTTCATCGGGGGGAGCGAAATGATCTTCAACCATCAGGAACTGGAACTGGAAAAGGTTTTCCCCTGTTTTTACCGCAAGAAGAAATAGCAAGCGAAAGGATGATGGTAATGAATAAAACCCCGGAGCTGTCCTCCACGCACTTGGACGCTTTGCGGGAAATCAGCAACATTGGGATGGGCAACGCCATTACTTCCCTGGCTCAAATGCTGAACAGGCGGATCAATATGAGCGTGCCCCTGGCCACCTTTCTCCCCTTTGAGGAGACGGTGCAGCTGATAGGTGGCGCCGAGGAACAGGTGTCCTGCGTCAGTGTAAGTCTGTCCGGCGATGTGCCGGGGACGGTCATGTTTTTCTTCAATTCCCAGAGCACCTTCAGGCTGGTGGACTTGCTGATGGGGTTGGATTTGGGAACGACCACGGAACTGGATGAGATGGGCGAGTCCGCCGTCAAGGAAGTTGGCAATGTGCTTACAGGATCATTTATCGGCGCCATCTACAGCCTGACTTCGCTTTCCATCAAGTCCGCCGTGCCCATGTTTGCTTATGATATGCTGGGGGCAATTCTTACCTCGCTGGTGGTGGCCAGCGGCAGGGCCGAGGAACAGGTGCTGGTGCTGGAAACCAAGCTGTTTCAGGAACAGGCCGAGGCCAATATAAACGGACATTTTTTCATGCTTACCGAACCCGGGTCAATACAGAATCTTTTTGATGCCTTGGGTATTGCCATGTCCTGATCATACAAATCTTAGGAGGGAATTATTTTGGCCAAGAGAATATTGATCGCAGATGATGCGGCCTTTATGCGCATGATGATCAAAAACATCCTGGTGAAAAACGGCTACGACGTGGTGGGTGAGGCCGAAAACGGCAAGCAGGCCGTGGGTATGTACATGGACAGCAAGCCCGACCTGGTCACCATGGACATCACCATGCCGGAAATGGACGGACTGGAGGCCGTTAAGGCCATCAGGTCGTCGGACCCAGGGGCCACCATAATCATGTGCAGCGCCATGGGGCAGCAGGCCATGGTCATGGATGCCATCCAGGCGGGCGCCAAGGATTTCATCGTCAAGCCCTTCCAGCAGGAAAGGTTGCTGCAGGCGGTTGAAAGGGCCCTTTCCAGGGGGAAATAGCCCTGTACTAAACCCGGGGAGTGTTATAATTGCAGGAAATCTTATCCCAAAATGAGATCGACTCGCTGCTTGAGGCGCTGACCACGGGCAAGCTGGATGTAGAAGAGATTAAGCAGACGGCTGCGCCTTCGCCCAGCAGGCCATATGACTTCAGGCGGCCCAACAAATTTTCCAAGGAGCACCTGCGCAGCCTGGAAATGCTGCACCAGAATTTTGCCAGGCTTTTAACCAGCTTTTTTTCCGGCTATCTCAGGGCGGCCATCAACGTGGAGGTGGCCTCGGTGGGGCAGATGATCTACGAGGAGTTTATGCGGTCAATCCCCAGCCCCACCGTGCTGACCATATTTGAGTGCAGCCCCCTGGAGGGGGCGGCCATCATGGAGACCAACAGCCCGGTCATCTTTCCACTCATCGACCTGATGTTCGGCGGCCCGGGGTCGGCCTCCGACAAAGCCAGGGAGTTGACCGATATTGAGCTGACGGTGGTCAGGAGGCTCTACGACAGGGTGCTGGAGCACCTGGCCGTGGCTTGGCACGACCTGTACGAAATTAATCCGGCCATCAGCACCATCGAGTCAAACCCCAGAATGCAGCAGATATACTCACCCAACGAGGTGGTGGCCCTGATCACCTTCTCGGTCTCCATTGATGAGGAGCCCCGGGGACTGATGAACCTGTGCATACCCTATATAGTCCTGGAGCCGGTTATTTCCAAGCTGTCGGTGAGGCAGCAGTTCCTCCGTCAGTCCGGTGGGCCCAAGGATGAGGAAGTAAAGTGGATTAAACACTGGCTGGGTTTTGCCAATCTCAACCTGGATGTTATACTAGGCGAGGCCCAGATTACGATCAGGGACTTTTTAAACCTGCAGGATGAAGATGTGCTGATACTCAACCGTCAGCTTGACCAGGACCTTGATCTGTATGTGGAAAAAGAGCTCAAATTTGGAGTTCAGGCCGGCAGAGTCAATAAGAGTCTGGCGGTCCAAGTGGTGTCCCTAATCGAGGGGGGCAAAGAAATTGAGTGACAATAAAATGCTCAGCCAGGCTGAAATAGACGCCCTGCTGAATGGACCATACAATGGCGGGGAAAGCGGTCCGGATCCTGAAGAGGCGCCGGATAATTCCCTGCAAACAGCGCCGGGCTTTGACTCGGCCCCGGAAGAAGGCGGTACCGCCTATGTGCTGGATGACAGTGAAAGGGACGCCCTGGGGGAAATCGGCAACATCTCCATGGGGTCGGCTTCCACCACCCTTTCGGAACTGCTGCGCCAGAAGGTGGTGATCACAAGTCCGAACGTCAGGATAACCACCCAGGACGAACTCTTCAACAGCTTCTCGGTGCCCTATGTGGTCATCCAGGTTGAGTTCAAGGCCGGTCTTACCGGGTACAACATATTGGTGATCAAACTAAGGGACGCCATGATCATGGCCAACCTGATGATGGGCGGCGACGGCCAGACTGATTCCGAGGAAATCAGCGAGATTGAACTGAGCGCAGCCTCGGAGGCCATGAACCAGATGATCGGGTCGGCCTCCACCTCGCTGTCTACCATGTTCAGCCGATCCATCAACATCTCACCACCCCAGACCATTGTGCTGGAAAGCTCGGATAACCGCGATTTCCGTTTTGCAGTCGAGGATGATACGGTGGTGGTGGTTTCCTTTAACATGAAAATAGGCGACCTGGTGGATACTGAAATCATGCAGGTCTTAGGCATAGACACGGCCAAAAGGGAAGCCGCCATGATGTGGGACACCCTGACCGGGGGCCCGGCCGCCGGGGAGGATTTGCCTGTGGCCGAAGAGGCTGAAGAGGCCAGTGATGACTGGCTGTCCAAGGACCTCTGGCCCGGTGAGGGCGCTGAGGCCGAACCGGTCGGCACCGGTCAGCCCCCGGCCCAGGATATCTGGTCCGACTTCGGTGCTCCAACGGCTGCCCGGGAAACCTCAACTCCCCCGGCCAAATTTTCAACCGCAGGCGGTTACAATCAGGCTGCTGCCGGAGGGCTGTCCTTTACAGGCCTGTCTACGGAGGAGCAAAAAAAGCTGGAGCTCCTGCTGGAGGTCCCCCTCAAGGTCAGCGTGGTGCTGGGCCGCACCAAAAGGCCGATCAAGGAGGTGCTGAACCTTACTCCGGGCGCCATCGTGGAACTGAGCTCACTGGTGGACGAGCCGGTGGAGGTGCTGGTCAACGGCACCCTGGTGGCCAAAGGCGAGGTGGTGGTGGTCAACGAAAACTTCGGAGTCCGCATCACCAGCATCATGAGCCCGGCGGAGAGGCTGAGACAGCTGAAGGAGTAGGACCAAACGGGGGAACGCCTCCCCCGTTTGGAATAAAAGAGTAAAAGCAGGGACGGTTCTTGAATTGAATGCGGCAATATGATAAAATATTTCCATAAACATTTAGGGGAGAGGGATAAATGCCAAGGGTCGCACGGGATAAAGGAGAGTTTTCAACATATCATATAATCCAGCGGGGAAACGAACGAAAAAATATATTTATCTCAGAAGATGACAGGATAAAATTTCTTGAAACAACTTATAGAATGAAAGAGAAATATAACTTCATATTGGAAGCCTATTGTCTTATGGATAATCACGTGCATTTACTGATTAACGATAATGGAAATGACATATCAAAAGTAGTAAAAAGCATTAATATTAGTTACGCATATTACTTCAATAGAAAATATAAAAGAGTAGGTCACTTATTTCAAGACCGTTTCAGGAGCGAAGTAATGGGAGATGATAATTATTTAATTTCAGTGAGTGCGTATATCCACAACAACCCATTAAAAGCTGGGGTAGTGAGCAAACCTCAAGAATATAAATGGAGCAGTTTTAGTTATTATTGTGGCAAAGAAAACTACAAGAGCGGATTTGTTGATACAGAAAGAATATTAGGCTTGTTTTCCAGTAACAAGAAACAGTCAATGGAGAAATATTTTGATTACGTATTAAAGTATGAGCCGAATACTGAAATAATAGACGTGGAAGAAGACAAAGTTATACTAAAAAAAGAAAACGTAAATTATCTGGAATCATACCAAGCTGCACAGGAATTCTTGGATACTGAACTTCAGGCAGTAGAAAAAGACATAGGCCAACTTGCGACTGACAAAACATTAAAAAAGGAGTTAATAGTTAAATTAAGAAAGAATTCATGCTTGACATTGGCGGAGATAGGACAACTGGTAGGAGGGATATCCCCGTCAATGGTGTGTAAAATACTGAAACATAGCTAATTCAATTCAAGAACCGTCCCCGCCTTGACATTGACGCACTTTGCCCCAAAAGCGAGCCCCTAATTGTAGATGACGGCGAGTTTTTTGGGCCTTGGAGAAATTTCCGTCCCCTGTTGCACATTGACTGCTTTCAGGATAGATGATATTCTGAATTTCAGAGGTGATATTATGGATAATGAAACAATTAAGATAGGGCGCAGGGGGACGGTGGTTATACCGTCATATTTGCGGAAGGAGTATGGCTTGGAGGAAGGAGCCCTACTGATAGCTGAGTCCAGGCCGGAGGGTATTCTTTTACGGCCGGCCGTGGCTCTCTCTGTGGAAATGTATTCGCCTGAACGCAAAGCGGAATTTCTGTTAAATAATTCTGTATCTCCGGAGGATTACGAGTGGGCCGTTACCGAGATTAAAAAGATGGGCCTCGATCCTGATAAAATACCCCATGAAAGGCCTATCTGAAAATGGATCGGCTCTTTCTGGACGCAAATGTATTGTTCTCTATGGCATATGGCAGCAAGGCCCTGAGTATTTTGGAGGATAAAGCCCGTCAAGGACGGTTTAAAATTATTGCATCAGCCTATGTGGTGGAAGAAGCTTCACGCAACCTCTCTCGTTTGGACCATTTATCAAGGCTAAAGGAACTGCTGGCGGATTTAACCATTGTACCCGAGGCCGATCCTGGTATGCCCTGTCCGGTTAACCTCCCGGCCAAAGATGTGCCCGTTTTAATGGCGGCAATTCAAAGCCGTGCCACGCATTTGATAACGGGGGACCTCAGTCATTTTGGTCAATACAGAGGAAAAAATATTGCTGGGGTACTTATTTGCACACCGAGGGATTATGTGGTAGCGGATACATAAGTTGTCAACTGTGCGCCAAAAATAGTTGCTATCGATTTTGATGGAGTTGGTAGTAATTTGCGAGAAATACACAAACATTTGAATGAGCGTCAACGTGAAATTATAAGTAATCCCAGAGGGGTCAAACTAATCATAAGCGGACCCGGCACCGGCAAAACTGCAACCTTGATCAGTTATATCTCAGAGGTTATACTATCGGGTTTAGCTAAGCCGGAACAAATAATGGCTGTAACCTTCACCAACCGTGCGGCTGATGAAATGCAGGAACGGGTATCCAAAGCCATCGGGCAAAATGTCTATATTGCCACCTTGCATAGTTTCGCTGCCCAGGTTCTTCGTCGTTACCCGCCCGCTGGATTCACCCCAGGCTACAAGATTATGGATGAGCCGAGGCAATACGCCGTTATAGCACAGATTGCAAAGGAGTTGGGATTAAAGGACCACCCGGCTTACATTATTGAGAAGCTAACCCTGGCCTGCAATCTGAGGGATCGGACTATGCTGGTTGCCCTTAATTTTGAAGATTTGTACCGGAAATATGCATCCCACAAGAAACAGAATAATCTCTTTGACTACGATGATCTTTTAGTATGGTGTGCCCACACTTTTGAGAACAACCTACAGGCACTTTCCCACTACCAAAAACAATTTACATATATCCTGGTGGATGAATACCAGGACATTAATCCAGTACAGCATACCATCCTTAAAATGTTAGCTCGACACCATAATAGTTTTGTAGCTGTGGGCGACTTCGATCAATCCATTTATGGGTTTCGTGGCGCCGATGTAAACATTATGCTCAACTTTTCCAAAGATTTCCCCGAATGCAAGACCTATTTTTTGGAGCAAAACTACCGCTCTACCCGTAGGATCATTGCGGCCGCCAATATCCTTATTAAACATAATGGGAATAGAATGGATAAACCCCTTTTTACCCTGCGGGAAACGGGTACTGCCCCGGTCACCCAATCCTTTGGTGACGAAAGAATGGAGGCTTCCCAGGTAGCTTCCATTATTCAAGATGGGGTCAAACATGGAAAAAAATACTGTGATTATGCTGTGCTATACAGGGTAAATGTTTTAAGCAGGGCCTACGAAGAAGTATTTGCTTCCTTGGGGATACCCTATCAGGTATTTGGAGGACCGGGATTCTTTCAGCGCAATGAGATCCAAAACATTCTTTCATTCTTCAGGCTTCGTCAGGATCCGGAAAATAAAACAGCCCTGGTCAGGGCTGCGGCGATGATTGCAGAGATCAGTGGCGAAGCGCCCAAAAAGATGGCCTTATTGGTTGAAAAATCCGGGGCTGCCCTTCATGATCAGTTTTTGTATAGTTCAAAGGAATATCTCAAAATAATCCCTACGGTAATAAAGTCAATAGAACCAATCAGCAATCTTGAAGAAATCTATGATGTTATACTTCAGCAAACTGGCTATCTGGACTATCTAAAACAGAACCAAAGCACTGAAGGCTTGCGCAGAGTGGAGAATGTTGAGGAATTACGTTCTACCTTGATAAAGTTTGGAGGTTCCGGCAAATCTGCTGATAGTTTTCTTGCCTTTGTTGACCGGGTGCATTCCCAAAAAGAAACAAATGCCGTTAAACTAATGACCAGCCACGCAGCAAAGGGGACTGAGTTTGATACGGTCTTTATTGTGGCTGCCGAGGAGGGAATGTTCCCTCATTATAATGCTGAAACCGAAGCCCAGCTAGAAGAGGAACGCAGAATTTTTTATGTTTCCGTAACCCGGTCCAAGAATCAGCTGTTTATCTTTCATAGCACCAGTCGGATGAATAGGGGCAAAGTGATTAAGGTATCACCGAGTCCGTATATTAAGGAACTTCAGACGGTCGACAGCTTTAATCCTGTCCCCAAACCAGTCCGTGGCAAGAAAGCTAATAAAAGCTACGGGAACAAGGGTTTGGCCAAAGAGCATGTTTGCGAAGGTCTCATTGTATATCATGCTACCTTTGGCAAAGGTGTAATCACTGAGGTCCGTGATGCTCTCCCTAATTATACGGAAGTAGATATCATATTTGGTGCTACCAAACGGAAAATCATTCTGGAGTATGCACCGCTGACTGCTTATTAACACTGCGACAGGGGATACGACAGGGGACTGTTCCTCCTGGCGCAAGTAAGACTGAAAGCAGGAGAAAAGAGCATTTGATAAGTAAAATAAGAGTAAGAAGGGACTCACAAAGAATTGCGAGTCCCTTCTTTAATTACTTATGGCTTAGCTTACTGCTTACAGCTGACCCCGAATTCAATCCAAAGAGTTGATCACTAATCCGGTGATCAGTTTGGGGTAGAAGAAGGTGCTTTTCTGGGGCATCTTTTCGCCGTTGGCGGCCACCTCGGTGACCTCTTCCACCAGGGTGGGGTTCATGAACAGGGCCACCTGGTACTCGCCGCTGTCCACCGCCCCAAGGGCGCCTTCCTCTTCTCTGGTGTAGGTGACGTGATCCCCGCCGGCCAGCAGGTCCGGGCCGATGCCCAGCAGTCTTTCAATAATCAGGTGGTGCAGCACGGACACGTCCAGGCCTTGCCAGTCCCGGGACTTGCCCGGGGGCATGACGGCGGCCAGGGAGTCTTCTTTTTTCAGTGCGGCCAAGTATAGCTTTCCGGCAAGGTAAATGCCGAAGACGTGGCGGTGGTCCCTCCCGCAGGCAGGGTCGGCCCCCCGGGAGGCCATCAGCTGGATAAACTCCTGGAAATTGCCTTTGTCCGGTGCCAGGGCAAACTGATCCAGGGTGAAGTTTTCTGAAAGACTTTGGATCAGGGAGGCAACGTCCGCCGCGCCGGCGTTCCTGATCAGCCGGTGGGTGGGCAGCACCACCAGGCCGGGGTCGTACAGGTTGACCAGGGTCATCATCACGTAGTTGTACGGCTCGCTGCCGGTGCTGCCGCCGGCGCTGCGCACGGCCCGGTAGTTGAGGGCGGTTTCGTAGCGGTGGTGGCCGTCGGCGATAAATATCTTCTTGTCTTCCATGGCCTGCTGGGCCGATTGCAGGGCCTCGCTGTCCCGGATCACCCAGAGGCGGTGCTCTTCCCCTTTTTCATCGGTCAGGGAGACATCCGGCCGCCGCTGGCCGGCGGCCCGGCGAAGGGCGCCGGTGACTTGGCTCTCAGGATCGGCGTAGAGTCCGAAAATGGGGCTGAAGTTGGCCCGGCAGGCCTTCATCAGCTCCAGGCGGTCGGCTTTGTGCTTGGGCAGTGTTTCCTCGTGGGGCAACACCACACCATTTTCATAAGGCTCCAGCTTCACGGCGCAGATATAGCCGGTGCGCACCCTTTTCCGGCCGGCGGCAAAGAACTCCTGCTCGTAGAGGTAAAGTGCCGGTTCGGCTTCCGGCTGCAAAACCCTTTCCTCAAGCCAGCGGCTGAAATCGGCCGCCGCCCTGGTGTAGCGGTTGTTGGCCGGGGAGTCGTCGTTAGACACCTTTCCGTATTCCAGGCGGATGATATTGTAGGGGTTTCTTTGGTAGTACCGCTCCTGGGCCTCCCGGTCAATGACGTCATAGGGGGGCGTCACCACTTGGGCCAGGTCGGCTATTTTCTCCCGGCTGTATCGGATTCCTTTAAATGGAGTAATGGCTGCCACGGTATGGTCCTCCTTATTTGAATGAAGTGCGAGTCCGGGATTCCAATCCCCAATCCCCAATCCCTAATCCCTGTCTTTCTTCGTCCATCGGTCGCCGTCCCGGCGGCGGTACTTGTCCATCATTTTTCTAAAGGCCTGATCCAGGTCGATGTTTAATGAATTAGCGTAGCAAACGATGATGAACAGTATGTCGGCCAGCTCCAGGGCCAAATCTCCGGAGGGCTCCTGGGGCTTTTTGGGCTTTTGCCCGTACAGGTGGTTGACCTCCCTGGCCAGTTCACCCACCTCTTCGGTGAGCCTTGCCAGCATCGACAGAGGGTGCCAGTACCCCTCCTCGAACTGACCTATCCAGCGGTCCACCTCGGCCTGCATCTCTTTGATTTCCAACACCGTCACGCTCCAATTAACTCTAAAACATGATAATTTTATCAGTTTTTTTGGTCCGATGCCACTTTTATCATTTATTATTCTTAAAAAAAATTTCGCTATAGATGGTAATTGATGCCACGGACATAATCAAACTGACTTTTAAGTATATATTTGGTAAAGGGGATGGGGGTGGAGTTATTGTACTGGCCTTATTGGTACGTATTGAACAGAAGGCGTATTATCCCGGCCCTGCTGCTGGTGGCGGCTGTTTTGCTGATTCTGCTCTGGGGGGCGTCCTCGCTTTTCAGTGGCTTTACCGGGTCGGAAAAGGGCCTGGTGGAAAGCGCCCTGAACAGAACACTGGCCTGCTCCAGCTACCGCTACAGCGTGGAGGTCAAACAGGGCGGCAGGGATACCCTGACCCTGGTGGAGGGGGAGAGGGTCCAGCCCAACCGGGTGCATATCAGGGGATCCATGCAGAAGTCCCAGATGGAATTCATCCAGATTGAGGACACCACTTACATGAAGGATCCCTGGTCCGACCGCTGGTTTACCCTGAAGGGCAATTCCCTGGCCCAGTCCGAGCTTTTGATGACCGAGTTTAATCCACTGGGACTGTTCAATTTTAAGGACGTGCCCGAGGTTAAAAAACTGGGTGTCGAAAAGGTGGACGGGGCTAAAACGGTGGTGCTGGAACTGCGCCCCAATGTAGTCAACCCCTTTTTGGAGTTGAAATACACCGACTTTAAGTACCGGGTTTGGGTGGACCCGGCCGAAAAGCTGATCCGGAGAGCCTTTATCCAGGCCTTCGGGCCGGCAGGGGGGGACAGCATGGTGGTGGAGATGCGGTTCTGGGATTTTAATGAAAAAATTAAAATAAATCCACCTGCGGGAAAAATAGTGGAAAATAAATAAAAAATAACCCGTACAGCAAAAGCCGCCGGGAGGGCGGCTTTTGCACGCGGTGGCTATTTCTTTGGCCTGTCGGCCAGCAGCTCGCCGCCGCTGCCGACATTCTCGGGGTCCATTTCATTGATCAGGGTGATAAATTTTTCCTGGGGGATGTTGGTGATCCGGCTGGCCGCCGCCGAAAACTCCCGGACCAGCTGTTGCTTTTGTTCCCTGGTCATTTTCGGGCCGTCAAAGGTGATTACCGGCATGCCTTTGACCTCCTTTTTGGTTATTTTAACCGTAGATTTCGACGGCGATGTTGACAAATCCTGCCAGTCCAGGGGCTCCGTTCCGGCCTGCCGCATAACCCCGGCCCGGACTGGCTATTCTATGAGCCAGAAAATTTTTGTTGTACAGATCAGCTCTTTTAGGTATGTTATATAATTAGAGGTAAAAACAGACAGATGTTGACACGCCGGAGGTGTTTTTCAGCAGTGCATCCAGACGTACAGGAGATTTTAATCAGCGGGGAACAAATTGCCCAAAAGGTGCAAGAGTTGGGCCAAAAGATTTCCGAAGACTACCGGGGCAAGGAGATACTGGTGGTGGGCATACTCAAGGGAGCCGTTGTTTTTATGTCCGACCTCATCCGCCACCTCACGGTGCCGGTGAAGATAGACTTTATGGCCGTGTCCAGCTACGGCAAGGGCAGTGAATCCTCTGGGGTGGTCCAGATACTGAAGGACCTGAGCCAGAACATTGAGGGGCGGCATGTGATGGTGGTGGAGGACATTGTGGACAGTGGGCTGACCCTGAAGTACATGCTGGACAATCTGCTCACCAGAAAGCCGGCCAGCCTTAAAATCTGCACCCTGCTGGATAAGCCGACCCGCCGGAGGGTGGATGTGGCCCCGGATTACAACGGATTTGTGATCGAAGACAAATTCGCCGTGGGCTACGGCCTGGACTACGCCGAATACTACCGGAACCTCGGCTATATAGCTGTGCTCAGGCCCGAGGTATATACAAAAGCGTGACGGAGGTTTTGACCTGTGGCTGATTTGGGACAGGAAATGGTGATCGTGCTTGACTTCGGGGGGCAGTACAGCCAGCTTATCGCCAGGCGCATCCGGGAACTCAGGGTTTTTTGCGAGATGCTGCCGTACACCACCCCGCTGGACGAAATATTGTCCAAGCATCCAAAGGGTATAGTCTTTTCCGGCGGGCCGTCCAGTGTCTACGAGGGCGGGGCGCCCACCTGCGATCCCGGCATTTATGATCTGGGCATCCCCGTGCTGGGCATTTGCTACGGCATGCAGCTGATGACCAGACAGCTGGGTGGGGTGGTGGCCCGGGCCGAACAGAGGGAGTATGGCAAGACCACGCTGGAGGTCAGCGGCCACGACCATTTGTTTTGCTGCCTGGAAAAAAGGGAGCAGTGCTGGATGAGCCACGGGGACCGGGTTGACTCGCCCCCTCCGGGCTTTGAGGTCACCGCCCGGACCGCCCAGGCCCCGGTGGCGGCCATGGCCGATTACCGGCGGAAGCTCTATGCCGTGCAGTTCCACCCAGAGGTGGTGCACACCCCCAAAGGGCAGGATATACTAAAGCAGTTTTTGTACCAGGTCTGCGGCTGTTCGGGTTCCTGGGACATGGGCTCCTTCATCGACCACTCGGTGGCCGAGATCAGGGCCCGGGTGGGGGACAACAGGGTGCTCTGCGCCCTCAGTGGCGGGGTGGACTCCTCGGTGGCGGCGGTGCTGGTCAGCCGCGCCGTGGGTGACCGGCTGACCTGTGTCTTCGTTAACCACGGCCTGCTCAGGAAGGGAGAGGCCGAGGGGGTGGTTAAAACCTTCCGGGAGGGCTTCAACATCAACCTGGTTTATGTGGATGCCTCAAAGCGTTTTCTGGACAAGCTGGCCGGTGTTTCTGACCCGGAAAGAAAAAGAAAGATCATCGGCGAGGAGTTTATCCGGGTCTTTGAGGAGGAGGCCGCCAAGCTGGGACGGATCGACTTCCTGGTCCAGGGCACCCTGTACCCCGACGTGGTGGAGAGCGGCACGGCCACGGCGGCCACCATCAAGTCCCACCACAATGTGGGCGGCCTGCCCGAGGACATGAAATTTTCCCTGGTGGAGCCCCTGCGCTGGCTGTTCAAGGATGAGGTCAGGGTGCTGGGCAGCGAGTTGGGCATGCCCGAACAGGTGGTCTGGCGGCAGCCCTTCCCCGGTCCGGGCCTGGCTGTCCGGATTATCGGCGAAATTACCGGGGAAAAACTTGACCTCTTGCGAGAGGCGGATGCCGTGGTCACCGGGGAAATAGAAAAGGCCGGCCTGGGCCGGGAGGTCTGGCAATACTTCGCGGTGCTGCCCGGCTTGCGCAGCGTAGGAGTGATGGGGGATGGCCGCACTTACTGGCACACCATCGCCGTTCGGGCTGTTTACAGCCACGACGGCATGACCGCCGACTGGGCCAAGATTCCCTTTGAGGTGCTGGAGGGGATATCTAACCGTCTGGTGAACGAGGTCAAGGGAGTGAACAGGGTGGTTTACGATATCACTTCAAAACCTCCGGCCACCATCGAGTGGGAATAGTGTGAGAATTGGCAGTCAGCTTTTATAGTAAAGGTGTCGCTTTGCGGCATGAGAAGCTGATTCCATATTCCTAATTCCAGTTTTTTCAGGGAAGGGCGGCCAGGCTGTGGATGAGGGCGGGGTGGGTTTGCGTAATGCTTTCATCATTCACCTTCTGCGGAATAAAGACTGGATATACCCAAAGCCTGAGCCACCCCGGCGTAGACCTCGGGGCCTATGATCGACCTGAGGCGCTCCCTGCTTTCCCTCCCGGCGAACAGGGCAAGGTGATCCGGGCTGATCAGGCCGTAGGTCAGGGCCTGGTAGGCAGCCATCTGGGAGGGCAGGTGCCTTCCCAGGGAGGTCTGAAAGATGTAGAACTGTTTGGATTGAGTCTTTAAAATGCCGAAGCCGCAGGACCTGGCGTTTTTGAAGCGGACCTCGCCGTTGAACTGCCAGGCTTGGCCGCCTATTATTTCATCTTCAAGATAAATGGCGGTATCCAGATGCTTTTTGATAAACTTTTCCCGGCGGGCCGGTTCGCTGAATTTTTCACCGGCGTACTGCCGGAGATACTCCTCGAATTCATCCTCGCTGAGGAATTCTTTTTGAGGCAGGTCCACGTCGAAGACCTGGCAGGTAATCACAATAAAGAGGGGCAGGCGTGCCACCGCCACTTCCTTAAAGTCGATCCGGCCCACCGGCACTGCCCGGGCCACCTGATCAAGCTCCCGGCCCGGCATTTCTTCGCAGTTTTTTTCCAACCAAAACCCCCCTCCAATTGACATAATAGCATAGTTTTTTTGCAAAAACCAACCGGACATTTTTGCCCCGAAATAAAAATGCCGCCCCCTGGGGGCGGCTGAAATCGTAATTCCGAGCGAAAAAAGACTGAATTGGCTCAGTGGTAATACTCTCTGCCGGAAAACCGGTTGTAATATTGTTGAAGCAGCCTGTAATAAAAAGCAAGCAGTTTAATAGGTCAACACCTCTTGACTCTATTAATATTTCAGCCCAGGGGGTTGTATTCCAGGATCCTGTTCTCCCAGGTGCGCAGAACTACATTGTCTCCGTCTTTACCCAGCAGGTAGAGGGGCAGGATGGGGGTTTTTCCGTATCCCTCCGGGGCGTTGATAATGTAAGTGGGGACGGCCAGCCCCGAGGTGTAGCCCCGCAGGTTTTCCATAATGGCCATTCCCTCGTCCAGTCCGGTGATGAAGTGGCGGGTTCCCTTCACCGGCTTGGCGTGGAATATATAATAGGGCCGGACCCGTATTTTGAGCAGCTCCTGATTAAGCTTTTTCATCACATGGGAGCTGTTGTTCACCCCTTTTAAAAGAACGGCCTGGTTGCCCAGCACCACCCCGGCGGCCGCCAGCTGATCGCAGGCCTGCTTGCTTTCCGGGGTAATCTCCCGGGGGTGGTTGAATTGGGTGTTGATGTACAGTGGCGGGTGTTTTTTAAGCACCGCGCAAAGCTGCGGGGTGATCCTCTGGGGCAGTGTCACCGGAACCCTGGTGCCTATTCTTTTGATCTCCACGTGGGGGATCCGGTCCAGCTCGGACAAGAGCCAGTCTATTTTCCGGGTGCTCAGCAGCAGGGCGTCCCCGCCGGTGATCAGAACATCGCGGATTTCACTGTTGCTTCGGATATAGTCCAGGGCCGCGGTCAGGGTCAGCTGGTCCTGGTGGCGGTCCACCTCGCCGATGTTCCGGCGCCTCTGGCAGTGGCGGCAGTACATGGCGCACTGGTTGGTGACGTTGATGATCAGCCGGTCGGGGTAGCGGCGGGTAACCCGGGGCGCCGGGGAGGTGAACTCCTCGGCCATGGGGTCGGTGTGGCCGGCCTCGTCCATTTCCTTGATCGAGGGTATGGACTGGGCCGCGATGGGGTCGCCGGGATCGGCGGGGTCCACCAGGGAGGCATAGTAAGGGGAAACTGACCAGCGGTAGCGCAGGCCCACCTCCCTGACCCCGGCGCAGAGATCCTGGCTGAA
>Ga0209347_1001550_pt1 | contig 36007 bp, 41 predicted proteins | sample AutmiccommuBRH23_FD_187382 | JGI IMG/M metagenome (GOLD analysis project Ga0209347, IMG submission 187382) | Deep subsurface microbial communities from Mt. Terri, Switzerland - Autotrophic microbial communities BRH/23 (SPAdes) (version 2) | ecosystem: Environmental > Aquatic > Deep subsurface >...
TAGTTGATCTTTAAATTCTTTTGGGTATCTTTTACTTTTCATGTTTGTCATGACTTGCTTATCCCTCCTGTTTTTAAGTTTATATCATTTGGGGATAAGACTCAAATTCCTTAAAGGGGCTAAATAGAAATCCTTCACCCACCGGGCAATGCCGGCGTGGATAATTTTCCGATACTTTTGCATAGACTCAACTCGGCCAACTCCGAGATCCGATTGTCAGCAATTAAATCCGCCCATTCCTCGGCCTCCGATGTATAGTCCTGCCGGTCAACAGGTACCTGCTCAAGCCCCAGGTGCTGCGCTGCCAACAGACGCCCGTGGCCGCGAACTATAAAACCGCTTCTGGTCGAAACGGTTATTGGTGCTCGCCAACCCTGGGCTTTTATTATCTTGGCCAGCAGGTGTATTTGGTTTTCTGGGTGCTGGTTGGGGTTTCGGGGGTTGGGGATTAAGGCTGCTGTATCAACGATTTCGTCGAAAGCGCAGTGTATTGAGATGTTGGTTGTTTCTATGAGCACGCTCTTCACCTTCTCTCAGGCTTTGATGTCAAAAAGAAAAGAGCCTTCCAGCTCCAATAACTCATCTCTTCTGCATATTTACCAACAGTTCCGCTCCCACGCCCACATCTTCCGGGTTATTTTCCTTAATTAGGGTAATAAACTTTTCCTGCGGAATATTTGTTATCTTACTTGCTGCAGCAGAAAACTCTTGCACTAGCTGCTCCTTTTGTTCTTTATTCATCTTTGGACCCTCAAAGATAATTACTGGCATTGCCGCAACACTCCTTTAATTTTTACGTAAACTTTCGACTTAAAGAAGTCCATATCCTGCTGAAAAATAAGCAGGCCCCCGTCTTCCTCCCCCGAATATTCCCAGTGGATGTGTCGCCAGGCCTGCTCTGAAAGTTAAATACAGTATAACATCATTACAACCTAGGCGGCTCTCTATTAAGACCGAACCATCAATGAAAAGAGCCCGGAGGCTCTACTTTTCTTTTTTATCCTTCAACAACCTATAATACTCATTCAATACCTTGTTTAGTTCCTGGCTCGACCTGATAATCTCCGGGTCAGTCAGCTCCTTACTATCCGCCTCACCGTGCAGCTTGTTGCGCAGCTCATCGATCAGTTTTAGTATTGCCTCTATGTCCTTCGGCATATGTCCACCTCCGGGGTTAGTATACCCGGAAATAAAAGCAGGCCCCCGTTTCCCTCCCCTGGATTTTCCCGGTGAAGTTTCCTCCCTCGAGCATTCCCAGTTGATGTGTCGCTAAGCCTGCTTTGGATATTATATGCATCATAACCAGAAGCCGCCACCTGGGCGGCTCCCATAAGACCGCACCATAAAAAGAAAAGAGCCCGGAGGCTCTTATTGTAGCTTTGCTTATTTAAACTGCAATCTATTTTTTAATATTTGGTCCCAATAATAACGGCAAAAGGAAGGTTTTTCCTGTATAGTGAAAGCCAGCCATGTTTCTCTCGCCGGTCCCCTTGGGCGATGTTTCGCTAACCGGCCATGCTCCTTCAACAAACCCCTTCACTATATGTTTGCTTTCGTATGGCAAACTGAATTTTTTTCTCTGCTCTTTTTATATAACTCTGGACAGAAGCTTTTTTGCATTTGAGTATAGTAGCCGCCTGACCAAACGAATACCCCTGCCCCCGAACCAGCCAATAAGATTCCCTTTCCCTCTTTGTTAGGCACTTAAGCAATCCTCCAGTAAATCTATCGCTTCCTGAGAAGCGGACGGTGGTGGGGTCTGCGCATTAATGCTTCTGGCCATAACCTGCGGGTCCAACGGTATTTCCCGCTTCATCTTTGGCCAACGGGCCACAGACCATTTCGTCCCCGGTATCCTCCCGGTCTATGGATCTCGATGGCATACTGCGTATCCGACACCATACTGCCATATTCCACAGGCACCACCTTGGCCCGGCACAGTGTCCCCAATGACTGCCGGTACTCTTTGATTAAATCTTGCACCACTGCCACCCCCTAAAAAATAGAGACCAGAGCAGTTACGCCCTGGCCTCCCGTTTATCCGAGTCAGCCTTCCATGTTGTTTTTATTTCTCCCCAGACTACTTTGCCGTTTTGGACCTTTAGGACCACTTCGCCATGCTGTAGCCGGTCAATCTCCCCGACCTGTTTCTTTATCTCTGCCGTAAGCAGGTCCGATAGTTTCACCACCCCACGCACCCCCTGGAAAATTCTCCGCAGCCATGATATACTGCGGGTATCCTAAACTTTCCGGCTCCGCGAGGGGCTTTTTCTTATTTGTCTACCTCCCCCGATTCTTCCTCCATGATTCCTTAGCCATGAAATTCCTGACCTTTCGTTCGTTGCCCAGATAGCTCAGTTTGCCTTTACAAAAAATTAGTAATGTGTTAAAGTTAGCAGTTCATTAATTTAATTAGGAGGTTCAATCATTAGAAAAAAGAGTTTTAATAAAAAAACTACGGAAGATAGATCATTTAAACCAAGAACTTTCGTTGCAAGTTGTTCTTCCTGCGGTAAACAGTATATTCTGCCATTTCAACCGGACATTAATCAAAATCTGATATGCGTTGAGTGTTTACAAAAACAAAAGAACAACTAATTTCTAACCTTTTACCAAAACACGCACTACCCCGCCTCCCGTTCCTCCCAGGCTGTAAACGTGGCCACCAGCCACCCCATATTTGTCAATCTCACCGTGGCCCACAGCCAGGGGGTGACCTCCAGCCAGCCGGCACTGGTGTGATCCAGCACCAGGCCGACGGCCAGAGCTCCGTTTAGCTTCCCGGTCAGCACATTGATTAGCTTGGTTCGCTTTATTTCAATTCCGGACCGCTCCTGCCAGCGCTGCCAGGCATGGTCTGAAATAATAATTTCATGGTGCCGCTGCTTCATCCCGGCATGGTGGCCACCCCCCTCACCGCCATGGAACTATATCAACCAGCCTTCTTTGCCCGCCGCCGGCCACTGCCATCGTTCCGTAGCTTGTCAATCACCTCGTGTTGGAATGCCGTCAACCCCTCAACATACAGGCCAGGGTGATAGGCCTCCCCGATCTTGGCCAAGACATACGCATCAGCCTCGTCGTTGGTCCCGAATTCTTTATTCCAGCGCTTGTATATCGCCACGGCCATATCTTCTTTCTTTGCCGTGCCTTTCCCGGTGGCGAACTTTTTCACTTCCTGCTAAAAGCCCTGAAAACCCAGGCGGTTTCTATGATATATTTAGTTAACCAATCCGTTGTATGGTTCTGTGCATCTCCTGGAATTCCATTAACCCACGATTGGCGATGTTTAGCTCACCATCAAAACGGTACGCCCTGGGATCTGATTCGGAACCATACTCGGTTATGGTGGAAAAGTCTACACTACCCGTCAAATCTGCTATATCTTGCGACTTGGGATCCGAGGGAGTAAAGGTTCCGATACCTGCCCGGTTATCCTCGGATAGGAATACCCTTTCTACTATAACATTTTCAATTCTACCACCGTGCTCCGCTTCCACCATCATTCTGCAGGAGGGACAGAGTTCACCTTCGATGTAAATTCCGTATTCATCACTTATTTCCTGTCTCAAGTCCTTTGGAATCAAGTGCAGGGGTTCTTCATGCATGGGACAGCCCTTTATAGCATATATCGCTCCGGCACCGGTATAGCTGAACTTTTCCAGGCCTCTTTTCATCATTGCCACCAGGGTGGATTTCCCCCCGCTGACGGGACCCATTAACAGAAGGATCCGCTTACGCACATCAAGCCGTCTGGCTGCAGGGTGGAAATATTCCTCAACCAGCTTTTCCAAAGTTTTATCCAGGCCAAAAATTTCATTAACAAAAAAATTGTACCTCTTGCCCCCGTCTTCCAGTTGCTCAGCCCCTGCGTCTTTGATCATCTCGTATATTCTGGAGTGGGCTAACTGACATACATACGGCTTTTCCCTGACGATTCCCAAATAATCCTGAAAGGTCCCCTCCCAGGCCAATTGTTTTTCCAGCGAACGATGTTCCTCAAGCCTTTTGAAAAAATTCATCACCACTCACTCCTTTCTTTGGCAACAAATTAAACCCACCAAACACCAGGTTATACCCCCATGCCAAAAGAATACTACATTATATGCCGTCCCCCCGGAAAGAAGACTCCATCCCCTCTCTACAAATATGAAAAAAACGCCAATTTCGACAACTGGCGTAAGGTAATAAGATTAATCTTTATATTACTTATAATTCAAAAAAATTTAACTGATTCACACAGTAGTGAATTCCCTGCATTTTATTTGATTTGTTAAAAAATCCTAGCCGCCCCCGCAAGTCAGTCCTCCTGGTCATGCAGAACCAATCTCAGCATCTCTTTACATCCTTCCAATCCACCGGCCACCCCACTGCCGCTTGAAAAGAAATAAGCAGGTGTCACGCCTTACCGGCTAACCCAATATAATAGCAATAAATAACAACAAAGGAGGAAACATTATGTGTGATAAATGCGGCTGTGGCTACGGCGGGTATCCTTATTTTGACGGTAGCTTCATCCTTTTTTTGATCCTGATTCTGCTGGTTTTCTCCATGCCTTATTATGGAGGCGTCGGTTATAGAAGGTGAGGTAAAAAACCCAAATAACCTCCGGGTGAGGTTTATTATAGCGGCATAAAAATAGCCCCTGGAGAGAAGGCCCATATAGCCTCCGACTCCGGGGGTTTTAGCTTTCCCAATCCCCACCCACTCATTGGTGCTATCAGCATTCTAACTGCGCCGATAAGCCAGACCTTCGGCTACGGCAACTAATTTGCCATCTTCATCCATAACCTCGATTCGATATAGTCCGGTTTTCTTGGTTAAATTATCTTCACGGGCGATGGCAGTTAAAATAGTCCCTTCCGTGGTTGTTTGCAAAAAACTTATGTTAACGTTTAGTGCCAATGCCAAAGGACCATGTGCATTACTAGCAGCAGCAAATACAATGTCTGCCAAGCTAAAAATTGCACCACCATGAGTTACGCCTGCACCGTTAAGCAATTCAGGCCTCACTTTCATAGTTGCACGAGCATATCCGGGCTTTGCCTCAAGCAACTGAATGCCGAGATGATTTGCTAAGGCATCTTTTTTCTGAAAAAATCTAGCATATTCTTCCATAAACATATATTCTATATTCCCCTCCCATTTAAAGACACAATTCTTTATTGTAAGGAAATTACCTTCAAATGTAGGTATAATTTAATCCCACACCAGGTCGCAGGACAGCCCCTCCCACGTCTCACACCGGAGCCGGGGCTCCAGCCAGTACCGGTAGCGGAACCAGTACGGCTGCCGCTTTATGATCATGCTGATACTGGAGATATGATACCAGTGGCCGCGCCAGTTAAACTGTGCGGGGAGGCTGTCGGAACCTGGGATAACCTGGACTGGCTCGCAGTAGAGTTTGGACATTTTAATCATCTGGGGATATTATATCAGAACATTTGTTTGTTTCGATATTTGTTTTTGCAACGATCCGCCTGAGCCACCTTCAGACAATGCTGGAGGCACTGTGCATCTACCGCCAAAATAGTGAATTTTATGGCCCTGGTTATATCCAGGGTTATATAAATTGAACGACTGTGGGCGGAGTTTGGCGAGGTGCTGCGGGTGAGCCGGGCGTTGGATAGGTTGATTGTGCTAAAAAGCCCCCCTCCCCGGCCAGAGGGAAGAAGGCTTTTTATTGATCAGTGCATTCATTAAAAAACGCCAATTTCGACAACTGGCGTAAGGTAATAAGATTAATCTGTATATCACTTATAATACAAAAAAATTTACACAGAAACGAATTCCCTGCAGTTTATTTGATTTACGTTTATTATTTGCCCGGGGCTAAAACCAGGGATAAGGTAATGATCAGGATCTGTGGACAAAAGCTTCACCACCCTAAATGCCCCCGGGCCGCTATCTTCCACCAGCATATGCACATCGCCTACGTACAATTCCCGGGTAACCTGTGCGCACATTTTTTCCATACCTTCTACCACCAGTTCCAGTTGCATGGGAGTATAAAGGATCATTGCAGGGGCACCTCTTTCCCTTTCTTCCATTCCTCGATCATATGTTTTATTTTGGCAACCGCCTGGCCCAGTGCACCCACCTCGTCGATAAGGCCCTTGTCCACAGCCTCTTTGCCAATTAAAACCGTTCCAATATCCCGGGCCAGTTCACCCGTTCTGAACATAAGCTCCCGGAATGTTTCTTCCTTAACCTTTGAGTGACGGGTTACAAAGCGTACCACCCGGTCCTGCATTTTGTCAAGATATTCGTATGTCTGCGGAACGCCTATGACCAGACCGTTCAAACGAATGGGATGGATAGTCATACTGGCGGTTTCTGCAATAAAGCTGAAACTTGCCGCACAGGCCACGGGTACGCCGATACTATGCCCTCCCCCCAGCACAATGGAAACCGTCGGCTTGGACATGCTGGCGATCATTTCCGCTATAGCGAGCCCTGCCTCCACGTCCCCGCCCACAGTGTTTAATATAATCAGCACACCCTCTATCTCATTGGCCTGTTCCAGGGCCACCAGTTGAGGGATGACATGCTCATATTTGGTGGTTTTATTCTGAGGCGGCAGCACCAGATGTCCTTCAATTTGCCCAACTATACTCAAACAGTGTATATTGCTTTTTATTTCCGGCAGCGGACTGGCGCCCAGTTCCCTGATGGCTTCCAAACTACCTCCCTTGGACCGTCCCTGCACCCGGCGGGGGACCCTGGGGCATCCTTCGTCGTTGGGGTTATCGGGATCAACGGGGCATTCCGGGTCGTGCTCCGGTATGGTAGCGGGATCCGGTTCGATTTCCGGTGACTGGTCATGAAATTTTTGCTTTTCATTATTTGTTCTGTCAGACATAATTCAGCAATCTCCCATCCTGAAATAATACATTTAAATTGGCCGGCAGCTGTCGGCGCGGGGGCACTGTAGTTACCGTGCTAAGGCTTTATACCCGGACGGTTATAACCATTATGCACCGCAGCAGTTTACCTTAGTATGCTTAAAAAGCAAAAAAATACACGGGCTTTTATTAGCCCGTGTATTTCATGTAACCTACATTAAATTTCCATGATGATTGGCAATATCATCGGCCTTCTCCTGGTTTTTTCGTATAAAAATTTCCCCAGGGCGTCTCTTACCTGGGACTTCATGGCTGACCATTCGGTAATACCCCGCTCATTACACCTTTCCAGGGCGTTTCTAACCTTTTCCCTGGCTTCTTCCAACAATATTTCCGATTCCCTGACATAGACAAACCCCCTGGAAACAATATCGGGGCCTGCCATAATTAAGCCTGCCTCCCTGTTTATGGTGACCACCACGATTAATATACCGTCCTGGGAGAGTTGCTTCCTGTCCCGCAGCACTATATTTCCCACATCACCCACACCAAGCCCGTCCACCAGAACCCTGCCAGCGGTCACCCTTCCGGCCATACGTCCGGAGCGGCGGTTGAATTCCAGTATATGACCGTTTTCGGCCACAAAAACATTATTCGAAGGAATTCCCATATCCTTAGCCAACTGGGCGTGTTTAACCAACATACGGTATTCACCGTGTACCGGCACAAAAAAGCGGGGCTTGGTAAGGTTAATCATTAGTTTTAATTCTTCCTGACTGGGGTGTCCGCTAACATGAATGCCGGAAACTGCCTCATAAATGACATGGGCTCCCTGTTTGAAAAGCTGATCAATAATCCGGGCCACCAGCTTTTCGTTCCCCGGTATGGGAGTGGCGGAAATTATGATGGTATCTCCCGGTACAATCTCTACTTGGCGGTGATCGGACATGGCCATCCTGGTCAGGGCCGACATTGGCTCCCCCTGACTCCCGGTGGTGAGGTAAACCAGCCTGTTTTTGGGCAGGCGGGCTGCCTCTTCCGGCTCAACCAGGGTTCCCGGGGGAATATTGAGATAACCAAGTTCGCATGCCACACCGACAACGTTTACCATGCTTCTCCCCACCACCGCCACTTTGCGGTCATATCTGTGGGCCGTGGTGATGGCTTGCTGAAGCCGGTGCACATTAGAGGCAAAGGTAGCAACTATTATACGTTCCCTGGCCTCCCGGAAAGTCTCGTCGAAGGTTTGTCCAACAACTCGCTCGGACAAAGTAAACCCGGGTCGTTCCACATTAGTGCTGTCTGACATAAGGACCAATACACCCTTCTCCCCCAGTTGGGTGAAACGGTGAAAATCCGTAACCTCGCCGTCCACCGGTGTGAGATCCAACTTGAAATCGCCGGTATGCACTATCGTCCCCACCGGGGTATGTATAGCAATGGACACGGCATCAGGAACGCTATGAGAAACCCTGATAAATTCCACCTTAAACGGGCCTACCTGCACCATATCCCTGGGCTTTACGGTATTTAGTTCAATTTCCCGCTCCATACCCCGTTCTTTTAGTTTGCCAAGCAGCAAGCCAAGGGTGAGCCTTGTTCCGTATACCGGAACATTTAACTGTTTTAGCACGTAGGGGAGGGCGCCTATATGATCTTCATGGCCGTGGGTAAGCACAATGCCCCGTACCTGCTCCCTGTTTTCCAGTAGAAAGGTAATATCAGGTATTACCACGTCTATACCCAGCATCTCTTCTTCCGGAAACATCAGGCCGCAATCAATAACCAGAATATTTTCCCCAAATCTCACCGCCATCATGTTTTTGCCTATTTCCCCCAATCCCCCCAAGGGGATGAGGGCTAACTTCGGTTCTTTTGCCAAATCCGCACCTCCTGCGACTATAAATTATAATAGTTGTAAAAATAATACGTCTCGGTGAGAAAACCAGGAGAAGGTGGGAAATATAGGCGGTTATTGACTGCACCAAGCATAAAAATCCGATCAAAAACTTTCGCTAAAATATTATAATAAATTTTAGCGTCTTCAACAACTTGCGACATAGCACGCACGGCAAATTAATTCTTAAAAAAGCGGAAAGCAGCCTGATTAGACCACTGTAAAACTCAACCCTTAAAAACGGCTAACCGAAGAGAGACCTCAAAGGGTCTCTTCTTTTCCCGGCTTGCTATAGCAGATTTTTTTCAGCCAGTAACCCTTTTATAAATTCTTTTTCTTCCGCTGTGGCTTCCGCCAGGGGTAAGCGGGGAGCACCCGCCTGCCAGCCCAGCAGGTTCATGGCAGCCTTTACCGGCACCGGATTGGTGTTGATAAACATCCCCTTAATTACCGGAAACAACTGCAGGTGCAACTGTGTCGCTAAGGTGGTATTGCCCGAGGTAAAGGCGTCAACCATTTGTTTCATCTGGGGACCCACCACGTGGGCCACCACGCTGACCACGCCCTTGGCGCCCAGGGCCATCATGGGCAGGGTCATGGAATCGTCCCCGCTGTATATGGAAAATTCATCGGGCAGGGCCAGGCGCAATTCACTAACCTGGTCAAGACTGCCCGCTGCCTCCTTGATGGCCACAATATTGCTTATTTCAGCCAGCCTGGCCACCGTGGCGGGCAGCAGATTAACCCCGGTGCGGCTCGGGATATTGTATAACATCACCGGTAAATGTGTGCTTTTGGCAATTGCTTTAAAATGCTGAAAAAGTCCTTCCTGGGAAGGCTTATTATAATACGGGCAGACCAGCATCACCCCGTCAACCCCGACCTTCTCTGCAGCCTGGGTCAATTCTATGCTGGCGGCGGTATTGTTGCCTCCGGTGCCGGCAATAACTGTAGCCTCACCACCGACCTCTTCCACCACCACCCTGAAAAGTTCCAGCTTTTCATCCCTGGATAGCGTCGGAGATTCGCCAGTGGTGCCGCACACCACCAGGCCTTCGGATCCGGAATGCACCAGGTGACGGGCCAGTTTTCCGGCCACACCGTAATCAACGGTCAAATCTCTGGTAAAGGGAGTAATCATGGCGGTGAGCACCCGCCCGAAATCTTTGATCAAGACTTTCACCTTCCTTATCAGATGGTAATACCCGGTCTATAGGCAACCCGGTCATTATCTCGCTAACAGCCTGTAAGACCCCGTCCTCGAAGGTCGGGGACAACAGGCTGTATAGCTCGTTTAGTTGGGGACATTCCTCCGACCCCAAAGCCAGGCTCCAAATGGAGGTGTGTCCCCATACCTTTATGTTCGCTCTAAGGGTTCGGCAGGAGAATAACCCCTTCCGAACCCAAGGCTCACTTATATTAGTCCGCCAGGGCAAACTGACGGTGCAGCGCCCGCACTGCCTTCTCCATATCTTCCTTCTTCACCAGCAGCCAGATGGTGGTATAGGAGTCATTGGACTGCAATATCTGAATATCATCCCTGGTCAAAGCCTCCACAATGGCCGACATAATCCCCGGCAGGCCTGTCATACCGGCCCCCACCGCAGCCACCTTGGCACACCCGGCTGTGTATTCAACGTTGTTAATGCCGGTGGTTTCAATGACCTGTAGTACCTTTGAGGTCATATCATCTTTTACGGTGAACACAACCCTTTCCGGATAAACATTGATAAAGTCGAGGCTGATACCGGCCAGGGCCAGAGCCTTGAACAACCGGCGCTGGACCACCAGTCCCCCGGAGCCGTTATCTAGTGGTATCCGGAATTGGGTAAGGTTTGGTATCTGGGTTATGCCCGTTATAGTGCGGTCACGGGTAATATCTATCGTCCCCCTGTATACTTCACCAGTGCTGGTAACCAGCGTTCCCGGCGCATTACTGAATGTACATTTTACCCTCATGGGTATATTTTTCTGCATTACTATTTCCACGGCTCTGGGGTGCACCACCTTGGCCCCCTCATGGGCCAGTTGGCAGATTTCATCATAGGTTACTATATCCCTTAAACGGGCATTTTCGACTATCCTTGGATCAGCGGTCATGATACCTTCAACGTCTGTATATATATCCACAAATTCCGCACCCAGGGCCACGCCCAGAGCCGCCGCCGTGGTGTCGCTGCCGCCTCGTCCCAGGGTGGTTATATCCCCGTCCCCGGTTCGCCCCTGGAATCCCGCCACCACAACAATCTTGCCTTCCCGGGCATGTTTAATTATATTTTCGGGCTGTACCTTTAATATCCTGGCATCGTTAAAATTATTATCGGTAATTATACCGGCCTGCGCCCCGTTGAGAAAAATCGAACTGTAGCCAAGTTTCTGAAATGTACCGGCCATAACTACACCGGAAATTATTTCTCCGCAAGCCATTAGCATGTCCATTTCCCGGGATTCGATTTCACGGTGCACCTGTCTAACATAATTAATTAAAGTATCAGTGGCAAAGGGATCATTTTTTCTGCCGATGGCTGAGACCACCAGAACCGGAGTGTACCCCTCCTCCCTGGCATCAATGGCCTTGGCCGCCACCTGCTCCCGCAACTCCTGGGTTACCAGTGAGGTACCACCGAACTTTTGAATCAAAAATTTCATTATTATATCACCCGCAATTATCTCACCCGCAGGCATCCGTACCGGACCAGCAACTCGGCAATCTGAACCGCGTTGGTGGCAGCCCCCTTGCGGATTTGGTCCCCCACCACCCATATATTTAACCCACTGGTGATGGAGTTATCCTCACGAATTCGCCCCACAAATACTTCATCCTGGTCGGAACAGAACAGTGGCATAGGATATTTCTTGGCCTCAGGTTCGTCAGCCACCACGATGCCCGGAGCCTCCGCCAGAATCTTTTTGGCCTCCCCGGCGGACAATTTCTTATCCGTCTCGATATTGATCGATTCGGAGTGGCTGCGGAAAACCGGCACCCGCACAGTGGTAGCAGTAATGCCAATGCTGCTGTCGTGCATTATCTTGTGGGTTTCCTTCACCATCTTCCATTCCTCTTTAGTATAATCCATACCCTGGAATACATCTATATGAGGAATAAGATTAAAAGCAATCTGATATGGGAATTTGGAAGGGGGATACTCCCCTCCATTGATAATAGCCCCAGTCTGCCCCGATAGTTCTTCAATGCCTTCCGTCCCGGCCCCGGACACGGCCTGGTAGGTGGACACAACCACCCTTTTTATGCCGGCGGCATCATATATAGGTTTCAGCGCCACCACCATGATAATGGTAGAACAGTTGGGGTTGGCGATAATTCCTTTGTGCCATTTTACGTCTTCCGGGTTCACCTCCGGCACCACCAGGGGCACCTCCGGGTCCAGTCGGAAATTACTGCTGTTGTCAATCACCACGCAGCCGCACTCCACTGCAGCCGGCCCGAATTCCTTGCTGGCCGCACCACCAGCGAAAAAGGCAATATCCATACCTGTAAAAGAATCAGGGGTTGTTTCCTCCACGGTTATAGATTTATCCCTGTAATTCATAACCTTTCCGGCAGAGCGCGATGTGGCACACAGCTTTAGCTCTCCCACCGGAAAGTTCCTCTCATCAAGTACTTTAATCAACTCATGGCCAACAGCACCGGAAGCCCCGACTATTACAACATTGACGGAAGGCATCCCCGTTTGACCCCCGTTAGCCAAAGAGACGCCTTCCTTTCTCATGCCTTGCGACAAAATGCAATCCCTCCCAGATAAAATAATTACTATCCCTTCCGGTACCCCGCTTAACTTTATTTACTGGTAGGTTATTAAAACCGGCTGGAGTTGCTGCCCTTGCAGGGCCGTCAAAATAGTATCCGGTATTAATTCCATATTAGCCTTAAGAGAATTGGGCTTACCGGAGGGGCTATCTTGTCCGAACGGCACCATGTATACATTTTTGGTGTTGAGCAGCAGTCCTATGTTTTTTGCGTTAAGGCCAAGACCGTCATTGGTAGAGATGGCCAGCACCACCGGCCTCTGATTGCGCAAATGGGCCTTTACGGCCATTAATACCGGTGTGTCTGTAATGGCGTTGGCCAATTTGGCCAGCGTATTTCCTGTACAGGGGGCCACCACCAGCAAATCGAACATTTTATTGGGACCAACGGGCTCGGCTCCTGTAATGGAATTAATTATATCTTTACCGGTAATATTTTGTAAACGCTCTTTCCATTTGTCCGCCATCCCGAATCTGGTGTCGATACAATCCACGGATTGGCTAATGATGGAAGAAACATCTGCACCTTCATCAACTACTACTCTTTGTACCTGTACAAGCACTTCATCAATGGTACAATGGGATCCGGTCAAGGCAAAGCCGATTTTCAAATTCTTTAACCTCAACGACAGCACCTCCGTGATGCCGAAGGTCAGTTGAGTTTTAGGGCTAACCTCTCAGCCAGCAATCCAGGTACTACCCGTGCCAGTACCTTTCCAGCGGTTTTCGGAGCCACTTTGCCGGGTAAACCCGGCGCCAGGATTGCCTTAATTCCTAATTTTTCAGCCGCCGGGAAATCAGTACCGCCCGGTGACGAAGCTATATCGACAATTAGTGCTTCCCGGGGAATCCGGTTTAGCACCTTTTCGTTTAGCACCAGGGCTGGGACAGTATTGAAAATTATGTCGGCGCTATGCACCGCTCCCGGCAAATCGGTGAAATCAGCGGTATCCAGGCCCATTTCCAGGGCTCTGGCCCGGCTGGCTGAACCCCTGGCCACCACCATTGTTCCGGCTCCCAGGGCTTTAAGGGTTCTGGCCAGCGTCATACCCGTCCTGCCGAATCCAATTACCAGGGAATTACTGCCGTGAATGGTTATGGGAGTATTCTCCATGGCAATTTGCAGAGCGCCTTCAGCTGAAGGAATGGAATTAAGTATGGCTACCTCGTCCAGTTCCATTATTTCGATTAATACCAAACCGGCATCGGCCGCCATTTTTTTCAACAGCGGTTTGGCTATGCCCGTAAAAACCGGTGTCCCGGCGGGAAGCAGCTTAAAATGCTGCTCTGATAGAATCAACGGGCGGTCGAGATAAGCCGCATAAACCTGTCCCCTGTCGTTTATACCGGGTATAGGCAAAATTACGGCCTCAACTCCCTCCAGCCCATCAGCCGGGTCAAGGCAATGCTTGATATTAACCTGCTCCCTGACGGGTAATGCCACCACCCTTACAGTGGCTCCAAGAACCGCCAACCGCTCCGCCAGTATAACCTCCCTGGCGTCACCACCAATCACGGCTACGCTGAACCCTTTCAGGTCTGGCTGCATGACCGGCAAACCCTCCTCTTGACCTTCGTTCATATTTACCATCAATATATGAACCTTCATATGGAGAGGTGCGTACGGTTCAAACCGCTGGGAAACGTATTATGAAAACTGGATTTATTCGAATATAATATTTTCGAGGCCGTAAACAGCCTCTTTCAACCCCATAACCTTGCGTACGGCCAGCAGGACTCCGGGCATGAATGATTCCCGGGAAATGGAATCGTGCCTGATGCTTAGGGTCTGCCCCAGGCCTCCGAATATTACTTCCTGGTGGGCAACTAAACCTGGCAGTCTTACGCTGTGTATCCGAATACCGCCGCTGAAATCCCCTCCCCTGGCCCCAGGAATATTCTCTACCTCCAGAGGTGAACCCTGATTGAAATCTCCCCTTTTAGCAGCTATTACCTCCGCTGTCTTAACCGCCGTTCCCGACGGGGCGTCCAGCTTCTGGTCGTGATGCAGCTCTATTATTTCCACGTGGGGAAAGTATTTACAGGCCTCAGCGGCAAAACGTATCATAAGCAGGGCTCCTATGGCAAAGTTTGGCGCCACAATGCAGCCTGTCCTTAGCCCTGATGCAGTGTCCTTAATCTTTTGAATTTCCGCCGTGCTTAAACCGGTGGTTCCTACCACAGCCCGAACACCCTTTTCCAGGGCGATAATGGTATTCTCAAAAACAGTCCTGGGCGTGGTAAAGTCCACCATCACGTCCGGTCTGCTGCTTTCCAGGGCGGCAGTCAGGTCAGCTTTAACATCCAGCCCGATGGAGCCTATGCCCATCAATGAACCCGCATCCTCCCCCGCAGCCGGAGGATCAACCGCTGCCACCAATTCAGTGTCATCCGCATTCCATATTGTTTTCAGAACCTCCCGGCCCATTCGGCCAGCGGCTCCGCTTACCAGTACCTTAATCATCAGCAGCCGGCGCTATAAGTATTTGAAACGCCGTTTTTACCTCCTTCCGGGATTTGGGATATAATATTATGCCGGATTAATAACCCGGACAGTATTAAAGATTAATATAAAAAAATAAATACAACTTTAATTTTCATATATTGATTTTAATATGTCAAGGGGAAAAAGGCATAGTGTCATTTTTTAGTTATGACCGACCAGAAACAGGAAAGCTCCCTCAGGGTCATACCCTGTGGGAGCTTTTTTAATGTTTTAGCTTATAGCGAGTAGCGGTGAAAATTCAAATTTGTTTGATCAAGATCCACTATGATGACCTCATGCCCTATTTTTTTTACCGAGTCCCAGGGAATAATCATATTCTGCTTCTCAGCCCAGAAACTTATGAGATTGCCCCGCCTGGGGATAATTATGGAGCGCACCTGGCCGGAATCTTCATCTATGGCGAGATCGCTTTCTCCTACTACACCCAACCTTGCGCCATTACAAATATTAATTATTTCTTTTCCCGCCAGTTCTGCCATGCGCAATTTCTACCACCTCACACCTTTAGTGGTCAAAATTTGTGTTTCATTTGCCAGAGTCTGATCAAAAATGGCTGCATAATAGCCAGGGTAAAGGAAAACGCAGCCAGCGGCTCCAGCTCAAGTTTAAGCAGGTTTATTTTACCGGGCAACTGTACCTCCATAAATGAAAACAACATAACCAGGGAAAGGTAAATCCCTCCTGCGGTGCCGATCAGATTAGCAATGGCCTGGGATAGAGGGGACGATTTGGTCTCGGAACCATCCCACGCCCTCTCCCGGATCTCCTTAATCCTAATCCTTTCTCTGACGGATATAAGTATCAGAGCCAGTACCGCAACAACAATAATTAACGTCCCCGCAAACATTGTCCCACCCCCTCTAAAATTATATTGGTCAGGGATGGCTTCTATACCAGATAAAGGGTACATGAACGCAAAAAAAAATCCCGGCTTGAACGCCGGGCCGAGTAATTCAATGTTTATGGGATTATCCTGCCCGCTGCAACCTCCAGGAGCTTGCAGTCATCCCATGGACCCACGCTGGCCAGAGAGAAAAGCTCCGGCCGCAGCATTTCATTGGCAAGAAGTATGATATCTTCGTCTGTTACCCTTTCCACCCTGGCTACAATTTCCTCCGGTGGAATCACCTTCCGCAGATACAACTGCGACTTGCCCAGCCTGCTCATGCGGGTGTTTACACTTTCAAGGCTTAAAAGCAAATTACCTTTCAGCTGATCCTTGGCCCGGCGAAGCTCCTGACCAGTCACGCCGTTTTTCTGTATGTCCCGCACCTCTTTAAAAATCAATTCCATGGCCGGCTCCACGTTTTGTTTGGACAGTCCGGCATATATGCAGAACAGCCCCGCGTCGTGATAAGAGCTGTGATAAGAATATACTGAATAAACCAGGCCCCTTTGTTCCCTTATTTCCTGAAATAGCCTGGAGCTTAAGCCCCCGCCTAAAATTGTATTTACCAACTGGAATACGTATATTTTCTCGTGGTCCAAGGGCAAGCCCGGTGCACCGGCACAGATATGCACCTGCTCGGTATCCTTGCTCTTGCAGGTAACCTCCCTTTTGGGAGCCGGAGCCAGCAGCGTCCTGGAATTAGCCGTGCCTCTTACATTATCGAAGACAAGTTTTATTTTATCTTCCACCGCTTGATGATCAATATTTCCCGCTACGGAAACCACCATATTTGACGGTACGTAATGTTTGGCATAATAAGACATGATTTCGTCCCGGGTCATTTTCCCTATCACTTCAGCCTTGCCGATAATGGGTCTGCCTAGGGCATGCCCCTGCCAGAGTGTGCTGGCGAATATATCGTGCACCAGTTCGTCCGGGGCATCCTCATACATTTTAATTTCTTCAATGATGACATTTTTCTCTCTGTCTATGTCCTGAGCCGCAAAACGGGAATGAAAAATCATATCGGTGAGCACGTCCAGGGCCAGATCGAAATGCTCATCCAACACCTTGGCGTAATAGCAAGTATATTCCTTAGTGGTAAAGGCATTCAGCTGTCCACCTACCGCATCCAGGGCCTCGGCAATTTGTTTGGCAGTACGATTTTCCGTCCCCTTGAACATCAGGTGTTCTATAAAGTGAGATATGCCGCTAACCGATGTATCCTCATACCTGGAGCCAACGTTCACCCAAATCCCCACCGCCACCGAACGGACATGGGGAACATCTTCCGTCAAAAGGGATACCCCGTTTTCAAAAATTGTTTTGCGAATCATCAAGAGCCTCCTCATCGAGCTGCAGAACGTTTTAACCGTAAAAAATTCGCTTAAAAAAACTTTTTTCCTCTATTTTCGATATATTTTATTGCGAACCCGTGTCCTCTGTGTGCAGATGTTCCAGCATTCCAGACACCGTCACAAAATTGTAGCCCTTTTCCCGCAAACTTTTAATCATCTCGGGCAATGCCTGCACCGTGGGCCCGGTAGGATGCATCAGGACAATAGTACCGTTTTCAGCTTTATTCAACACCCGGCTAACGATTGTCTCCGGAGCGGGGCGCTGCCAGTCAATGGTGTCAACGGACCAGAGTATGGTGTTATAACCAGCCTCCCCGGCCGCCTGCAAAACAGCGGGACCCCTCTCGCCGTAGGGTGGCGCGAACAATTTAGGTCTCGTTCCGGTAACCTGATAAATCAGTGCCTCGGCCTTTTGTATTTCTTTTAAATTTGCTGATTTGGAAAGACTGTCGGGATGCGGGTGAGAGTAGCCGTGGCTGCCTATTTCATTACCGCCCCGCTGTATATTTTGGGTGATCCCGGGAAATTTTTTGACCCAGATACCGCCCATAAAAAATGTGGCCTTAACATTATTTTCCTTTAGAATATCCAACAACCCCGGTATATACTCCTCCCCCCAGAAAACATTAAAAGTAAGCGCTATTTCATTATAGCGGCTATCCCCGTGGTATACTGGCTGCCCCATGAAAACCGGCTGGGACCGGCCATTGTACAGGGAGTACATTCCCCCGGCAAAAAGCAGGGCGGCAATAACCAGCAAAAGAGCCCTTTTCCGGGCCTTACGCCTGTCAACAATATAAAAGCGCAACCTTTACGTCACCCCTTTCTATAATGGCATAATAAAAACTATGCGCTTTTACACCCCAACATGGCAAAAATGTTTACATTTATTATTTACCCGGATAAAAAAAATAACATGTTCCGGTTATTTTCATACCGGACATGTCTATATCTTATCCCCAGGCTTCGCCTGTCGTGATTATTTAATTTAACCAAAACAGAGATGAAATAGGGGAGAACCTAAGGCAGCTTAAATTTTCCGGCAATACTCTCAAGCTCCGTTGCCAACTGGGCTAAATCACTAGAGGTGGAAGAGACCTCCTCCATGGTGGCTGTTTGCTCCTGCGAAGCCGCAGCAACGTTTTGCACCGAGGAAGACATGTCTTCCATGGCCGTGACTGCCATCTGTATTTCTTCCGCCAGGCTATGTACGGCAATAATGATGCTCTCGAAGGTTTCACCCATCTTTTTCACGGTAACAGCGCCTTCTTCCACCTTTGAAGCCGCCTCGGCCATGCTTTGTACACCTTTACCGGATTCTTTTTGAATATTAGCGATAAGATTGTATATTTCTTTGGCCGCACTGGATGACTCTTCGGCCAGCTTTCTTACTTCTTCAGCCACCACCGCAAAGCCCCTGCCCTGCTCCCCCGCCCTTGCTGCTTCGATGGCGGCATTTAAGGCAAGCAGGTTTGTCTGATCGGCTATCTGAGTAATAAGTTCTACAATCTGCGATATTTTTTCAGCGGATTGGTTCAGCCCATTGATTACCTCTCTGCTATAGTCGGTGGCGTCCTGTATTTCCTCCATTTGCACGGTCACCTTACTGATGCCCTCACTGCCTTCTTTGGCATAGCCCGACGCTGCCCTGGAAGATTCCGCCATATGCCTGGCATTGGAGGTAACCTGTTCCACCTTTGCGGCTACATTGTTGATGTTGGCTGCAGTATCCGTAGCTCCTTCGGCAACATTTTCCGCACTGGCCGACAACTGGGCCGACGAAGCGGCAAGTGTCTGGGATTTCTCCACCAGTTGCCGAACAATTTTCCTTAAATTCGTCTGCATCTGGTTGAATGCCCCGGCCATCCTCATTATTTCGTCCCTGCTTCTGACCGATATCTCACTACCGGTCAGATCCCCTCCGGCTATCAGGGATGCCTTTGCGGAAACCAATTGAACAGGACCGGCAATTAAACGGATAAGCAGTAAGGCTACTGCAAACGCAAAAATCAGGGATAAACCAGCAGCAGCCAACGCCCAGTAACGAATATTGCCCACGCTGGCTGCAGTGTCGTTTATTTCTTTGCCCAGTATATTCTCACGGGCTTTTCTCATTTCGTCAGCCATACTGTTTAACTCACTGGTCAGTGGTACTCCCTCCGTGCGGGCCACTTTTATTGCCTCCTCATTCCTGCCGTCTTTAACGAGGGGAATAAGTTTATTCGAGCATACGTCAACAAACCTGTCCTGAAGTTCTTTTAACTTAACAGCCTTATCCCTATTGCTGGCCACTTTTGCTGTATCGATCAGGTTTTGTATAATATCCTTGTTTTCAGCGGCATATTTTTCAAACGCCTGTACGTATGCATCTTCCCTGTAATACAGAAACCCCCGAATGCTGGCCGTTTGCATCGCCATATTATAAGCGATGCGAGAATACTGGTTATTTCTATTAAATTGGTGTGGAATGTCCATTACCTGTCTCCGGGCACTGGTAGCATGACTGTAAATTATTCCTGCCGCCACGGCAAAAATAAAAGTGATTAAAACACAACCAGAGATAATCTTTGCCTTTAAAGACAAATTAATCCCTCCTCGAATTGCTTATATTTCTACTAGCTAGCAATTTGCATCCTCATTAAAAAGAGTAAAGCCGTAACTATTTTGCAAGCTGGAAACAGTCTTGATAAAGACATCCGCGATATCCGGATCAAACTGTGTTCCTTTACAGCTTTCTAATTCCTTTAGCGCGCAAATAAAATCTTTCGATTTCCGGTAAGGCCTGACATTGGTCATGGCATCAAAGCTGTCCACGACTGAGAGCACCCGAGACCCTAGAGGAATTTCCTCACCTTTCAGGCCTGCCGGATATCCTTTGCCGTCAAACCTTTCATGATGGTGTAAAATCAGAAAAACAACGTACTCCAGTTTTTCTATGGTCTGCACCATTTCCGCACCCCATTTCGGATGTTGTTTAACAATAGACCACTCTTCCGGGGTAAGTTGACTGATTTTGTTTAATATATAGCGGGGGATTTCAATTTTACCTACATCGTGTAAAAGGGCTGCAAGTTTTACGTCCCTTGCCTGTTCCTCGTTCAGGTTCAGGTTCCGCAACAGCAGTCCCGCATAATCCGCCACCTTTACCAAATGCATATATGTTTCCGTATCCTTAGCCTTAATGATGCCGAGTACGGTTTGGACGGCATTATACAGCTTTATATCTGTTTCTTGCAATTCATGCTGAAAATCTTGTGCAACCGGAATCTGCGCCCTCACTATACTCTTTTTACGGCGTTTAGACCGGTACATATCTTCATCGGCTATGGTTATCAGTTCTTCGGCTGTTTTTGCATTGTCAGGAAAAACAGCTATGCCAAGGCTTACGGTGATTTTACCCCTGGGCATAATATTTCTGTTGGGAAAAGTATGGTTTTCCACCGTATAACACAGTCTTTCCGCCAGCTTCTGGGCTGTCTCCCGGCCTGCATTGGGCAGAATCACCGCAAATTCATCACCCCCGTACCTTCCCAGAGTGTCTGTCTCCCTGACACATTTATTAATTAGCTGGCTAAACCGGTATAAAAAGTCATCCCCGGCCAGGTGGCCGAACCAATCATTATAAAATTTAAAATCATCTATATCCATCAGGAAAAAAGCAAGCGAATAATTATTGGCGGTGGCATTTTCAATCTCTTCCTTAAGCCTGCTTTTTAAATAACTCTGGTTATAAAGCCCCGTCAGACCGTCTCGCAAGGTCATTGCATACAGTTTTTCCTCCAGAATCTTTCTTTCGGAGATATCCCTTGCTACGATCAGAACCCCGCACGGCGCATGGTTATCCAGGGGCAAACAATCCACATTCAGCACGCACTTCCAGCCGTCCCCGTCAGCATAGGGCCTTTCCAGGTTACAAATGCCTATGCCTGTGGCATTGACCCTCGCCACAGGCAATTCCAAATCGATAAGCTTGCCTTTCCCCAGAACATCATTGTATTTTTTGTTGATTACCTCGTCCCCGACACCGAAAACGTTTTGGGCCGTATCGTTAACCGAGGTAATCCTGCCTTTTTCGTCTATGGTAACTGCTATATTTCTGGTTGTTTTCAAGATGCCGTTATATATTTTGTGGTTTTTGATAAACCTCGAACCCATGGTAAAGCTCAGGATCAGCCCTAGAGTTAACCCTACCAGGCTGAAGATTTCCGTGGTGCGGGTGGCGCTTGTACTGTTCTCCAGCGCGGCGGTCAGTATCGACAAGGTATCCCTTTGCCTTAAGGTCTGTATACTGGTGGCTAAATCCAGAAGGCGACCTTGTTGATTAATTATTTTTTGTTTAATATCAGCCGGTATCTCCCTACCCCCGGATATATTTGGCACTACATACTTTTCACAGGTTTGAACGTAGTCGTCATAAGAGGTTTTTAGCTGCCTGGCTATAGGTTTCCTTGAATCCCTTATGACTTTTATCAATTCCTGCTGGGCTGAGGAGTTTGCCCCGGTATAACTGCGGAACTCCGTCAGATATTGCCCTTTTCCGGTTAACATGTAAGAATTTAAGGCTGACGACTGCTGTAATATATGCTCTTTAATTTCCGATATTTTGATAATTTTATTTACCTGCATTGTAACTACATCAAACTGCAACTGGATGTTATGTATTTTCCAAACAATCAACATGGCCATAGCGGTGGCTATAATCACCACGCTTAAAAAAACTGCGGTCATATATTTGTTAATAAACTCCCACAACTTATACCCCCCCAAATGTGCCATTGTCGCTTTTTTCATTAAACAGAAATTTTTTGTGTAAAATTTCGACTATCCTCCTCACCTCTCTTTCCACGTATTCCTGGGATTCCGGACTGGATTGAGTTAATTTAAACAGTCCGTAAATTACTGTTATGGCGTTTATTATATCTTCAGCCATGATTTGGAAGTTTTCCCTCTGTTCCAAAGGGCATTACCTCCTTTGTTTTATCACTACAAAACCACGTTTATTTTGTGATTATTTTCACTTTTTATGGTACGTTTTGTCATCATTTTCTTCCTTAAATTCCGGTGTATGTATTCAGCAATTATCTTCAATTATCGAATCCTGTTGCAATGCATTTGATAATAAGTCACTTAGTGTCCTTGTGTTAGTACATTAGTTCACATACAAAAACAAAAACATCTTCCGGGGTTTTATTTATTTCTATGTAATGTGTATTTAGTCTAATTGTATAGGACTATATATACATTACATTACCATGAGTTCCATTATTTTTCAACAAAATATAACAAAAATTTATGTTTTCATAAAGGCAACCTGTAGGACAGTATGCTTATTCATTCTTTACCAGTAACTCTTTTTATTTCCTCTATGGAAATCAGACCCCGAGCTGCTTTTTCCATACCGTCCTCAAAAAGTGTTGCCATACCTTGCTTAACAGCTGCGTCCATAATTAATCGGGAGGAAGAATTTTTCCCCAACAAGTCCCTTATATCGTCAGCCACCACCAGTACTTCCTGAATCCCGGTTTGCCCGTGGTAACCGGTCCCGCCACAATTGCTGCACATATCCGGATCCGCAGACTCCCAATCTCCACGGTCATAACGGGAACGTAAAGTATTTGATTGCTTTCCGGCTGTACCGCCGCAAGTGCAACAGGTAACCCTGCAAAGACGTTGGGCTACCGCACCTAATACTGAAGACGCCACCCGGTAGGGCTCAATGCCCATCTCCAGCAGGCGGGTAAGCGTCCCGGCGGCATCCCCGGTGTGCAGGGTACTTAAAACCAGGTGGCCCGTTCCGGCCGCCCGGACAGCCAGATCCGCCGTTTCCCTGTCCCTGATTTCACCAACCATAATAATATCCGGATCCTGCCTGAGCACAGCCCTCATGCCAACGGCAAAATCCAGGCCCGCCCTGACGTTAATCTGGGTTTGACTAATTCCCTCCAGCACATATTCTACAGGGTCTTCCACGGTCATAATATTCCTGTATCCGTTTTTCAGATTATTCAGCATGGCATACATGGTGGTAGTTTTGCCACTGCCGGTAGGCCCTGTAATTAATAAAAGGCCGTTACCGTTCATCATCTGTAAAATTTTCTGCATATTGTTGCCGGAAAACCCCAGGCTGCTCAAATCCAGCAGGGGGCCGTGCCTGTCCAGCAGGCGCAGCACCATCCGCTCACCCTCTATGGTGGGCTGGGTGGAAACTCTAATATCTATTTCCCGATTAAGATTACTAACCGTGGCCCTTCCATCCTGGGGCAGCCTGCTCTGGGCTATGTCCATGCCGGACAATATTTTAATTGCCGATACCAAAGGCAGGGCCACTTCCGCAGTTAATTTCCCAGCTGCCAGTAAAAGCCCGTCCACCCTGAAGCGCACTGCCATGCCACGAGCTGCGGGCTCCAGGTGAACGTCCGTAGCGCCTTTCTCCAGCGCCCGGCGCACTATTTTATGAAATAGTTCCCCCATACCGGAATCCCCGGGAGTAAAATTAAAATAATCAGCTGCCATGCGGCCTCACCCTAAATCATAGATTAATGGCTCTTGCTATATCCCTTTCTTTAACGTCTTTTATTATCTCCACACTGCCCACGGCAGTGGGAAGAACAAAGGTCAGTGAACCGGAAATTACCTTTTTATCCCTGCGCAGCAAGGCTATAATTCTTTCTCTGTCCAGATTCGCAGGAAACGTTACCGGAAGTCCGGCCCTGGACAGCAACTTTTCAATCCTTGCGACTTCACTGTTTTTCAGCATACCCAGGTCTACCGCCAGCCTGGCGGCCATGACCATACCGATGGCCACCGCTTCCCCATGACGGTATGCTCTGTATTCCGTAAGGGCCTCTATGGCATGTCCCACCGTGTGTCCGAAATTCAAAATTGCCCGTTGCCCCTGCTCGGTCTCGTCGGCCTGTACTACCTCCGCTTTAATACAACAGGACTTTTCAACCAAATATTCCGTGGCTGCTGCTTCTACCCCCAGAACCCTCTCTAGATTATCCTCCAGCCAGTTAAAAAATCCGGCATCAGCGATCACGCCGCATTTAATTACTTCCGCCAGGCCGGCACGGATCTCCCTTGGGTCCAGGGTTAGCAAAGTTTCCGGATCGGTAAACACCGCCACCGGCTGATAGAAAGCCCCGATAATGTTTTTACCGGCCGGATGGTTTACCGCCACTTTGCCACCTACGCTGCTGTCCACCTGAGCCAGTAAAGTGGTGGGAACTTGGATAAAAGGTACCCCCCTGAGATAGGTGGACGCCACGAAGCCGGCAAGATCGCCTATCACACCGCCGCCCAGGGCAATTACCGGCGAGCGCCGGTCCAGTTCCCGGGAAAACGCTAAATCGTAAAGCTTTTCCGCCGTGGACAGCGCTTTGTACGCCTCCCCATCCGGCACGTTCCCCACCACTACCTCGAAGCCGCCTGCCTCCAGGCTTTTTATCACTTTTTCCCCGTACAATCCTAAAACTGTTGGGTTTGTAACCAGCAACAGGCGGCGGCTGAAGTTGAAACTATCCATGAAACCAGACAGGTTATTCAAAAATCCAGGCTGTATATATATTTTATAGCTTCTTTCTTTCAGTTCCACCTTAACCTCAGCCATTAAACAACTTCCTTTCCCTCAGGTAGAAAATTATCTGCTCTACCGCCTCTTCTTTATTCAAAGAGCTGGTATCCACGGTATAATCTGCTGCCCTGCGATAGAAATCTTCCCGCTCCCGCATTAATTTTTCTACCGTTCCCCTGACATCGCTCTGGTTTAGAAGAGGACGGTCGCGTTTCCTATCCACCCTACTGACAATAACCTCCGGCGCCGCCACGAGCCTGATCAGCACACCATTTCGTCTTAGCTCGGTGATGTTTTCAGGATCAAGCACCACACCGCCCCCGGTGGCTATAACCCTGCCCTTTTCCCCGGCGAGCTTTTTAATAGCCAGGGATTCCTCAGAGCGGAAGCGCACCACACCGTAACAGGAGAAAATTTCCTGTACCGTTTTACCCGTTATCCTTTCGATTTCGGCATCGGTATCGACGAAATCAAGGCCCAGCCGGGCGGCCAGCCGTCGCCCCACTGTGGTTTTGCCTGTGGCCATAAAGCCGATTAATACTACATTTTTCATTCGGATCACCGCCTTAAAACTGCCTGACCTTAGCCAGGTAAAGGGACCATCTTTCCTTTATTTCAGCCAGGGTATCCCCGCCGAATTTTTCCAGACAAGCCCCGGCGATTTCCCAGGCCACCGCCGCCTCACCCACCACGCAGGCAGCAGGAACCGCGCAAACATCCGACCTTTCCACAGAGGCCACGAACACCTCTTTGGTTTCTATATCTACACTCTGTTTAGGCTTGTAAAGGGTAGGAATAGGTTTCATGGCCGCTTTGACCACAACAGTCTCGCCATTGGTCATGCCGCCCTCTATTCCCCCCGCCCCATTGTCTTTCCTATAATAGCCCCTTTCCCCACTGTAGAAAATATCGTCATGAACCCGGGAACCCGGCATGGCTGCAGCTTCAAATCCCAGACCAACTTCTACCCCCTTGATGGCCTGGATACCCATCAAAGCCCCCGCCAGCCTGCCGTCCAGCCTTCGGTCCCACTGGGCAAAGCCACCTACGCCGGGAGGCAGTCCGTATACCCTTATTTCAAACACCCCGCCCAGAGAGTCTCCGTCCTCCCTGGCCTTGTCAATGGCTTTAATCATCTCTTTTTCCGCGATGGAATCCGGGCAATATAATTCTGACGCCGCTGCCATTCCCGCCAGTTGCTCCGGCGGCAATTCCCTGGGGTTCGACTGTACCTGCCCGATAGCTGTAACCAGACCTACAACCCGTACCCCCAGTTCTTCCAACAGCCGCCTGGCCAGCGCCCCTGCCGCCACCCGGGCAGCTGTCTCCCGGGCACTGGAGCGCTCCAGTACATTGCGCATATCCCTATGACTGTATTTTATGGCGCCCGGTAAATCCGCATGTCCCGGCCTGGGTCTGGTAACCACCCTTTCAGCCAACAGCGCCCCGGGACCAGGGTCCATTATTTCCCGCCAGTTGGCCCAGTCCCTGTTTTCTATGCTCAGGGAAATGGGGGAACCCAGCGTATATCCCCCCCTGATCCCCGAGAGGATAGCCACCCGATCACTTTCTATTTTCATCCTGCCGCCCCTGCCGTAACCACCCTGCCTTCTTTTCAACTGCTCATCGATATGTGTAGCGGTTACAGGCAGCCCTGCCGGAAAACCTTCCACAACGGCTGTCAAGACCGGGCCGTGGGACTCTCCGGCGGTAAGGAATCTAATCATCGGTCACACACCTCTCTGTCAACACCTTTCTCATAACTTCCACCGGGGCCGGCAGCCCCGTCCACATTTCCAGTGCCTGTACTCCCTGATACAACAACATGCCCAGGCCGCTGCAAACAGCGGCACCCTGGCCGGAGCAACGTTTCAGGAATTCCGTACGGGTCGGGTTATAAACCAAATCCACCGCCAGGTGCCCCGGCCCGAGAAGATGGTAGGGGAAATCCGGCCAGCTGTTGTGGCGGGGATGCATACCCAGGGTAGTGGTATGTACCACCAGTTCGGCTCTGGAAACCGCTTCCTCCCACTTTTCTATGAAACCGGCATCGTTATTGCCGGTTTCATAGAAATCCAGGGGGTAAGAAGAGCACTTTGTTTTGTCCCTGATAAGTCCACTCAGTTCTGCCGCCTTAGACACGGAACGGTTAGCGATGATGATTTCCGTAGCCCCGGCCAGCGCCAGGGAAATAGCCACCGCCCTAGCTGCCCCCCCGGCCCCCAGCATTAAAACTTTCCTGCCATTAACATTATATCCCGTATCTTCGGCCAGGGAACGTATAAACCCCGTACCATCGGTGTTATACCCCCAAAGCAAGCCATCTTTATGAACCACGGTATTCACCGCCCCGATTAGGACAGCTTCCGGTGATAGGCGGTCAAGATACCCGGGCACAGCCTGTTTATGAGGCACCGTGATATTTACCCCCGCCATGCCCAGAGCCCTTATCGCTGCTACGGCAGCGCCCAGTTTTTCCCCCTGCACACGGAACGGCAGGTAAATCCAGTCGATACCCAGTTCCCTGAAAGCAGCATTGTGCATGGCAGGGGAAAAGGAATGGGCCACCGGGTCGCCGTACAGGCCGCAAACCCTGATGGCCCCGCCGGTATATTCCTCCATTTTTCACTCGACCTCCCCAAAACCGGCAGTAGCGTTTCTTTTTAAACGTCTGATTACTAATCTTTCCAGCCTGCGGTTGATAAGCTCTGTGGCCCAGTACTCTTTACCTGGCAATGGGGTTACCAGAATGGTATATAAGCCCAGTCTGTTACCCCCCAGTATATCGGTGAATATCTGATCGCCAATGACGGCGGTTTCCCCCGAGGAAGTCCCTATAATCTCCATGGCCCTTTTAAAGGGCCTTTTCCTGGGTTTGACCGCCCGGCAAACGTAGGGCAACTCCAGCGGCCCGGCAAGGTACTGCAACCGTCTCGGGCCATTGTTGGAAACCACGCACATCTTAAAACCTCTGGCCTGCAGTTCGCCGAACCAGCTGGTAATTTGCGGTGAAAAAACATCGGCATCCCTGGGAATCACGGTGTTATCAAGATCGAAAAGCAAACCCCGTATGCCCTTTACGCTTAAAAAGTCGATATCAATATGATGAACAGACTCAACATACATGTTGGGAAACAACAACTTACGCAACAAACTATATCTCTCCGTCCTCCGCCACCCGCCTGGCAGCCGCCAATTCGTCCGGTGTATTGACATTAATGAAGCATTTATCGGAACCGGCACAGCGTTCCAGATCATTCCTGTCAATATATTTTACCCGGACCTGATCATAAAAGCCAGTAATCTTGCACCTTTTATCCTTCAGCATTTGCTCCATGGACTGTAGGCACCCCTTCCCATAAACGGCAAAAAGCGGCTCAAGATAGTCGCCATCCCGGGGTATTACCACGTCATGGTCCCGGGCATGGGGCAGTAGGCAGGCCATTAGTTCAGCCCGAACAAAGGGCATATCGCAACCCGCCACAAAAATGTATGGGGTCCGGGATGTTTTTAGCCCGGCGTGAATACCACCCAGCGGGCCACAACCGGGATAAATGTCGTCAATCAACGGTAGTCCCAGATAAGCATAGTCTTCTGTTTTACCAGCCACCAGCAAAATATTATTATATAGCCGGGCCATTTCCTGCACCACCCGGTCAATCATGCTCCGACCGGCAATATCCAGCAGTGCCTTATTGGTGCCCATGCGGCAACTCCTGCCGCCTGCCAGTACTACACCGGTGACATTATGGACGGGGTTCATCGTTATCAATCCCATCAGCTACCGTTTTGCAATGGTAATAGTTCCCGCACACACTCCAGTACTTGCTTACAGGTTTCCGGAGCTCCAGGCCGGCAGGACTGGTCTCTTTTAATCAGTACCACCGGGATCTTCAAACTGAGGGCAGCCTTTATTTTATTATCGGTACCGCTCCCCGGACCACCGTCCCGGGTAACCACCACTCCTGCTTTATAAGCCTGGAACATTGCTTTATTGAATTTGGCGGAAAAAGGCCCGTGCAGGGCAACTATATCCCGGGGTGAAACACCCATTTCCTGGCACTTTTTAATCACCCTGTGTTCAGGCAGGACCCGGACCACCACCCTTTTATCACCCAGCAACCGGCAGTTCACGAAAACATCCAGGTTATTGCTACCCGTGGTAAGAAATACTGTTTCCCCTAGTTCCGCTGCCTTTTCAGCCGCCTCCGTCCACGAGTACACTGTATGAATCAGATCGTCCTCGGGCAGCTTTGTCTCTTTGCGGTAAAACCGCAGGTATGGAATTTTTATATTATTGCATGCTGCGGATAATAAATCCGAAACGGAGTTTTTAAAGGGATGGCTGGCGTCTATAACTATTTTTATATGCTTATCTTTTAAAATGTTACATATATCATTAATATTTTCCGGCAGGGATACCACATCAACGGCTCCGCCCCGGCCGGCCAGGGTGCCGCCGTATTCCGTCCTTACCGCCGCGGTGACATAGTAGCCCGCCCCGGCCAGTGTAGTAATTAATTTCTGGGATTCTCCCACACCATACAGAACCAGTATCATTTCTTCACTCCACTATAACTTCTTCCCGGCCTTTAAGGGACATGCACCCAATATCCATACTTCCCATAATATTTATAGCAGCTTATCGGGAGGATGCCTTATGATATCCGGGTTATGGTCATTATTAATAATATCGGTGATTAATGGGATAACATTGCTGGTTTCCTACATGGCCAACAATACTTTCCCCCGGCCGCTGTCTGAAGAAGAAGAGGCAAAATATATATCCCTGCTATTGCAGGGAGACAGCAAGGCCAGGGATATATTGGCGGCTCACAACCTCCGGCTGGTGGCGCATATAGTTAAGAAATTTGACAGCAACAGTGAAAATACCGATGATCTAATTTCCATCGGGACCATTGGCCTTATTAAAGGAATTGACAGCTTCAAGCCGGACCGGGGAACCAGACTGGCAACATATGCCGCCAGGTGCATAGAGAATGAAATATCAAAGTCCATATCCGGGCGTTAATTAATGGAAACAGGCGTAGTACTAATTTTTGCCTTCTGTTTTGCCGGCCGTCCTCTGAAGCTTAAAATCCTGCCACCTGTCCCTGGCCAGGTTCACTATATAAGGGTTGGAATCCCTTTCCGGGTGAACGACTATCTGCCTAAACCATTCCACTGCTTTGCCCGGGTGGCCCAGGCGTCCGTATAGTTCACCGATGAGATAAATCAGGTTCATCTCGGCCCTGGCGTCAGATGAACTGTCGAAACTATATGCTTTTTCCAAGCATTCCAGCGCCTGTTTCATGTTTTCGGTTTCCTCTTCAGTAAGCTCCTTCTGCCGGTACAGGCAGCTTAAAATCATATGGAGCCTGCCTATAACGGCATTTTTTGCCCCGGCCAGATTCTGACAGGAAATGGCCAGCCGGTATGCGGCAATAGCGTCATCAATAGTTCTGACCCCGGAAAAATCCTCCTGAATAGGAATCAACATCTGTTTGAGCATCTTGACCTTGGCGGGACGTAACTTTTCCATAGAGTTTTCCGGGAAAGCGTACCCACAGTTCCGGCATATCACCACATAATAAAAAGTGGGATTGACCAGCCGGTAGCGTGTACACATATCCGTATCCACGATCTCTTCCTGAATACAATCTGTTTTGGCCACCAGAGATTGGATTTCACCACCGCACAGCAGGCAGACGAACTTCCTGCTGTATGTCCATTTCCCGGTGTTTTCCACGTAATCTTTAGTTTTTATAGCTACCTTGTATTCCGCAACGCTTGCCATGTCCCCAGCGACTTCTCCGGCTGCTGCATCGCCACCGGATGTGGGCGTAACTGCAGTTTCCTCTGCCGGGGCCACTAACGGCTCCTCGTCGGGAGCAGAGGGTACCTGCATATAATTTCCCTTAACGGTTACCAGCATCTCATTTGTTTCCCGCACCCTAAGGCTCATGGTTTCCAAAAGTTTCAGTGCGGCATCGGGATTCATCCTTAAAAAGTGAAGAAATACTGGCCGCTCAATATAGAATAATACTGAATCCTCCTCGGCTATGGCATCAGCGGATCTGGGAAGGCCATCCATCAGTGACATGTCCCCAAATACTTCCCGGGACCCGGCGGAATAAAGAACGGTTTCTTTCTTTTCGGATATCTTTCTCCTTATTTTCACCCGACCAGTTACCACTATGTAAATTTTGTCGCCGCTTTCCCCTTCTTTAAAAATTACAGCGCCTTTTTTCTGCTGATTAACCTTGGCCAGTTCAGCTATTTTTTCTAGCATACTTACGGGCATGCCTTTAAACAAACCTACGCCGGACAGGGCTTTTACAATAATTGCCAATAGCGGCTGATTGCTCACCGTTTTCCTCCTCTCAAGGAAAGGGGACACACCTCTCTTTAGAGCATGGCTCTAGGGTCAGAGGAATGTCCCCAACTTGTGTAAGGGCACACACCTTCTTGATTTGACTAAATTCCTTACTTCTTAACAAATTCGAGAAGGAATGTCCCCAATTTATGGAATACGTATAATTTTATCAATTTTTGTATTCTTCGCTATTGCATTAAATCCTCTTACAACAGAGCCGAGGCCGTAAATTTTGCGTTTTAGTCAGGCAGTCAACCGCATAAATTCTATAAGAGGAGGCGGAAATATGTCAATCATGCATAAAGAAAGCGAAAAAAATTCTATTCCCACGGTTCGCATAATTTTAAAGGAAAAGGGGTTGGAGGCAGCATATCGCCTTCTGACCAAAAAGGTAGTTGAAGAAATGGAGAACAGTAAAAAATGCGGGCAGCCATCTACATCCGGGTAAGCACGGAAGAACAGGCCCGGCACGGCTTCAGCCTATCGGAACAATATGAATCATGCTGCAGCAGGGCACTGGAAATGGGTGCCGGCGGGATTCTGAAATTTACCGATGAAGGCTTTTCAGGGGCTTCCCTGGACAGGCCCGGTCTCTCCGCACTGAGAGATGCCGCACGTTCAGGGCATTTCAACTGTCTGGTTATCCGGGACCCGGACCGCCTCTCCCGCCGGCTGGCCCACCAGTTGCTTTTGACTGAGGAATTTGAAAAATATGGCGTTCGTCTTGAATTCCTGGACTTTGACTGGAAGGACACCCCGGAAGGAAGGCTTTTTTACTCCATTAAAGGAGCCGTGTCGGAATATGAACGGGAAAAAATAAGAGAGCGCATGTCCCGGGGCAAACTCCAGAAGGCGAGGTTGGGTGGCATCCCGGTTAATTTTGACGTTTACGGTTATACCTATTGCCCTAAAACCGGTATAGTTTCCATCCTGGAAAGCGAGGCAAAGGTGGTAAAAGATATTTTTAAGTGTTATACCGGTGAAGACACCGGCATATTGGGATTGGCCGAAAGGCTAAACCGGATGGGCATACCTACCAGGCGCCGTTCGGGACCATGGCACCGCCAGGTGGTGCGACAGCTATTGGGCAATCCGGTTTATAAAGGGGAATGGCACTACGGAAAGGCCCGCCGTGAGCAGTCGATTATAGTACCGGTACCGGCCATAATTGAACCTGAACTCTGGGATGCAGCCGAGAAAAAACTGTCCCGGCCCTTATGCTCCGGAACCAGCCGGGGCAAACGGCAGTACCTGCTTTCAGGTCTGTTGACCTGCGGCGATTGCTCTACTGCTATGCACGGATGCTTTACCATGTGGTGGGGCAAGGCAGAGCGCCGCTACACCTGCAGAAAAAGCCACGGTGATCTTCCCGGCTGCCGGCCAGCCAAATACTTTCACGCCGGGGCACTGGAAAACTCTGTCTGGCTACAGATTAAAAAATTACTGGCCGATCCCCGTACCCTGTCCCTGGAAGTAGCCAACATGCTACCCTCAACCGGAGAAACTCAAAGGGAACTGGCCAAAACTAAAAAAGAACTGCACCAAACGGTTAAGGGACTGTCGGCCGTGCTGGAGGCACTGGCAGAGGGGCTGGCAACCCTGGACGATCAAACCAGAAGCCGGCTAGCCAGCATGCAAACACGCCGTATTCACCTGGAAAAACAAATTATTGACCTTGAATCCGCAGCTGCCAGGGGTAGCTGCCGGGAACCGGAGGAAGTCTATGCAGCCTCTGCCAAGATAATTTCCGGGCTGGATAACCTTGACCCCGATACCAAAAGACATCTTTTGAGGGTAATGATAGCCGGAATAGTGGTTACAGGCAAAGCGAAAAAGGAGGAAAGATTCCAGAAGGAAAATCAAATAATAGTGACTGGACAGCAGCAGTAAATATCACCCCGGGTTCCTGGTTTTACCGCAAGGCCCGGTCATTAACATTGAAATACTTATGCACCTGCGCTATACCAAAAAAATGCGCTCCGAGGTATCCCTCTACGATCCCATAGGGGTGGACCGGGAAGGAAATGAAATTACCCTCATTGAGATACTCGGAACTCACGCCGAGGTTGTATCGGAAATTGCCGAACAAAATTTTGAACAGAAACTGCTGCTGGAAAAAATGAGCAAGCTGGGTAGACGGGAAAAAAAAATACTGGTTATGCGCTTCGGGCTGGACGATGGCATTAAAAAAACACAGCGGGAAATCGCCCAAAAGCTCGGCATATCCCGCTCATACGTATCCCGCATAGAAAAGAGGGCACTGACCAGACTGATCCGGGAGTTAAATGTGGAAGGCTGCCAGTAAGGCAGCCTTCCACATTATATTTTATATAATGAAAACTTAATTTAAATTTATCCTTTATGCAGATAAAACTTAAATTTATTTTTATATTTTTAGCTTAACCACTGCAAAAGGAGATGATTAATAGCTTATGAATGTTTCAGTTATAGGGGCGGGCTATGTAGGTCTGGTGGCAGCTTGCTGTCTCGCCAATTCAGGGCACAATGTTATCTGTATAGAAAACAACCGTGAGAAATGCCTGATGCTTATTAACGGACATGTTCCTTTCTTTGAAAAGGGGCTGGAAGCACTTCTGGCCAGGGGACTAGAAAACGGTAAGCTAAATTTTTATTCAAATATTTCTTACGCCAAATACTCGGAAGTCATTATGGTGGCGGTGGGCACCCCATCTCAGCCGGACGGAAGGGTTGATTTATCACAAATATTCCGGGTTATGTCAGAAATATCGGAAATGATTTCAACACCAGTAACGCTGATTATGAAAAGCACCGTACCCCCCGGACTTGGCCTGCAGCTGCAACAGCGCTTTTTAAATGGAAACAGCCATCTTATCTCCTATGTATCCAATCCCGAATTCCTCAGGGAAGGCAGGGCGGTAAAGGACTGGTACGATCCGGAAAGAATCGTAGCAGGAACTGAAATCCCGGGAACTATTGAAATCCTGAGAAAACTGTACAATGATATTGGAGCGCCCCTGTGCATCATGGATATTTCCAGCGCCGAGATGGTAAAATACGCCTCCAATGCCTTCCTGGCCACCAAAATTTCATTTATCAATGAAATTGCCAATCTTTGCGAACTAGTAGGGGCAGATATTGAACCCGTGGCCAGAGCGGTCGGTATGGACAGCCGTATAGGTAGCCACTTCCTGCAGGCAGGCCTTGGATACGGGGGTTCATGCTTCCCCAAAGACACCAAGGGCCTGGATTTCATTTCAACCCTTAACGGACACACCTTCAACCTGCTCAAAGCGGTTATAGAGGTAAACGCCCGGCAGCGCGTCGTGGCGATAAGAAAATTGTCCCGCATGCTTGGAACCCTATGTGGCAAGAGGATTGCTGTGCTGGGGCTTTCTTTTAAACCCGGCACCGACGACATCCGGGAGTCACCGTCCCTGGACATTATACGCATGCTCGTGGATGAGGGAGCGGAAGTCTCTGCCTTTGACCCTATGGCCAGACTACCGCAACATAGGGGTATACCGCAAGGATTTATAATGTGCACTGATGTCCTGGACGCATTAGAGTCCTGCCACGGAGCGGTGGTTATCACTGAATGGCGGGAATTTGTCGAGCTGGACTGGGAAAAAGCACATTCATTGATGATTCCTCCCAGAGTTGTGCTGGACGGAAGAAACTGCCTTGACCCCCTAAAACTTTCTGCGCTGGGTTATGTCTATGCCGGCATGGGAAGAATGTCTGGCAAATTATGTTAAAATAATTAACTGTCATATAAATAACATTACCAACTGATTTAACATTGGTGTAATATATTTGTCTAAAGAATGAAAGGGGGGAAAATATGCTACTGGAAGCCGATTTGCACACCCACACCATAGCCAGCGGGCACGCCTACAGTACAGTAAAGGAAATAGCGGAATTCGCGTCCCTCAAAGAGCTAAAAATGATTGCCATAACAGATCATGGCATAAAAATGCCCGGCGGCCCGCACGAATATTACTTTAGCCAGATCATGGGTTTGCCATCTAGCATCTACGGGGTCGAAATATTAAAAGGGGTCGAGGCGAATATTATCGACCAGCACGGCAACCTGGACATGCCGCAACGCGTACTGGAAAACCTGGACCTGGTGCTGGCAAGTTTCCATACTGATACGGGATATCAGGCAGGCTCAGTGGAACAAAATACCCGAGCGCTCATTGCGGCGATTCAAAACCCTTTTGTACACATTATAACCCACCCCGGCAACCCCGAATTCCCGGTGGACCTGGAGAAGGTTGCCCAGGCCGCCAAACTGGCCGGCAAAGCATTAGAGATTAACAACAGTTCCTTTTCTTTAAGCCGCCCCGGCAGCACCCCCCGCTGCAATCATATGGCCCGCATTGTGGCCAAAACTGAGACCATAGTCTCCATAAACAGTGACGCGCACAGCTGTTTTGCCGTGGGAAGCTTCGACAAAGCCCTGGAAGCGGCAGAAATGGCGGGTATTAAGCCCGGCAGGGTTTTAAACACGTCAGTCAATCTTATAAAGGAATACCTGACATCGCTGAAGCAAGGGCTAAAAAAGATTTCCTAATTCATAAAACAGCAAAAGGGCGCAAGCCCTTTTTTTAGTTAAACCTTCACGGGTCAGCACCAGTGGCAGATGATCAAATACTTGTCAAGTTTCGCATTTGCACGGTGGTTTATAATGCTCCCATAGAGTGAGACACAAAATTTAAAATGTAAGTTATACTGGAAACATGAAAAAGCGAAACCATTATTCAGCCGAATTTAAAAGCAAGGTGGTCCTGGAGGTGTTGCAGGAAGCCTC